>Ga0209172_10002735_pt1 | contig 29821 bp, 22 predicted proteins | sample LarsenN4metaG_FD_184113 | JGI IMG/M metagenome (GOLD analysis project Ga0209172, IMG submission 184113) | Hot spring sediment bacterial and archeal communities from British Columbia, Canada, to study Microbial Dark Matter (Phase II) - Larsen... ... | reverse complement strand
CTGTACAGCCCGGCGATCTCGACGCTCTCCGGCTGGATCCGCCCCCGGGTCCACCGCCAGGCGGTGATCACCAGATAGAGGACCCCGGCCGCGACGTGGGCGCCGTGGAACCCGGTGGTGATGAAGAAGGTCGCGCTGAACTGCGGGACGCCCCAGGGATTGGCAAAGAGGCGCGCCCCCTCGCGGATGAAGTGCGTCCACTCGTAGTACTGGCCGCCGAGGAAGAGCAGTCCCCCCAGAGCGGTGAGCAGAAGATAGGGGACGACCTTCGCCCGGTCCCCCCGCTTGGCGGCGGTCACCGCCACGGCCATGGTGGCGCTGCTGCAGATGAGGACGAACGTCATCGCGCCGACCAGGTAGAGGCTGAAGACCTCCGCCTGGTGCGGCCATTGCCCCAGCGACAGCCGCATCACGCCGTAGGCGCTGAGGAGCCCGGCGAACGTGAGGGTGTCCTGGGCCAGGAACAACCACATCATCAGCTTCGGCCAGTTGATGCCGAAGGGTGACCGGCCTCCACCCCACTCGCTGGCGAGGACGCGCTCCTGATCCACGGCGTGCGTGCTCATCCGGCCTCCGCGCTACAGCGCAAACAGGATCACGAACAGGTACAGCCACAGCCCGCCCAGGAAGTGCCAGAACGTGGCCGCCGGCCCCGCGCCGGCCAGGGCGGCTGCCGCGGTGGGGGCCCGGCGCGCCCGGGCCGCGGCGTACGCCAGCCAGGCGAGCCCTCCGGTGACGTGCAGCGCATGCGCGCCGGTCAGCAGGTAGAAGAACGCGCTGTGCGGGTTTGAGGCCAGAAAGATGCCGAGCGCGGCGAGCTGCCGCCAGGCGGCGAGCTGGATCGCCAGGAACCCGGCACCCAGCGCGGCCGCGGCCACGAGTCCCGCGCGGACTCCCTCGAGGCTCCGCCCTCCGGTCCGCCGCGTGGCCTCCAGGACGCCGCTGCTGAGGAGCAAGACGCCGGTGCTGGCGTAGAGGAGGGAGGGCAGGGGGCCCACGATCCAATCCGCTTCGCCCCGGCGGGCCAGATAGGTGCTCGTGAACGCCGCGAAGAGGATGGTGACGGAGGCCACCAGCAGCCACACGGCGATCGTGGCCGGCGGGGCGGCCGGCCGGTCGGGAAACGGCGCGCCGCCTCCCCCTCCCGGAAATCCGCCGCTCCCGACGGGGATGTCGGGGAGGCGGGGAGACGCTTCCAGCGTGCGCGGGCTCATGACGCGGGCCCCCCGTCGGGCTCCGCGCCACCGTGCACCGGGGCGGGAACCGCGGAGACGGGGACGGTCTGCGGGACGAAGTCCTGGCTCGCACCGGGGAGGCTGTAGTCGTATGGCCAGCGGTGCACCTCGGGCAGCTGCGGGCCGAAGTTCCCGTGCGGCGGGGGAGAAGGGGCCTCCCACTCCAGCGTGGTGGCCTGCCAGGGGTTGCGTCCGGCACGCTCCCCCCGGAAGATGCTCCAGAACAGGTTATAGATGAAGATGAGCTGCGCCAGCCCGAGCAGGAAGGCCGCCACGGAGATGAAGATGTTCACGCCCGCCAGGCCCTGCAGGTGCTCGTAGATCGTGGTCGAGAAGATGCGCCGCATCATCCCGGCGATGCCGGCGAAGTGCATGGGGAAGAACGTGGCGTAGATCCCCACGAACGTGAACCAGAAGTGGATCTTGCCCAGCCGCTCGTTCATCATCCGGCCGAACATCTTCGGCAGCCAGTGATATGTGCCGGCGAAGATGCCGAACAGCGCCGCGCTGGCCATGACGAAGTGGAAGTGCGCGACGACGAAGAACGTGTCCTGGAAGTACATGTCGATGGCCGGCGACCCCAGGAAGATCCCGGTCAGGCCACCAGTGACGAACAGCGAGACGAAGCCGATGGCGAACAGCATCGCCGTGTTGAAGCGGATCTTCGCCCGCCACAGCGTGGCCAGCCAGTTGAAGGTCTTCACCGCGGAGGGGATGGCGATGGCCAGCGTCGTGGTCATGAACGCCGCGCCGACCAGCGGGTGCATCCCGCTGACGTACATGTGGTGCCCCCAGACCAGGAAGCTGAGGAAGGCGATGGCGATGATGGAGCCGACCATGAAGAGGTAGCCGAAGATGGGCTTGCGGGCGTTGGCGGTCATGACCTCCGAGACGATGCCCATGGGCGGGAGGATGAGCACGTACACCTCGGGGTGGCCGAGGAACCAGAACAGGTGCTGCCAGAGGAGCGGATTGCCGCCCTGGTGCTGGACGAGCTGGTTGCCCACCACCAGCCCGGACGGGATGAAGAAGCTCGTCCCCAGCGTGCGGTCGAAGAGCAGCATGATCGCCGCGGCAAAGAGCACCGGGAAGGAGAACAGCATGAGCACCGCGGTGACGAACAGGCCCCAGATGGTCAGCGGCAGGCGGGTCAGCGACATCCCCCGCGTGCGCATCTGCAGGATGGTGGTGATGTAGTTCAGTGAGCCGAACAGGAAGGCGATGATGAGGATGGCCAGAGCCACGAGCCACAGCGTCTGGCCCATCTGGGAGCCCGGCACCGCGTTGCGCAGGGCCGACAGCGGCGGGTAGGCGGTCCAGCCCGCGCTCGCCGCCCCGCCCGTGACAAAGAAGCTGGCCAGCAGGACGACGATGGCCGGCGGATACAGCCAGTACGACAGCATGTTCAGGAAGGGGAAGGCCATGTCCCGCGCCCCGATCTGCAGCGGGATGAGGAAGTTGCCGAACCCTCCGGACAGCGCGGTGGTCAGCACGAAGAAGATCATGATCGTGCCGTGCATCGTCACCACGGCCAGGTAGAAGTCGGGCTTGATCTGGTTGTTGGTGAACCCGCCGGGGAACAGCCACTGCGCCCAGTAGAACTTCGCCGTGGGAAAGCCCAGCTGCATCCGGATGAGCATCGCCAGGAACCCGCCGATCACCGCCATGAACAACGAGGTGAACAGGTACTGGATGCCGATCACCTTGTGGTCCATGCTGAAGATGTAGCGGCGCCACCAGGGAAGCGCGTGCTCCTCGTGCGCGGCGTGCGTCGTGTGCGTGACGGCCATCAGGGCCTGCCTTTCGGGCGGACGCTCACGGCGCGGCCGGCGCCTGAGTGGCCAGCCAGCGGTCGAACGCCTCCTGCGCCTCGACCGTGATCTTCCCCCGCATGATGTAGTGGCCCACCCCGCACAGCTCGGCGCAGGCGATCTCGTACGCGCCGGCTCTGGTCGGCGTGAAGACGACGTCGAGGGTCATGCCCGGCACGGCGTCCTGCTTGACGCGGAAGGCGGGGACGTAGAAGCTGTGGATCACGTCTTTCGCCCGCAGGCGGATGTGCACCGGGCGGCCGGTGACCAGGTGCAGCTCACGCGTGACGATATCATCCCCCGCGGCCGCGTCGGCCGGGTCGATCCCCAGCGGGTTCGTGCGCGCGTTGATCAGCGTCGGGTCCACGCGGGCGAGCGTGCCGTCCGCGCCGGGATAGCGGAAGAGCCAGCCGAACTGTTCCGCGCGCACCTCCACGAGCAGCGCGCCCGCCGGCGCGGGCTGGTGGACGCGGGCCCAGACCACCGCGCCCATGGAGACCAGCGTGACGAGGATGGCGGCGGGGACGAGGGTGTAGCTGAGCTCGAGGGTCTTATGCTCGGGGAAGTACGCGGCCTGCTCCCGCCGCCCGCCCTGCCAGACGAAGAGGGCCAGCAGGACGTGCACCAGGATGAAGGCGATGCCGGTGACCACCAGCGTCGTGGTGAAGAGCCGGTCGATGTCGGCCGCCTGCGCGCTGGCTCCCGGCGGCATCCACCAGCGGGCGCGGGAGAGGAGGAACGACCCCACGCCGCCCACGACGACCATGAGCAGGATCCCCAGGCTCAGGTTGCGCGCGGCGGCGCGGTTGGCGGTGCGTTCGGCGGTCTCGATCATCGGACCAACTGTCTCCAAATCCTCCACAATTCAACAGGATTTTTCACCGGGGCGCAAGGGCTTCCTGCGGAGATGATGACAGTCAAGGGGACGAAGTGTGCTCGACTCCGGAGCAAAAGGATCAAGAACAGGACAATAGGGGACTGCCGATCACCAAGCCGCAGGGCGACGCACGGGCGCGGTCAGGACCAAACTACACATACCAGGGGGACGCACGCGCGGCGTCCCCCTGCAACCCCCTCCGCGTGCTATGCCTCGATCAGGCCCTTCCGGATGGCGTAGCGGACGAGCTCGGTGCGGTCGTGCAGGCCGAGTTTCTCCAGAATATGCGCGCGGTGCGTCTGCACGGTCTTGATGCTGATGAATAGCTTCTCCGCGATCTGCTGGTTGCTCGACCCTGACGCGATCAGGGTGAGAATCTCCTTCTCCCGGGCGGTGAGCCCGTCATACCGCTCGCGCTCCTCACCGCTCTCCACCCGCCTGAGGTAATCCTCGACCACCTTCCGGGCGACCGATGGATAGAGGAAGGCTTCGCCCTTCGCCGCGGCGCGGACGGCCTGGACGAGGTCCTGGGCCGCGGCCCGCTTGAGGACGTACCCGGCCGCCCCGGCGCGGAGGAGCTGGAAGACGTAGGTCTCGTCCTCGTGCATCGTCAGGGCGACCACCTGCACGTCGGGAGACGTGGACCGCAGCGTCTGCGTGGCCTCGATCCCGCCCATCCCCGGCATGCTGATGTCCATGACGACGACCTGCGGGCGCAGCCGCTTCGTCAGCTCCAGGGCCTCCTGGCCGTCGCCCGCCTCGCCTACAACCTCGAGGTCGGACTCCTTGGCCAGGATCATCCGCACCCCTTCGCGCACGATGGCGTGGTCGTCGACGATGAGGATCGGAATCTTAGGCATCCATCGCACCCGTCGGGATGACGGCTTCCACGCGCGTGCCCTGGGGGCCGGACGTCACCTGGAGGCGGCCGCCGAGGAGCTCGGCGCGCTCGCGCATCCCGATCACCCCCAGCCCGCCGTCGCGGCGCGTCGTCACGGCCGCGAGATCGAATCCCCGGCCGTCGTCGGTGATCCGGACGCGCACGTCGGAAGGGCCCAGGTGAATGGCGATCTCGGCGCGCCGGGCCTGAGCGTGCTTCAAGATGTTCGTCAGCGCCTCCTGCACGATGCGGAACACGGCGGTCTCCAGGTGATGGGGCAGCCGCTCGTCCGTTCCGTCGATGGTCATGGCCACGTCCAGGCCCTGCGGCTCCACCGACTCCTTCACGTACCAGCGCACCGCCGCGGCCAGCCCGAGATCGTCCAGGATGGTGGGGCGCAGGTCGTAGATGAGGCGGCGCAGCTCGGCCAGCGTGTCCTCCGCGATCCCCCGCAGCCGGCGCAGCTGCGCCGGGTCCGTCCGTTCCGCGGCCTGCTCGGCCATCTCCAGGTTGAGGATGAGGGCGGTGAGCGCCTGGCCCGCTTCGTCATGGAGCTCGCGGGCGATCCGCCGCCGCTCGTCTTCCTGCGCCGTGATGAGCTTCTCCAGGAGCTTGCCGCGCATCGCCTCCTTTTCCCGCAGCTCCTCGTACAGGCGCGCCCGCTCCGTGGCCAACCCGACCTGGTCGCCGATTGCCGACAGGGCGGCGAGCTCGCGGGGCGTCAGCGTGCGGCGGGACGGCAGGCTGAGGTTCATCACGCCGACCGGCGTCCCGCCCGCCGTCCGCAGCGGGACGGTGGCGTGGCGCGGATGGGCCCAGCCCGCGGCCTCAAGCCGCTGGCAGTGGACGATGTTGACGGCCTGGACAAGCTGCCCCTCGCGCAGCATCTGCAGGCAGCGGCAGTCGCCCTGCATGGCCGCCATGTTGTCGGCGGCCAGCTCGGCGGGCAGGTGTTCCACCGCGGCCACGTGGTACGCGCCGCCGTCGCGCAGGAAGATCCATCCGCTGGACAATCCCATCAACTGAACCAGCTGGGTCAGCACCTGGCTGAGCGCGCTGCGGGTGTCCAGGGAGCGGTTGAGCGTCTCCGCCACCGCGCGCATCGTGCCCAGCTCCCGGGTGCGCTCCCAAGCCCGCTGCACGATGCCCAGGCCGAAGGCCAGCGTGAAGGCGCCCGAGACCGCGGCGCCCACCGCCTGCCAGGTGGCGTGCAGCCGCAGCAGCGGATAGTCCAGCGCGTGCACGCCCGTGAGCAGCAATCCCCAGAACAGCAGCCGCGTGCTGCCGCTTTCCAGCCCACCTTCCCGCCGGTAGAGCAGCGACGCGCTGGAAATGAAGCCGGCGCCGCCGGCCACCGACGCGACGATCGCCGCGCCCAGCCAGTGTAGGGGCTGGAGGACGGCGATGAGCACGGCGACGGCGGCGGCGGCCGCGGTGACCCACCAGCGCGGCCGGAAGCTGGTCACCATCGCCCACGCGGCGGTCACGAAGAAGAGATGCCGCAGGATGAACCACAGCGAGGACGGCGTGACCGAGAGGACGGCCTCGGCAAGGACGTGGGCCGCGAAGAAGGCATAAGCCGCCGCCCACCAGGCGAACAGCCGCTCACGTCCACCGAGGTACCGCAGGAAGAGGAAGAACGCAACGACGAGATGTATGCCGACGCCTACGGCGAGGGCGGCGGCCAGGACGCTCATCACCACTGACTTCGTGCCGGTGGCGCGCGTCTCCTGGACGGCCCGGCGGAGGGAGTATCATAGGAGGCGTGACAACGCGCATCGCGGTGCTCACCAGCGGCGGAGATGCGCCCGGCATGAACGCGGCGATCCGCGCCGTGGTGCGCTGCGGGCTGCACGAAGGCTGGGAGGTCTACGGCGTCCGGCAGGGCTACGCCGGCCTGATCGGCGGCGATCTGACGCCGCTGACCGCGCGCGCCGTCGGCGGTATCATGCAGCGGGCCGGGACCGTGCTGCGCAGCGCGCGCGCTCCGGCGTTCAAGCAGGAGTCCGGGATCCGGCAGGCCCGGGACGTCCTCGACGCCGCCGGGATCGACGGCCTGGTCGTCATCGGCGGGAGCGGGTCGCAGGCCGGGGCCCATGCCCTCAGCCGCGCCGGGGTTCCCGTGGTCGGCATCGCCTCCACCATTGACAACGATCTCTACGGCGCGGAGATGAGTATCGGCGTGGACACCGCGCTGAACATCGCCATCGAGGCCGTCGACCGCCTCAAGGCGACCGCCTCGTCGCTGCAGCGGGCATTCGTCGTCGAGGTAATGGGCCGCGAGTCCGGGTTCCTGGCCCTGATGGCGGGGCTGGCCGGCGGGGCCGAGGCCGTGGTCGTCCCGGAGGTCGAGATGCGACCGGAGGCGCTGGCCGACCTCATCCGCGCCGCCTACGACCGCGGGAAGCCGCACAGCATCGTCGTGGTGGCCGAGGGCGCGCAGTACGACGCCGAGCGCCTCGTGCAGTACTTCAAGGAGCATCACGACTCGCTCGGGTTCGTCATCCACGCCACCACGCTCGGCCACGTCCAGCGCGGCGGTATCCCGACCGCGTTCGACCGGATCCTGGCGACGCAGCTGGGGGCCGGCGCCGTCGCGGAGCTGGCCGCCGGGCGCCACGGCGTCATGATGGGGCTCCGCGCCGGCGCGATCGCCGCCACGCCGTTGGAAGACGTGGTCACCCGGCGCAAGGCGCTCGACCCGTCGCTGCTCGCCCTGGCGGAGGTGCTGGCCCAGTGAGCGGCGGGCCTGGAAGGGGGCGGAGTATGGACGGAGAGCGGAAGCACGTGCTGGAGGCGATGCGCACGGCCGCGGTGCTCTCCGGCCTCGTGGCCGGCCTGGCCATCGCGGTGCTGCTCGTCTATGTGGCGTACGTGTACAATCTGTGGGTCCATGCCATGCAGGCGGAAGGCCCGCCGGGCTCTCCGCCGCCGTAGCCTGGAGCCGGCGGCCCGGACGGCGGCCGTACCGCCGGGCCGCTCAGACCGCGGCCAGACGCCGTTCCGCCCGCTTGAGCAGGACCGCGTTCGCCGCCACGATGATGGACGAGGCGGACATCAGCAGCGCCGACCACTCGGGGCGCAGCATGATGCCGAAGTTCGGGTAGAGTATGCCCGCCGCGACCGGGATGGCCAGGACGTTGTAGATCGACGCCCAAAACAGGTTCTGGCGCATCTTTCGCACCGTGGCCTTCGAGAGGAAGACCGCCCGTAGCACATCCGACGGGTCGGAGCGCATCAGCACGACGTCCGCCGTTTCCACGGCGACGTCGGTCCCCGCCCCGATGGCGATCCCGATGTCGGCCTGCGCCAGGGCAGGGGCGTCATTCACGCCGTCGCCCACCATCGCCACGAACCGGCCTTCCTGCTGCACCCGCCGGACGTAGTCCGCCTTCTGCTCGGGCAGGACCTCGGCGAATACGCGGGTGATGCCGAGCTGCCGCGCCACGGTCTCCGCGGTCGCCTGGTTGTCGCCGGTGATCATCGCGGTTTCGATTCCCAGGGCGCGGAGCCCGTCGATCGCCCGGCGGGACGAGGCGCGCACGGGATCCGCGGCCGCCGCGAGCCCCGCGACCGCCCCGTCCACGGCCACGAGCATGAGGGTCTTGCCCTCGGCCAGCAGGCGGTCCAGATCGGCCTGGACCGGCGAGAGATCGATCTGCCGGTCGCGCATCAACTTGGCGGTGCCCACCAGCACGCGCCGTCCGGTTACCGTCGCCTGAACGCCGTGGCCCGCCAGGTTCTCGAACCCGGCGATCTCCTCCTCGACCGACAGCCCGCGGCGCGCCGCCTCGTCGAGGACCGCCGTGCTCAGCGGGTGGCCGGAGCGGAGCTCGGCGGCGGCGGCCAGGCGCACGACCTCGTCCGCGGAGGCGCCCGGGGCGTGGAGCACGTCGGTGATCCGCGGCCGGCCTTCGGTGAGCGTGCCGGTCTTGTCCAGGACGACCGTGGTGATCCGCGACAGCGACTCCAGCGTCGCCGCGGTCTTGATGAGGATATTGTGGCGGGCGCCGATGCCGGTGCCGACCGCGACGGCGGTGGGCGTGGCCAGTCCCAGGGCGTCCGGGCAGGCGATGACGACCGCGGAGATGGCGAAGGTCAGCGCCACGAGGAGCGTCTCGTGGGCGAGGCCGTACCATACGCCGAACGTGACCACCCCCGCGCCCACGGCGAGGATGACGAGATATTGGGCCCAGCGGTCGGCGATCCGCTGCCCGGGCGCCTTGCTCGCCTGGGCCTCCTCCACGAGCTTCACAATCTGCGCCAGCGCGGTCTCCTCGCCGACCTTCGTGGCGCGGAACCGGATGGAGCCGGACTGGTTGATGGTGCCGCCCGTTACGGCGTCGCCGGAGCGTTTGGAGACGGGAATCGACTCCCCCGTGACGAGCGACTCGTCGATGGCCGTCTCCCCTTCGACGACCAGCCCATCCACGGGCACCCGGTCCCCCGGCCGGAGCTCGAGCAGATCACCGGTTCGGACCTCGGCGGTGGGCACGTCGATGACGGCCCCGTCCCGGACGACCCGGGCCCGCGGCGGGACGAGGTTGAACAGGGCCTGCAGCGCCTCGGAGGTTCCCCGCCGGCTGCGCATCTCCATCCAGTGGCCGAAGAGCACGAACGTGACCAGCATCGCGGCGGCTTCGTAGAACGTCTCCCCGGCGTCGAGCACGGTGACGAGTACGCTGAAGATGTACGCGGCCAGCACGCCGACGCTGATGAGGACCGACATGTTCAGCGCCCGGCGGCGGAGCGAACGGTAGGCGCCCGTGATGAAGATCGATCCCGCCCAGAACACGACGGGGGTGGTGAGGAGGAGGAGGATCCCGTTCACGCCGATGGGGGCCGGCAGGCGCACCCCCAGGAGGTTGATCCCGAGCGGCGAGTAGAGCACGGCCGGGACCGTGAGGACCAGCGACCACCAGAAGCGCCGCCGCATGTCGGTTTCCATGAAGCGGGCCATACGGGGATCGGCCATCTGGGCCTCATGGTCGTGGGCTTCTCCCACACCGTGGCCGGCGGCATGGTGGCGGTGCGCGTCCACCTGCTCGTCCAGCGCGTACTCGAACTGCTTCGCCTCGAACCCGCAGCCGCACGTCGTCGCCAGCACTGCCGCTCCGCAGGAGAGGCATTCCTTCCCGCAGGGGCAGGGCACGCCCGGATGCGCGTGGGCGTGCTCGGGGTGAGAGGGCGCGCCGTGGACGTGCGCCGGGCTCGCGGGCGGCGGTGGAGATGGGCGGGGTGGTTCGGTTTCGTGGTGATGGTCGTGAGGCATGACGTGCCTTTCGCGCCGGGGATGGCGCCGGCCTGTTCGTGGCTCGCTCCTCCATGACCATGATCGGTCAATCGGACTTGTCCCGGGACCGGCGGGAATGACTCGCGCGGGCTCACGACGAAGTTGGGTACGTGTCCGCGGCGGAGACGGTGATCATCGGGGCGGGGGTGACGGGGGCCAGTACGGCCTTCCACCTGACGCGGCGGACGCGCGGACGCGTGGTCGTCGTCGAGCGCAACACGGCCGGCTCGGGCCCGACCTCGCGCACCATCGGCATCGTCAGGCTGCATTACTCGTACGAGCCGCTCATCCAGCTGGCCGTGCGCGGCCTGGAGTTCTTCGAGCGGTTCGAGGCGCACACCGGGGCCACCGCGGACTTCATCCGCACAGGCTTTCTCCTGCTGGCGCGGCCCGATCAGCTGCCGGGCGTCGAGGCGAACGTCTCCCTGCAACAGCGTCTCGGAGTCCGGACCGCGCTGCTCACCCCCGCGGACGTGGCGCGACTCGACCCGCGGATGGAGGTGGAGGATGTGGGCGGCGCCGCGTACGAGCCCGACGCAGGCTATGCCGACGGCTACGCCGCCGTCGCCGGATTCATCGGCGCGGCCCGGCGGCGCGGGGCGGAGTTGTGGGAAGGAACGGCCGCCGAGCGGATCCTGACCTCGGGCGGCCGGGTCACCGGCGTGGCGACGTCCCGCGGCGTGATCGAGACCGGGCAGGTCCTGGTCGCTGCGGGGCCATGGACCCCGTCGCTGCTGGCCACCGTGGACGCGCGCCTGCCCATCGAGGCTTCGCGGCAGCAGGTCGTCCAGCTGTCACCGCCGTCCGGGTTCGGAGGTCTCGGCGTGGTCATCGAGGACATGACCCAGGGCTTCTACGCCCGGCCCGAGTCGGCCGCGTCCGTGCTGGCCGGGGTGCTGGAGGAGGAAGCCGAGGAGATCGTCTCCCCCGCGGGCTTCAACCAGGGCGTGGACTTCGACTTCGTCCGGCGTGTCGGCGCGCTGTGGGCGCACCGCTATCCCCGGGCCGCGGACGCCGAAGTCCGCGGCGGATATGCCAGCCTGTACGACATCACGCCCGACTGGCAGCCCGTCCTGGGCGCGGTCCCGGGCGCCGACGGCGTCTTCGTCGCCGCGGGATTCAGCGGGCACGGCTTCAAGCTCGCTCCCGCGCTGGGCGACTGCCTCGCTGCGCTGCTGCGCGGCGAAGCTCCCGCGGTGGACCTCATGCCGTTCGCGCCCACGCGGTTTGCATCTGGGCGCCTCATCCGCGGCCGCCATGCGCAGGGAATCCTCGGCTAGCACACGAACCTGACGACGGACCCATGAAGTTCACCTTTGTCGGTGATACCTCCGACCCTACGCTGGCGGGACTCGCCTCGGGTCTGCGGCAGGTCTTCACGCAGCACGACCACGAGTATGTCGACGACCCGGAGGATCCCGGGCTGCGGCTCGTCTTCAACTTCATCGACCCCGACCGCCCCAAGGTCTTCCGGCGGCGCGCCAAGGCGGTGTTCGTCGTCTCCGTCGCGCTGACCGCGGGCCGTCCCGAGAACGTCCTGCGGCAGGCGTATCCGCTGTTGGTGCGGTCCCTGGCGAACCTGCTGATCTACCTGGTGCGTGACGAGGCGGTGGACACGTATTTCGTCACCCTCGAGCAGGGCTACTACCCGATCCCCCACCGCGCGGGCGCGGCGTACTTCGAGTACCTCTATGAGCGCCTGCATCCGCTGGCGTCGTCGCAGCTGGTCATCGACAACGAGTTTCATCCGGATCTCCCGCCCGGGCTGTGGGACGGCGACGAGCTCACCCGGCAGCTCAGCGAGGCCGGCAAGCGGCTGGACGCCCTCAACCTCCTCCCGGCGCCGTTCCCCATCCATGAGATGGTGGACGCGCGCGACCTCCGGCACATCGAGCGCCTCTACGGCATCGGGGGGCTGAGCTACGGGAACCTCAGCGTACGGAAGAGCCCGACCACGTACTGGATGAGCGCCAGCGGCGTCGACAAGGGCAACATGAAGGTCATCGGCCGCGACATGCTGCTGGTGACAGGGTTCGACCGGGAGCGGAACGTCATGCTGCTCAGCGTGCCGCCCCACGTGCAGCCCCGCCGCGTCTCCGTGGACGCCATCGAGCACTGGATGATCTACACGGAGCACCCGCAGGTGGGGGCCATCGTGCACGTGCACGCCTGGATGGCGGACATCCACTCTACGACGATCAACTACCCCTGCGGCACCATCCAGCTGGCGCAGGCGGTGGCCGACGTCGTGCGGGAATCGCCCACGCCCGACCGCACCGTCGTCGGCCTGAAGAACCACGGGCTGACCATCACCGGGCCCACCCTTGACGACATCTTCAACCGGCTGGAGAGAGGCTTCATCCGCCAGGTCCCCATGTCGTAGGGCACATGCGGGCGCTGGTGTTTGATCCGACGCTCCCGCGGTACGCCATTACGACCGTGCTACGTTCCGTCAGCCGGTCCGCGCTCTGGGGCCGGTTCGGCGCGCTGCGTTTGCGTGAGATTCCCGAGCCGGCGCTTCCGGGGGACGACTGGGTGCGGGTGGAGTCGCTGCTCGGCGGGATCTGCGGGAGCGACCTGCACACGATCCACCTCGACGCCAGCCCGGCGCTGTCCGCGCTGAGCTCGTTTCCGTTCGTGCTGGGCCATGAGAACGCGGGCCGGATCGTGGAGGTCGGCCCCGCCGCCGGAGAGCTTGCCGTGGGGCAGCGCGTAACCGTCGAGCCGACGCTGCCCTGCGCGACCCGGAGCGTCCAGGCGCCGTGCGCGCACTGCGCGGCCGGCAACTACAACCTCTGCGTGCGCGTGGCGGACGGGCATATCAGCCCGGGGTTGATGATCGGCGCGTGCCGCGACACCGGGGGCAGCTGGGCGCCCCGGTTCGTGGCGCATCGCTCCCAGATCTTCCCCCTCCCGGAGGCCGTGAGCGACGAGAACGGCCTCATGGCGGAGCCCCTGGCCTGCGCGGCGCACCCGGCGGTGACCTATCCGCCCCCGGACCGGAGCACCGTGCTGGTGATCGGCGGCGGGGTGATCGGGCAGTGCGCCATCGCGGCGCTCCGGGCCACCGGCAGCGGGGCGAAGGTCATCGCGTTGGTCAAGCATGCCTTCCAGGGCGAGATGGCCCGCCGCCTGGGGGCGGACGCCGTTGTGTTCCTGCAGCGGCGCGACGGCCACTACGAAGAGCTCGCCGACCGGTTGGGCGGCGTGCTGCGGCGGCCGATGCTCGGCAAGCGTCTGCTGCTCGGCGGGGCCGACATGACGGTGGAGTGCGTGGGCACGTCGCGCAGCATCGACGACGCCTTGCATCTCACCGCCCCGGGAGGGCGGGTGGTCATCCTGGGGCTCGGCGCCATCTCGTTGTACACCGACTGGACGCCGGTGTGGCTCAAGGAGCTGCAGCTTACGGGCAGCTACATCTACCGCTGGGAGACGTGGCAGGGCCGGCGGGTCCGGACGCTCGATCTGGCGCTGGAGTGGATGGCGTCGGGCCGGGTGGATCTGGCCCCGCTGATCACGCACCGGTACCCGCTGGAGCGCTATGCGGATGCCCTCACCGCGGCGATGGCGAAGGCCGATTCGCACGCGTTCAAGGTGGCCTTCACGCCCCAGCAGTCGTGACCGGCCGCGCCCGTGCGCGCCGGCCGTGCGGGCTGTCCTGCGGATCCCTCAGACGGCAGGCCCTGGCATCCCCCGGGTGGCTTCTGTAGACTCAAGTGTGAGACACATCGCGTGCGTGAAGGAGTCTGATGATGAAGGTGGCTGTGCTGACCGGAGGAGGCGACGCCCCGGGTCTGAACGCAGCGATCCGGGCAGTGGCGCGGGCCGGGTGGGACGCGGGCTATGAGGTCGTGGGCGTTCGGAACGGCTGGCAGGGGCTCGTGGAGGACCGTCTCGTGCCCCTCACCCCCGAGGCGATCGCCGGCATTCTGCCCCGCGGCGGCACGGTGCTCGGCACGTCGCGGTACAACCCGTTCAAGGTGGACGGCGGACCCGAGCGGATGCTGGACACCCTCCGCCGCAAAGCTATCGACGCCGTCGTGGCCATCGGCGGCGACGACACGCTGGGCGTGGCCCTCCGCCTCTCCAGGCTGGGGGTGAACGTCGTCGGGGTCCCCAAGACGATGGACAATGACATCCCGGGCACCGACTTCACCATCGGGTTCGATACCGCCGTCAACGTGGTGATGGAGGCCTGCGACCGGCTGCACCCGACCGCGGAGGCGCACCATCGCGTCATGGTGATTGAGGTGATGGGCCGGGACGCCGGGTGGGTCGCCGCGGTGGGCGGGCTGGCCGGCGGCGCGGACATCGTGCTCGTGCCGGAGGTTTCCTTCACGATCGACGAGGTGTGCGACCGGGTGAGGACGCGGCATGCGCGCGGGCGCATGTTCAGCATCGTCGTCGTCTCCGAGGGCGCGAAGCTGGCCGAGCTCGGCACGCAGATCACCCAGGAGGCCAAAGTTGACGCCTTCGGCCATGCCCGGCTGGGCGGCGTGGGCAGCGTGCTGGCCCACGAGATCGAGGCGCGGACCGGCTACGAGTGCCGCGTCACCGTACTGGGGCACCTGCAGCGCGGCGGGGCGCCCACGGTCTTCGACCGCGTGCTGGCCACGCGCTACGGCGTGGCCGCGGTGGATCTCATCAAACAGGGTCGGTTCGGTCAGATGGTGGCGCTGCGCGGCAACGCCATCACCGCGGTGCCGCTGGAGCAGGGGCTGGAGGGCACGCACCCGCTGAGCCGTGAGCTGTACGAGCTGGTGAATCTCTTTACCTGAGGTCGTGGAGGGTTGCGATGAGCTCGATGACGAGCGGGAAGCTGGTCAATCTGCAGCGGCTGACGGACGCCCGCGGGCGGTTCAAGATGCTGGCCATCGATCAGCGCGATTCGCTGCGCAACGCCATCGGCAAGGCCACGGCGCGCAAGCCCGGCGACGTGACGTACGGCGACCTCGCGGACACGAAGGCCGTGATCACCGAGGTGCTCTCGCCGTATGCCACGGCCACGCTGGTGGACCCGGTGTACGGCCTGGCGCGGGCCACGAAGCTCGTCCCGGGCGACGTGGGCCTGCTCGTGGCGGCCGAAGAGACGGGGTATGAACCCGGTGGCCCGGACGGCCGGCAGCGGAAGTCGCGCCTGGTCGAGGGCTGGAACGTGGCGAAGGCGAAGCAGGCCGGCGCCAACGCCGTGAAGCTCCTCATCTACTACAACCCCGAGGGGGACGCCGCGGTCCGCACCCACCAGCAGTCGCTGGTGCGCACGGTGGGCGCCGACTGCGTGCGGGAAGATATCCCCTTCCTCCTGGAGCTGGTGACCTACCCGCTGGCGGAGAGCGCCGCCGACACGCCCGAGTTCGCCCGCAAGCGGCCCCGGCACACCATCGCCTCCGCCCAGGAGTTCAGCAAGGATGCGTATGCCGTAGATATCCTCAAGCTGGAGTTCCCCGGCGATCTGAAGTACGCGCGGGAGTTCTCGCAGGGAGCGTTCGACGGCAAGGCGCGGGAGGCGGTCTGGACGCTGGCGGAGGCGATGTCCGCCTGCCGGGAGCTGAACGAGGCGGCCGGACGTCCCTGGGTCATCCTCAGCGGCGGCGTAGACATCAGCGAGTTCCTCGTCAACCTGACCCTGGCCGTGGACGCGGGGGCCAGCGGCTTCCTCTGCGGCCGGGCGATCTGGAAGGACGTCATGCCGCGCTACCCCGACCTCGGGTCCATGCGCGCGTTCCTGCAGCGCCAGGCGGCGACGAACTTTCTCCGCGCCAATGCGGCGGCCGAGCCGGCGCGGCCGTGGTATGAGCATCCCTATCATGGCGGGTGGGAGCAGGTCGGGCTCGCGGAGGCCGGCGAGGACTGGTACCGGCGGTATCAGGCCGAGCCGACGAAAGTGGGGTAGGCGGCTACGGCCTTCCCCTCACCGGGGGCCCCTGCCCGCTACGGGTAGATTCCTCTTGTCATCAACGCATCGGCCACGCGCTGCACGGCGTAGATCAGCGCGGCCGTGCGCAGGTCCACCTCGCGCTCCCGGGCCAGGCGCACCACCCCGCGGAACGCGTTCACCATGATCGGCTCCAGCCGCTGGTTGATCTCGTCTTCGCTCCAGAACAGCGAGCTGAGGTCCTGCACCCACTCGAAGTAGGAGACGATCACCCCGCCGGCGTTCGCCAGGATGTCGGGGATGACCAGCACGCCCCGCTCGTGGAGGATCTCATCCGCGTCCGGCGTGGTCGGCCCGTTCGCGCCTTCCACGATGAGGCGGGCCTTGATCCGGGCGGCGTTCGCCCGCGTGATCTGCCCCTCGATCGCCGCCGGGACGAGAATGTCGCACGGCAGCTCCAGCAACTCCTTGCTGCCGATCGCCTCGGCGCCGGCGAACCCGGAGACGCGGCCGGTCTGCTGCACGTGCCGCAGCACGGCGCGGGGGTCGATACCGTCGGGGTTGGCGATGGCTCCGTAGACGTCGCTGAGCCCGAGGATGCGGCAGCCCTGATCGTGCAGCAGGTACGCCGAGACCGATCCCACATTCCCGAAGCCCTGGACCACCACCCGCGCGCCCTGGAGCGAGAAGCCGGCGTGCGCGGCGGCCTCGCGGGCCGTGATCATGACGCCGCGGCCGGTGGCCTCGCGCCGTCCCGCCGACCCGCCGATGCTCACGGGCTTGCCGGTCACCACGGCCGGGACGGAGTGCCCGGCGTGCATGGAGTAGGTGTCCATGATCCAGGCCATGATCTGGTCGTTCGTGCCCACATCGGGGGCGGGGATGTCCCGCTGCGGCCCGATGAGCACGCTGATCTCGGTGGCGTACCGGCGCGTGAGGTGCTCCAGCTCTGTCCGGGACAGGGTCAGCGGATCGACCGCGACGCCGCCCTTGGCGCCGCCGTAGGGCAGGTGCATGAGGGCGCACTTCCAGGTCATCCACATGGCCAGCGCCCGGACCTCGTCGAGATCGACCTGCTCGGCGTAGCGGATGCCGCCCTTGGTCGGCCCGAGCACGGTGCTGTGATGAACCCGGTAGCCGGTGAAGATGCGCACGGTGCCGTCGTCCATCTTGACGGGGAAGTTCACCGTGAGCTCCCGGTGCGGGAGGACGAGGAAGTCGCGGATGCCCCGCTTGATCTGCAGGTAGTCGGCGGCGCCGTGGAACTGGCGGAGGGCCATCTCCCAGGGATTCTCCCGGGGCGTAGTCGGAGCCGGTGCGGGCGCAGGCTTCATGGGGAACCTCCGTCACCGTGATCGAGCGACTTCTCGAAGGTGATCCAGGCCGGCTGAGGCTGCGGCACGTCCGCGGCGCTCGCTGTATGCATGTCGTGGAGCTTCTCTAACCACCGCGGATCGACCCCCTGTTCGTCCGCCACCGTAACGATGCGAAAGCCCCGGACGTCTGCGCCGGCGTTGTCTTGGGAGGGTCGGGGATCGAACCGGGCCACATCCAGGCGGGATTCCCAGGCCCGGCGAACCTCCTGGAAGCCACGGTGTTGTGCGAACGCCCCCCGCGTGAGGGTCTCCCGGACCACACCCCAGAGTGTGAGCGGGTGGACTGGGATCCATCTCGTGGATAAGGTGGTCATAGAGCGCCGCGCGGATCTCCCGCCGCTGGGCCTCACGCCGCACGAGCGCGCCGAGAAAGAACTTGCGGGGGTGAAACATGTAGGGGACGTGATGGAACGTCGCCGCGCCAGCCGGTGTGCCGTCGGACTCAGCGAGGAAGCGGTGCTGGACGTAGCGAGTGCCGTCGTACCGGGAGTCTTCATGAGCGTACCCGCCGGAGATGGGTGCTCGTCGTTGACGGCGTTCCAGAGATCCACATAGACGGGATAGCCGCGATCTTCAAAGGTACGGATGCGAGCGGGGCGAGTCGCCATCTAGGTCCGTGGGCTCGCCGGCATGACTCGGAACGCCTTAGCCCTGAATCGATGCTTGGCGTTCCCGAATCCGATCTCCTTGATGTACCGATCGATGTCGGCGCGTCGGGTCAGGTACACGGAGTGACTACTCACACGCGAGGGGTGGTATCCGAGGTCATGAAGCGCTTGTCGCGTGCCCTCGAGTAGCGGCGTCGATCGGTTCCTGAAGGACATCTGCACAGCATTGAAGTGTTTGAGCCGGTAGATAGATCCGTCCGTATCGAAGAGGCCTCGCAGGAAGCGCCGGCGGTACTCTAGCGAGTCAAAGATCCAGCGAGGAACAGCCACCTGGTCGTGGACTTTGTTGGAGGAATAGAGACCGATGCGGCTGAGGCTTTTCACGAGCGATGAGGACGTCAGGTACAGATCCACACTTCCTGGTCGGTCCCGCGCGATGCGCGGACGAAAAGCGAAGAGCTCTTCACAGAGGTCTTGCACGTAGGGAACGTAGTGGAGGTCGGTCTGCGCATTTATGGTAACCCAGAACTGCCCCGCTCCGATGTGACCATCGCCGAGTATGATGCCACAGAACTCGGCAAGATCCCCGGAGTATGCGGGCAAGGGGATATGCCGGGCGTGCGAGTAGCCAGGCTTGAGTTCTCTCTGAATCCTGATGCCAAGGCGCAACAGGCGATTGTACACGGTCATCTCCGCCAGGCCCAGCAGATCTGCGATCTCGCCGATAGGCAGATTCCGGCGAACATAAAGCTCCTCCAACTCTATGCGCTTCTCTGTCTCCTCTTGCGCAGTCCATCGCCGCGGCATATTTGGTATCGTAGATTCTTGTCGCTCCGGGGTCATTGCCTCTGTCAAATCAATCGAGGATGGAAGGACGGTTCGGTGTGCGCTACAGGGCATGAACGACCCAAGAGAGCCTGAGCGAAGGAGAACTTGATTGAAGGTTGCTGGAATCGTATAATTCAGAGTGGTCTTGGGCGGGTGGCTGAGCCCGGACAAAAGCAGCTGACTGTAGATCAGCCGGCTTCGCGCCTGCGGAGGTTCAAATCCTTCCCCGCCCACCAGGTCCCATAGTTAGGGTAGTATGTCAGCAGTAGGCGGGGCACCCTGCTTACTGCTTATTGCTTGTGCTCGGCTCGGTCAGTTCGACAGGCGGGGATAGCTCAATGGTAGAGCTCCGGCCTTCCAAGCCGGTTATGGGGGTTCGATTCCCCTTCCCCGCTCCAACCTGCATCGATTATCCGAGTGGTCAGGACTATGCAGGCGGATCAGCAGGCTGCGGCGGCGATGTTCACAGCCGCGCCGCCCAATGCGAGAGATCGGATCGCGCCCATGGCCTAGTCCCTTGTGTTCCCTAAAGTGACCCTAAAGTGACCTTATAGCTCCTTGAGTGACGCAAACACACGACCTTACGCTCCCTCAACTCGGTCCGGACCGAGCTGATGGCACCGCTCGGCGAAGTCTGCGGCCGCGCGATGCAGGGCAGGGGCAAGGCAGAGAGATGCGCTCGTTCTGCCTCTGGTCGAGACATCTGGCGGCCGCCTGTATCCTCCTCACAGGGGCGGCACCGTCGTGGGCTGCCGCCACGCTGGCCGTCAAGTTCATCTCCGTCCCTCCCTCTGTGCGGCGGGGAGCCCCAGCGCGTGTGGAAGTGGCCACGGTCTCCGGGGCGATCTGCGACATCGAGGTGCGCAGCCCCGCCGGGGTGGTCCGCACGGCCGGGATCCGCCCCAAGAAGGCCCTGGAGTCGGGCCGCATCGTGTGGACCTGGCGCGTCGGCAAGACGATGCGGCCGGGCACGTGGAAGATCGTGGTGGACTGCCTGCTGGGCGAGCAGGTGGGCCGCGTAGAGACTCGCCTTGTTGTGAAGTAGTCGCAAAGGTAGAGGCACCGCGGCGGCCCCGAGGGGTCACCCGCGGCGGCAGCGAACTCGTTGTGCCGGAATGACCGCCCAGCTGCTCGACGGCCGCGCCATGGCGCGCGATGTGGAAGCGGACGCAGCCCGCGAGGCCGCCGCGCTCACCGCTCGCTACGGCATCTCCCCGTGCCTCGCCGCCATCCTGGTGGGCGATGATCCCGCCTCCGCGCTGTACGTGAGACGCAAAGCCGAAGCCTGCGGGCGCGCCGGGATGCGCTCGGAGACGTTCCACCTTCCCGCGTCGGCCGTGGAAAGTGAGGTGCTGGCGCTGATCGGCGACCTCAACGCGCGCGCCGACGTCCACGGTATCCTCCCCCAGCAGCCGATGCCACCGCAGATCAACCCCCGAACGGTCTTCGAGCGCATCGATCCGCGCAAAGACGTGGACGGTCTGGGGCCACTGAACATGGCCGCGCTCATGGTGGGGCGGCCGAACTTCATCCCCTGCACGCCGGCGGGGATCATGGTGTTGCTGCAGCGCGCGGGCATCGACCCGGCAGGCAAGGAAGCGGTGGTCGTCGGCCGGAGCCTTATCGTGGGCCGGCCGGTGGCGCTGCTCCTGCTGCACGCGCACGCCACCGTGACCTGGTGTCACACACGGACGTCCGACCTGGCCGCCCACACCGGACGGGCGGATATCCTGGTCGTGGCGGCGGGGCGCGCGCGTCTGGTCACCGGTGAGATGGTCAAGCCGGGGGCCGCCGTGATCGACGTGGGGATCACGCGCCTGAACGGGAAACTCATCGGCGACGTGGACTTCGCCTCCGCCTCGCCGGTGGCCGGGTGGATCACCCCCGTGCCGGGTGGGGTAGGGCCCATGACCATCGCCATGCTCCTGCGCAACACCGTGCAGGCCGCCGCCACGCAGCTCCGGGACAGCCGGATCGCCTGAGCGTGGGAACCTCTCCGTGAGCCCGTGCGCCGGATGGACCGCGTGACCTCACCGCGATGACGCTCGCCGAAGCGGTGGCCTACATCGAAGGTCTGCTGACCCGCGCCCACGCCTCGGCTCCGGAAGACGAGCGCATCAAGCTGCGGCGCGTGGAAGCGCTCCTGACCCGGCTCGGATCCCCCCATCAGGCGTTTCGCTCGGTCCTCATCGCCGGGACGAAGGGCAAAGGTTCGACCGCGGCGATGATGGCCTCGGTACTGCAGGCCGCCGGCATCCGGGTCGGCCTGTACACGAAGCCGCATCTGGTGGACTATCGCGAGCGCGTGCGCGTCGACGGCATCCTCATCAGTCCGGAGGAGCTGGTGGCGACCGTGGCCGATCTCGTCCCTCACATCGAGGCCATGGCCCAGACCCCGGACGGGCCGCCCTCGTACTTCGAAGCGTCGGTGGCCGTGGCATTCACCTATTTCGCCGCCCGCCGCGTGGACCTTGCGCTCGTGGAGGTCGGGCTGGGGGGACGGCTCGACGCGACCAATATCGCCGACCCGGTCCTCTCCGTGATTACGCCGGTGAGCTACGATCACATGCACGTGCTGGGCACAACGCTGGAGGCCATCGCCCGGGAGAAGGCCGGGATCGTCCGGCGCGAGGGCCTCGTCATCAGCGCACCGCAGGCCCCGGAGGCGCTGGCGGCGATCATCGAGACCTGCGCCCGCGAGCGGGCCGAACTGCGCCTGGTGCACGAGCGGATGCGCTGGCAGCAGGAGGGAGGATCCCTCCACGAGCAGGCCTTCACCCTGCGCAGCCCCGTCCGCGACTACGGCCGGCTCCGGCTCCCGCTGATCGGCGTCCACCAGGTGATCAATGCGGCGACCGCCGTCGCCGCGCTGGAGGGGCTCAGCGAGCGCGGCCTTGCCGTCGATGCGCAGGCGGTGCGGGCGGGTCTCGCCGCCGTCTCCTGGCCCGCCCGGGTGGAAGTCATCGCGGAGCGCCCGTACGTGGTGGTGGACGTGGCCCACAACCCGGCGTCGCTGGCCGCCCTGCGCCAGACGCTGGAGACCGTCTTCCCGGGCCGGCGCATCATCCTCGTCTTCGCCATGGTGGCCACCCACGACCACCACGCCGGCACGAGCCTCATTGCCCCCATCGCGGACACCGCGATCGTCACCACCCCCCTGCATCTGAAGCCGCTCCCCGCCGCGGTGCTCGCGCAAGAAGTCCGGCGCTACGTCTCGCAGGTGGAGGTCATCGAGAACCGGGAAGCCGCCGCCGCGCGCGCGCTGGAGCTCGCGGGGCCGGACGACGTGGTGGTGGTGACCGGATCGTTCTTCCTCGTGGGCGAAGTGCGCGAGTGGATGCACAGGAGGGCTCTTCAGGCAACGCGAACTTCCCTGTGATCCGTTCCCCAGTTGTGCGAGCCATCGAGCCGGAGGAGCACGGGTGTGGCTTGATGTGATCGTCGAGGACGTGCTCGCTTCGCGTCCCGCCGACCGGTACGTGGTGAACGACGCCAAGAGCCCGTCGGGGCCGATCCATGTGGGGTCCCTGCGCGGCGTCATCCTCCACGACTGCGTCGCCCGGGCGCTGTCCGACCGCGGCAGGGCGGCCCGGTTCCTCTACGGGTTCGACGACTACGATCCGATGGACGGGCGGCCCGCCGGCGTCCCGGAGGAGTTCGACCGCTACCTCGGCGCGCCGCTGTCCGAGATCCCCGCGCCCGACGGGACCGCGCCGAGCTACGCGCGGCAGTTCGGGACGGGGTTTGTCGAGGTCTTCCGCCGCCTGGGCTCCGACCCCGAGGTGTACTGGACCAGCGAGATGTACAAGTCCGGCGCGTTCAACGACGCCATCCGTCTCGCGCTGGACCGCTCCGCCGAGCTCATCGCCATCGACCGGGAGATCAGCGGCAGCCGGAAGGCCGAGCGCCATCCCATCCAGCCGGTCTGCGAGCAATGCGGCCGGATCGGCACGACGGTGGTGACGGGCTGGGACGGCCGGCGCATCTCCTACGAGTGCCGGCCGGACAAGGTGAGCTGGGCGCGGGGCTGCGGCCACCGGAGCGGGCGGTCGCCGTTCGACGGCGGGAGCAAGCTGCAGTACAAGGCGGAGTGGGCGGCGAAGTGGCGCATTCTTCAGGTCTCGGTGGAGGGAGCCGGCAAGGACCACATGACCAAAGGCGGCAGCCACGACGTCGCCGCGGCGATGTGCGAGCGCGTGTTCGACTATCGCCCGCCCTATCCCATCGCCTACGAGTGGTTCCTGGTCGGCGGGCGGAAGATGAGCACGAGCACGGGGGTCGGCGTGGCGGCCGGAGAGCTGGTGGAGATCCTGCGGCCGGAGCTGGCGCGCTTCCTGATGGTCCGGCCGCACTACAAGCAGCAGATCAACTTCGACCCGGCCGGCGAAACCATCCCGTCGCTCTACGACGAGTACGACCGCGCGGCGGCGGCCTACTTCGGGGAGCGGGAAGGCAAGACGGCGGCCGAGGCGGAGCTGCTGCGGGACCACGCGCGCACCTTCTACTTCTCACGCACCGCGGGAGAACCGCCGAACGCCTTCCGGATGCGCTTCGCCAAGGTGGCCTACCTCATGCAGATGCCGGCCGTGAACGTGGAGGACGCCGCCGCCGCGGAGAAGGGCGCGCCGCTGACGGGAGCCGACCGCGCCGAGCTGGCCCAACGCATGGACGACGCGCGGCGGTGGCTGCGCACGTACGCCCCCGATCATTACCGGTTTCAGGTGCAGCCGTCCCTGCCCGCGGTCGCGCTCTCCCCGGAGCAGCGACAGTTCCTGGCCCGTCTGGCCGGCGTGGTAGAGACGCACGCCCGCTGGCAGGGCGAGGAGTTGCACGCACAGGTGCACACGCTGAAGCACGACCTGGGGCTGCCCGCGAAGGAGGCGTTCGGCGCCATCTACCTGGCCTTTCTCGGCAAGCCCTCCGGGCCGCAGGCCGGATGGTTTCTCGCGTCGCTCGACCAGGCCTTCGTGCTGGCCCGGCTGCGCGAGGCCGCGGGAGCGCACTGATGGACGCCGGGCGCGTTATCCTGGTCTTCGCCAACCTCGAGGAGGCACACATCACGCGCATCAGGGCTGTGGATCCCCGCGTCGAGGTGGCGGCGGTGGCTGACCGCGGGAAAGGGATCGAGCTGGCCGGCCGCGCCGAGATCATGGTGGGGTGGAACATCCCCCGCGAAGCGGTGCAGCGCGCCGCGCGGCTGCGCTGGATCCACTCCACGGCGGCCGGCGTGGATCAGCTGCTCTACCCCGAGGTGCGCGAGCGCGACATCATCGTCACGACGAGCAGCGGGATCCATCAGCCGCTGGTGGAGCACGTCTTCGCCATGCTGCTGGCGCTGGTGCGCCGCCTCCACGTCGCCATCCGCAACCAGCAGGTGCGGAAGTGGGACCGCGCGCGCGCCGTGGGCGGGGAGGTGCGGGGCCTGACGCTGGGCGTGCTGGGGTTGGGCTCCATCGGCGCGGACGTGGCCGCGAAGGCGAGCGCCTTCGGGATGCGGGTGATCGGCACCAGGCGCACGCCCGGGGCCGTCCCGCACGTCGAGCGGGTCTATCCGCCCGAGGCGCTGCACGAGGTCCTCGCCGCCTCCGACGTGGTCGTCGTGGCCCTGCCGCTCACCGACGCCACCCGCGGGCTGCTGGGAGAGGCGGAGTTCCGGGTGATGAAACCCGGCGCGCTGCTCATCAACATCGGGCGCGGGCCGATCGTGCAGGAACCGGCGTTGATCCGCGCGCTGCAGGAACGGTGGATCGCCGGGGCCGGGTTGGACGTCTTCGAGCGCGAGCCGCTCCCCGCGGACAGCCCGCTGTGGGCGATGGAGGACGTCATCATTACCCCGCACGTCTCCGGAGGCTGGCCGGGGTACCTGGACGCGGCGATCCCGCTGTTCTGCGAGAACCTGGAGCGCTACCTGCGGGGGGCACCGCTGCTCAACCTTGTGGACAAGTCGCGCGGATACTAGCATGAAGGAGGCACGCGGCGCCCGGCCCTCACGACCCTGCGCGGGGGGACGCACGCGCGGCGTCCCCCTGCAACCCCCTCCGCGCGCATGAGGAGGATTCGCTGGTGAAGCCATTTCCGCCTGAGCACGTCCGCAATGTCGCTGTCGTCGGGCACGGCGGGACGGGCAAGACCTCGCTGGTCGAGGCGATGCTCTTCCTGGCCAAAGCCGTGGACCGGCTGGGAAGGGTCGATGACGGCACCGCCACGACGGACTTCGACCCCGAGGAACAGCGCCGCAAGCACACCATCAACGCCTCACTGGCCCCGCTCGAGTGGAAGCAGACCAAGGTCAACCTGCTGGACGCCCCGGGCTACCCGGACTTCGTGGGGGAGGTGGTGGGCGCGCTGCGGGTGGTCGAGGGCGCCGTGGTCGTCGTGGACGCCAACGCCGGCGTGCAGGTGCAGACCGACGTCGCCTGGCGGCTGGCGGAGCAGGGCGGGGTGAGCCGGCTCATCGTCATCAACCGCCTCGATCGCGAGAACGCCAGCTTCGACCGGACCCTCCAGTCCCTGCGGGACCGCTTCGGCACGAAGGTCGCGCCGCTGCACATCCCCATCGGCACGGAGGCCGGATTCTCGGGCGTGGTCGACGTGGTGGAGATGAAGGCCTACACTTTCAAAGACGGGGAGATGGAAGTCGCAGGCGTGCCCGCGGAGCTCGCCCCGGCTGCGGGGGCGGCCCGGGAGAAGCTCGTCGAGGCCGCGGCGGAGACCGACGACGCGCTCGTCGAGAAGTACCTCGAGGCGGGAGAGCTGACCCAGGAGGAGCTGCTCCACGGCCTCCATACGGGCGTGAAGAACGGCTCCCTCGTCCCCGTGCTGTGCGCCGCCGGCACGCGGCTCATCGGGGCCCCCCTGCTGCTGGATGCCATCGTCGCCTATCTGCCCGCGCCCTCGGAGCGGGCTGAGATCTCCGCGAAGGACGCGAAGCAGAACCCCGTGACGATCGCCGTGGGCGCGGACGCCCCCCTTGCTGCGCTGGTCTTCAAGACGGTGGCCGATCCCTACGTGGGGAAGCTCAGCTACTTCCGCGTCTACGGGGGCACGTTTCGGTCGGACTCGCAGATCCTGAACAGCACGCGCGGCAAGCCGGAGCGGGTGGGGCAGGTGTACTTCATCAGAGGGAAGGTCCAGGAGGCCACGCCGCAGGTGGGGCCGGGAGACATCGGGGCCGTCGCGAAACTGGCGGAGACCGGCACCGGGGACACCCTTGCGGCCAGGGAGCATCCCGTGGTCCTGCCGCCGATTGCCTTCCCGGCGCCCGCGATCTCCATGGCCGTTGAGCCCAAGAGCAAGGGCGACGAGGACAAGATGGGCTCGTCGCTGGCGCGGCTGGCCGAGGAAGATCCCACGTTCCACGTCCGCCGCGATGCCGAGCTCAAGCAGACCGTAATCTCCGGAATGGGCGAGTCCCACCTGGAGATCATGGCCGACCGGCTGCGGCGGAAGTTCAGCGTGGACGTCGTCCTGCATCCGCCCCGCGTCCCCTACCGGGAGACGATCCGCGGCCGGGCGAAAGCCCAGGGCCGCTACGTGAAGCAGACCGGCGGGCGCGGCCAGTACGGGGTGTGCTTCCTGGAGTTGGAGCCGACCGGCCGCGGCGGGGGCTTCGAGTTCGTGGACAAGATCTTCGGCGCCGCCATCCCGAACCAGTTCATCCCGTCGGTGGAGAAGGGCGTGCGGAAGACGCTGGAGGAGGGGGTCCTGGCAGGCTATCCCGTCGTGGACGTGCGCGTCACCCTGTTCGACGGGAAGTACCACGACGTGGATTCGTCGGACATCGCCTTCCAGATCGCCGGCTCGATGGCGTTCAAGGAGGCGGCGAGCCAGGCCGGGCTGGTGCTGCTCGAGCCCATCATGGATCTCAAAGTGACCGTCCCCGAGGAGCAGATGGGCGACGTGATCGGCGATCTCAACGCCAAGCGGGGCCGGATCATGGGGATGGATCCCCAGGGGAACGGCACCACCGTGGTCCACGCCCAGGTGCCGCAGGCCGAGATCCTGCGCTACGCCTCCGACCTGCGCTCCATGACCGGCGGGCGTGGGACGTTCGAGGCGACGTTCTCCCACTACGAGGAAGTCCCGGCCCACGTGACCGAGAAGGTCGTGGCCGAGGCGAAGGCCCAGAAGGCGGCCGCGGCGGCGCACTAGCCGCCCCGGTCGGGCCGCACCCTGACAGGAATAGCCCGAGGGCGCCAGGCGTTCGGCAGGAGGGCAGACAGGCCTGCCGAACGAGTGTGGGGCCAAGTCGTGGACGGAGGGCCTTATCTCCGCTGAGATAGGGCCCTTATGGTTTCCCCGGTGACCATGCGCGGGCTGCTATCCACCGAAACCAAAGAGGAGATCCGCCGGCGGGTCGACCTCGTAGAGCTGGTCAGCTCCTACGTGGCGCTGAAGAAGGCCGGCCGCTACCACAAGGGTCTCTGTCCGTTCCACCAGGAGAAGACCCCCTCGTTTCATGTGGATCGAGAGAAAGGACTCTGGCACTGCTTCGGGTGTTCGTTGGGCGGCGACGCGTTTGATTTCATCATGCGCATCAGCAACCTCTCGTTCATGGAGGCCGCCGAAGCGCTCGCGAAGCGCGCCGGCGTGCGGATCGAGCGCTCGCCACAGGAGGCCGTGCGCGCCACCGAGCGGGACCGCATGTACCGGGCCCTGGAGGCGGCGGCCGGCTTCTTCCGCGAGCAACTGCAGCATCCCGGCCGGGGCGGCCCGGCCCGCGCCTACCTGGAGCGCCGGGGCGTCGATGCGGCCACCGTGGAGCGGTTCCGGCTGGGCTACGCACCGGCCGCCTGGGACGACCTGCAGAAGGTGCTCGGCGCCAGGGGGTTTGCGCCTGCCTTGCTGGAGAAGGCGGGACTCGTGAACGCTCGCTCCGGCGGGGACGGATTCTACGACCTCTTCCGGAACCGGCTGATGTTCCCCATCGTCGATCTTCAGGACCGGGTCGTGGGATTCGGGGGGCGGGCGCTCGACGACAGCGAGCCGAAGTACCTGAACTCGCGCGAGACGCCGATCTTCGTCAAGGGCCGCACGCTCTATGCCCTGAACTGGGCGCGCGAGACCGTCCGGAAGTTGGACGAGATTGTCATCGTTGAAGGGAACATGGACGTCGTGGCCGCCCACCAGTACGGGATCACGAACGCCGTGGCCTCCCTGGGCACGGCGCTGACCGCGGACCAGGTGCTGGTGATGAAGCGGCTGGCCTCCCGCGCCGTCATCGTCTACGACGCGGACGCGAGCGGGCAGGCGGCGATGGAGCGGGCCATGGCGCTGTTCGAGGAGGCGGACCTGCCGGTGCGCGTGGCGATCCTGCCGGCCGGAGATCCCGACGAGTTCCTCCGGACCCGCGGGGCGGAGGCGTTCCGGGCGCTGGTGGCGGCGGGGCTCCCGGTTTTCGAGTACCAGCTGCGCATGGCCGCGCAGCGGCACGATCCGCAGACGGTGGATGGGAAGGTCCGCATTGTGGATGAGCTCCTGCCCGCCGTGGCCGCGGTGGCGAACCCCGTCCGGCAGGCGGAGTACGTGCGCATGCTGGCCGAGCGCTTCGCCCTGCACGAGGACGCGGTGCGCCAGCGGCTGCGCGCCCGCCGGCCGGGGCGGCCGGCGGCTGAGCGGAGCCGGCGGGAAGCGCCCGACGCGGCCGTGGCCTCCCCCGACGCCGCCCGGGCGCGGGCCGAGCGGTGGCTGATCCACCTGATGGTGCACGTCCCCGAGTTGCGCCGGGAGCTGGCCCGGCGGATCGACGCCGAGGACTTCGCGGATCCCACGCATCGCGCGCTGGCGCGTGCGCTGCTCGGCGCGGCGAGTGCGGACCCGGACGCGCTGCGCGGCGCGGTGGAGGACGAGGCGGCCGAACGGCTGCTCCTGGGCCTGCTGTTCGAGGATCCGCCCATGGAGGAAAAAGACAGGGAGCAAGTGGTCAACGACGCGGTGGACTATCTCACGCGCCGGCAGCACGCGGCGGGCCAATTCGACGCGCTGCAGAAGGCGATTGCGGCCGCGCAGGCCGCGGGGGACGTACAGCAGGTCCGGCGCCTGCAGACGGAGTATGAAGAACTGATTGGGATGTTGCATGCCTCCCGGAAGGGAGGTGACGACCATGGCGCGGAAAAAGGCGGCGCCTGACGCCGCACCGACAACCGACGGGCAGCAGCCGCAGATGCCGGCCGAGCTCAAGGCATTGGTGGAGCTGGGGCGGAAGCGCGGCTATCTGACGCACGACGAGATCCTCGAGCAGTTCCCCGACGCGGAGCAGAACATCGAGGTCATCGACCGCGTCTATTCGGTGCTCCTGGAAGCGGGCATCGATGTGGTCGAAGATGCCAAAGAGGCCGAGCAGAAGGGGAAGGAGGAGGAGGAAGAGGCCAAGGCCGAGGGCGTCGCCATCGACGACCCGGTCCGGATGTACCTCAAGGAGATCGGCAAGGTCTCCCTGCTGTCCCCGGAGCTGGAGATCGAGCTGGCCCAGCGGATGGAGAAGGGGGATGAGGAGGCCAAGCGCCGCCTCATCGAGGCCAACCTGCGCCTCGTCGTCAGTATCGCCAAGAAGTACGTCGGGCGCGGGATGCTCTTCCTCGACCTCATCCAGGAGGGCAACCTCGGCCTCATCCGCGCCGTCGAGAAGTTCGACTGGCGGAAAGGCTTCAAATTCAGCACGTACGCCACGTGGTGGATCCGGCAGGCGATCACGCGGGCCCTGGCCGACCAGGCCCGCACGATCCGCATCCCGGTCCACATGGTGGAGACGATCAACAAGCTCATCCGGATCTCCCGCGCGCTGCTGCAGGACCTCGGAAGAGAGCCGACGCCGGAGGAGATCGCGCAGGCCATGGAGCTGTCCGTGGAGCGGGTGCGCGAGATCATGAAGATTGCCCAGGAGCCCATCTCGCTGGAGACGCCGATCGGCGAGGAAGAGGACAGCCACCTGGGCGACTTCATCGAGGATCAGGACGCCCTGGCCCCGGCGGAAGCGGCGTCGTTCACGATGCTCAAGGAGCAGCTCGAGGACGTGCTGGAGACGCTTACGCCCCGCGAG
>Ga0209172_10002727_pt1 | contig 29865 bp, 29 predicted proteins | sample LarsenN4metaG_FD_184113 | JGI IMG/M metagenome (GOLD analysis project Ga0209172, IMG submission 184113) | Hot spring sediment bacterial and archeal communities from British Columbia, Canada, to study Microbial Dark Matter (Phase II) - Larsen... ... | reverse complement strand
AAAAGGCATCGAAAGGTACTTGACACGCCCCCCCTCCGCTGGCGTACGATCGCCGCCACCGAGGACATACGCACCGGCTGGCAGGTCGGTCCCGGATGGGGGTGGCGTATGCGCTGGAGGCGCTTCCTCCCGATGCTGCCGCTGATCGCCGCGGCAATCACGTTTGTCGCCGTGGACTGCGAGGACGGCCCGGTCGATACGGCCTGCGTCAATGTGGTGCCGTTCCCGAATGGCGCGGAGCAGACGTGCTCCGGCGGCGGTGGCGGTGGAGGCGGTGGTGGCGGCGGCGGGCCGACGAATACCGCCGTGCCCACGGCGACAGCGACGCGATCAGCGACCTCCACGCCCGCGCCGCAGCAGACCCCAGTGCCACCCTTCAACTTCGTGCCTTACACGTTTGGGAGCCGATACTGCGAAGACATCATGCAGTTCGTCGATCCCGTCAACGTCATCTTTTCCGGAGCCGCAACCTGGACATCGGTATCTACTCACGCGTTACACCACGGGGACTGGTGGAACCATGACGGTAGCGAGCAGTGGTTTCAGGAGCTCGCCCGCTGTTATTCGATGGACCAGCAATCCGCCAGTGGTCCCGCCTGGCAGCTGCCCGGCCGCTTCCACATGCGCTACAAACAAGCCTCGCAGCCAATCAATGGATATGGCACGGTGAGCATCGCGGCTGCTCACCACGAGGACGTTAACGCCACTTGTGGTCACGTCGTCGACCACAACGAAGACAATGAGGGCCGCAGCGGATTCGATATGGCGCGTGAAGACATTATCGACAATTGGGGTATTGGGGGATCCGGCCACACGCCGTTGAGCTACATTGCGTTCAATAACACGATCCGCATGCGCCAATGTGATGGACGGTTTTCATGGAGCAGCGACGGCATCGCGGTGATCGTACCAATACCGTGATTAGGAGTGAGACGATGCGGGCTCGCCTGGTCATTGGCGCGATGTTAGCAGTAGGGATAACCGCGGGCGGGCTTTCTGTCGCCCAATGTCTCCGCAACCAACCCGGCTCGGCGGCTGTAACACCGGGAGAGATTTCCGTAACACAAGCGCGGACTTTTCAGGAGTACCCACTCTTGTGGCTTGGCGACTCGTTCGAGGGTATACCGCTCACGACAATTATCCGGGCACTCGCCCAGGACGATCCAGAGTCGATGCTGCCCACGGCGCAAAACAGCATCACGTTTATCTACGGTGACTGTACACCACCCGCTGAGGAAGGCGGCTGTGCGCCGCCTCTTCAGATCGTCGTTGAACCACGGTGCTTCAACCCGCCAGAACTGTACTCCTATGTCGCGTCTGGCCCGCAGCCCATACGCGGCGGCGCCGCATGGCTGCCAGGCATCCCCGGGGGGCCGATCCTGTGGACTGGCGATATCGCCGTCACGATCTTCGCGCCGCGAGGAGCGCTTGACCGCATCATCGCATCACTCGAGCCCGCGAACAGTGCCGCCGTTGGATCGAAACTCAGTTCGGTCTTGTCGGATGTCTCGGACCCGCGTGGCGACCTTGTCGCTCCGCCGGCCGAACCGTGTGGCAGGATCAAGGGACGCAGCCGCGCCGACCTGCCGCAGATCGCCGGCATGGGCGGACCCTAACGTCGCCGACGGCCGTCTCCAGCGAGGGGCCACGCCGACGCCTGGCGGTGCGGAAGAACATGCGAGGATGGGCACGGAAGGCACTTGATAGGCTGCGGCCCGCTGGGCGTACGATCGCGGCCACACCGGCGGAGCTGCTGCGGCAGCGGCGTCGGGGTGAGTGCGGGCATGCGGGCTCCTTGCGTCGCGCGCTCTGGTGGTGCGAGCATGCGCGCAGGCGCCGGCGCGCGCCAAGCGCGGGGTGTCACATGCGCCCGCGCCGTGACGAGCAGGCTCCGAAAAGGCATCGAAAGGTACTTGACACGCCCCCCCTCCGCTGGCGTACGATCGCCGCCACCGAGGACATACGCACCGGCTGGTAGGTCGGTCCCGGATGGGGGTGGCGTATGCGCTGGAGGCGCTTCCTCCCGATGCTGCCGCTGATCGCCGCGGCAATCACGTTTGTCGCCGTGGACTGCGAGGACGGCCCCGGTCGATACGGCCTGCGTCAATGTGGTGCCGTTCCCGAATGGCGCGGAGCAGACGTGCTCGGGCGGCGGGGGTGGTGGCGGTGGTGGGCCGACGGCCGTGCCTACGGCGACGAACACTCCGGTGCCACCGCCTCCGTCACCGCCCGCTGCCACTACATCGCGGTATGTAGCAACCACAGACTATGGAACGATGTATAAGCTCGGCTGTGCACAAGGTGCGCGGGGAGAATACGGCCTCTCAGTGCTCTCGTTCGGCCGGCCGGAAACGTCTGCGGGCGTGTTCGGGGTTCGGCTGCACGACAACAATGCTACGTTCGCCTCACTTTCGGAAGTGGAAGCGTCATCAAAGTGGTTCACGGTCGGGTTGTACAACTGCTCACCTGTACCGCTCGTCGCACCTATTCGCGTTGCCTTAGGGACGTCGAATCTGGATTACGGCGGCGTGAACTTCTTCGCGCACGGCGCGGCCTGGGCGCGTATGGTACTCAATGTCTCCGGCTTCGCACTCACAAACCGATATGCACGCATCAGCATCGCGGGTGGGAATGACTTCGAAACGGATTGGAGCACGCCGGGCATCGCGGCTGACTGGGCGGATGGATACATGTCAGTCGCCGGCGCCAAGCCGTACTACGACTACGGCGATGCCGGTGGGTGCCCGCTCTACTCACCGTCGTCGCCCGCAGACTCGCCGCTCGATAACTCGTGCAATAACGGCTGGCACCAAAGCGACGTTAGGTACGTGGCCTGGGAGGTGCCCGCCGCGAATCCCCTCCCGGAGATTTACCTCGAGGACGGCGGCAACGCGCGGCAATGGCAGCGTATCAGTCTGTATTCGGTATTTGCTACAGGTGGCCGAATGATCGTGCGCGGTACGATGAGCCAATGGACGGCTTGCCAAGAACGTCCGCCATGTGCCGGAACTGGAAATAGCCCGAACAACGCTTGGTATCAAATGTACGTAGCCCTCAACACCGATAGCCGCACCGCGGAGTCGCCGGCTGACTTGCCGTATCTCACCGACATCAGCTGGTACCGAGATCTACAGTAGGTGCTCACCTATGGGTAAGCGAATAACTGTCGGCGTTGTATTAGTTGTCCTTCTCGCCGCAAGCGCCGCAGCGTCACTCCGGTTGACGTCGGGGAACCCATTGTCGCAAGATGCGGGAGGGCTACCACCGGCGAAGCAAGCGTACGAAGATCAGTACGAAGCGGAGCGCGACGCCGCGCTGACGGCTGGGCCGCCGACTCCGGACAATCCGAACCACATCCCAATTCCAACCGGTACCCCGAAACCTCCGCCAGAAGGCATCATCGAGAGGCCGAACCCGCTACCCGGATACTTCTTCGAAAACATGTGGAGCCAACTTGTGGGCGACACACGAATCGCGGTGTATGCCGGCCGCCTCGCCTCCAGTAAAGAGACAGGCGTCATTGTTCGTCTCATGTCGAAGTCTCCGACAGATCCGCCAACACAGGTTGTCCGCGAAGTTCCGGGGGTCGGCTCCCTACGCGTCGAGTCGCTTCACAAATCGAGCACCGGCTTCGCGCTCGCAGCACAATCTACGAAGGGATTGTGCGTCTCTTTCGACGTCGCGTCGGCTGCCTTGGCCTCGGCCTCTCCTGATCTGTGCGCGCAACTGAGTGATGCACCGGCGGCTGGCTTCTCATATTGTTGCGCCCTCCAGCTCGACATGGACGCCAGCACGCCCGGCGTGCAGTCCTCCCTCAGCGTCCCCGGCCCGCAGGACATCGACATCGGCATCGTGCTGGGCGACGACGCGGGCAAGCTGATCGTGACATCGGGGGGATCGGAACGGACGGACGTCGACACGCGCCAGTGCGTGCGCGCGTGCGCGGCGCGTTCGCGCGGGCGGGCCGAGGCCCGGCCGCTAGCGGTAGTGGCTACGGTTCTCGGGAAGTGCCGGGGCGGCGGGCGCGCGCAGGCGGCGCAGCCGCTCCCACTTGCCGCGCAGGTCCTCGCTCAGCGACGCGATCTTCGCTGAGTCCTCGCGGGCGCGCGTACGCCGGATCGAGCGGATGCGGTCGGCGAGCTCGCCGATCTCGGCAAGCAGGCGGCGTTCGGGTTCGTCCACCATCGCTCCTCACTTCCCCTCTCGGATGCCAGCGGCGGTCACGCGCGGCGCCATGCGCGGTATCTGATGTCGATCGCGGTGGCGCGCGACGAGGGAGTGCGCGGTTGCCCGCACACTCCCTCGTGCGCTCCGTCGTCCTAGGAGGCGCGGACGTTCGCGGCGCGGCTGCGCCGTGCGTCGCGCGGGTCCGCTTCCTTGTCGAACTCGACGGTCTGCCCCTCGCTCAGCTGGTCGAAGGCGCCGGGCGCGAGCGACGAGGTGTGGAAGAAGACCTCTTCCGAGGCGCCCGCCGGGAGGATGAAGCCGAAGCCCCGGTCCTTCACGAGCCGCTTGATCTGTCCTGTAGCCAAGGTGTTCTCCTGTCGCCGCGGCATGGTCCGGCGGGCTGATTGGCCGCCCGCGCGGTCCGCGGCGTGTTCCACGGGTTGCTTCCGCCGGGCATGCGCCCGCGCCTCGAAGTCGATTCACATCGTCGAGTGCTTCGAGAAGGACCGCGGCGAAATGGAGACTCAGATGAGGAAGTGCCTCAGCATAGCACATCGCGGCCGACGATGTGAGTCCCCGAGTGCGCGGCCGCGCGGCGGTGCCCCCGGAGTGCCGCCCCCGCCATCCGCGCCGCAAGCGCTGCCTCAGGGTGCCGGCGACACATCGTGTCGTCCCCGTAGCCGCCGACGGACGTCGGTGCGACCTGGTCTGAGCGCGCTGCATCACACCGACAGGTCATCGTCGTCGGCGCACGCGGACTGAAGTCCGCGCTACGCGCGATGCTGGCGTCGCGTCGCCCCTCCGCCCACGTCTGACCGCTCACGTGCTGCTTCGCCCATCCCGTCCGACCGCCACCCGCCGCTGCTGGCCGCGGCTCGCGTGCACGAGCAGCGCCGCGCTCATGAGATAGTCGTCGTGGCCGTCCTCCGGGGCGACGAAGAAGTTCATCGTGTTGTTCGCGCGGTAGGCCACCCGCGCCCGCTCCGCCTGCCGCCAGAACTCGCGGCACTCCGCCGAGCCGTCCGCCGCGTACAGCTTGAGCCGCCCGCCGTTCACCGCCGCCAGCATCGCGAACCCCAGGCGCGACTTCGACTCCGCGCTGAAGCGAAGCGGCTCGACGCGCCCCGGCATCGCCACCGCCAGCAGCCGCGCCACCGTCTCGCCGAGCCCCGTCGCGTCGACGGCGACGCGCGTCACGCGCCAGGTCTCGCGCAGCAGGTCGACGAGCCGCGGCACGAGCGACTCGTGCGGCTCGCCGGTCCACGCCAGGTGCTCGACGACCTCGACGCGCGGCTCCTGCACGAGCGCCTCCCGCGCCGGGTACACGAGGCGGCCGATGGTGAGGACGGTGGCGTCTCTGGTCGTCGGTCGCCGCGTATCGGTCGTTGGGTCTGCCAAGCCATCGGCATCATCGCTGCCCGCCAGCGGCGCGTTATCATCCGCGCCGGCGAGGTCGAGCCCCGCGACGTAGGTCTCGCCCGCCGCGGGCGCCGCCTGCCGCGCGTGCGTGCCCGCGAGCTGCGCGCGCTGCGACGCCGTCAGCAGGCGGCCGCCGCCGGCGATCGGCTTCAGGCAGTACTGCGTCAGGAACAGCGGGTGCGTCTCGCCGAGCCGCTGCCGCTCGCGCTCGACGAAGCGCCCGTAGTCCGGCAGCCAGCGCGCGACCTCCTGCCAGTCGTACTCGAAATGGCGCCGCACGCCGTCGCGCCGCTCCGCCTCGAGGTTCGCCTGCTTCGCGCGCTCGAGCAGCGTGCGGTCGTCCCACGCCGTCCCGTACAGCACCGTCGTCGCGTTCTCGGCCGCCGCCATCGGCCGGAAGTCGCGGTCGAACTTGTCCGGCGCGACGTCCTGCGCCTCGTCGACCTCGAGCAGCAGGCTCGCCGGGTGGCCGACGACGTTCGCGTGCGGCTCCGCCGAGAGGAACGTGATCCGCGCCCGGCCGACCTGCACCGCGCTCGCCTCCAGCCGCGAGACCGGCGCCAGATGCGCCGCCGAGACGCAGCGCCAGAGCCGCCGCATGCTGACCAGGAGCTGCGGCCGGAACGTCGGCGCGCACTTCACCGCCTCGGCGCCGAGCGCGCTGTCCTTGCCGGCAGCCGCCGCGAGCAGGAACAGCTCGATCTGCGCCGACAGCTCGTTCTTGCCGCCCTGCCGCGCTATCTCGACCGTGATCGTCTCGCCGCGGCGCTCAAGCACCGAGGCCGCGATCGCCCGCGCCGCCTCCTGCTGGTACGGCCGCAGCGCCGGCAGCTCGCGCGCGCCCGCCGGCACCGGCGAGCCGCGGTTGCTGATCGCCGGGCGGACGCGCGGGCGGTGGTGGCCGCTCACGCGAACAGCCGCAGCACGACCTGCGTCACGACGGCGCCGGCGACGACGAAGAGGAGGCCGTTGATGCGGCCGCGCAGCTCGCCGACCTGCTGCTCGAGCGACGCCAGCCGGTGGGCCACCACCGAGCGGAACGCCGGCGACGACATCGCCGCCAGCGTGTCCGGCGCCGTCGCGTCGGCGCGGCGGCGGGCGTCGATGCGCAGGCGTCGCAGCGCGCGTTCGAGGCGATCGGAGGCGGTGCGGCTACACGTCATGGAAGCGCTCCGGGGCGACCTGCTGGCCGAGCCGCGTGAGCACGTCGGTGACGGCGTCGGCGAACTCGTCGCGGCTCTTCGGGCTCATGCGATAGCGCGCGGCGACCGCGCGCACGAGCAGCTCGGCCGCGCGCAGCATCTCCGCGACCAGTTCCGGCTGCTCGTTCGTGATCTGCTTCAGCCGCAGCCGCAGCACCCCGATCTCTTCGTTGATGCCGTCGACGCGCATGGCGCGGAGCAGTTGCTCCCCGTCGACCGCGCCGCCGGCGTAGAACGGCGGCTCCTGATCCACGGCCGGCACCCTGTCATCGGGAGCGGCGGTCATCGCGCGCCTCCTCCTCGAGCAGCGCCAGCACGTCGTCGACGGTCGCGTCCGGCAGCTCGCGGGCCGCGCGCGCGACGCCGATCAGCACCAGCAGCGCGACGCGCTCCCAGTCCGCCCGCTCGACCGCGAGCGCGATGGCCGATCCACTTGCCCCGGCGTCTGACCTCCGGCTTCCGCGCATCCGCCTCACCTCACACCTCCCGCGTCTCACGCCGCCGACGATCACCGCCCGCGGCGCAGGATCAGGAGCGACAGCAGCAGCACGCCCGCCAGCAGCGCCGCCCGCGACCCCAGCCAGGGCCCGCTGGCGAACAGCGGCCCCGCATGGAGCCCGAACCGGTGCGCCGAGTACAGCGCCTGCGCGAACGCGGCCTGCACGGCGATGCCGGCGTTGAGCAGCGCCAGCGTCGCCGCGGCGAACCGGCGCCGCGCGAGGTCCTGCCGCAGCCAGCGGGCGCAGAGCCAGGCGGCGTTGAAGCCCGCCGACGCGACCGTTGCGCCGTCGGCGGCGAAGGCGAGGGCGGCGGCGACGTCCACGCGGCGCATGCTCCTCCGGGGCGCCGGGCGGCAGGGCTGGTGGTTGCCCGACGTGACGAGAATAGAACATCTGTTCGCCACGCGTCAAGCGAGTGGGGTCACGGGATGGAAGCGCCTCGGAGCATGTTGACAAGCGCAAGAAAAAAAACGCATGCTAGGCCCGCTGGTATGTTCCTTGCTAGGGAGGCGGTGATGAACCGGACGGCGGTGCTGCTACTGGTTGCAGGCGTAGTGACTGGCGCCATCGTTACGCCAGTGCTGTTGCGGCTGCCGGGCAGCGGCGCTACGGCCCAGCAGCCGAAGTCGGCCGTCTACCGCTGGCTCGACACGGAGGTCACGTTGCCGGACGGCACAGAAGAGCTATACGTCGGCCGCATCCCGGCACCACGAGCGGATCGGCCATGGGAAATCGTCGTCCAAAGGAAGGACGACGAAGGATCACAGCTACGGATCGACGCCACGACCGGCGCCGTTTTGGTTGACACGCTTAGCGAGGCCTATCCTGAGATCGGGCGGGGCCTCATCGCCAGTATACGACGGAACCCTTCGACACCCGCTGTGTGGCCATACGTCGATTCGTCGCCGCCTGCCGAAACCGTCGAGTTCGGCAGTATCCGAGTCAACGTCCCAGATCCGGCCGCGGGAATTGAGTTGTACTTTCAGCACGGGTACACCCTTGACCCGAACAATTCCGAGTTCATCGTCTTCTCAGACGGGCGGTCCCAAGCCGGCGTTAATGCCACGACGGGCGAAGTCGCTGAGCCCACGACGATCGTAGACACCGGTGTACCGCCGGCCGTGCGATCCGCATTCGCGAGATTGGCCGCTTCCGCGGTTCTGGTCCCTGCGCCCGATACGGCAACACCGGACCCCACGCCGTCGCCAACACCAGGTCCGCGACCGACCGAGAGCAGCTACCCGGTCGAGACACCGCTCGCGTCGTCGACGATGACGCCTACTGTTGCAGGTGCCGAAGTCGGAGGTTGAACACGCCCGTGCTTACGAAGAGCGTCGTCCTGCTTCCGGTTTGGCGTGCTTACCGGAGCCGCCTTGGCCGTCGTATCCGCAACTCTAGCGACGAACCCGACCGCTGCAAGCCATCCATTCCCGACGCTGGAGCTGCTAGCGCCCTTGCACACATCGCCCGAGCCGAACTCCGCGACCTACAGCCTCTGTGAGGACGACCCCGCGATTCTACAGGTTTGGGCCTATGGCCCAGAGATCTGGGAACAGGCCGAATTAGGAGACATCTCCTACGACCTGCTACAGGGCTGCGTTTCGGCAAACGTTGTTTTGCAGTGGGAGTTCGCCGCACAATGCGCTATTCCCACATGGATCGCCTGCGAATTCGGGACGATGGGTACGCTGCACCCAGGGTCACAAGCACGTCGATCAGGCCGCGATCCTGTTTGACCGAGTGAATTACCTCGCCGTTTTGGACAACCAATGGCGCGCGGCGATCGCCGCTCACGAGGCAGGACACACGCTGTCATTGGAGGAGCATCCGAACCCCAGCTGCTCCTACCCGCTCGTCATGGGTCAGGGCTATTTCACCGGGCAAGCCCCCTGCGTCTTTGCTCCGCTCCCGGAAGAAGCATGTACGGCGTGGCTCGTCGAAACTTATGTTACGAACACCGACAACGCGCCGATCCCGGTGCCCGGCCAGGCGCCCGACACGACGTTGCCGGCGAGCGACACGCTGCTGAACGGCTGCGACGGCGACGACGATAACGACGGCTGGATCGACACGCTCGAGCCGTTCGGCTGTCACGGCTTCCCGGGCATGAGCCGCCTGCTCGTGGACACCGACGGCGACCGTGCGACCGATCGCGCCGAGTGCGACTTCGGCACCGACCCGACGAACCCGGCCTCGAAGCCGCCCGGCGTTCCGGCAGGTGACAGCGACGGCGACCGCATTCCCGACAGCATCGAGAACCTCATCGGCTCCAATCCGTTCGACAGCGACACCGACGACGATGGGGTCGGCGATGGCATCGAATTCAAGGGCTACAACTCGTCGCTCACGTCAGGTAACGGCGACGGCGACGGCTGTGGCGACGGCCGCGAGATCGGCTCCGTGAACAATGACCTGATTGTCAGCGGTGCGGACATCGGGCTGGTCGCCGGCGCGTTCGGACGCAGTGATATGCCCGTGTATGACGTCAATAAAGACGGCACCGTCACTGCAGCCGACCAGGGGCTCGTCGCGTCACTATTCGGCGCCTGCCCCTGAACGTGCCTCAAGAGCCGCCGCGGACCTCCACCGCGCGCCCCCGCGCCGCCGGCTCGTCGACGCTGTGGACGCCGGGGCGCATCGTCGCGGCGGCGTCGCGGTCGCGGATGAACAGGGCGACGGTGGCGCCGGCGAGGGCGAGCAGGCCGACGAGGATGAAGGAGTCCTGGAAGGCGCTGAGCTGCGCATCGCGGGCGAGCGGGTTGCCGAGCTGGCCGCCGTAGTGCGAGAGGCGGCTCGTCAGGAACGTCGCCGCGACGGCGACGCCGAGGCTCGAGGCGGTCTGGCTGGTGGCGTTGTAGACGGCGGTCGCCCGGCCGGTCTCGCTGGGCTTCACCTGCGCGTACGTGGCGGCCTGCAGCGGCACGAGCACCAGGCCGAAGCCGAGGCCGCGCACGAGCATGATGCCGCGGATCAGCCAGAGGTCCGTCCCGAGGTCGACGAGCGACAGCGTCAGCGTGGCGAACGCGGAGACGACGAGGCCGAGGCCGATCATGCGTTGCGGTCCGACGACGCGGTAGATGCGGCTGGCGGGCTGGGCGATGAACATGACGCCGATCGCCATCGTGAACGTCGTCAGGCCGGACTCGAGGGCCGAGAGGCCGCGCGCCGCCTGCAGCTCGAGCGTCACGAGGAAGATCATCGCCGAGCCCGCGAACATCGTCACGAGCCAGGCGAGGTTGCAGGCGCGGAACAGGCGGTTGGCGAAGATGCGCACATCGAGCATCGGCTGGTCCGTGCGCAGCTCGGCCGCGGCGAAGGCGGCGAGGACCGCGAGGCCGGCGATGCCGAAGCCGATGACGCGCGCGTTCCCGAAGCCGTGGTCGCCCGCCTCGGCGAGCGCGTACATGACGGAGGCGAGGCCCGCGGCGGCGAGCACGAACCCGCGCGGGTCGAAGCGGCCGGGGGCCGGCTCGGTGTGCTCGCGCAGGTAGAAGGCGGAGATGACGAGCGCGGCGACGCCGATCGGGATGTTGACGAGGAAGATCCACTCCCACTCGAGGTACTTGAGGATGAGGCCGCCAACGACGGGGCCGCTCGCCGGCGCCACCGACGCCGGCACGACCATGATGCCGGCGGCCTTCGAGCGCTCCTCCGGCGGGAACGCGCGCCAGACCATCGAGAAGCCGACGGGCGAGAGCATGCCGCCGCCGACGCCCTGCACCACACGGAAGGCGACGAGCATCTCGACGTTCTGCGCGAAGGCGCACAACAGCGACGCCGCCGAGAACGTCGCCAGCGCGAACATGAAGACGCGCTTCGTGCCGAAGCGGTCGCCCGCCCAGCCGCTGACCGGGATGAAGACCGCGAGGCTGAGCAGGTAGCCGGTGATCACCCACTGGATCTGTGACGCCGACGTCACGTTGAACTCGCGCGCGAGCGTCGGGATGGCGACGTTGATGATCGTCGTATCGAGCAGCTCCATGAAGATCGCGAACACGGCGACGATGGCGACGATGTACTTGTGCTCGATGCGCCCCAGCATGGCTCAGCTCCCTTCGCCCGCGCCGCCGGGCGATGCGATTCCTCGGACAATGACCTGCGCCACGTCGCGCATGATGCGCCGGACCTCCTCCGGCGGCATCGCAAACACGACCTGCAGGAAGAAGCCCGACTGGTAGCAGAGGCCGGAGATCATGCGCGCGACGACGGCGCAGTCCACATCGCCGCGCACGCGCCCGGCGCGCTGGTGCCGGCGCAGCTTCTCGGCGAAGAGCCGCACGCGTTCCTCCTCGAGCCGGCTGCCGATGAAGCGGCCGACCTCCGGGTCGACGATGGCACGCTCGGAGACGACGCGCATGAAGTCGCGCTGGGCGAGCGCGTAGGCCAGGTACGAGAGGAAGATGCCACGGACCTCGTCGTGCAGGTCGTCGCGGTCGGGCGCGAGCGCGGCGGCGTTGGCGGCGGCCTTCTCGGCCTTCTGCTCGAGGGCGGCGAGGAGGAGGCCGCGCTTGCCGCCGAAGTAGCGGTGGATGAGGCCCTCCGAGCAGCCGGCGCGCTCGGCGACCTCGCGGGTCGTCGCGCACTCGTACCCCTTCTCGGCGAAGACCTGGGTGGCGGCTTCGACGAGGCAGGCGCGGCGGCCCTGCTTGTCGTGGCGGCCGCGTTCGAGACGGAGGAGCTGTCCAGAGGCTGACATGTCGGCACCCAAAGTGCGTGTGCACGCAATTTAGGGGCGGACACAGGCACTGTCAACGATGCCGGGGCGCATCGGCGGACCGGTGTGGAGCAATTCACGGCGCCTGAGGGCGCCCATCTGGTATGACAGGTTGGCAACGATGCATCGGAGCCGCAGCGACACACCGGGATGAACAGGAGAGAGCATGACGCGGGAAGTGAAGTCGATGAGTACCCCTGATCAGGTCTTGAACATGGAACGCGGCCGCATCGACATCGTCAGCATCGCGGGCGGTGGCGTCGGGCGCGCCACCTTCGAGCCGGGATGGCGATGGTCGGAGCATGAAAAGCCGGCGGTTGGGGCGACAGGCAACTTCTGTGAAGTGCCCCATTTCGTGTACCTCGTCTCCGGTCGGCTGCACATCGTCATGGACAACGGGGATCAATTCGACCTCGCGGCGGGCGATGTCGCTACCCTGCCGGCCGGGCACGACGGCTGGGTCGTCGGCGACGAGCCTGCGGTGATGCTCGACTTCGGCGGCGTCGCGAAGAGTTGAGCGCTGGCGTGGCTACGCGCCCGCGTCGGTCCACCGGTGATCGATGACATCGTGTCCGAGGGCCAGGTTCGCGTAGTTCACGTCGAGCGCTGCGGCGGTGCGTTCATCCACGCAGCCATCGTACGGGCAGCCGTGGACGCACTGATGCGACGCGGTCGGCGCGCTGACCTCCGGCCTCCGGCCTCTCACATGCGGCCTCCTCGCTACACTGGCCGGATGGGCCATTACGACATCCCCTGCGGCAACGGCATGACGGAACGCATCCGCACGTCGCTGCGCTCGGTGCTGCACGCCATCGTGCCGCCGTTGTTCAAGGCGCAGCAGCCGTGGGCCCTGATGGGCAGCACGGCATCCGTGCTGCAGGGCATCGACGACTACGAGCCGCCGGACATCGACCTGACGACCACGATGGAAGGGGCGTACATCATGGCCGGCGCGATGGGACAAGCCGGCACGGTCACGCGCCCCATCGGTTACAGCGTGCGCCCCCCGTACGCGAGCTACTTCGGCATCTTCGAGGTCGAGGGCGTGAAGGTGGAGGTGATGGGCGAGCTCGTCATCCGCTGCGACGACGGCGTCATCGACCTGCACGACCACTGGTCGCGCTGGAGCGACAAGGTGCGCGTGCTGCACTGGGAGGACTTCCACGTGCCGGTCGTGCCGCTCGAGTGGCAGCTCATCGCCAACACGCTGCTGCGGCGGCCCGAACGCGTGGCCGGCATTGCCCGCTACCTGCTCGCCCACGGCGTCGACCGGCCGTACCTCTGCGCGCTGCTCGAGGACAGGCGCCTCGGCGAGCGGACGGTCCGCGAGGTGAAGGAGGCGGTGCAGCTTGCCTGCTGACGCGCGCCACGGCCACACGTCCGCCGCCGAGGGCGAGGCGCGGGTCGACCCGGCCGTCTACACCGACGACTACTACCTAACGAACTGCCACGGCTACGAGGACTTCGTGGAGTCCGGCGGGCGCCGCGTCGGGCCGCGCTTCGTGAAGGCGCTCTCGCTCGCCGGCGACCTGCGGGGCAAGCGGGCGCTCGACGTCGGCTGCGGGCGCGGCGAACTGGTGCTGCAGTCGGCGTTGCGCGGCGCCGACGCCTGGGGCATCGACTACGCGCCTGCGGCGGTGGAAATCGCGCGGCGGGCGCTGGCGGACGCGCCAGACGACGTGCGACCCTGGCTGCACGTCGAGGCGATGGACGTGAAAGCGCTGGCGTTCGAGGACGGCTGGTTCGACGTCGTGTTCATGATGGACGTCGTCGAGCACCTCTACCCGGCGGAGCTGTCGCGCGCGTTCGATGAGCTACACCGCGTGCTGCGGCGGGGTGGGCGGCTGGTGCTGCACACGTCGCCGAACAAGGTGTTCGAGCAGGTGGTGTATCCGCACTGGAGCCGGCGCGTGAACCAGGCGGCGCGCGGGCTGGCGCGGCTGTTCCGCTACAGCGATGGCCTCTTCAACGAGACGATGCTGCCGACCGGCCGCGAGTTCCCGCACGACCGCTTCGAGCGCGAGATGCACATCAACGAGCAGTCGGCCGCGGGCCTGCGGCGCGAGGTCGAGCGGCACGGATTCCGCGCCACGCGCACGGAGTTCTGGGAGCCGCCGTCGCGCGGCGGCTACTTCGCCTCGCGGCGGCTGAACGCGGAGCTGGCCGTGCTCGACTTCCTGCGCTTCCTGCGGCCGCTCAGCCGCCGGCCGCCGCTCGACCGTTTCTTCTGCAACCACATCTGGATGACGGCGGAACGGCTGTGACGACCCAACCACTCGCCGGACGCGTCGCGCTCGTGCTTGGCGTCGAGCGGCCCGCCGGCCGCAAGGCCGCCGTCGCGCTCGGCGAGGCCGGGGCAGATGTCGCGCTCGTCACGCTATCGGAGGACACCGCGGCGGAGTTCGCGGCGAACAGCGCCGCGAACGAGTTCTGGGCCATCGGCCGCCGCGGCATCGCGCTCACATCGGACGGGCGGGAGACAGCCGTCGCGGAGGCGATCCGCGATGCGACGGCAGAGCTGGGGCCGGTGGCGATCGTCGTCTGGCACGCGCCGCACCCGCTGGCGCGCGAGGCACTTGCCGGGCTGCGCTCAGACCCGGCGGTCGTCGTGCTCATCGGCGCCGACGCGACAGCGGAGGAGGCCGACGCGCTGTGCGCCTGGACGCGCGAGCTGGCGGACGCTGGCCTGCGCGCGAACGCGCTCGTCGCATCGCCGGCGCTCGCCGTCCGGGCGGGCGGCCCGCTCACCCCGCACGAGACGGCGGAGCCACTCGGCCTCGGGGCAGCGGTGGTGTACCTCGCCTCCGACGCCAGCGCGGCGATCGAGGGCGCGTTCGTGGTGGTCGCCGGCTAGCGTGCGCTGGTCACGCACCTCCAGGCCACCGTCGCTGCTGTGGACTCCGCGCGGCGGCGCGTGAGTACGGCATCGGCGCGATGCCCCCGCTTCAGGGCCGGCCCCGGGCCTCGAGATCGCGGAGGTTCGCCGGGAGAGCGCACGGAATGGCATCGATGGACCTAACGCAGGCGGCCTGCAGCGACACGGCAACGGTCTTGGCGGCGCTTGGTACATTGCGAAGCGGGTTAACCAGCAGCGAAGCACTCGACCGCCTCCGCACCCACGGGCCGAACGCAGTGCGCGGCCACAGCACCCACGCAATCGAGGTCCTCCTCCGGCAACTCAAGAGCCCCCTCCTCATCCTGCTCGTCGCGGCGGCAGCCACATCGGCCGTCGTCGGCGAACGTACCGATGCCGCGATCATCATCGCGATCATGGGGATGAGCATCGGCCTCGGGTTTGCGAACGAGTACCGGGCGGAGCGCGCCGTTGACGCACTGCACGCCCGTATTCGGCATACCGCCGTCACCCTGCGCGACGGGCGCGCCAGCGACGTGGACGTCACAAACCTGGTGCCGGGAGACATCGTGCATCTGGATGTCGGCGATGTTGTGCCAGCCGACTGCGGCTCCTCGAGGTCAATGCGCTCGAGTGCGACGAAGCCGTGCTGACCGGGGAGGCAACACCGGCCGAGAAGCAGGCCACGCCCACCCCGCCTGACCCTGCCCCTCTCGCGCTTCCGTCCGTCGCGTTCATGGGGACCGTCGTCCGCAACGGCACAGCGTGGGGCGTGGTCGTCCAGACCGGTAGCGCCACGGTCTTTGGCCGCATCGCCGTGCGGCTCGGTGAACGCCAGACGGAGACCGCGTTCCAACTCGGCCTGCGTGATTTCTCCGGACTGCTCGTGAAGGTCACCGCCGTCCTCACGGTCTCGATCTTCGTGATCAACGCCGCGCTGCAGCGCCCGATCCTCGAATCGGCGCTCTTCGCGCTCGCGATCGCCGTCGGCCTCACCCCGCAGCTGTTGCCGGCTATCGTCACGATCAGCCTCTCAACAGGCGCGCACAGGCTCGCGCGCAAGTCGGTGATCGTCAAGCGGCTCGTGACGATCGAAGACCTCGGAAACGTCGAGGTCTTGTTTACGGACAAGACGGGCACGCTCACCGAAGGACACATCACCTTCAACGAAGCGCTCGACGCCGATGGCAAGCCTTCAGACGATGTCTTGCGTTTCGGCTTGCTCTGTAATGCCGCGATCGTGCAGGCGGGCGTGCCCGTCGGTGGCAATCCTCTCGACCGCTCGTTGTGGGAAGCCGCCGCCGCGCAGGGTGTCGACCTTGCTGGCTTCACGCGCCTCGCTGAAGCCCCATTCGACTTCGACAGGCGGCTCATGTCCGTCCTCGTCGAGGACAACACGGGGCAACGCCTCCTGATCACGAAAGGCGCGCCCGAGTCTGTCCTCGCTCGCTGCAATGCAGTCCCGGCGGCGTTGCGCCTCGCGCTCGATGAACAATTCAAGTCCGGCAAGCGCGTCATCGCGATCGCGACGCGCGGTGCGGGCGGTCTTTCCGGCGTCACGCCCAGCGATGAATCAGATCTCAGATGTGCGGGACTGCTCACGTTCGAGGACCGGCCGAAAGAGGGTGCCGGCGCGTCGCTGGCGAGGCTGAAGCGCCTCGGCGTGGAGGTGAAGATCGTCACCGGCGACAACGATCGGGTCGCCAATCGGCTCTGTCAGGACCTCGGGATTCCGGTCGGAGGCACGCTGACCGGCGCTCAACTCGAGAAGATGAGTGATGACGAAGTCGTCCGGGCGCTACCAGCGACCACGATCTTCGCCCGAGTGACACCGGAGCAAAAGTCGCGCATCATCCGTGCGCAACGCGGGCAGGGCATCGACGTCGGATTCCTTGGTGATGGCGTCAACGATGCCGTTGCCCTGCACGACGCGGATGTCGGCATCTCCGTTGACTCGGCGACCGACGTCGCCAAGGACGCGGCGGATATCGTCTTGCTCGCGAAGGACCTCGACATCCTCGCCGATGGCGTCGCGGAGGGACGGCGTATCTTTGCCAACACGATCAAGTACGTGCTGATGGGCACGTCATCAAACTTCGGCAACATGTTCAGCGCTGCCGGCGCCTCGCTCGTGCTCTCCTTCCTGCCGATGCTCCCGCCGCAGATCCTTCTCAACAACCTGCTGTACGACGTGAGCGAGATGACGATCCCTACGGACAGCGTGGACGAAGAGCTGCTCGAGCGGCCCGCGCACTGGGACACCGCCTTCATTCGCAGGTTCATGATCTTCTTCGGGCCGATCAGCTCGCTTTACGACTTTATGACCTTCGGCGTGATGCTCTGGGTGTTCCATGCCGGCGCGGAGCTGTTTCACACGGCATGGTTCGTGGAATCGATCGCGACCCAGACGCTCGTGATCTTCGTCATTCGTACGCGGCGCGTGCCGTTCGTTCGCAGTCGTCCGAGCCTGCCGCTCGCCATCACCAGCATCGCGTCGGTGGCGGCCGGCGTCGCGTTGCCGTTCTCACCGCTTGCCGGAGTGCTGGGATTCACATCGCTGCCGATCGGATTCCTGGCCATCCTCGTCGTGATGGTCATCACGTACCTCGCGCTCGTGGAAGCTGGGAAGGCGAGGTTCTTTCGGCCGGAGAAGGGCATGCAACCGCTGGCGCGACGGCGCACGCACGCGCAACGCCGCATCGGCCGCCTCCTCACGCGGTGGATGCGCCCGGGCGGCCAACGCCCCTAGCTAGGCGGGCGACGTTGTGCCGGCGACGCGCGGCTCACCGGCGCCGTTCGTCGCGTGGCCGTTCGTGCGCGCCGCGGCGCCGTTCGCGGAAAGCGCGTGCTGCTCGTACGTCATCCGGTACAGCCGCGCGTAGCGCCCGCCGAGCGCGAGCAGGTCGTCGTGCTTGCCCTGCTCGACGATCCGGCCGTGCTCGAGCACGATGATGCGGTCGGCGTTGCGGATCGTCGAGAGCCGGTGCGCGATGACAAACGAGGTGCGGCCTTCGAGCAGCGTGTTCAGCGCGCGCTGGATGATCACCTCAGTCTGCGTGTCGACGTTCGCCGTCGCCTCATCGAGGATCAAAATGCGCGGCCGCGCGATGATCGCCCGCGCAAAGCTGATCAGCTGCCGCTGGCCGACCGAGAGGTTCATCCCGCGTTCGTGGAGATAGGTCTCATAGCCATGCTCGAGCCGCGCGATGAACTCGTGCGCGCCGACGAGCCGCGCCGCCTCCTCGACCTCCTCGTCGGTGGCGTCGGGCTTTCCATACCGGATGTTCTCGGCGACGGTCCCCGAGAAGAGGAACGGCTCCTGCAGCACGATACCCATCCGCCGCGCGAGGCTGGCGTGGCTGATCTTGCGCACGTCGATCCCGTCGATCTCGATCGACCCCTCGCTCACGTCGTAGAAGCGCGGGATGAGCGCCGTGATCGTCGTCTTACCCGCGCCCGTCTGGCCGACGAAGGCGATCGTCTCGCCCGGCTCGACGTGCAGGTCGATGTGCTCCAGCACCGGCACGTCGTCGACGTAGCGGAACGACACGTCGTTGAAGTCGACACGGCCGGTGATGTCCTCGACATCGATCGCGTCCGGCGCGTCCTCGAACTCCGGCTGGGTGTCCAGCACCTCGATCACCCGCTCGCCGCCGGCCATCGCCCGCTGCAGCTGCGTGTACTGCAGCACCAGGTCGCGCACGGGGTCGAAGAAGAGCTGGAGCTGCAGCGTGAAGCCGACGAGGTAGGCGACCGACATGTCCCCCTGCAGCACCAGGTAGCCACCGTAGCCGACGACCAGCGACATCGCGACCGCGACGATCACCTCGACCGCCGGCGTCACGGCGGCGGTGAGCATGCCGGCGTTGACGTTCGCCTGCCAGTTCTGGCGGTTGATCGAGTCGAAGCGCCTGGCGTTCTCGTCCTCGCGCGAGAGGCTCTGGATCACCCGCACGCCCGACACGTTCTCCTGCAGGTTCGCGTTCACCACGGCGATCGCCTGGCGGACGCGGATGAAGGCGCGGCGCGAGTAGTTCTGCCACACCCACATCGTCGCGACGAGCACCGGCACGACCGTGAACGTCACCAGCGCGAGCCGCACGTCGAAGTACATGAGGAAGGCGACCGACAGCGCGATGCCGGCGATGTCGCCGACGATCGTCAGGAAGCCGCTCGTCATCAGGTCCTGCAGCGCCGTCACGTCGCTCGTCACGCGCGACATCACGCGCCCGACCTCGTTGTTGTCGTAGAAGCGCAGGCTGAGCTTCTGCAGGTGCGCGAACATCTCCTTGCGCAGACGCAGGAGCAGCCGGTGGCCGATCCAGCCGGTCGACGTGAGCTGCACGTAGAAGAGGCCGGCGGAGAGCGCGGCCAGGATGATGTACACCCAGCCCCAGGTGTTCAGCGCGCCGAGGTCCTTGCTCGTCGCCGCGCTGATCAGCCCCGCGACGGCGCGCGGCATCGTGCGCGTGGTGAGGGCGTAGCCGAGCGTGCCGAAGAGCGCGAGCAGCAGCCGGCCGCGATACGGCGCGACGAACTTCGACAGCCGCACGACGACGCGGTGGTTGTAGACGGAGCCGAGCTCGTCATCGTCCCAGCCGTCGGTGGCGCGCCTGAGCGTGTTCGGCCGAAGCTGGTTGCCCCAGCCGCCGCCCTGTCCGCTCCATCCGCCGGCCGAACCGGCGCCGCCGAAGAACGTCATCCCCTGTCTCACCTTCCAGCCGAAACTGTGTTGGAATTTCGGCCGTGTCTGTTCGCTATCCCCGGAAGACGGCCGGAAGACCGGTCCGTACCGCTGCCGTCCCGCGCGCCCGGCCTATGCGCCAGCGCCGCCGGCCGGCACCGCCTCCGCCACCTCGCCGACCTCAATCTTCGCCAGGCGCTCGCGCTCGCGTTCGAACGCTTCCTCCTGGTCGCGCAGCTCGAGGTCGTAGATCTCCCGGTAGAGGCCGCCGCGTTCGATCAGCTCCTCGTGGCGGCCGCGCTCAGCGATGCGCCCGTCCTTCAGCACGAGGATCTGGTCCGCCGCCTTCACCGTCCGCAGCCGCTGGGCGATGACGAACGTCGTGCGGCCCTTCATCAGCTCCGCCAGCGCCTGCTGGATCAGGTACTCCGTCTCCGTGTCGACGCTCGAGGTGGAGTCGTCGAACACGAGGATCTTCGGGTCGAGCAGCAGCGTGCGCGCGATCGAGATGCGCTGCTTCTGGCCGCCGGAAAGGGTGATGCCGCGCTCGCCGACCCACGTGTCGTACTTGTCCGGCAGCGTCTCGATGAAGTCGTGGATGCGCGCCAGCTTCGCCACGCGGACGATGTCCTCGTCGGTCGCGCCAGGCGAGCCGTAGGCGATGTTCTCGCGGATCGTCGCCGAGAACAGGAAAACGTCCTGCTGCACGATGCCGAACGCCCGCCGCAGCGACGACAGCGTCACGTCGCGGATATCGATGCCGTCGATCGTGATGCGGCCGCCGGTGACATCGTAGAACCGCGGCATCAGGTTGACGACGGTCGTCTTGCCGCTGCCCGTCTGGCCAAGCAGGGCGACGATCTCGCCCGGTTTGGCATCGATATCGACGTGGCGCAACACGGGGCTGATCGCGTCGTAGCCGAACGACACGTCCTCGAACCGCACGTGGCCCTTGACGTCGCGCAGCTCGATGGCGTCCGGCTTCTCCTGCACCGCCGACTCGGCGTCGAGGATGTCGTAGATGCGCTGCCCGGAGGTCGAGGCGCGCGCCCAGAACATGTTCACCCAGCCGATGCTCCGCACCGGCAACTGCAGCATCGTCAGGTAGAGCATGAACTGCGCCAGCTCGCCGGTCGTCAGCTCGCCGTGGATGATCTGGCGGGCGCCGAACCACGCCGTCGCCACCATGGCGAGCGACCAGACCCCGTTCAGCATCGGCGAGTACGTCGCCTGGATGCGGTTCGTCCGGTAGGAGTTGTTAAAGAGGTTCTCCGCTTCCCTGTTGAACTTCGCCTCTTCGTACTGCTCGCGGCCGAACGCCTTCACCACACGCATGCCGCTCAGGTTCTCCTGCAGCACCACCCCGAGCTGGCCCTGGAGGTTCTGCACCTCCATCCAGATCGGCCGCAGCTTCGAGGTCATCCGCACCGCGAGGAACGCTGTCACCGGGATGAACGCCCACGACAAGAGCGCCAGCTTCCAGTCGACCCGGAGCATCAGCGTCAGCGTCGCCGCAAGCAGCACGATGACATAGACGAGGCGGATGACGCCGAGGCTGACGAACATGCGGATGCCCTCGACGTCCTGCGTCGCGCGCTGCATGATCTGCCCCGTCTGCGCCTTGTCGTGGTACGCGAAGCTCAGCCGCTGCAGGTGGTCGTAGATGTCGTTGCGGATGTCGTAGGCGACCTTCTGCGATACCCATTCGCCCGTGTACGTCTGCGCGAACTGGAAGATGCCGCGCGCCATGGCGGCGCCCGTGATCAGGCCGGCAGCGATGAGGATGGTGCGCAGGTTCCCGTGCGGCACGCCGTCACGGACGTCGATGCCCTTGTCGATCGCGTAGCGCACGAGCGCGGGGCCGATGAGTTGGAACGCCGTCAGGCCCGTCAGCGCGCCCACGGCCAGGGCGAGCCGGCGCTTGTAGGGCCAGGCGTACGACAGCAGCCGGATGGGGATCGGCACACGGCGCGGCTTCATGGCGGCGCCAGTCTAGCGCACTCTGACGTGAACGTAAAGGTACTGGTCGGGGTCGCCCGGCGATACGCTCTCCGGCGGCGGCCGCCCGGCGCCGCAACCTGCGCGGGCCGCCCGGGGGCTCCCGGGTCGGGTGGAGCCGCGCCTACGGCGAAAGGAGCTCCGCGACCGTCACGAAGCCGTAGCCGCGGGCCCGCAGGCCGTCGACCACCTGCTGCAGCGCCGCCGCGTCCTGCGACTCTGCGCCCACGTGCATGACGTAGATCGCGCCCGGCTCCGCCAGCGAGAGGCAGCGCTCGACGATCTGCGGCGCCGGCAGGTGATCCCAGCCGCGCGAGTCCACCGTCCACATGACGACCGTGTCGTAGCCATCCTCCGCGACGTCGCGCTGCACCGATGCGTCGAGGTCGCCGTACGGCGGGCGGAAGTACGGGCGCGTCGAGCGGCCGCCGGTGATGCGGTAGACGGTCGTCTCGGTGCGGGAGAGCTCGAGCCGGCGCTGCTCGCGCGAGAGCGGCGCCGATGAGGTCGAGGCACCGGTGAACGACTTGTGGTCGTAGGAGTGGTTGATGAGCTGGTGGCCGTCGGCGGCGATGGCGTTCAGCAGGTCGCGGTTGGCCTCCGCCCAGACGCCGGTGACGCCGAAGGTCGCGCGGATGTTGTTGTCGCGCAGCGTCTGTAGGATCGCGGCCGTGTACCCGCGGTCGGCGCCAGCGTCGAAAGTGAGGGCGACGACGCGCCGCGACGGGTCGCCGCGGTAGACGACGCGCGCCGGCGCGACGGGCGTGGGCGGGACGGGCGAGGGCGGCTCCGGCGCGGATGTACCGGTGGCCACCGGCCCTGTCGCCGACGGGGGCGGCGTGACCGTGCCGCTCGCCGTGGCGACGGCGGACGTGCTCGCGGTCGGCGTGCGGGCGCCGCCGGAGCCGCCGCAAGCGGCGGCGATCGCGGCCGTGGCCGCAAACGCGACGATCGCGACAGCGGTCGTGCGGGCGCGCATCGACCGCACCGTAGCAGGCGCGCGGACGGCAGCTATTGCGATGCTGTGCGTGCCATTGGGCTGCTGCGCCGCGAAGGCCGCTGGGAGCATCTCAACCGCGGCGCACGGTGGCAATCGCGGCGAGATGCTTCGCTTCGCTCAGCATGACAGGGGCGCTGCGCGACCAGCGACCGACGACCGACAACCGACGACCGCCGCCCAACAGCTACACCAGCGCGCCGTAGATGATGCTCTTCAGCTGGCCCCGGAAGTTGAACGTCGTGCTCGGCATGAGCTGGGTCATGAAGATCGCCACGAGGTCCTCCTTCGGGTCGACCCAGAAGATCGTCGAGGCGGCGCCGCCCCAGTAGTAGTCGCCCGCGGCGATCGTGCCGGCCGCCACTTCGTCGAGCGTCATCGCGAAGCCCAGCCCGAAGCCGACGCCCTCGTACGCCGTCTCCGAGAATGGGCCGACCGCCATCGTCGAGAGGTCGCGGCCGCCCGTGAGGTGGTTGCGCGTCATCAGCTCGAGCGTGCGGCGGCCGATGATGCGCACGCCGTCGAGCTCGCCCCAGCGCCGCAGCATCTCGGTGAAGCGGTGGTAGTCCGCCATCGTGCTCGTCAGGCCGCCGCCGCCGGAGAAGAACGCCGGGGGCTCGAGGTACGCGCTCGTCTCCGGGTCGTCGATGAGCTGGAGCGACTTGTCGGGCGCGCGGCGGTAGTTCGCGGCGAGCCGCGCCTTCTTCTCCGGCGGCACCCAGAACGCCGTGTCAATCATGCCCAGCGGGCTGAAGATCTCGTCGCGCAGGTACTGGTCGAACGGCTTGCCCGAGAGCGCCTCGACGAGATAGCCGCAGACGTCGGTCGAGTACGAGTACATCCAGCGGTCGCCCGGGTCAAAGTGCAGCGGCACGTGGGCGAGCTTCTCGACGAATGAGCGCAGCGTTTCGTCGCGCCGTCGCTGCACGCCGAGCGCCTGGTAGACGGCGTCGGCCGGATGCAGCTTGATGTTCATGCCAACGAGCTGCGCGAGGCCGCCGCCGTACGAGAGCCCGCTCTGGTGCGAGAGGATGTGGCGAAACGTCAGCGGCCGCGCCGGGCGCCGCGTCTCCATCGACTCGCCCTCGCCGGAGACGTACACGCGCTGGTCGCGCCACTCCGGGATGGCCTTGTAGACCGGGTCGTTGAGCTGGAACAGCCCGCGCTCGTAGAGCTGCATGAGGGCGACCGACGTGATCGGCTTCGTCATCGAGAAGATGCGAAAGATCGTGTCGTCGCGCATCGGCGTGCGGCGCTCGCGGTCGGCGTAGCCCTGGACGTCGAAGTAGGCGACGTGTCCGTGGCGGGCGACCAGCGTCGCGCAGCCGGCGATCTTGCCGGGGGCGATGTAGCTCTCGCGCAGGTGGTCGGTGATGCGCGCCAGCCGCTTCGGGTCGAAGCCGGCCTTCTGGGGGTTGGTGTCGAACATGGTGGGCCTCCGGGTTCGTCGGTCGTCGGTCGTCGGTCGTCGGGGTTCAGTCTCGATCGCCTCCACGATTATTTCCAGCGGCCGACGCCATCAACGGTTATCACCGGATCCGCTGATGTTCGCTGGTATCCGTCGATACACTTCGCCTCGATGAGCCAGCGCATCCTCCGTGCCGGCGTGATCGGCCTCGGCGCCATGGGCGCGAACCATGCGCGCGTCTGGGCCGACGTGCCCGGCGTCGAGCTCGCCGCCGTCGCCGACCCCGACGAGGCGCGCGCCGTGGCCGTCACGCGCGGGCGCACCGCGCGCGGCTACGCCGACGCAGCGGCGATGCTCGCGGAGGAGCAGCTCGATCTCGTGTCGGTCGCGGTGCCAACGGGCGCCCACGCGGACGTCGCGCGCGCGGCGGTCGCGCGCGGAGTGGCCGTGCTCGTCGAGAAGCCGCTCGCGGCGACGACCGCCGAGGGTGAGGCGCTGCGCGACGCCGCGGCCGCCGCCGGCGTGCCGCTGATGGTCGGCCACATCGAGCGCTTCAACCCCGCCGTCGTCGAACTCGGGCGCCGGCTGCGCGCCGGCGAGCTGGGCCGCGTCTTCCAGGTCCACGCACGTCGCGTCGGGCCGTTCCCGGAGCGCGTACGCGACGTCGGCGTCGTGCTCGACCTGGCGACGCACGACATCGACGTCATGCGCTTCCTGCTCGGCAGCGATGTCGTGCGCGTGCAGGCGGAGACGCAGCGGCGCATCCACACCGAGCGCGAGGACATGCTCGCGGGCCTGCTGCGCTTCGCCGACGGCGTCGTCGGCGTGCTCGACGTCAACTGGCTGACGCCGACGAAGATCCGCGAGCTGGCGGTGCTCGGCGAGCGCGGCATGTTCGTCGTCGACGAGCTGGCGCGCGAGCTGCGCTTCTACGAGAACGCCGGCGCCGTCGGCGAGCCGGGCGACTGGGCGGCGCACCACCTGAAGGGCGTGCGCGAGGGCGAGGCGCGCCTGCTGCCCGTCGAGAAGCGCGAGCCGCTCCGCCTGGAACTCGAGGCCTTCGCAGCGGCCGTGCGCTCCGGCGCGCCCGTGCCGGTGACCGCGGACGACGGCCTGGCGGCGATGCACGTGGCGGAGGCGCTAGTGCGGGCTGCGGCGGTCGGCGAGGCGGTGGCGGTGGCCGGGGTGACGCGGTGACCGACGACGCACGCGAGCAATGCTGCACGTCCATCCTCCATCTTCTCTCGTCCATCATCGGCCCCACCCGGCCGACCCGCGTCGCGAGCCCGGGCCCATGAACGTCGCCGTCGTCGGCCTCGGCAAGATCGGCGTACCGCTGGCGGTGCAGTTCGCGTCGAAGGGCACGACGGTCGCCGGGTACGACCTCTCGCAGGCGCGCGTCGACGCGGTCAACGCGAAGCGCAACCCGCTGCCCGACGAGCCGGGGCTTGGCGAGAAGCTGCCGGGCGCCGTCGCGAGCGGACGGCTGCGCGCCACAACCGACCCGCGTGAGGCCGTCGCCAACGCCGACGTCGTCGTACTCATCGTGCCGGTCGACATCGACGCGACGCTCGCGCCCGACTTCGCGCTGCTCGACGCCGCCGTCGATGCGGTCGCGCCCCACCTCAAGCGCGGCGCGCTCGTGATCGTCGAGACGACGGTGCCGGTCGGCACGACGCGCCACCGCGTCGGCGGCCGCATCCGGCAGGTCACCGGGCTCGAGCCCGGGACGGGCGTGGCGCTCGCGTTCTCGCCCGAGCGCGTGTCGTCGGGCACCGTGCTGCGCGACCTGCGCATCTACCCGAAGGTGGTCGGCGGGGTCGACCCGCACAGCACCGCGCTGGCCGCCGACTTCTATCGCGCGCACCTCGACGCCGAGGTGCTCGTCGTGCGCGACGCCGAGACGGCCGAGTTCACGAAGCTGATCGAGACGACGTACCGCGACGTCAACATTGCGCTGGCGAACGAGTTCGCGCGCACGGCCGACGCGCTCGGCGTCGACGCGCTGCAGGCGATCGCCGCGGCGAACACGCAGCCGTACTCGCACATCCACCAGCCGGGCCCCGGTGTCGGCGGGCACTGCATCCCCGTGTACCCGTACTTTCTCGCGGCGCCGGAGCTGCCCGCGGGCGTGCCGGTGGCGCCGGAGCTGCCGGCGGCGGCGCGCCGCATCAACGACGGCATGGCGCGCTACAGCGTCGACCGCCTCGCCGACGCGCTCGGCGGGCTCGACGGCGCGACCGTGGTGGTGCTGGGGCTGGCGTACCGCGCCGGCGTCAAGGAGTGGCGGCACTCGTCGGCGTTCGCGCTCGTGAACGCGCTCGCCGCCGCCGGCGCCCACGCGCTCGTGCACGACCCGCTGTTCACGGCCGACGAGGTCCGCGCGCTCGGCCTCGAGCCGCCGGCATCGTTCCCGTGCGCGGCCGACGCACTCGTCGTGCAGGCCTGGCACGCGCAATACCAGGCGCTCGACCTGCCGTCGTTCGCGGGTCTGCGGGCGGTGCTGGACCCGCGCGCGGCGCTCGAGCCGGAGGCGGTGCGGGCGGCTGGGGTGGTGTACGTCGGACTCGGGCGATGATCGCGTTGCCAGACCTTGGCTGGGTAGCGAGCCTGGCGCCGCGGCATCAGCGGCTGTTCTTCAGCGAACTTGCCACGAGCTGCGGACGTCCGCCCACACGCGCGACGCGGTCACGTTCGCGGACCTCATCGACGACTGGGAGGCGACCGCTGAGGTGGATGCGCATCCCGAACATGCACGCGGCTACATCGCCGACATCCCGGCCCGGAAGTTCTGCTCCGCGTTCCAGCGCCCCCAGTAGAGGCGGTGCGACACGTCACCATCGCCAAGAAGGCCTGGTTGTCGGCTGCAAAGGCGAACGGCAAACGGATCCCGCGCCCCCGTTATCGCCCCGCGATCTACCAGATCACGTCGTAGTCCGGGCTGACCCGTCTTGCCCTACGCCACGCCCGTCGGCTCGTCGCGCGTCGCCGGCTCCGTGGCGTCCGCGGGCACATTCGGCGGCAGCTTCAGCCGCATCGCCACCAGCCGGTCGAACACGCGGTCCGGCGCCAGCGTCGCCATCGCCGCCTGCAGGCGGGCGTCGCGGCCCACGAGGTAGCGCGTCTGCGGGTGCTTCGCCCGGATCGCATGCGCGATCGCCTCAGCGACGCGCTCAGGCGGCAGGCCCCGCTCCTCCGCGTCGGCAGCGTAGGCGCGCACGGCGTCGATCAGCCGTGCATAGCGCTGCTTCGCCTCTGCCGGCAGCCGCTGCTCGAGCTCGTCGGCCGTCGCCCGCCCCTTGTCCCAGATCGGCGTGACGATGGCGCCCGGCTCGACGATCGCGACGTCGATGCCCCACGGCCGGAGCTCCTGCCGGAAGGTGTCGGCGACCGCCTCCAGCGCGAACTTCGAGGCACTGTACGCGCCGAGCATCGGCGACGCCACGCGGCCGCCGATCGAGCCGACGAAGACGATGCGGCCGCGCGCCTTGCGCACGAGCGGCAAGAACGCCTGCGTGACGGCGAGCTGGCCGACGACGTTGACCTCGAGCTGGCGGCGGAAGTCGGCCAGCGGCAGGTACTCGAGCGGGCCGGGGACGGTGATGCCAGCGTTGTTGACGAGCCCGTCGAGCCCGTAGTCGCCCAGCACGGCGGCCACCTGGTCGCGCGCTTTCGCGATCCCAGTCTCATCGGTGACATCGATGATGACGGGCGTGATGCGGGCGGAGCCGTCGGCGCGCAGGCGCTCGGCGTCGGCCTCGCGGCGGACGCCGGCGAAGACGCGCATGCCCTTTTCGTCGAGCAGCATGGCGGTGGCGCGGCCGATGCCGGTGGACGCGCCGGTGATGAGGACCGAACCTCCGGGCAGGGACGTCATGGCGGGCCTCCATTATCTGTAGGCATCGCGGAAAGCCGGATCGTACCGCCGCGCGGGGCAGGACGCCAAACGGTTGCGACCCTGTGAAGCTCTCTAGTAGCTCGTCGTCTGGAACTGCACGTGCCGGGCGTCCGAGACGCGCCGCGAGGCATCGAGGATCGGTAGCCCCTCCGGACCGAGCCCGTCGCGCTCAGCCGAACCAGCGCTGCAGATGCGTCGCGGCGAACTCCGCCTTCTCGGCTGCGCCCTGCGCCGAGGCCGGCGTGAACGGCGCCGTCACGCTCGGGCCGGAGAGGAAGTCGACATCGACGCGGCCGACGTTGCCGTCGCCGAACTCGATGAAGCAGGACCCGGCGCCATCGTACGGCCGGGCGACGCCCTCGTTGCGCAGGCGGACCGTGAGGTGCTCGGCGACGGCACGCGCCGCGCTCTCGGCGAAGATGCCCGCCTTCGGCACCGGCGCGCTCGTGCAATCACCCACGGCGTAGACATCGGCGAAGCGCGTTGCGAGGTGCGCCTTGTCGACCGGGATCCAGCCGTTCTCGGCCAGGCCCGACTCAACGACGACCGCAGGCACGCGGTGCGCGGGGATGCCGAGGAAGACGTCGCACGCCAGCGCCGAACCGTCGCCCAAACGCGCCGCCAGTGACGGGCCGCCCTCGACCGCCGCGATGCCCTGCTTCGGGATCCAGGCGATGTTGCGCTCACGAAAGCGGTCGAGGATCGCGTCCGAGCCCGGGCGGGTCGCCGGGATCGGGATCTCCCACGGCGAGACGACGCTGATCGCGATCTGACCGCGCACGCCGCGGGCGGTGAAGTAGTCGTCGAGCAGCATCGCCGCCTCGCAGGGCGCCGGCGGGCACTTGAACGGCTCGCTGACGACGCCGACGACGACGTGGCCACGCTCGATGTGCGGCAGCACGCCCGCAAGCGCGACGGCGCCGTCGACGGAGTAGAACTCGTGGCCGTGCTCACGCAGCCCGGGCGTGGCGTCGATGTCGTAGTCGGCGCCGAGCGCGACGACGAGGACGTCGGCGTCGTAGGTCGCGGCATCCGTGACGACGCGCCTGCGCTCCGGGTCGATGGCCGTGATGCGCTCCCGCCTGAAGGTGACGCCTGGCTTCGCGATGCGCGCGTAGCGGGCACTGACCTCGTCGCGCGTCCTGCGTCGGAACATGATCTCGAACTTCGAGAAGCCGAAGACGAAGGCGTCGTTCTTGTCGATCAGCGTCACTCGCACGCCCTCGCCGAACGCCGCCGACATGCGCGACGCCAGCTCGAGCCCGCCGAAGCCGGCGCCGCAGATGACGATGTGTGGCGTTGCCATGAAGGTCCTTTCCATGCCGAGCGCGTGAGGGCAGCGTGGCGCGCGCGTGCGTGCAAGGTACTACCTCGCGGGGCCCAGCACTCGCGCGCCAGCCGCCGCGGGCCGACGGGCGCCGCACCCGGCACCTCGGCCAGTGGCGGCACGGCCCGCCGGCCGCGGCCGCCGCCTAGTACACGACGTTCGACCAGGGGTTCGTGGCCGTGATCGACACGTCGCCAACGAACGTGCCGATGCGGCTCTCCGTGCCGAAATCGCGGACCGCGTACGGCACGTTGCCGGCGATGACGTTGCGGGCGATGAGGTTGAAGTAGGCACTCGCCTCCGAGATGAACACGCCGCCCTCGGGGCTCCCGCCGCCGCCGTTACCGACGATGCGGTTGTCCGTCACCTCGTTGTACGAACGTCCGGCCGCGATAAGAACGCCGGTACGGCCATTGCTGTCGATGACGTTGTCATGGATCCAGATGTTGTTGGCAGAGACGTAGATCCCGTCCAAGCTGTTACGGATGAAGTTCGAATCGCTGACGGAGCCGCCCCAGGCGTCGTCCCGCTGGGCGATCACAAGTCCCACCAAGCTGTTGTAGGCGGACATGACGTGACGCACATCGCTCCCGCTGCCGATCTCGACGCCGTAGCCGTTATCCGTCACGCGCAGGTCCTCGTACGTGCTGCGGATGAAGTTCGGCGTAAAGACCCCGACGGTCCAGCCACGCAGCAC
>Ga0209172_10002726_pt1 | contig 29865 bp, 33 predicted proteins | sample LarsenN4metaG_FD_184113 | JGI IMG/M metagenome (GOLD analysis project Ga0209172, IMG submission 184113) | Hot spring sediment bacterial and archeal communities from British Columbia, Canada, to study Microbial Dark Matter (Phase II) - Larsen... ... | reverse complement strand
ATGTTCCAGTTGGTGTGCATCGCCTCCAGGAAACGCATCAGCGCGCCCGGACGCTCCGGGAACTCGAAGCGGAACACGCGCTCGTCCTTCAGCTGCGGCGCGTGGCCGCCGACCAGGTGGCGGATGTGCAGCTTGGCCAGCTCGTTGTCGGTCAGGTCGAGGCCGTCCAGCTCGTTGGCTTGCAGGTCGGTCACGATGCGGGCAACGTCTTCCTTGCCGCTGATCTGCACCCCGACAAATACGTGGGCGATGCTCGGATCGGCAAAGCGGTAGTTGAATTCGGTGATGTTGCGATTGCCGACCACGCTGCAGAACTTCTTGAAGCTGCCCGGCTTCTCCGGGATGGTGACCGCGATCACCGCCTCGCGGCGCTCACCCAGCTCGGAGCGCTCCGACACGTGGCGCAGGCGGTCGAAGTTCATGTTGGCGCCGCAGTTGATGGCGACAAAGGTCTTGCCGCTACAGCCTTCACGCTCGATATAGGTCTTGACCGCCGCCACCGCCAGCGCGCCGGCCGGTTCGGTGATGGAGCGGGTGTCCTCGAAGATGTCCTTGATTGCGGCGCAGATGGCGTCGGTATCGACCAGCATGATCTCGTCCAGCAGCTCGCGGCAGATGCGGAAGGTTTCCTCGCCCACCAGCTTCACCGCCACCCCATCGGCGAACAGACCGACATCCTTCAGCTCGATGCGGTGGCCGGCCTCGATCGACTGCTTCATGGCGTCGGAATCGACCGGCTGCACGCCGATGATCTTGATTTCCGGCTTCAGCCGCTTGATGTAGCTGGCGACGCCGGCGGCGAGGCCGCCGCCGCCGATGGCGACGAACACCGCATCGATCGGGCCGGGGTGCTGGCGCAGGATTTCCATGCCGATGGTGCCCTGACCGGCGATCACGTCCGGGTCGTCAAACGGCGGGATGTAGGTCATGCCGTTTTCAGCCACCAGTTTCATGGTGTGCTGGTAGGCGTCGCTGAACGATTCGCCGGCCAGTACCACCTTGCCGCCGCGGCGGGTGACGCCGTCGATCTTCACCTGCGGGGTGGTGACCGGCATCACGATGGTGGCTTCACAGCCGATGCGCTGCGCCGACAGCGCCACGCCCTGCGCGTGGTTGCCGGCGCTGGCGGTAATCACGCCGCGGGCCAGTTGTTCCGGCGTCAGCTTGGACATCTTGTTGTAGGCGCCGCGCAGCTTGAACGAGAACACCGGCTGCAAGTCTTCGCGCTTGAGCAGAATGGTGTTGCCGGTGCGACGGCTGAGGTTGGCCGCCACGTCCAGCGGGCTCTCGATGGCCACGTCGTAGACGTTGGAGGTAAGAATGCGTTCTAGATAGTCCTTGGGATGCGGCATGGTGATCGGTGTCCGGATGATGTCTTTTTTTGTGAATCACCAGATTAACAGGAACCAAGTGCCAGCGAAAAGCGCCGTAAGGCAAAGATTGCTGCATTGCGGCGGCGGTCGGCGCGGTGCGCGGGCTTGTTTTGTAAAGAAAAACCTGCGTCGCGGCGCGAATGAAGCGCGGGCTTGGGTGTATAATCCCCGCCTGCTTTGCCTTGAACCCACCCTAATCGTGTTTTGCCTCTGATGAAAAAGATTACCTCTGCACTGCTTGTAGCCGCCTTGTCTCTCTCCACGCTGGCCCAGGCCAGTACCGCTTTCGTGCCACCGGTTCCGGAAATCGCGGGGAAGGCGTATTTTCTGATGGACTATCAGAGTGGCCAGATCATCGCGGCCCGCGATCCGGACATGCGTGTCGAACCTGCCTCGCTGACCAAGCTGATGACGGCCTATCTCACCTTCAAGGCGCTGAAGGAAAAACGCCTGACGCTGGACCAGATGCTGACCGTGTCGCAGGTGGGCTGGAAGCAGGAAGGCTCGCGCATGTTCCTCGACCCGAAAGTGCCGGTCACGGTCGACAACCTGATCAAGGGCATGATCGTGCAGTCCGGCAACGACGCCTGCGTGACGCTGGCCGAAGCCATTGCCGGCAGCGAAGAAGTGTTCGCGCAGATGATGACGGCCGAGGCCAAGCGCCTGGGCATGAAGGCCAGCAACTTCAAGAATTCCACCGGCCTGCCGGACCCCGAGCATTTTACCTCGGTGCGCGACCTGGCGACGCTGTCGGCGGCGATCATCCATGATTTCCCGCAGTACTACCCGACCTATTCGATCAAGTCGTTCACCTATAACAACATCACCCAGCCGAACCGCAACCTGCTGCTGTACCGCGACCCGAACGTGGACGGCATGAAGACCGGTCACACCGAGGGCGCCGGTTACAACCTGATCGCCTCCAGCCGCCGCGACGGCCGCCGCGTGCTGTCGGTCGTGGTCGGCACCGCCAGCCCGGAAGCGCGCGCGGTGGAAAGCTCGAAATTGCTCAACTACGGCTTGCAGTTTTTCGAAACGCCCAAATTGTATACTGCCGGACAAACCGTCTCGACGCTGCCGGTATACAAGGGTGCCGCCTCGACGCTGGCCATCGGCTTTGACCGCGACGTGCACATCACCGTCAGCAAGGGCGCAACCAGCCGCCTGAAGGCGGAAATGAAAACGCTGCAGCCGGTGATCGCGCCGATCAAGCAGGGCCAGGAAGTCGGCAAGCTGACCGTGTCGCTGGACGGCAAGGTACTGCTGGAGCGCCCGGTACAGGCCTTGAAGGCGGTGGAAGAGGGTGGCTTCTTCAGCCGCCTGTGGGACAGCCTCAAGTTGTGGCTGGGCTGGTAAGCGGCCACGCAAAGTTGGCCGCACCTGACTGCGGCCAACCTTGAACATCAGGAATATTCGAGTACAGAGCCATGAGTGAAGAGCAGAAAGAGTTGATGGAGTTTCCGTGCCGCTTCCCGATCAAGGTGATGGGCGAGCAGCATCCGGACTTCCACCCCACCATTTTCGAAGTGGTGCGCCTGCACGCGCCGGATCTGGACATCACCGACATCGTGGCGCGTGACAGCTCCAGCGGCCGTTACGTGTCGCTGACCATTACCGTGACCGCGATGTCGCGCGAGCAGCTGGACGACATCTACCGCGCGCTGTCCAGCCATTCCCTCGTCAAGTTTGCGCTGTAAGTGATGAGCCGCCTCGTCAAACAGCTGGGTCTGGTCGACTACACGCCGACCTGGCAGGCCATGCAGGCCTTCACCGACAGCCGCACGCCGGCGACGCCGGACGAGTTGTGGTGTGTCGAGCACCCGCCGGTGTACACCCTGGGCCTGGCCGGCAAGCCGGAGCACCTGATCATGCCCAGCAGCATCGAGGTGGTGAAGTGCGATCGCGGCGGCCAGGTCACCTATCACGGCCCCGGCCAGCTGGTGGTCTACCTGCTGATCGATTTCAAGCGCATGGGCATCGGCGTGCGCGAGCTGGTGCGCCGCATCGAGCAGGCGATCATCGACATGCTGGGTGAGCTGGGCATTGCCGCCTATGGCGATGTCAACGCCCCCGGGGTCTATGTCGGTGGCGAGAAGATCGCGTCGCTGGGCCTGCGCATCAAGAACGGTGCCGTCTACCACGGGCTGAGCCTGAACGTGGATATGGACCTGACGCCGTTCCTGTGGATCAACCCTTGCGGCTATGCCGGCCTCAAGGTCACGCAAATCAAAGAACAAGGCGTTGCGCTGACCGTTGCGCAAGCCGCCGAACGGCTGCTGCCGCAGCTGGAGCGACACCTGACGGTGATGAAGGAGACAGCATGAAACTGGAAAACCAGGTTGGCGTAAAACACAAAGGCGCTGACAAGACGGCACGCATTCCGATCAAGATCGTGCCGCTCGACGAAAAGCTCAAAAAGCCGGAGTGGATTCGCGCCAAGCTGCCGAACGGCCAGCGTTTCAACGAGATCAAGCAGATCCTGCGCGAGCAGAAGCTGCACACCGTCTGTGAAGAGGCGACCTGCCCGAACATCGGCGAATGCTTCAGCAAGGGTACCGCTACCTTCATGATCATGGGCGACATCTGTACCCGTCGCTGTCCGTTCTGTGACGTCGGCCACGGCCGTCCGAACCCGCTGGACGCGCAGGAGCCGATCCACCTCGCCGAAACCGTGGCCGCGCTCAAACTGCGCTACGTGGTGGTGACCTCGGTTGACCGCGACGACCTGCGCGACGGCGGTGCCCAGCACTTTGCCGACTGCATCAGCGAAGTGCGCAAGCAGTCGCCGGGCACCCAGATCGAGGTGCTGGTGCCGGACTTCCGCGGCCGTCTCGACATCGCGCTGGACATCCTCAGCGCCACGCCGCCGGATGTGATGAACCACAACCTGGAAACCGCGCCACGCCTGTACAAGCAGGCCCGTCCCGGCTCCGACTACCAGCACTCGCTGACGCTGCTGAAAGAGTACAAGGCGCGCAATCCGGAAGTGCGCACCAAGTCCGGCATCATGGTCGGCCTCGGCGAAACCGATGAAGAAGTGTACGAAGTGATGGCCGACATGCGCGCCCACGATATCGACATGATCACCATCGGCCAGTACCTGCAGCCGACCGACGGTCACCTGCCGGTGCTGCGCTACGTGCATCCGGACGTGTTCAAGCAGTACGAAACCCGTGCCTACGAAATGGGCTTCAAGCACGCCGCCGTCGGTGCCATGGTGCGTTCCAGCTATCACGCTGACGTGCAGGCTCACGAGGCCGGCGTGTAAGGTTGGCCGCAACACTCCGACAACGGCGCCAGTGGGCGCCGTTGTTGTTTTTGATTTCGCAATACAAGGACACCATCGCATGAACCATGACGCCCAGCCCGCTGCCATCAGTAACGAACAATGGCGTCACGCCAAGGCCCTGCAACAGCAGCTGGATGCGCTGCTGGGCGAGGTGCTCGGCGCGGCCAAGCTGTGCCACAAGCTTGGCAGTGTCGAGGAAAGCGTGCAGCAAGTGCCGGCGCTGGGGCGGGTGGCACTGGCCAGCAGCCTGCCGCTGATCGTGCGCAACAAGAAAAGGAAGGAATTCATCGGCGGCTGGCTCAATTACCAGGTCAGCCTTGCCGGTGACGGCGTGCCGCTGCAACAGGATGGCACGCCGGTGGGCGCGGTGCTGCACGTGGCGCACTGGGCCTGTGAGTTTGCCTTTGAGTACGATGCCTTTGTTGGCTTCCCGGCCAGCGCGTGGCAGCCGTGGGAAAACCGCGGCAACCGCCTGCTGTGGTGGGAGGAGAGCGAATCCCACTTCGGCGCGGAGTGGACCTATACGCTGCAGCTGGCGGCGCTGGATAGCAACGAGGCGTTGCTGGCGGCGGTGGTGCGGTCGGCACTGGCGCTGCTGCAGGGCAAACCGGTGGACGAGGCGCTGCCGGCCGATGTGCCCGGGCTGCTGCGCTATCACGACGTGGCGGTGGAGGGCGGTTGCGACCTGCGCGTCAGCGCCGGCTGATGCGGCCAACCCTGGGCTGGCGCACCGGCTAGTCCGGCACGGCCTGTTCCAGCTGCAGGCAGCAGTCGAGGGCCAGCTGCATGTAGTGATAGCTGTTGCCGATGGCGGTTTGCAGCGCCCGCCGCGTGCCGGCGTCGGCGTCGCGCCCGGCCAGGGTGCAGACGATGTCCAGCGCTTCCCACGGGTGATCGTCGTCGTAGCGGGCATGCACCTTCAGCCAGCGCATCGCGCTCTGGCGCTGCGTCGCGGGCAGCGAGGCTTCATAGATGCCCGGCGCGCAGACCAGTTGCGTCCACTCGCCGGTGGCACCCTCGATGGCGTAATTGGTGGCGGCCAGCGCCAGCAGCAGCGAGTGGTGGCGGCTGTTGTGCCGGCACCAGTGGCCGAGTTGCTGCAATGGCTCCGGCACCCGCTGCGCCTGCAGCTCGGTCGCCGCGATGCCGCAGGCGGCGGCCCACGCGAGCCAGTAGTCGGCGTGGTTCTGCTCGACACGGATGTTGCGCACCAGAAACCGCCGCGCCATGTCTTCGCCGCGCTGGTAGCCGTAGCGGGTCTTGAGCAGGTTTTGCGCCATGTACAGCGGAAACTGCTCGACTACCGGCCACACCCCGATCAGGAGCAGCCGCAGTGCGTCATCGCCGAGCTCGGCATCGCGCAGCCGCTGGTAGAACTCGTGCCGCACCACGCGCTGCCTGGCGGCGGCGCAGTCGGCAAGCAGCTGTTGCGCCCACTCCGGGTAGCTGTGCGGGCTGCGCAATGCGCCGCTGCGCACGAACTCGCGGTTCACGGCGTCGCGCCCTGGCTGCTGTTGGCCGGCTGTGGCGGCACGGCAGACTGCGTGATGGCGGGCGCAACCCCGGCCGGTGCCGCGCAGACGCGGCGGAAGTCGTGCTGCAGCTCGCAGTCGCAGTTGAACGGTTGAGGCTTGGCCACGGCGTAACCCTGCGCGTAGTCGACGCCGATGTCGGCCAGCGCCTGCAGCATCGCCGGCGTTTCCACGAATTCGGCAATGGTGCGCTTGCCCATCACGTGGCCGATGTGGTTGATGACCTCGACCATGGCGCGGTCGATCGGGTCGTCGAGCATGTCCTTGACGAAGCCGCCATCGATCTTCAGGTAGTCCACCGGCAGGTGCTTCAGGTAGGTGAACGAGGACATGCCGGCGCCGAAGTCGTCCAGCGAGAAGCGGCAGCCGAGGGTCTGCAGCTCGGTGATGAAGTGGATGGCGCTGGCGAGATTGGCGATGGCGCTGGTCTCGGTGATCTCGAAGCAGATCATGCGTGGCGGGATCGCATGCAGGTGGAACTGCTCGCGCAGGAAGTCCAGAAACGCCTGGTCGCCGATGGTGGTGCCGGACAGGTTGATGGCGCAGGTGCCGATCGGCGTTGCCTTGTGGCAGCGCAGCCGCGCGGCGAGGATGGTGAACGCGTTCTGCACCACCCAGCGGTCGATCAGCGGCATCAGCCCGTAGCGCTCCGCCGCCGGGATGAAGCTGATCGGCGGCACCAGGCGGCCAACCTCGTCGTGCAGGCGCAGCAGCAGCTCGACATGGCTGCCACTGTCGCTGTTGCTGCCCAGCGGCGCGATTTCCTGCGCGTACAGGCACAGCCGCCGCTCTTCCAGCGCCAGGTGGATGCGCTGCACCCAGGCCATCTCGCCAAAGCGCAGCGACAGTTCCGAATCGTCCGGATGGTAGAGCTGCACCCGGTTGCGCCCCTTTTCCTTGGCCATGTAGCAGGCGACGTCGGCGGCGCGCAGCGCCTCGGCCAGTGTGGTCAGCGCGCCGGTGATGTGCACCAGGCCGATGCTGACACTGACGTTGAACGGGCGGCCGCCCCACACGAAGTGCAGGTCCTGTACCGTCTGGCGCAGGCTTTCGGCAATCTGCAGCGCGGCATCGACCGGGCATTGCTCCAGCAGGATGCCGAACTCGTCGCCGCCGAGGCGGGCGAGGGTGTCGCTGTCGCGCAGCCGCTGCTGCAGCAGCAGGCAGATCTGGCGCAGCAGCTCGTCGCCGGCGGCGTGGCCGCAGGTGTCGTTGACCACCTTGAACTGGTCAAGGTCGAGGAACATCAGCGCGTGCTGCTGGTGGCCTTCGTGCTGGCGGTCGAGACTGGCCAGTGCCTGCTCCAGCCGGTATTCGAACTCGCGGCGGTTGGCCAGCCCGGTCAGCGCATCGTGCGAGGCCTGCCACGACAGGCTGGCGATGTACTGTCGCTCCCGCGTCATGTCGTGCAGCACCAGCACCGCCCCGCTGATCTGGCCATCGCTGTGGATCGGCGCGGCCACCAGCGCCACCGACACCGCGCTGCCATCCAGGCGCACCATCAGCTGGGAGTGGCTGCTGCTGCCGTGGCTGTGGCCGCCGGCCAGGATCTGCTCGATCAGCGCCAGCCCTTCCTGCTGGGAGTCCTCGTCGACGATGCGGAACAGCGAGCCGAGCGGCAGCCCCTGCGCCTGCGCCACCGTCCACGCGGTCAGCTGTTCCGCCGCCGGATTCATGTAGGCGGTCAGGCCGTCGGCGTCGGTGGTGATCACCGCGTCGCCGATGGAGGCGAGGGTGACCTGCGCGCGTTCCTTTTCCGCCTGCAGCGCGCTTTCGAAGGACTGGCGCTGGCCCAGCAGCTTGCGGGTGCGGAACAGCGCCAGCAGGATCAGCAGTGCGGCGCTGGCCAGGTTGGCGGCCAGCAATAGCCGCTGGATGACGCGCGAGCCTTGGCCGAGGGTGTCGGAAAAGGCTTTCTCCATCGGGGTGAGGCGGTCGTTGATGGCGTAGATTTCTGCCTTCCACTCGGCGATGTCGCGCGGGCTGGCCAGCCCGCCGCTGATCTGGAAGTGCATCTGCTCGGCCAGCCCGGTTAGCGCCTGCAGGTTGCGGTCGCCGAATTCCCAGTGCGCAATTGCCTGCTGCAGGTAGCTGAACTGGCGGAAGTTCTGGTACAGCCAGATCAGGCCGGCAATGTCCTGCGGGTGGTTGCCGCCCTGCAGGAAGCCGGCGCGGGCCAGCGCCAGGTCCGGCACCGGCTGTTCCAGCGCCATGCGCGCGGCGTGGTCGCCGAGCGGGATGGCGATGGCGGTCTGGTACTGGTGGAAGTGGCGTTCGTCGTGGCTGTCGGCGTACAGGGTGAGATAGTAGATGGCATCTTTTTGCCCTTTGGACCACAGGCTCTCGCCGCTGACGTAGGAACGCACCGCGGACTGGATCTCCAGGCTGACGCCGCCCAGTGCCGCCAGCAGCAGGGCAACGGCAATGAACGGCCAGACCAGGCCGGGCAGCTGCGTGGTATTGCGATTGCGGTGTTGTGTCATGCCCTTGCTCACCCCGGCAAATGGCGGGCGGCGTCGTCGCTGCCCGCGGTGGTTCAGGTCAGGCCTTGTCGTGCGGTGTTGTCCCGGGTGCTGCGGTGGCCGGTGGTGGCGGCGCCGGCGCGGCAATTATTGTTTTGCTGATGTCATTACGGATAATAGATAGCCTTGCCTACGCTGAATAGCTAATTTTCCCGATTCGGTGGCAGAAATGAAAACAGCCATGCAAAGGCATGGCTGTCGGTGGCAAGCTGCGGCCAACGTTGGCCGCAGTGTTTATTGCCAGCAGAGCAGAGTGTGGTGCTTCTTGCCGCGCTTGAGCAGGCTGTATTGGCCGAACAGGCGCTCGCCGTCGCCGATCTGGTGTTCGAGGCTGTCGATCTTGTTGCCGTTGACGCTGACGGCACCGCTCTGGATGAAGGTGCGCGCTTCCGATTTCGACTTGGCCAGGCCGCCGGCCACCAGCGCGTCGATCAGGCCGCTGCTGTCGCGTGGCAGTTGCAGGCTGGGCATGCCGTCCTGTGCCAGCTGCGCGAAGTCGGACGCGGTCAGCTCGTGCAGGCTGCCGGAGAACAGGCTGGCGCTGATGCGCTGCGCGGCGGCCACGGCATCCTGGCCGTGCACCAGCGCGGTGACCTGTTCCGCCAGGATGCGCTGCGCTTGCGGCTTGCTGCCGCTGGCCTTGTCCTGCTCTTCGATGGCGGCGATCTCGGCCACCGACAGGAAGCTGAAGTAGCGCAGGAACTTGTACACGTCGGCGTCGGCGGTATTCAGCCAGAACTGGTAGAACGCGTACGGCGAGGTCTTGCTCGCGTCCAGCCAGATCGCGCCGCCTTCGGTCTTGCCGAACTTGGTGCCGTCGGCCTTGGTCACCAGCGGCAGGGTCAGGCCGAATACGTGTTGCTGGTTGATGCGGCGGGTGAGGTCGGTGCCGGCGGTGATGTTGCCCCACTGGTCGGAGCCGCCGATCTGCAGCCTGCAGCCGTGGCGACGGTTCAGCTCGGTGAAATCGTAGCCCTGCAGCAGGCTGTAGCTGAATTCGGTGTAGCTGATGCCCTGGTCTTCGCGGCTGATGCGCTGCTGTACCGATTCCTTCTTGATCATCTGGTTGACCGAGAAGTGCTTGCCGATGTCGCGCAGGAACTCCAGCGCGCCCATGCCGCCAAACCAGTCGTAGTTGTTGGCCATGATCGCGGCGTTGTCGCCTTCGAAGCTCAGGAACGGCGATACCTGGCCGCGGATCTTGTCGACCCAGCCGGCGATCACGTCCGGGGTGTTCAGCTTGCGCTCGGTGGCCTTGAAGCTGGGGTCGCCGATCATGCCGGTGGCGCCGCCGACGAGGGCGATCGGGCGGTGGCCGGCCTGCTGGAAGCGGCGCAGTACCAGCACCGGTACCAGGTGGCCGAGGTGGAGGCTGTCGGCGGTCGGGTCGAAGCCGCAATACAAGGTCACACTTTCCTTAGCCAGCAGTTCGTCGAGTGCCGCCGCGTCGGTTTGCTGGGCGATCAGGCCGCGAGCTTGCAGTTCCTGGATAAGGCTGGATTGGTGCATGTATTTCTTCTCCACATGAGCAGGACGCGGGCCGTGGGCCGCGCGGTAATGATTGCGCCTGTTGGCGTTGCAACAAAAGACTGCGATTTTAACCGAAAATGACGCTTCGTAACGTGCGCTCTGGCGGCGGCCCGGCTTTGGGTGAACAATGCCTGGCTTGGCCGCCAGCCGCGCAAACAGGAAAGGGTGCAGCAAACATGAGCAGGATGATCAAGGTGTGGGATGTGCCGACGCGGCTGTTTCACTGGACGATGTTGCCGGTTTTTGCCGGGCTGTGGTTCACCGGCGAGCAGGGCGGCGACTGGATGGAATGGCATCTGCGCCTTGGCATGCTGATGCTGGTGCTGCTGCTGTTCCGCGTGCTGTGGGGGCTGTGCGGCAGCCAGACGGCGCGCTTCAGCAGTTTTCTCGCCGGCCCGGCGCGCATCCGTGCCTATCTGGCCGGGCAGCTGCCGGTGACGGCGCAGGCGGGGCACAACCCGCTGGGAGGCTGGATGGTGCTGGCGCTGCTGCTGGCGCTGCTGCTGCAGGCCGGGCTGGGGCTGTTTGCCGCCGACGTCAACAGCTACCTCTACGACGGCCCGCTGAAGGTGCTGATCGACGGCGAGCTGGCCGAGCAGGTTACCGGCTGGCACAAGTCGTCGTTTGACGTATTGCTGCTGCTGGCGGCGGTGCATGTGCTGGCGGTGCTGTTCTACAAGGTTGGCCGCAACACCGATCTGGTGCGCCCGATGCTGAGCGGGATGAAGGCGCTGCCGGCCGATGCCGCGCCGTTGCGCTTTGTGCCGCCGTGGCTGGCGCTGGTGCTGTTGCTGCTGGTGGCGCTGCTGGTGTTTGGTGGCGTGCCGTGGCTGGCGGCCAGCATGGCGGCCTGAACCGCCAACGGAAATGAAAAACCGCCAGTCCTTATCGACTGGCGGTTTTTGTTTCTGGCAGCGTGATTGTGCTTGGCGCCGCTTAGCGCATCGGTCCGCGGAAGCTGTCGTGACAGGCCTTGCAGCTGGCGGCCACGGCGCCATAATCGCGGCGGATGGCGGCGAGGTCGTCGCCGCGCGCGGTTTTCTGCAGCTGGTCAACCGCGAGCAGGAATTTGTCCTGTTCGGTTTTCCATTTTGCCGGCTCGCTCCAGATCGCCGGCTTGGCGCGGCTGACGTCGTCGATGGTGCCCGGCTTGAACTGGCTGAACGGGGCCGCGGCGACCGCTTTCAGTGCATCGGCGTGCTTGATGAACACATCCTTGCGATAGCCGCTGCCGCGCAGCATCACCCCCATCGGTTCGAAGCTGCGCAGTACCTGTTTGAAGGCTTTCTGGCGGTCTTCGCCGGGGCCGGCCTGGCTGGTGGTGGCAAGGAGGGCGAGGGTGGCAAGCAGGAGAATTTTTTTCATGATCTTGATGCGGGTGGGGAGGGTGGCCATTGGGCGCCGGGCGCCCAAAAAAGTTCAGCCCCGCTCGGGGCTGAACGCGGTGGCGGACGCCGGACTCAGTCGTTGCGGAAGCTGTCGTGACAGGCCTTGCAGGTTTTCTGGGTGGCACCGAACTGCCCCTTGATCGCGGCGAGGTCGCCGCCGGCGGCGGTCTGCTTCAGCTTGGCGGTCTCGGTCTTGTGCTTGTCGATGGCGGCTTTCCAGTCTTGCGGCTTGCTCCAGATCTCGGCGCGGGCGTCGGTCTTGCCCTTGTCGCTGCCGGCCGGGAAGTGCTGCCACGGCTGCTGCGCCAGCGCATCCAGGTGCGCGGCCAGCTTGGCGAACTCGTCCTTGCTGTAGGGTGTTTCGCCCTTCACGGTCTTGGCCATGGTGCCGACAGTTTGCTTGTACTGCTTGAAGATTTCCTGGCGCTGGGCGACCGGGTCGGCGGCAAATGCCGGGCTCAGCAGCACGGTACAGGACAACACGGTGAGCAGTAGCTGTTTCATCTGCAGGCTCCTTACGGATGGGGTAGGCAATCAATGCCGACAGCTTAGCACACCGCACTGCACCATCGAAGCGGCGGGCGGTTAACAGTTGTTAACGGTGTTGTTATATAGTAACATTTAAGAATTGCTGCTAATTGTCTCCCTCATTCTTTTAACTCCCGGTGACTTGTCATGGATAAAGCTGGCTTTATGGCCGCGGCCGACCACCAGTGCCAGCAACAAGGCGTGAAGCTGACCGCGCTGCGCCGTCAGGTGCTGGAGCTGGTGCTGGCGCACGAAGGCGTGGTCAAGGCCTATCAGGTGCTGGCCGATCTGCAGCGCGAGCGCGGCATTGCCGCACCGCCGACGGTGTACCGGGCGCTGGATTTTCTGGTGGAAGCCGGCCTGCTGCACAAGGTCGATGCTCTCAACGGTTATATCGTGTGCAGTCACGTTGGTTGCTGCCACGAAGGGCTGATCCTGGTGTGCACCGCCTGTGGCAGCGTCAACGAGCTGGAGGCGGCGCCGGCGCTGGACACGCTGCGACAGCAGGCGGCAGCGCAGGGCTTTGCCATCGCGCAACAAAACCTTTTACTGACCGGACTGTGCCAGGCATGTCGAGTATGAAAAAAACCACCGTCAACGTGCTCACCGGCTTTCTCGGGGTGGGCAAGACCACGGCGCTGCGCCACCTGATCGCGCAGCGGCCGCAACATGAAAAATGGGCCATCATCGTCAACGAGTTCGGCGAGATCGGCATCGACGGCGCGGTGCTGGACAACGGCGAGCTGCCGATTGCCGAGATCGCCGGCGGCTGCCTGTGCTGCGTCGCCGGGCCGCAGATGACGGTCACCGTCGCCAACCTGTTGCGCCGTGAACGGCCGGACCGGCTGATCATCGAGGCCAGTGGCCTCGCTCACGCCGCCGGGCTGATCGACGAGCTGCGCGCCGAGCCGCTGGGCAACGCGCTGGAAGTGGGCGCGGTGATGACGCTGGTTGATCCGCGCCAGTTCGCCAACAACGACTACTTCCGCCAGTCGCTGTACCGCGACCAGGTGATGATTGCCGACGTGCTGCTGGCCACCAAGTGCGACCTCGCCGACGCGCCAACGTTGGCCGCCTACCGCGACAAGGCCGCCGCGCTGTTTCCGCCCAAGTCGCTGATCGCCGAGATCAGCGACGGTGCCGCCGATCCGGCGTGGCTGGATGCCGCGGTGCAGAACAAGTCGCGCTACCGGCCGGCGGTACGGCCGGGCGATGCCTCCGGCTGGCAGTCGCAGGGCTGGACCTTCGCGCCGGAGGCGGAGTTCTCCGGCGAGGCGCTGACCGACTTGTTCGACCGCCTGCCGCAGCTGGTCGACGGCCTGGTGCGCGCCAAGGGCGTGTTCCGCGTGCTGGACACCTGGCTGTGGCTGAACTGGACCGAAGGGCAGTGGGCGGCCAATCAGGTGGCGTGGCGCCGCGACAGCCGCTTCGAGGTGATCGGCAGCCGCATCGACGCCGACGCGCTGGAAGCCGCCATCCAGGCGTGCGTGTTGCCGGCCGGCAGCGGGAACGGGGCGTGAGCGGCATGACACACTCCCATCAGCACGAGCAACATTCACACGATCATGCGCATGCACACGGCGCCGCGCATGCGCACTCCCATCCGCACCCGCATGCCGCCGGTGAAACCTCGCACCTGCCGCGCTGGCGCCTGCTGTCGCTGTCCGCCGGCCAGCGTCTGCTGCTGGCCGCGCTGCCGCTGGCCGTGCTGTGGCTGCTGGTGCACTGGGCATTGCAGGAGGTGGCATGATCCGGCTGGAAAACCTGACGGTGTCCTACCGTCGCCACCCCGCCGTGCACCATGTCAGCGGCAGTTTTGCCGACGGCCAGGCCACGGCTATTTTCGGCCCCAACGGCGCCGGCAAGAGCACCTTGCTGAAAGCCATCATGGGCGCGCTGAAGCCGGATGCCGGCCGCGTGCTGATGCGCGGCGTGGTGCGTCGCGACATGGCCTATCTGCCGCAGCAGTCGGAAATCGACCGTTCGCTGCCGGTGTCGGTGATCGATCTGGTGTCCAGCGGGCACTGGCAGCGCAGCGGCCTGTTCGGCAAGGTTGGCCGCAACGATGACGACGCGTCGTGGAACGCGCTGGTGACCGTCGGTCTGGAAGACTTTGCCACCCGCCCGATCGCCGCGCTGTCCAGCGGCCAGTTCCAGCGCGTGCTGTTCGCCCGCATCCTGGTGCAGGACGCGCCGCTGATTCTGCTCGACGAACCGTTCAATGCCGTCGACGCCGCCACCACCGCCGACCTGCTGGCGCTGGTCGAACGCTGGAAGACGGAAGGGCGCACCGTGATCGCGGTGCTGCACGACGAGCAGCAGGTGCGCGAGCACTTTCCGCAGACACTGCTGATGGCGCGCGAGGTGATCGCCTGGGGCGACACCGCCGAGGTGCTGACCGCGGACAAGCTGCGCCGCGCCAGCGATACCGCCGCGCACTGGTCGGCCAATGCCCCGGTGTGCCGCGTGGATGGAGTAACGCCGTGATCGATTTCCTGTACCAATGGGTGCTGGCACCCTTTGTCGAATTCGCCTTCATGCGCCGTGCGCTGGTGGCTTGCCTCGCGCTGGCGCTGGGTAGCGCGCCGGTCGGCCTGTTCCTGGTGATGCGGCGCATGAGCCTGGTCGGCGACGCGATGAGCCACGCGGTGCTGCCCGGCGCCGCGGTCGGCTTCCTCATTGCCGGCCTGAGCCTGCCGGCGATGAGCCTCGGCGGCTTTGTCGCCGGCGTGCTGGTGGCCGGTTTTGCCGGGCTGGCGACGCGCTTTACCGAGATCAAGGAAGACGCGAGCTTTGCCGCCTTCTACCTGCTGTCGCTGGCCATCGGCGTGCTGCTGGTGTCCAGCAGCGGCAGCAATGTCGACCTGATGCACCTGCTGTTCGGCTCGGTGCTGGCGGTGGACGATGCCGCGCTGCTGCTGGTGGCCAGCGTGGCCAGCGTGACGCTGCTGACGCTGGCGGTGATCTATCGCCCGCTGCTGCTGGAAAGCCTGGATCCGGTGTTCCTGCGTGCGGTCGGCGGCCACGGCAGCGTGTGGCACCTGCTGTTCCTGCTGCTGGTGGTGCTGAACCTGGTGTCGGGCTTCCAGGCGCTGGGCACGCTGATGTCGGTGGGACTGATGATGCTGCCGGCGATCTGCTCGCGGCTGTGGGCGGCCACCGTCGGCGGCATGTTGCTGGCGGCCTTCCTGATCGCCGCGCTGGCGGGCATGGGCGGGCTGCTGCTGTCCTATCACGTCGAGCTGCCGTCCGGGCCGTGCATCATCCTGCTGGCCGGCCTGTTCTATATCGTTTCGCTGTTTGTTGCCCCGCAGGGCGGCGTGTTGCCCCGCCTGCTGCGGCAACGTCATTTGGAGAGTTGAGCGCGTGAACGTACGGAAAATTATTGTGAGCAGCCTGCTGCTGTCGCCGCTGGCGGCGTGGGCCAACCTGCCGGTGGTCGCCAGCTTCAGCATCATGGCCGACATCACCCGCGAAGTCGGCGGCGAGCGCGTCAGCGTGGTGTCGCTGGTCGGTGCCGACCAGGACGCCCATGTGTTCCAGCCCAAGCCGGCCGACGTCAAGAAACTGGCCGAGGCCAAGGTGTTCGTGGTCAACGGCCTCGGTTTCGAGGGCTGGATCAACCGTCTGAACAAGTCGGCCAACTTCAAGGGCGTGACCGTGACCGCCGGCAACGGCATCAAGCCGCTAGAGGTGGCGGAAGACGAGCACGGCCACGACGAGCATGGCCATGACCACGGTCGTGCCGATCCGCACGCCTGGCACAACCCGCAGCACGTGCTGCGCTATGTCGACAACATCGTCGCCGGCCTCAGCCGCGCCGATGCCGCCGGCGCCGCGTACTACCGCGAGCGCGCCGCCGCCTACAAGGCGCGACTGCAGGAGCTGGACAGCTGGGCCGGTAAGCAGTTTGCCGCGGTGCCGGCGGCGCGACGCAAGGTGCTGACCTCGCACGATGCCTTTGCCTACCTCGGCCAGCGCTACGCGATCCGCTTCATGGCGCCGCAAGGGGTGAGTACCGACGCTGAGGCTTCGGCCAAGTCGGTGGCGCAGCTGATCCGTCAGGTGAAAAAGGAACAGGTGAAGGCGGTGTTCATCGAGAACATGTCCGACCGGCGCCTGATCGACCAGCTGGCGAAAGAAGCCGGCGTCAAGGTCGGCGGCAAGCTGTACTCCGATGCGCTGTCCAGCCAGCCCGGCGCGCGCAGCTATCTGGAGATGTTCCGCAGCAACGTGACCGCGCTCAGCCAGTCGATGTAAGCAGCAGCCACAGGTGCCAGCCACCGAGTGCCATCACGGCCAGTCCCGCCACCAAGCGGACTGGCCGTTGCTGTTTCAGCTGCTGCAGCTTGCTGGCAAACAGCCCCATCAGCAGCAGGTTGGGCAGGGTGCCGAGGCCGAAGGCCAGCATCACCAGCGCGCCCTGGCCGGCACCGCCGGAGGCCAGCGCGGCGATGCTGGCGGTGTAGACCAGCCCGCACGGCAGCCAGCCCCAGATCGCGCCGGCCAGCAGCGCCTGGCGGGCGGTGCGCACCGGCAGGTAGCGGCGGGTCAGCGGCTGCAGGCGCCGCCACAGCGGCCGGCCGAGGTGTTCGATGCGGGTGATGGCGGCGGACAGGCCGGCCAGGTACAGGCCGAGCAGGATCAGCAGCAGGTTGGCCGCAATGAACAGCGCGGTTTGCAGCGGCTGGTACGCCGCCTGGCTCAGTCCCCACTGCGCTAGGCCGCCGAGCAGCGCGCCGGCACAGACGTAGCTGCCGATGCGGCCAACGTTGTAGCACAGCAGGTGCCACAGCGGCGCCGTTTGCGACTTGCCCAGCGAAATGGCGGTGACGATGCCGCCGCACATGCCGAGGCAGTGCACGCCGCCAAGCAGGCCGGCAAGAAACAGGGACAGCAGACTGATTTCCAGCATGGGTGACAACGCAGGCAAAAAAGATGGCCGCTAGTGTAGCAGCCGGGCCCGGCCGCGGCGCGGAACTTGTCGCGGTCGGCCATTTGTAAACGCTGTCTATTGAATGGCTGGCAGCAAATTGCGCCGCCATTTGCCCGGCGGGGCGAAACTTGCAAAATCAGCAACATAGTCCATGGTTAAAGCTAGCAAACCCGCGTCAATGCTCACAAGGTAGCCATTTTTTTCGGTGAATCCACAGTGAATAACGCTGTTGAATATTGCGCTTCAGCTGGGCTTTGTCGAGGCTGGAGGAGTGCCACATGACACAAAAAATCATTGTCGAACGTCTTGGGCAATCAGCAATTGTCACGATCAACAACCCGCCGGCCAATGTGTGGACGATAGAGTCGTTGCAGGAGCTGGCCCGGGCGATGGACGCGCTGGCGGCCGACACCGCCATCCGCGCGGTGGTGCTGACCGGCGCCGGCGAGCGCTATTTCTCGGCCGGTGCCGATCTCGCGCTGTTTGGCGACGGTGCGGCCGCGCAGGCTGGCAAGGTGGCGGACGCCTTTGCGCTGGCGTTTGACGCGGTGCGCCACTATCCCGGCGTGACGGTGGCGGCGGTGAACGGCTTCGCGCTGGGCGGCGGGCTGGAGTGCGCGCTGGCCTGCGACTACATCGTGGCCGAGCGCGGCGCCAGCCTCGGGCTGCCGGAGGCGCGTGTCGGGCTGATACCCTGTGCCGGCGGCACCAAGGCGCTGACCGACCGCGTCGGCGTGCCGTGGGCGAAACGGCTCATCCTCGGCGGTGAGTTCGTGACCGCCGACAAGGCGATGGCCATCGGGCTGGTGGAAGAGGTGGTGGAGAGCGGGTTGGCCAAGATCGTGGCGCTGAGCCTGGCGGCGAGGGTGCGCGAGCAGTCGCCGCAGGCGATCCACGCCGCACGGCGGCTGATCGAAGCCAGTCCGGCGCAAACGTTGGCCGCACAGCTGGCGGCGGAAAAGGCGGCCTTCCTGGCATTGATTGGCAGTGCGGAACAGCTGGAAGGCGTGCGTGCCTTCAACGAGAAGCGCGAGCCGGGCTGGGCGGAGCAGGACGACGACTGAACGTCATGCGGCTCGCTTAGCCATGAAAAAACCGGCCAGTGGCCGGTTTTTTCATGGCGGAAGCACGCGGGCTTACTGAGCCTTCTTACTGGACCTTGGCGCTGGCCTTCAGCGACTTGATCAGTGCTTCGATACGCTGCGACTGGATGCGCTGCTCCAGCTGTGGACGCAGGGTTTCCAGCGGTGGCGCCGCTTCCACTTTCACGTCGTTCAGCTTGATGACGTGGAAGCCGAAATCGGTCTTCACCGGAGTGGCGGTCACCTGGCCCTTGGCCAGCTTCACCATCGCCTCGGAGAACGGGGCCACGAAGGTGCCCGGCTCGTTCCAGCCCAGGTTGCCGCCGTTGTCCTTGGAGCCAGGATCCAGCGATTTTTCCTTGGCCAGCTGCGCGAACGGCTTGCCTTTTTTCAGCGCGTCGATCACGGCCTTGGCTTCGGCTTCGGTCTTCACCAGGATGTGGCTGGCGTCAAAGCTCTTGCGCTCCGGGAACTCGGCCTTCACCTTGTCGTACTCGGCACGGGCCTGGGCATCGGTCACCGGGTTGGTGCGCAGGTGTTCCTTGATCAGGCGGTTGGCCAGTGCCATCGCCTTGGCGTTCTCGATTTCGGCGAGGTAGTCGGCGGACTTGTCCAGGCCCTTCTTCACCGCTTCCTGACGCAGGATTTCAGCGGTGATCAGCTGGTCCTTGACCATTTGCGCCATTTCCGGCGTCGATTTCTGGCCTTGCGCTTCCATCATGCGGGTGATGGCATCAATACGCTGCTGGCTGATGGCAACGCCATTGACCGAAGTGGCGAACGCGGCGGCAGTGGCGGTCAGCAGGCTGACGGCAATCAGGGTTTTTTTCAAAGGGAAGTTCATCGGGGTTTCCAGTGGTTATTGAATGTTGGCTTTCTGACGCAATTCGCCGATCGCGTCACTAATCGCTTTGTCCTGCAGGTCGCGGGCGATCTGCGGCTTGACGGTATCAAAAGGCAGCGGCTTCGCGTCGCGGATGTCCTCTACCTTGAACAGGTGCCAGCCAAGGCCGGAGCGCAGCGGCTGGGCGCTGAATTTGCCTTTGGGAATGGCTTGGAGCGCGGCAGCCAGTGGCGGTTCCATGGAGGCCAGATTTCCCCAGCCCAGGTCGCCACCGCGTTCGCGGCTTGGCTGGTGGGTGGATTTGCTGGCGGCCAGGGTTTCGAACTTGGTGCCTTTTTTCAGCTCGGCCAGTACGCTGTTGGCGTCGGCTTCGCTGTTGACGATGATCTGGCGGACTTTCACTTCCTTCACGCCGTTAAAGCGTTCGCTGTACTGCTGGTAGGCCGCTTTCAGCGCGCTGTCCGACACCGGGCTGGTGCTGATGCTCTGCTTGAAGAATGCCTGTTGCAGCAATTCGGTGCGTGCTTCGGTCAGCTGTTGCTGGAATTCCGGCTTCTTGTCGAGGCCGGCCTTGGTGGCCGCCTGCACGATCAGCTCGCGGTTGATCAGGCGCTGGCGCACTTCTTCGCGCAGCGCCGGGCTGTCTTTCAGCTGGCCGTTGCTGCTGCCGATGACCTGCTTTACCGCTTGGTCCAGGGTGCTGCTGTCGATGGCGCTGCCGTTGACGGTGGCTACCGGTGCGGCCAGGCTCGGGGTGCTGCCGACGGCAGCCAGCAGCAGGGCCGCGATAGTGAGTGATTTCTTCATGGAGTGGATTTCAGAGATCGTCCGGAGTAAGGGTTTTGAGTGCCAGAGCGTGAATGCCCTGCTGCATCAAGTCGCCGAGCGCATCGTACACCATCCGTTGCCGCTCGATGCGCGACTTGCCGCTGAAACAGGCGCTGACGATCAGCACATTGTAGTGGCCGCCGCTCTTGGCGCCGGCGTGGCCGGCATGGGAGGCGCTGTCGTCCTCGATGTCGAGGTGTTCCGGCGCCAGTGCCGCCAGGCGCTGGCGCATGATTTCGATGATGGCGCTCATGCCGGCAGCACTTTGCGGAACGGCTTGACGCTGACGCTGGCGTAGACGCCTGCGGCAACATAGGGATCGGCCTTCGCCCATTGCTCGGCCGCGGCCAGCGAGTCGAATTCGGCGACGATCAGGCTGCCGGTGAAGCCGGCCGGGCCAGGGTCGTTGCTGTCGATGGCCGGAAACGGCCCCGCCAGCAGCAGCCGGCCGTCGTTCTGCAGTGCCTGCAGGCGGGCCAGGTGTTCCGGCCGTGCCGCCAGGCGGTTGTCGAGGGAATTGGGGGCGTCGGTGCCTGTGATTGCGTACAGCATGGTGCCTTTCTTTGTCTCTCAAAAGCGGTCTGGCTGGTGGCAGACCTGCTGCGGGGGGCGGTGAAGGCGGGCCGCACTTCTGCACTGGCCGGCACCGGAATCACTGCGCTGTGTCTGCTGAAATGGCGGCCACGGCCGCGATTTCAAGCGGCAAGGCCAAGTGGCGGAACAATATGTCAGGATTATGCGGCGCCGGGTAGTGGCTGACAAGCTGGCAGGGCTATCACGCCCTTGCCGACTGCGGTACAGTTGCCGACAGCATTGATCGTGGCGGCAGGCGGCCCGATCGAATCATCATTCATGGAAACAGGGCAGGGAAACAGAAATGACAACAGGACAGTTTCGTCTGGTGACGCGCAGTGATTTCGATGGTCTGGTCTGCGCGGTGTTGCTCAACGAGCTCGGGCTGATCAACGACATCAAGTTCGTGCACCCGAAAGACATGCAGGACGGCAAGGTCGACATCACCGACCGCGACATCACCACCAACCTGCCATACGTCGAAGCCGCGCATCTGGCCTTCGACCACCACCTGTCCGAGACCCTGCGCAACGCCTCCGGCAAGCAGAACCACATCATCGACGCCGCGGCGCCGTCCGCCGCGCGCGTGGTGTACAACTACTACGGCGGCAAGCAGCGCTTCCCGATGATCGCCGACGACATGATGGCGGCGGTGGACAAGGCCGACGCCGCGCAGTTTTCGCGCGAGGAGATTCTCGATCCGAGCGGCTGGGTGCTGCTAAACTTCCTGATGGATGCCCGTACCGGTCTTGGCCGTTTCCGCGAGTTCCGCATCAGCAACTACACGCTGATGATGGACCTGATCAAGTACTGCCGCGACCACTCCATCGACGAGATACTGCAGCTGCCGGACGTGCGCGAGCGGGTCGAGCTGTACTTCGAGCACGAGGCGCAGGCCAAGGCGCAGATCCAGCGCTGCGCCCGCGTCGAGGGCAAGGTGGTGGTGCTGGACCTGCGCAACGAGACGCTGATCCACCCGATCAACCGCTTCATGATCTACGCGCTGTACCCGCAGGCCAACATCTCCATCCACGTGCTGTGGGGGCTGAACCAGCAGAACACCGTGTTTGCCACCGGCAAATCGATCCTCGACCGCAGCAACCGCACCAGCGTTGGCGAGCTGATGCTGAAGTACGGCGGCGGCGGCCACGAAGCCGCCGGCACCTGCCAGGTTGACAACGACCAGGCCGAACGCGTGCTGGGCGAACTGGTGGCGCAGATCAACGCCAACGAGGGCTAAGAATCCGTTCAAGGTCTCGCGAGCTAGAGCGAGACAAGGCAAAAATGCCTGAGGAAGCGGCGTTTACCTGGATGTAAACATGCATGCCGAAGGCATTTTTAACGCGGTATCGCCGAAGCGCAGTAGATATTGAACGGGTTCTACACGTCCCGCAGCTGTTGCAGCAACGCCCGCGCGGCAAACAGGTCCTTGCATACCGCCAGGGCCTGTTTTGCCATGGTGGCGGGCGGCTGCACGATGTCCGGCACGATGATCACCCGCATGTTGGCCGCCAGCGCGGCGCTGGCGCCGTGTACCGAGTCTTCCAGCACGATGCAGCGCGCCGGTTCCACTTGCAGCCGTGCCGCCGCCGCCAGGTAGATGTCCGGTGCCGGCTTGCTGTTGGCGACGTCGCTGGCGCTGACCACGTGCTGGAAATAGGGCGCCAGCTGGCTGCGTTGCAGCTTCAGCTGCGCCAGCGGCCCTTCGGTGGCGGTGCCGACGGCGCAGGGGATCGCCTGCTGCCGCAGCCAGTCCAGCAGCGCGGTGATGCCGGGCTTGAGCGGAATGTCGCCGTGCTGCAGCTGCTGGTGGTAGTACTGCCGGTTCAGCAACGCCAGCGCCGGCATGTGCGCGGACAGCTCGGGGTGCTGTTGCAGATAGCGCAGGCAGTGCTGGTGGCTGAGGCCGACCAGCTGGTGCAGGGTGTCCTCGCCGATGCGGGTGCCCAGCTCGCTGGCGGCATCGCGCCAGGCCTGGGCACAGAGCTGCTCGGTGTCGATCATCAGTCCGTCCATGTCCAGCAAAATGGCGTCGTACGGCATGGTGTGGTTATCCTTTGTTGCGGGTGGGGGTAGCGAAGCCGCGTGGCCTGCTGTCTTTTATCATAAAATGCCCGGCGGGTAGTGGCGTCGCCGCGACCGGCAAGCAAGTACAGCGAAAGGTGTTATGGCGTATTCGATACTGGTGGCAAACCCCAAGGGCGGCAGCGGCAAGTCGACGCTGTCGACCAATATCGCCGGTTTTTACGCGTCGCAGTCGACCAAGGTGATGCTGGGCGATATCGACAAGCAACAGTCGTCGCTGAGCTGGCTGGCGCAGCGGCCACCGGCGGCGCCGGCTATCCAGGGCTGGCAGATGATCGAGGGCCTGGCCAAGCCGCCGAAGGACACCCAGGTGGTGATTCTCGATAGCCCGGCCGGGCTGGACGGCAAACGGCTGCGCGCGCTGGTGAAGAAGGTCGACCGCGTCATCGTGCCGATCCAGCCGTCGCCGTTCGACATGTGGGCCAGCAGCGAATTCTTTGACGCCTTGCTGGCGGAGAAGGCGGTGCGCAAGGAAAAGACCTTTGTCGGCGTTGTCGGCATGCGTGTCGATCCGCGCACCCGCTCCGCGCGCGAACTGGAAAGCTTCCTGTCGCGTTACCAGGTGCCGGTGCTGGGCTGGATCCGTGACACCCAGTTCTACGTGCAGGCCGCCGGCGCCGGGTTGACGCTGTTCGATCTGCCACCGGCACGGGTGCGGCGCGACATCGAGGCGTGGCGTCCGATCCTGTCCTGGCTCGACAATTAACGCTTGACGCCCGGATTTTGCGCTGCGTATAGTCAGTACCGTTTGCCCTGCGCCCGACAGCGCCGCAGGGCGGGAAAATTGCAAGCGAAAGCCGCCCGGCTTTCGCTTTTTTATTTGGGGGCTCCCGAAATCTGCACCGCTATCCGGAACGGTGGTGCAGCACCATTCCGCGAATGGTTTCCCGAATGCACATGGAGTGACAGCTGATGATCAACACCGAACTCAATTACGGCGATGTGTATCTCGTTCCGAAAAAAACCGTCGTCGACAGCCGCAAGGAGTGCGATACCTCCGTGCAGTTCGGCCCGCGCCGTTTCGCGATGCCGCTCTATGCGGCCAACATGAAGAGCGTGGTCGATGCCGAGACCTGCGAATACTTTGCGCGCCGCAACTGGTTCTACACCATGCACCGCTTCAATGTCGACGCCGTGGCCTTCGTGCGCGACATGCAGGCCAAGGGCCTGTTCGCCTCGATCAGCGTCGGCGTCAACGGCGACACCCTGCAGCAGCTGGCGGCGCTCAAGGCTGCCGGCCTGTGCCCGGAATACATCACCCTCGACGTGGCCAACGGCTGGTGCGTGAAGGCGGAGCGCATGATCCGCTTCATCAAGCGCGAATTCCCGGACAGCTTCCTGATCGGCGGCAACATCGCCACCGCCGAGGCGGCGCGCGAGCTGCAGGAGTGGGGTTGTGACGCGATCAAGGCCGGCATCGCCGGCGGACGGGTGTGCATCACCAAGAACAAGACCGGCTTCCACCGCCCGATGGTGGCCACCGTGCGCGACTGCGCCGCGGCGGTATCGGTGCCGCTGATTGCCGATGGCGGCATCGTCGAGCACGGCGACGTGGCCAAGGCGCTGGCCTGCGGCGCGAGCATGGTGATGGCCGGCTCGCTGTTTGCCGGCTACGACGAATCGGCGGGCGAGATCGTCGAGATCGACGGCAAGCACTACAAGGAATACTTCGGCAGTGCCTCGCAGTTCAACAAGGGTGAGTACAAGAACGTGGAAGGCAAGAAGATCCTGGTCGAGTACAAGGGCAGCATCGCCCGCCTGCTGCACGAGCTGCAGGAAGACCTGCAGTCGTCGGTCAGCTACGCCGGCGGCCGCGAGCTGTCGGCGCTGCGCGCGGTGCAGATGATCGCCGTCGCACACTAGGATTGATTAGGGGGCCGGTCTGCCCGTTGGCAGGCTGGCCGGGTTAGAACCTGTTCACGATCGGCTGCGGCTGATCTCAGTGGGGCGATACCGCGTTGAGAACCGCTTCGGCATGCGGGTTTACATCCAGGTAAACGCCGCTTCCTCAGCCGTTTTCGCCTTGTCTCGCGGGGGTGCGCGAGATCGTGAACACGTTCTTAGGGCCGCGCGGCGACGGGCGGCAATCGAGATAAGGTGAAGCCGTGTTGTCGCTCCCGTTACGTCGCAGTCTGGCTGCCGCTAGTTGGTGGCTGTTCTCCGTTTACCTGTTGTTGCTGAAGCCGGCCGGCACGCCGTCGGCGATTCCCCATTTCGACAAACTGGGTCACGCGCTGCTGTTCGCGGTGTGGGCGTGGCTGCTGGCGCGCAGTTTCGTCGCCCGCCAGCGGCCGCCGCTGCGGCCAACCTTGTGGCTGTGCCTGGGCTGGGCGCTGCTGTCCGAGCTGGCGCAGGGCAGCCTGACGCTGACCCGCAGCGCGGAGGCGGGCGACGTGGTGGCCGACATGGCCGGCGCGCTGATCGGCCTTTACCTGTGGCGGTGGGGCAAGGGTCGGTGACGCTTGCGGCCAAGGTTGGCCGCAAGGCAAGGCGTGCCGCTCAGAACCTGTTCAAAGTCTCGCGCGCTTGCGCGAGACAAGGCGAAAACGCCTGAGGAAGCGGCGTTTAACTGGAAATAAACAAGCATTCCGAAGGCGTTTTTAACGCGGTGTCGGCCCATTGAAAACAATCACAGCAGACATTGAACAGGTTCTCAGGTGCTGTCGCGCGCCAGCAGCTGGTAGCCGAGATCGACCCGGGTCGCCGCCGGTGCCTTGCCCGCCATCAGTTGCAGCAGCATGCTGGCCGCGGCCTTGCCGATGTCGTAACGCGGGGTGTCGACCGTGGTCAGCGACGGGTTGCTCCACGCCGAGGCGTCCAGTCCGTTGAAACCGGCAATGGCCAGCTGCTGCGGGATGGCGATGTTGCGGCGCTGGCACTGGAACAGCACCCCCAGCGCCAGGTCGTCGTTGTTGCAGAACACCGCGTCGCAGTCCGGCGCCTGCAGCAGCAGGCGGTCCAGCAGCCGCGAGCCGAGCCCGACCGAGGACGGGCTGGCCTCGGCCAGCTCGCGATGCGGCTGATACAGGCCGGCTTCGCGCAGCGCGGCACGGTAGCCTTCGCCGCGCTTGAGGGTGCGCGGGTCCAGCTGTGCCGCCAGAAAGGCGATGCGGCGATAGCCTTTGTCCAGCAGGAAGCGGGTGAGGGCGTAGCCGCTGTCGTATTGCGAGAAGCCGACGCAGGGGCTGTCGCCCTGTTCCGCCAGTTCCATCATGTGCACGGTGGGAATGGCGGCGGTCTGCAGCAGCGTCTGCGCCGCCGGGGTGTGGTCGAAGCCGGTGATCAGGATGCCGTCCGGGTTGTACTCCAGATAGGTGCGCAGCAGCTTTTCCTCGGCCTGCGGCGAGTAGCGGGTGTCGCCGATCAGCATCTGGTAGCCGGCCGGGTGCAACGTGTCGTGGATGGCGGCGAGGGTGTCGACAAACACGGTGTTGGACAGCGACGGCACCAGCACCACCACGCTGTGCGACTTGGCCGACGCCAGCGCGCGCGCGGCGCGGTTGGGGACATAGCCCAGCAGCTGCACGGCGTCGTCGATGCGCTGGCGCAGCGCCTCCGAGACCAGCTCCGGCTTGTTCAGCGCGCGGGAAATGGTGATGGCGCTGACACCGATATGGTTGGCAACATCGCTCAAGGTGGTCCGGCTCTGGCCGGCGCGGGGTTTGCGTTCGCTCATGGGCTGCCATTGTAAGGGGGAGGGCGGCTTGCATCGCCGGATTCGATGTTGCGCTGCACGATCAAAACTGCTTTACCTTGCCGAATGTTAGCGCTAACCTTCGAGCAACCTTAGCACCCGGTGCCGCTTTGCTCAAGCACCGGACACCAGTGGCCGCGCGATGCGGCTTTTCATTAACCTGAATATGTTAACGCTAACATGAATAAAGCACCGATGATTGTGGTGATGGGCGTATGCGGTTGCGGCAAGAGCGAGATCGGTCGCCGCCTGGCCGCGGCGCTGGACACCGGCTTTGTCGAAGGCGACGACTTCCATCCGCCCCACAATGTGGCGCGGATGGAGGCGGGCACGCCGCTGACCGATACCGACCGCCAGCTGTGGCTGGAGACGCTGCGCGACAAGCTTGCCGCCGCGGCGGCGGATGGCCGCGGGCTGGTGTTGTCCTGTTCGGCGCTGAAACGGCGCTACCGCGACCTGCTGCGCGAGGGCGCTGCCGCCACCGTGTTCGTGCACCTGCACGGCAGCCGCGCGCTGATCGGGCAGCGGATGCAGGCGCGGCAGGGCCATTTCATGCCGCTGGGCCTGATCGACAGCCAGTTTGCCGATCTGCAGCCGCCGGCGGCGGACGAACGCGCCATTGCCGGCGACATCACCTTGCCGCCGGACGAGCTGGTCCGGCACATCCTGCAGCAGCTGGCTGCACTGTCGTGAGGAGCAATCATGCATAACTACCTATCCCGTCTCGAACGGCTTGTTGAATGGCTGATGGCCTTGGCACTGGTGGTGATGGTGGCGCTGGTGTTCGGCAACGTGGTGCTGCGCTACGTGTTCGATTCCGGCATCGCCGCCGCCGAGGAAGTGTCGCGGCTGATGTTCGTGTGGCTGGTGTTTCTCGGTGCCATTCTCGCGGTGCGGCAGAACTCGCACCTCGGCGTGGAAATGGTGCAGGCGCGGCTGTCGCCGGCGTGGCGCCGCGGCTGTGCCGTGCTCAGCCATCTGCTGATGCTGTATGCGCTGTGGCTGTTCCTGCAAGGCAGCTGGAGCCAGACCCTGATCGGGCTGGAAACCTACTCCACCGTGCTCGGCTTCCCGATGGCGCTGTTTGCCGGCGCCGGGCTGTTGTGCGCCGTGGCCATGCTGTTGCTGATTGCGGCCAACCTTTACCGCATCGTCCGCCGCCACCCGCAGGCACAAATCCCCGGTAGCCCGGACACCCACTCCACTGGCCAGGACCTGTAAGGAATACACCATGACAATCGTGATTTTTCTGGCCGTGCTGTTTGCCTGCATGGCACTGGGCATGCCGGTGGCCTTTGCCCTGATGCTGACCGGCATCGCGCTGATGTTCCACCTCGATTTCTTCGACGCGCAGCTGGTGGCGCAGAACCTGCTGTCCGGCGCCGACAACTTTCCGCTGATGGCGGTGCCGTTCTTCATCCTCGCTGGCGAGCTGATGAACGCCGGCGGCATCTCGCGCCGCATCATCAATCTGGCGGTGGCCTTTGTCGGCCACATTCCCGGCGGTCTCGGCTTTGTCGCCATCGCCGCCTCGGTATTGCTGGCCAGCCTGTCCGGCTCCGCCATTGCCGATACCGCGGCGCTGGCCACGCTGCTGATCCCGATGATGCGCGACCACGGCTACCCGGTGGAGCGGGCCTCCGGCCTGATCGCGTCCGGCGGCATCATCGCGCCGATCATTCCGCCGAGCATGCCGTTCATCATCTTCGGTGTCACCACCAACACCTCGATTACCGCGCTGTTCCTCGCCGGCATCGTGCCGGGGCTGCTGATGGGTGTCGGCCTGGTACTGACCTGGCTGCTGGTGTCGCGCGGCATGAATGTCACGCCGCAACCGAAGCAGAGCTGGGCACAGCGTCGCTACGCGCTGCGCGACGGGGTCTGGGCGCTGATGCTGCCGGTAATCATCATCGGCGGCTTGAAGTTCGGCATCTTCACCCCGACCGAGGCGGCGGTGGTGGCGGCGATGTATTCGCTGCTGGTCAGCCTGCTGGTGTACCGCGAGCTGAAGCTGTCGGTATTGCAGCCGGTCTTCGTGCACGCTGCGCGCACCACCGCCACGGTGATGTTCCTGTGCGCCGCCGCGCTGGTGTCGTCGTACATGATCACGCTGGCCGATCTGCCGGCACAGATCGCCGAGATGCTGGGGCCGCTGATGGAGCAGCCGCGCCTGCTGATGGCCGCCATGATGGTGCTGTTGCTGGTGGTCGGCATCGTGATGGACCTGACCCCCACCATTCTGGTGCTGGGGCCGGTAATGATGCCGCTGGTGCAGCAGGCCGGCATCGATAGCACCTATTTTGGCGTGATGTTCGTGCTGGTCGGCTCCATCGGCCTGATCACGCCACCGGTATGCACCGTGCTCAACGTGGTGTGCGGCGTGGCGCGCATTTCGATGGAATCGGCAACCCGCGGCGTGTGGCCGTTCCTGCTGACCTACCTGCTGCTGCTTAGCCTGCTGGTGGCGGTGCCGGAAGTGGTCACCGTTCCCGCCCAGTTCTTCCGCTGAGCGCAAGCCAGCCCGATTACAGCTGTAAACAACACAACCGAGGAGAGACTCATGAAAACACTGTTCAAACCGTTGCTGGCCTGCCTGATCACCGCCGGCGCCCTGGCCGCGCCGCAGGCGCTGGCTGCCGACATCAAGCCGCGGCTCATCCGTTTTGGCTACGGCCTGGCAGAGGACAGCAACCAGGGCCGCGCGGTGAAGATGTTCGCCGACGAGGTGGCCAAGCGCTCCGGCGGCAAGCTGAAGGTGAAGGGCTTCGGCTCTGCCAGCCTCGGCAACGACGTGCAGATGCAGAACGCGCTGATCGGCGGCGCGCAGGAAATGATGGTCGGCTCCACCGCCACGCTGGTGGGGGTGGAAAAGGACTTCGGCGTCTACGACCTGCCGTTCCTGTTCGCCAACGAGAAGGAGGCCGACACCGTGCTGGACGGCCCGTTCGGACAGAAGCTGATCGCCAAACTGCCGGCCAAGGGCCTGGTCGGCCTGACCTACTGGGAAAACGGCTTCCGCAACGTGACCAACACCAAGCGCCCGATCACCCGCTTCGAGGATTTCCAGGGTATCAAGCTGCGCGTGATGCAGAACCCGGTGTACATCGACATGTTCAACAGCTTCGGCGCCAATGCCGTTCCGCTGGCTTTCGCCGAGCTGTTCACCGCGCTGGAAACCCGCGCCGTGGACGGTCAGGAAAACCCGGTCAACACCATCCAGTCCAGCAAGTTCTACGAAGTGCAGAAGTACCTGTCGGTGACCAAGCACGTGTACAGCCCGTGGGTGATGACCGCCAGCAAGAAGTGGTGGGACGGCCTGTCCCGCGACGAGCAGAAGATCCTGCAGGACGCTGCACTGGCATCGCGCACCTTCGAGCGCAAGGATTCCCGCGCCGAGGCGATGCGCAGCGTGAAATTCCTGACCCAGCAAGGCATGAAGATCAACATGGTCAGCGACGCCGAGCTGAAGCGCATGCGCGAGAAAGCCAAGCCGGCCTTCGACAAGTTTGCGGCCAACGGTGGCGCCGAGGTGCTGAAGGAGCTGCAGGGCGCGCTGGGCCAGTTGCGCAAGTAAGTCTGAGCCATCACCGTGGCGGCGCCAGCGTGCGCCGCCACGCTGTCTTTCCTCGCGCCGGCATCTGCCGGCGCTTCGTTTTGCCCA
>Ga0209172_10002724_pt1 | contig 29885 bp, 21 predicted proteins | sample LarsenN4metaG_FD_184113 | JGI IMG/M metagenome (GOLD analysis project Ga0209172, IMG submission 184113) | Hot spring sediment bacterial and archeal communities from British Columbia, Canada, to study Microbial Dark Matter (Phase II) - Larsen... ... | reverse complement strand
CGACTACTCTCAGCATGGGTGGCGTCTCCTTCGCCCGGCGGCGAACCGGGCCTGTGTGTTTGGAACTCACACGAAGGATACGCCGCCTCTTGTCATTCAGCCGATCCACAACATTCGGTTATATCTCGCCGGACTCGAGCGATAGGGATGCCTGTAGTGTCCGGCTTCAGCCGGACCCGGACCCGCGTTTGAACACACGGCCCATATCCAGACCGAACTCGGGCTTCGATCGCGGCCCGGAGATCCTGATTGGAAACCGCGACCCGCCGCCCTGTCGCCGGAAGAACGGCTGCGCCAGACGCGCCAGGAACGCCTTGAAGCCGCTCGTCATGTCCGCGAGGCTGGCGTCGACGAGCAGCTCGCCCTTGAAGTCCAGCGTTTCGTCGCGAAGATTGTAGAGACCGGCAAGCTGCACCTCGGCGCCCGGGATCGCAAACGTCAATTCCTTGAAATCAATCCGCGCGTTGCGCATCACGAACCGGCCGCGCAGGTTCGAGACGACGCTCGAGCCGTTCGCACTTGGCTCGGGGTCCTCGTTCCCGCGCGCGCGCAGGCTCAGCGACTCGATGCGCCGCTGCACGTCGATGTTGGTGAAGCGCGCCTGGGCCAGCTGGAATTGGCCGTCGAGACGCAGCCGGTCGATCACGTCGTCCTCGCCAGCCGGGAGCCGGAAAGTCGTCTTCAACTCCATACGCCCGGTCATAGGCGCTTTCGCGGCCTTGACGGCCAGCCGAAGCACGTCCTCGATGCGAGCGTCGCGGATCTGGATGTCGAGCGCGACGTGGCGGCCCTTGATGTCGCGCTCGCGGACGATGGCGCCCGAGGCGATAATGCTGGATTCACCGAGCTTCGCCTCGACCCGGTCGAGCCACGTGTCGCCGTTGGTCCCGTCGACGATGGCCTTGAAGCGCGTGAGCAGCGGCACCGGTTGATTGGCGAGGTCGATGGAGAAGTCAGGGGTCTCGGTCTGCCCCTCCACCTCGATGCGCTCGAGCGTCCCCCGATACTGGCCGACCGACGACAGGATGCCGCCAATCCCCTTGATGTCGTCGAGCCTGGCGTTGCGGAAGGAGTACTCACCGCGAATTGGCGTCAGCGTCGGCTCTTCCGTCACCCACGGACCGAACACGCCCGTGGTTTCGATGCGCCCGCGCGGAATCGCGTTGGTCACGCCGGCCTGGAAGCGCGCGCCTTCCGGCTCGCCAAAGCCGTGCATCATCAGATCGTGAATCTCGAACACGCGCGGCAGCTTGTTCGGCTTGCGGGTGGCGATTTCCAGGGTCGCGTCGCGGGAGACGATCTCGTCGATGACAATCGACGTGCGGCCGCCGGGCGCGGCGGGGCGGTCGGTATCGAGCGATGACGCGGCCCCCTTCAAGCCGCCGGGCGGAATCCGGATATCGGTGCCGATCAGCGTGACATTGCCGAGCCGAACCCGCGGTCCGATCAGGCCGCGCACCGGCGCGCTCGCCTCGAATGCGTTCACCGAGACGAGCGGAGGCGTGTCGGCGGGCGCGTTTCGCAGCTGGATCCGCAACCGCTGCCCTGAAATCGCCGGCCGCGGAATCACCCCGATCGTCGCATCGTCGACGTCGACGCGGCCGGCGAAGCGGTCGCTGACCGCGTTGATGAGATGCTCGCGCACGCGCTCGGGGCGGAGCGTCCACGCCAGCCAGGCTGCCGCACCCGCAGCGAGGAGCAGCGTCAGCGCGCCGGCTATGAGAAGGACCCGTCGCATGGCGCGGTTAGACCTTCCCAATCCACAAGTGAGCAGACAGCTCGTCCCGAATGGCCAACGCCGGGTCTAATCGGGCGGAAACACAGCTTGCCACCAGCACCTGGCCTCCGCCCTGCATGTGGCTTGCCACATCGGACCTTGAGCGCGAGCGTCCCGATGGCGCGTGACTGACCCGATCAGGGCGGTGGGGCGGTCGGCTCTCAAACGGGCTCGACCGATGAGAGACAGCCGGTCCGCTTAGCGCGTGGCAACCACGCGCTTAGCGCGTGGCAACCACGCGCTTAGCGCGTGGCAACCACTTCCAGGCCGCTGAGCGTGACGCCCGGCGCGACGCGGATTCGACCGCCGGGAATCTCTCGTCCATGCTGTCTGACGCGCACGACGCGAAACCCCTCCATCTGAAATTCGTAGTCGCCGAGCAGGCCGTCGATGCGGAACGATCCATCGGCGGCAACCGTGCCTTCCGGCACGGGGTAGAGCGCGGAGACCGGCAGCAACCGCTGCTTCAGCGTGACGAGCGTCGCGCGGTGCTGCGGCGGAACGTGGGCGTCGTAGACAATGCGCCCTTCGATGCGGCCGGGAGTGTCCAGACGGAGCTCGATGTCGTCGATTTCGTCGACGTTGACCTGCGTGCTGACCGCGCCAACCAGCGGACCGCGATTGGAGTCGGCGCGCGCGAGCAGGACGACGGTGCCGGGCGGGACGCCGGTGATGTGGAAGATGTCTCCGGGTTCAGGCACCGTCCACAGTCCCGAACGGCCCGCGGTCAGGTTGGCGTACTCGATCACGACGTTGTCGACGGTCGTGTCCTCGGGCCGCAGGATGCGCCCGGCGATCGAATGGCGTTCACCCGGAATGAGCCACGTGTCGATGCCGTCGACAGCAATGCCTTCGAAGACGGTGACCTTTTCGGCAGCGGCAGGCGTGCGCACCCCCGGGTAGAGCGTGGGCTCGAAAAACGGACGGGCCGCTGACGACGACTCGGGCGCGCGGCGTTCGGTGACCTCGCGCATGCGGTTCGGACTGGCCGAGAGGCCGGGCATCACGACGATCAGATACTCGCCGGGAGGCAGGCCGGTGATGCGATACCGCCCGTCCCACGCGGCGATGACGCGCGTTTCCCGCAGGATGGCGTAGCCGGTGCCGCGGGGCACGGCCGCGAAGACCTGGACGTCAGGCGCCGGGATGCCGTCGGGCTCGGCCACGCGGCCGGCAATGCTCGACTCGCGGTAGAGAATCAGCTCGCCGAAGTCGGCGCGTTCGCCGTCGCGCAGCGTGATCTCGCGGCCGGTTTCGAAGGCGTCGGCGGCGCCGCGAAGCGGCTGACGGCTGGTGTAGCCGGGGCTGGAGGCTGATATCCGATACCGGCCGGCCGGCACATTGGAAAGCGTGAATGCACCCAGGCGATCGCTGGTGACCGTAAGCGGAGCAGCCGATGGCGCATCGAGAGGCGTCAGCGTCACCGTGGCATCGGCAATCGAGCCGGAAGCGGTCGAGACGACGCGCCCCGACACGGCCGCGCCCACGGATGCCGGCTGCGCCTCGGCCTGCTTCGCGAGCAAGGTCCAGCCGAAGAGTGCAAGCGTCAGCACCAGTGAAGCGGACATGGCGTGCATTCTAAAGAGAGAGCCCGTCTCGCAAAAGACGGCAGCGGCCCCGACGCCTCTTACGGCGGAGGCCTCATACAATCGAAGAGTGGCGAAGGGAGTAAAGGCGGCGACGGCCCTTGCGGCGGCGGCCTGCGCGCTGATGCCGGTGAGCGCGTCGTTCATCGAGCGGTGGTATTCGACCGGCCTGTTCCCGCGGATCCAGCGTCTCGTCACGCCGATCTCGAACGCAATCCCCTTTGCGGTGTTCGACGTCCTGACCCTCGGCGCCCTGGCCGGGGTTGTCTTCGTCCTCGTGCGCGCGGTGAAACGGGCGCGGCAGACGCGCCGGCTGTCCATCGTGCTGCGCACGGTCGGCAACCTCGTGTGGGGCGCGGCGGCCGTCTACCTGGCGTTCCTGTTGCTCTGGGGGTTCAACTATCGCCGGCTGCCGATGACGGAACGGCTCGTGATGAAACCGGACGCGCCAACGGCCGAGGCCGTGCGCGCGCTGGGAGAGCAGGCGGTCCGCGAGCTCAATGCCCTGCATGGCGCCGCGCACGCGGCCGGCGACACGCCGCCGTGGCGAGACGAGTCGCTGCGCCGCGCCTTCGAGCGTGCGCAGCGACTGCTGACGGCAGCGCCCCCGGCGGTGCCCGGCCGTCTCAAGTCGTCCATATACGGTCCCTACTTCCGGTGGACGAGCGTCGACGGCATGGTCGATCCGTTCGCGCTGGAGGTCATGGTAAATCCCGATCTGCTGCCCGTCGAGCAGCCGTTCGTCGCGGCGCACGAGTGGGCGCACCTGGCAGGCTACGCCGACGAGTCCGAAGCCAACTTCGTCGGGTGGCTGACGTGTCTGCAGGGCGACGCGCGCGCGCAGTACAGCGGCTGGATGTTTCTCTACTGGCAGTTGAGCGGAGAAGTCGGGGCTGCCGATCGGCAGGCGCTCGCGGCGAAGCTGGAGTCCGGGCCGCGCCGCGACATCGACGCTATCGCCGAGCGTCTGCGCCGCGGGCGCTGGCCGCTCCTGCAGCGATCGAGCTGGCAGGTCTACGACCAGTACCTCAAGGCCAACCGTGTTGACGCCGGCATCCGCAGCTACGGCCTCGTCGTGACGCTGATCGTGCGCGCCCAGTTCGACGACCAGTGGCGCCCGAAGCTCAGAGAGCGCTGAGGCGGCCGAGAGCGCAGAGGAAGCCATACGCAGAGGACGCAGAGGGGCAGAGATCGCAGAGGACGGCTGCCACACGTGCCACGGCGGCCTACGGCCGCCTCCATGCATGCCGCGCGAAGCGCGGGCACGTGTGGCAGCCGTCCTCTGCCCCTCTGCTTCTCCGCGATCCCTGCGTATGGTTTGGTTCTTATGGTCGCAGCAGTGCTACGCCTTCGCCGACGCGCGGCGGAGGCGATCGCGGATTGCGACCGCGAGTCCCTCGTCGCCGGGGAACCCGCGCGCGAGGATCCGATCGACACCGGAAGCATCCAGTTCCCGCATGGCGGCGTACAACCGCGACGCGACGCTTCCGAGATCGCGTTCGGACCCCAGATACACGACCGACGCCTGCGGCGCGTGACGGGCAAGTCCGTTCAACTGCGCGCGGTCTTCGTCTGCCGCCATGATCCCGACGCGGTGCCCATCGGCGATCAAGTCACAGGCATCACGCGCCAGACGCGCAGCGGCGTCGGCGCCTTCGTACACGGTGAGCGGCGCGCGCGGCGCGTAGTGCCGCTCGAGCAGTCCTGGCGACGGCATGGCCCCCGTCGGGGACGCGGCTCCGGCGCCCTGCAGGACGCGCGGCAGGACCTCCTGCAGCATGGCGAGCGACACGGCGCCGGGGCGCAGGATCGTGGGCACCTCCCGGGACAGATCGAGCACCGTCGATTCGACGCCAACCTGCGTCGGCCCGCCGTCGACCACGAGATCGATGCGCCCGCCGAGATCGTCGAGCACGTGCGAGGCCCGTGTGGGACTCGGCCGCGAGAAGAGATTGGCGCTCGGCGCGGCCACCGGAATCGCGGCCGCCGACAACAGCGCCCGGGCCACGGGATGCGCCGGGACGCGGATTGCGACGGTATCCAACCCCGCCGTGACTTCGTCAGGCACCCGCGGCGACCGCCGCAGGACGAGCGTCAGCGGACCGGGCCAGAAGCGCGACGCAAGCGCCCGTGCGGCGTCGGGCACATCCACGGCCAGCTCGTTCACCCGATCGGCGTCCGACAGATGCACGATCAGCGGATCGGTGGCGGGGCGGCCCTTGGCCTCGAAGAGCCGGCGCACGGCGGTGCGGTCGAGGGCGTGCGCGCCGAGGCCGTATACCGTTTCGGTCGGGAACGCGACGAGACCGCCGCGGCGCAGACAGTCGGCGGCAGGGGCGAGCGCGGCCGGATCGGGCGCATCCGGATCGACACGAATCACATCCGTCACTCGACCATCAAACCACCGGGGACGGTGCCACGTCCAATCTGGCGAGGAAGGACGTGGGAGTGCTGTCACGAGCGATCCTGCTGGCCGCCATCGCGGGCCTGTCGGCCGCCACCGCAGGCCCGCCGGCGCAGCCGGCGCCGGCCCAGATACGGCCTCGGTGCCTGCACGGGGCCGACGAAACCGAGATGCAGAGGCAGCGGCGGCTGGAGGCGCTCGACGCCTCCGACCTGATCGTCCGCATCCTGGATCGCCGGCCGAAAGACACGGCGTATCCGTCGTGGGAGGAACTTGGCGACTCGCCGATGGTGGACACCTACCGCCGAGTCACGGGACCGCGCGGGGATTTGGCTCGCAAGATCGCATGGGGCGCCGACGAGCCGCTGCCGGGATGGCGGATTCACTACGTCGCGGCGCAGGACGCCTACGCTTTCTCGCTGACCGACCTGCGCGATCCGTGCGCGCTGACCTTCGCGTCGAACGACACCGGAGTCGTGATCGCCGGACGCCCCGCCGATCGCCGCGGACAGATGCGCGTCATCCCGCTGGACTCGACGCAGTAGCACGAAGCTCGGACCCCAACGCTCCGAGAGCGGTTCGTGGCTGGTGGTTGGTGGTTCGCGGCTTGGACCCCACAGCCGCGGAACCGCGGCGTTCGTTGTTCGTGGCCGGTTGACCAGAGACCTAAGACCAAAGACCAAAGACCAGAGACCTAAGCCCAGAGCCCAGAGCTCAGAGACCAGACCAGCGCCTACAGCGGTATCCGCAGGGTCGCTCTCATCCCGCGCTCGCCGGGGCGGCTCTCCAGCGTGAGCGAGCCGCCGTGGCCTTCGGCAATCTGCCGGCTGAGCACCAGCCCGATGCCCGATCCGCCGGCCTTGGTGGTGAAGAACGGCACGAACAGGTTGCCGGTGTTCTGCACGCCGGGACCCTGATCGTCGATGTGGACCTCGAGCGCGTGATCGCTGGTAAACCAGCTGGCGGTCACGCCGCCGCCGGTCTCGAGCGCGGCATCGACCGCATTGCGCAGCAGGTTGATCAGGAGCTGTTCGAGTTGATCGGGATCGGCGGTCACCGTCACGTCCGGCGACTCGCCGATCGTCACCGGCAGCCGCGTCTCGAGCGAGACGACCCGCCGCATCAGCGACCCGAAATCCGTCGGGCGGCGGCTCGGCGCGGGGAGGCGTGCGAGCCGGGCATAGGCGGTGGTGAACCGGCTCAAGGCGTCGGCGCGCGACCCGATCACCGCCAGGCCTTTGCGCATGTCGTCGCGCCAGTCGTCGGGCGGCCGATCGTTGTTGAGCAGCGACTCCAGGCTGCCGGCGATCGATTTGATCGGCGCCAGCGAGTTGTTCAGCTCGTGGCCGATCACGCGAATCAGACGCCGCCACGCCTGGCGTTCCTGCTCGCGCAGCGGCTGCGACAGGTCGGAGAGCGCAACCAGTTCGTGCGGGATCCCGCCCTGCCAGAACCTGGTGCGGCGGATCTCCCATCGCCCGACGCCGCCGGGAAAGCTGAGATCCTGCAGCGTCGAGGGATTGCCGAGCACGGGTGTGAGGCCGAGATCGTCGGCGAGCTGGCCGATGAGATCGCCGTCCTCGCGGCCGAGCAGCCGTTCACCGTAGCGATTGACGAGGACGAGGCGCTTGTCGCTGTCGAAGGCGAAGATGGCGACATCGATCTCCGCCATCACGGCGCGCAGCAGCCTCGTGGCTTCCTGTGCCCCGAGCCGCTGGCTGCGCAGCGTTTCGGCCAGAGCGTTCACTTCGAGCATCACCTGGCCGAGGGCGTCGTCAGGCATCGCGCCGCGGGCGCGGATGGAGAAGTCGCCCTCGCGGAGCGCCGCGAGCAGGTTCGACACCGTCTGCAGCGGCCGGATGACGTGCTCCCGCAGCGCAATCGAAATACCGAGACACAAGATGCCGAGGAGTACGCCGACCGTGATGCGGATCAGCCAGGGATACCCGCCGATCCAGAGCAGCACGAACGCGGCGACGAGCGCCGGCAGCCCCGCCGACAGCGCAAGCAGCGTGATCCTGCGGTCATACGTCATCAATGCTCAATGCACAATGCTCAATGCTCGATGAAATGCCCGATGTCGAATGGCCAATGCACAAGGGTTGTCGAGGAATGAGGGCTCCGTTCGAGCATTGTGCATCGAGCACCGGGCATGGGCATTGAGCATCGGTTCACGCCGGCCTGTATCGCTCCAGCCGGCGATACAGCGCCGAGCGGCTCAGCCCGAGCGCCTTGGCGGCGTGGCTCACGTTGCCGTAGCGGGCCATCGCCTTGCGAATCAGAAAGCTCTCGACCTCCTCGAGGCTCATTTCTTCGAGGCGCGCCAGGCCGTCGCCGCTTCCGGTCTGCCGAAGGCCGAGATCCGCCACATGAATGACGTTGCCCTGGGACATGAGCACGGCGCGCTCCACCGCGTGGTCCAGCTCGCGGACGTTGCCCGGCCACGGATGATCGAGCAGCGCCTGGAGCGACGCCGGATCGAAGCCCGTGATCGCCTTGCGATAGCGCTGCGCGTGCTGCGCGAGGAAATGCCTGGCGATGCGCGGGATGTCGTCCCGCCGCTCGCGGAGCGGCGGCAGCCGGATCTCGATCGTGTTGAGGCGGAACAGCAGATCCTGGCGGAAGCGGCCGGCCGCCACTTCGGCGTTGAGATCCGCGTTGGTGGCCGAGATCAGGCGCACGTCGGCCTTACGCGTGCGCGACGACCCGAGCCGCTCGAACTCGCCGGTCTCGAGCACGCGCAGCAGCTTCTGCTGCTGGCTGAGCGGCACGTTGGCGATCTCGTCGAGGAACAGCGTGCTGCCGTCGGCCAGCTCGAATCGTCCGACGCGATCCTGCCGGGCGTCGGTGAACGCCCCTTTGACGTGGCCGAACAGCTCGCTCTCGAAGACGCCTTCCGAGACGCCGCCGGCGTTGATCGTCACCATCGGCCGGTGCGCGCGCGGCGACGCCGCGTGCAGGGCCTGGGCGACGACGCCCTTGCCGGTGCCGTTCTCGCCGGTGATGAGCACGTTGGCGTCGGACGGCCCCACCCGTGCGATGATCTGCAGCACCGGCTGCATGGCGGCTGATTCGGCAATCAGCAGTACGCCGTCGCTCTGCGTGCGGGTCTGCGCTTCCAGGCGCGTGGCGCGCCGCAGCGCGCGGCCGAGCTCGGCCTGCGTGCGGACGATGGCTTTCAGCCGTTCGTTGTCCCAGGGCTTCTCGACGAAGTCGCGCGCGCCGCGGCGCATCGCTTCGACGGCCAGGTTGACCGAGCCCCACGCGGTCATCACCACGACCGGCAGCATCTCGTCGGCGCTGTGGATCGTCGTCAGCAGCTCCAGGCCTTCCTGTCCGGACGTGGTGTCGCGGGCGTAGTTGAGGTCGATGAGGACAACGTCGTAGTCGCGCTGCTCGAGCGCCTTGAGCACGGCAGCGGGGGACTCGACGGTGTCGATCTGGTATCCCTCGGCCTTGAGCAGCAGACGCAGCGCTTCGAGCACGTCGCGCTGATCGTCGGCGATGAGGATACGGGTGGACTGCGTGGACATAGGGTTCTATGCAGCACGTACCGCGAAGGGCGCGCGCGTTCGCGTAGCGTGCGATGCGAGCGTCGGACTCGTGCGCCCGCAGTCAGACGAAGCAGGCGGGGACGCCATAAAGGCCAGTCAGGTCTGCTCGATGTACCCGTCCCGCAGCTTGATGATGCGGCTCCCGTAGGCGGCGTTGCTCTCCGAGTGCGTCACCTGCACGATGGTCGTGCCCTGCTCGTTCAGCTGCTTGAACAGCTCCATGATCTCCCGCCCCTGGGACGAGTGCAGGTTGCCCGTCGGCTCGTCGGCGAGAATCACCTGCGGGTTGGCGACGATGGCCCGTGCGACGCCGACCAGCTGCTGCTGGCCCCCGGAGAGCTGATTCGGATAGAGGTCCTTCTTGGCGACGATGCCGAAGCGGTCGAGCACGTTGGCGACGATCCCCTGGCGGTCCGACTTGCGGACGTCGCGATAGGAGAGCGGCAGCTCGATGTTCTCGTAGACCGTCAGGTTGTCGAGCAGGTGATAGCTCTGGAAGACGAACCCGATGTGGCGCTTCTGCAGCGCCGCGCGCTCCCTGGCCGGCAGGGCGTGAATCGGGTGGCCCATCAGGTAGTACTCGCCGCTCCACGCGCTGTCGTGCATGCCGAGGATGTGCAGCAGCGTCGACTTGCCGGCGCCCGACGGCCCCATGATCGAGACGAACTCGCCCAGCTTGATGTCGAGCGCAATCCGCCGCAGCACGTAGGTCTGGCCGGCGCCGACCGGGTACGACTTCTCCACGCCGCGCAGCGACATCAGCGGCTGGTTGCCGTCGGGTTCCCAGGGCACGTCGGTGAGGGCGGACGAGGACGAGCGTTTGAAGAGCATGTCTGTTCTGTGGTGTCCGGCTTCAGCCGGACCAGTCCTTTCCCCGGACCGTCCCGCCTGCGTTACAAGCGCCGTGCCGGACAATTTCCCTGGTTTAGACGCGATTTTACTGCCCTTTTGTTCGGTGGCGGGACCGGCCGTCCCGGAAACGGACACCTCTCAAATCTCGGGGATTCGAGGAATCAACAATGCCCTACAGCCGTTCCATCCACCGCAGCAGGCCCTCGGTGAGCCACGGCACGTAGGTGATGAGCAGCACGCCGACGACGAGGATGCCCAGCATGGGCAGCGTCGCCCAGGTCACTTCGAGCACCGGCTTCTTGAACCGGTACGAGGCGAGCAGCAGGTTCAGCCCGAGCGGCGGGTGCAGATAGCCGAGCTCGAGGTTGGCGATGAAGATCACCCCGAGGTGCACGTAGGAGATCTGGTAGACGTCGGCGAGCGGCAGGATCAGCGGGACGACCACCACGATCGCCGAGAAGATGTCCATGACCGTGCCGACCAGGAGCAGGAACACGTTCAGCGCCAGCAGGAACAGCCAGCGCTGCTCGATGTGGGACTGCGTCCACTCGATCATCTGCGTCGGGATCTGGGCGTTGACCAGGTAGTTGGTCAGGCCGACGGCCACCGCCAGGATGATCAGCACGCCGCCGACCAGCGCGACGCAGTCGCCGGCGACGCGGACGACGTCCTTGAAGCTGGGAAGGTCGCGGTGGATGAAGCGCTGCACGATGAGCGCATACAGCGCCGCAATGGCCGCGGACTCCGACGTCGTGGCGTAGCCGCCGAGCAGCGCCCAGAGCACCACGACGGGCAGGAGCATCTCCCACTTCGCCGCCCAGAGGCTCGACGCCATCTCGCGCAGATCGAACGGCGCCGCCTTGACCCCGCTGCGGATCGCTTCACGGACGCCGAGCCCGGCCAGCAGCGCGAGCATCAGCAGGCCGGGAAGCAGGCCGCCGATGAAGAGATCCTCGATGGCGACGTTCTGGGCGACGATGCCGTAGAGGATGAGGGGCACCGAGAGGGGGAAGAGCAGGCCGAGCGAGCCCGATGCGGTGAGCAGCCCCATCGAGAATCGTTCGCGGTAGCCCTCCGTCAGCAGCGCCGGCAGCAGCAGTCCGCCGAGCGCGAGAATGGTCACGCCCGATCCGCCGGTGAACAGCGTGAAGAACGCGCAGAGCGTCGCTGCGGCAACGGCGGTCCCGCCCGGCACCCAGCCGAACACGCCGCGCAGCGCGCGCAGCAGACGCTCGGACGACTTGCCCTCGGCGAGCAGGAAGCCGGTCAGCGTGAACAGGGGAATTGCCGCCAGATTGGCCGAGGGCGACGTCAGCTCCTCGAACGCCTTGATCAGCGGCACGATGGGACGGCTGCCATCGGTGAAGAAGCCGAACATGGCGATGCCGCCGAGCAGGGCAAAGATGGGGGCACCCAGCGCGCCCGTGATCAGCACGAGGACCAGCCACGGCAGCAGCGCGCGGCCCTCGAAGAAGTCGTAGCGGTATGCGGCAAGGGCTCCGAGGACGAGGCCGATCAGGGCGATCGTGCGCCCGGTCCAGCCCGGTGAGGAGCGCAGGGCCAGCCGCAGAGCAATCAGCGTGAAGCCGATCGGGAAGGCGAGCGTGGACACCCACGTCTTCACGCCGAGCGCGATCTCGTCGCCGGCAGCGCGTTCGGTGATGACGAGTCCCATGCCGCCCACCGCGAACATCATCGCGATGGCCGACCCGGCGAAGCCGCCGATCACGCGGGCCCAGTCGCCAATGGGGCCCTTCGGAAGGAATTCGCCGGTGGCGAGCGTGAGCAGCTTGCCCTCGCGCGCCGCGATGGCGGCGCCCAGCAGGCCGACCCACAGCGTCAGGTTCAGCGTGAACGGCGCAGCACCGGGGATGCCGCTGCTGATCAGGCGGCGAAGAGCGATCTCGCCCAGCGGCAGCAGCATGATGCCGCCGAGGGCGAGCGTGGCGAGGGTGTTCTCGGCGCGAGCCGCAACGGCCCTCATTTAGCCGATTGCGACTTGCGGAAGGCGTCTCGCTCCCGGACCGCCGCGTCGTACACGTCCGCAGGCACCATCTGTCCGCGCATGGACTTGACGAAGTTGTCGGCTTCCTGGCGGAAGCTTGCCGCGGTCTTCGGATCGAGCGTCGTCACGGTCAGGCCGCGCGACGTCATCGTCGCAATCGAGTCGGCATCCAGCTTGGGGGCCTCGCCGAGCAGCCGCTTCTCGGTGTTCTTCGCGGCGGCCACGACGATCGGGCGGTCGTTGGGCTCGATCCTGTTCCAGGCCTCGTTGGTGAGGATCAGGGCGCCGTACAGCGGCGCGAAGCGGACGTCGAGCATGTACTTCGCATCGCGGAAAATCTGCAGCAGCAGCGCCGGATAGGGCGGGCTCGGCGCGGCGTCGATCATTCCCGTGGTGAGCTTCAACTGGGCGGGGATGTCGTTGGCGTTCAGCGCGACGGGATTGAAGCCGTTGGCCCTGTACCACTGCACCATCCGGTCGTTGCCCTGGCTGGTATAGAGCTTGGCCGCCTTGATGTCGGCGAGCGTCCGGAGCGGCTTCTTCGAGAAGAGCTGCACCCAGCCGGCGCTGCCCCAGGCGAGCAGCTTGTAGCCCTTTGCCTCGAGCCGCTTCTCGAGCATCGGCGTGAGCTTCTCGAGGACGTACTGGCCTTCGGCGTCGGACTGGAAGAAGAACGGGATGCCGAAGACGTTGAATCCCTCGTCGATCGTGGCCAGGCCGGAGACCATCAGCAGGTTCGCCTGCAGCTGGTCGACGCCCGGCCGCATCATGCGGATGGTGGCTTCCTCGCTGCCCTGGGTGCCGCCGGCGTAGATGGTGAGCTTGACGCGCCCGGACGTCTTCGCCTCCCACTCCGCGCCCATGTCCTGCAGCGCCTTGTGCCAGGACGAATTGATCGGCGCCTGGGTGGCCATCTTCACCGTGATCGCAGCCGGCAGCGACACGGCTGCGGCCACGACGACGGCGGCTGTCACAGCAACTCTTCGAACGCCCATTGAGCCTCCACGCTCGTACTCTAGTCTAGTGTCCGGCCCGCGCCGGGCCCAGCCTCATTTCGCGAACTTCTCGTCGATGCGCTCGAGCAGCAGGCGCGCGCGCCGCTGGGTGATCAGCGTGACGAGTCGATTCGACGGATCCATCTCGGGATCGATGGCCAACGCTTCCTTGAGCAGCCGCTCGTATTCGGCACGGTCCTGATTCGGCACCGCCACGCCGGTCGCCAGCGAGACGTACGGCCCCGGCGACAGGCCCTTCTGGATCTCGACCGCCTTCTTGAAGTGCTCGCGCGCCTGGGCCTGGTTGCCGCCGAGCGCCTCCGGAAGGCTGTTCAGCGTGATCATCAGCTCGTGAATCGAGCCGCGGTTCCATCCCGGATCGAGCGCCAGCGCCCGATCGGCGAGCGCGCGCACGGTCGGAAAGTCCACGGCGAGATCGGGCCGATGGATGCCGAGCGAGATCGCGGCGCCCCAGGACGCCGCGGTCCAGTAGAGCAGCGGGACGTCTTCCTTTTTCGCCTTGGCGACGGCCGCCACCGGGTCCTGCAGCAGTGCCTCGCTGGTGCCCTTGCCGAAGCGCACGTCCATCGCGCGGAGACAGTAGCCGCGCCCGCGCAGGTAGTGCTTGAGCGCCCGTTCACGCAGCGCGGTCGCGTCGGCGCGGCGGCTGGCGTCGAGACTGTCGGCCTCGGATTCCAGAAACGCGTAGCCATACTGCGTGAAGCCGCCGCACGTGGAAACGAGCAGCGGCACGTGCGTCGGCACCGATTCGAGCAGCGACTCGTAGAGCTTGAGCGCGAACGGCGTGGCCTCGCGAATCAGCTCGGGGTCGTCGTCGCGCGTGAAGACGTCGCCCGGGGACGAGAGCGTGTTGGCAACGGTCCTGACCGCCATCGCCTTGAGGGAGCAGCCGGTCGTGAGGGCCAGAAGGGACGCGAGAATGCAGGCCCGGCGGACTGCCGCCGCGGGGCGAAACCGATGAAACATTCGACATCCAAGAATATCTGAACCGGGGCCGGAAGCGGGAGCGCTCATGACAGGAATCGGAAATCGGGAGTCGGACCGGATCGGGAGAACCGGGAGAATGGGGAGTCAAGGATCAGTCAAGAATCAGAAGTCGGAATTAGGTATTTTCCAGGATGCCCCCCGCTGCTCGCTCGACCGTATCGTGGAGCGAACGTCCTGCCGGAGTCGATCGACCGCATCGCGGGGCACGACACGCTTGACGTCACGACCGAGCCGGATCGCCCGGACATCGTCGGCTTGCTCCGGTCAGGAGGATCGACGTGAAGGTGCTGGTCGGTGGTGGTTGGTGGTCGACATCTGACGGCCCGCGGGCCATACTTCAACCGCCGACGATTCGTGAACTGCTGAACACGAACCACGGACTGCCATTCACCAACCACGAACGACCAACCATCGACCAGGTACGAGCAATGGCGCAGCCGACAGTGAGCGAAATCCTGCAGGCGAAGTACCGCGGCGACAACGCGCGGGTCGAAGAGATCCTCAGGACGGGACCCACCCTCAACATCTTCGAGGCCGCGGCAACCGGACGGACCGCGCGCGTGCGCGAGCTCATCGCGGCCGATCCGGCGCTGCTCAACGCCTACGCGCCGGACGGATTCCACCCGCTCGGCCTTGCGGCGTTCTTCGGCAACACGGCGACGGTGGAAGCGCTCGTCCAGGCCGGAGCGAACGTGAACCAGCAGTCGCGCGAGGCGATGAAGGTCGGCGCCCTCCACTCCGCGGCGGCGGCCCGGCGTCCGGATATCGTCGAGATGCTCCTCGCCGCGGGTGCCGATCCGAACCTGCGCGCCGAAGGAGGATTGACGCCCTTGCACTCGGCCGGTGCGACCGGTCAGATCGACGTAGCCGAGATGCTGCTGAAGCGCGGCGGCGACATCAACGCCGCCGACGACCGGGGCAAGACGCCGCTCGCGTACGCCGAGGAGCGCAAGATGGTGGCGATGGGGGAGTGGTTGCGGGCTCGCGGCGGGAGGTAACGGAACGATCATCAACCATTCAACAATCACAAATCGCCAAATCACCAATGGTCTCGTTATTCACTCCGCCCTCAGCACCCGTGCGGGATCGGTGCGCGCCGCCTTCAAAGCCGGCAGGAAGGCCGCGCTGGCGCCGATCACGAGCAGCAGGCTCGCGACGCCGGCGAACGTCAGCCGATCGAGGGCGGTGACACCAAACAGGAGAACTGAGAGAACCCGGGTGACCAGGACCGCGCCGACGATCCCGATGAGCAGCCCTGCTGCGGTGAGCATGAGACCTTCACCCATGAACGCCCGCAACACGCGCGCCGCGGTCGCACCGAGGGCCATGCGAATGCTCACCTCTCGACGCCGCTGCGTGGCGCCGTAGGACAGCAGGCCGTACAGTCCCAGCGCCGCCAGCAGCACGGCGAACGCGGCGAATGCCGTCAGCAGCCCCGCCACGAGCCGCTGCAGATCGAGATCGCGCGACACGATCGCCGTCATCGGCTCGAATGCGATGAAGGGCAGCCTCGGGTTGACCGCGCGAACCGCATCCTCGATCGCGCGCGCGTCGAACCGCGTGCCGCTGATCTTGATGGCCCAGGTCATGTTGAAAAATCGATTCGCAATCTGCAGCGCCCCTGCCGGTGCCTGTGCCGCCGGCTCGTAGACGACAGGCACGGCCGCGGAGCCGAGCGCGGAAAAGGGCTGTGCCCAAGAGCCGCCGGATCGCGCTTTGACGTCGCCGACAACGCCAACGATCTCGCGCAGGGGTCCGCCGCTCGAGCCCATGAGTGACAGGTGTTCGCCGACGACATCAACGCGGCCGAAATACGCACGGGCAAACGCCTCGTTGACGATCGCCACGGGACTGGCCGTCGAATTGTCACGCGTGTCGAAGCTCCGCCCGGCTCGGATCGGTACGCCGAACACCTCGAAGTAGCCGGAGGTCACATATCGCCAGTCAACGCTGCGCGGTTCCGTGATCAGGGAACCCGGCGGCGGCTCGATCGTGACGTTCAGTCCCCTCTCTATCGGGACATGATTCGAGACAGCGGCGGAGGAGACGCCTGGCACCTGCCGGATCCTGGTGAGCGCCTGGTCGACGAGCAGCTCGAGCTCGGCGCCGGTAGCAACGGCGCCCTGCAGCGACATCCGGCCGACGATGACGCGTTCGGGATTGAACCCGAGCTCTACGCTGTTGAGATACGCGAGCGTGCGGATCAAGAGACCGGCGCCCACCAGCAGAACGACCGACAAGGCGACTTCGACGAGCACCAGCGAGCGGCGCAGCCACATGGTGCGCGCACTCATCGTGTTCCGGACACCCTCTGCAAGGAAGGAGCTGAGATCCACTCTGGCGATGAGGAGTGCTGGCGCAGTGCCGAAGAACACGCCGGCGCTCAACGCGATTGCACCCGTTACCGCGAGCACTCGCCAATCCAGGTTGGCGGGTTGGCCGGTCAGAATATCGCGCGCCATGTCCGGCGACACGAGACCCAACAGCAACTGTGTGGCGGCGATCGCAACGACGATGCCGGCAGCAGCAGAGATGATCGCCAGCATCAGTGCCTCGACGAGCACCTGTCGGGCGAGACGGAGGCGACCGCCACCCAGCGCGGCGCGGGTGGCCAACTCGCAGCGGCGGGCGGCAGCACGAGTCAACTGGAGGCCTGCGAGGTTGACGCAGGCGATGAGCAGGAGGAAAGCCACTGCGCCGAGCAGCACGAAGAGCGGTTGACGATACGTCCTGCCGAGCACGTTCCGGTACGGCGTCCAGACCAGGGCATCGATCCGACGCGGATTCATCCGAGGAAACTCGCGACGCAGATCATCGCGAAGGCTGTCCAGCTCGGTTGCCGCCTGGACGACGGTCGCATCGTCGCGGAGCCGGGCGAAGATGGTGTAGTTCTGCCCGTTGTCCCGGCGTGTAGTCCGCACGGGCGTCCATAGATCGGCGTCCGGAATGCTGCGAAAGCTGGCCGGCATGACGCCGACGATGGCGTGAGGAATCCCTCCGAGCTCCACGACAGTGCCCAGGATCCCGGGTCGAGCGGCAAACGCACGCCGCCACAACGCCTCGCTGATGACCACGACGTTTGGCCCGTTCGGCTCGTCTTCGACGCGTGAGAACTCGCGGCCGAGGAACGGCGTGGCGCCCAACGCCGCGAAGTAGCCTGACGACACGCGCAGCCCCTTGGCGAATGTCGTCACCTCTGCGTTCGACACATTCCAGCCGGTGGCGCTCCCTTGAGCGGCCACATGGTCGAACGCGCGCGAGCGTTCGCGCATGAACAGAAACACCTGACCGGTCTGAGCGCCGACGCCTTGCCGCAGCCCCAGCGTCAACAACCGATCCGGGTCGGCGTACGGCAACGGTTTGAACAGCGCAGCATTCACGACGGTGAAGATCGCCGTCGTCGCACCGATCCCCAGCGCCAGTGTCAACACCGACATGAGGGTGAAGCGGGGCGTCCGGCGCAGAGAGCGCAGGGCGAAGCGGAGGTCTTCAATCATCGCTCTAGTCCTGTCTCAACGCCCGTAATGGATCGATTCGCGCGGCCCGATTCGCCGGGACGAATGCCGCGAGCAGCATGACCACGATCACGCCTGAGACCACGAGTGCATAGGTGAAGGGACCGTTGCCGATAAGCGTCGACTGGCTCGCGAAGACGCCTCGCAGCAGATTGCCGGTTGCAAGGCTCGCGATGACGCCGATGACGATCCCGACCCCGGCAAGCACCATCCCGCGTTTCAGCACCATGCCGAGCAATGACGAGGGTGCGGCGCCGACCGCGATGCGAATGCCGAACTCGCGCGTGCGCCGGCTCACCGCATAGGCCATGAGTCCGTAGAGGCCGATCATCGCCAGCACGAGGCCGATCGTGCCCATGCCGCCGACGGTGCCGACAATGATCCGGCTCACACCGATCACGCGGGAGTCGTAGTAGTCGTCCATCGTGCGCAGCCCGAGGACAGGCATGCCGGGATCGATCTCGCGGACGATGGCACGCAGCGGGTCGGCGAGCGCCTCGGCCGGGCCGCTCGAGGCCACGATCAGAGATCGGCGCGACAGCGGGCTTTGCGCGTGCGGAAAGTACATGAACTCGACGGGCCGCTCGGCGATGAAGAAGACTTTGGCGTCGGCCGCGACGCCGACGATCTCGACGAACCCGGGATTGCCGCCGAGTATCTGCACCCGCTTGCCGATCGCGCTCTCACCCGGCCAGTAGTGCGTCGCGAACTGCCGGTTCACCACCACGACGGCGGGGGACTGGCCGGTATCGGTGGAAAGAAATCCGCGCCCCTCGACAATGCGGATGCCCGTCGTCTCGAAGTAGTCTTCGTCCACGAGCGCCGCCGGGCAGTTGATGCTGTCGATGCCCTGGGCGGGCTGGAATCCCTCGGGGACTACACGCCGGCCCTGAATGTTATCCGTGCGCATCGGGACGTTGGAGGCCAGAGCGGCCGACGTGACCCCGGGCAGCGATGCGGCGCGATCTTTCAGCAGACGGTAGAAGGTATTCGCCCGGGTGTCGTCGTAGCGGGCGAGTGCGGTGTCGAAGCTGGCGAAGATCAGACCTTCCGTGCGGAAGCCGGGGCCCCGATCGAGCTCCGACTGAAACGATCGATACATGAACGTCGTCACCGTCAGGAGCACCAGCGACAGCGCCACCTGACCGCAGACCAATGCGCTTCGTCCCCAGAGCCGGGAGCGGGCCGACTGCGCGGCGGCGCCGACGTCCTTCAACGACTGCACCAGATCGGTGCGCGTGGCCTGCCACGCCGGCAGCAGTCCTGACAGAATCGCGCTGCCGGCCGCAGCGACGAACGCCACCATGAGCGCACGTGTGTCCAGCGCGAACGTCAGCTTCAGCGGAATGTCGGTCGGATACTCGACCGTGCTGAACACGCGGATGACGAGAGACGCGAGGAGCAGACCCAGCAGCCCTCCGCCCACAGCCAGCAGCAGACTCTCGGTCACCAGCTGGCGGACGAGCCGCCCTCGTCCCGCGCCCACGGCCATCCGCAGCGCGACTTCGCGTGCTCGCACGGGGGCGCGGCTGGTCAGCAGCCCGGCTACGTTTGCGCAGGCGATGGCCAGCACCGCCAGCGCCAGCGTCATCAACATGACGACGAGATTCGTGTCGCCGCCGCCAGGCTGATCGCGGTAGGCCTGAAGCTGCGTCCTGACGATGAGATCGTGATTGCGGTTCACCTCCGGGTACGCGGCGGCGAGACTTCGCGCCAGCTGCTGCACTTCCTGATTCGCCGCGTCCATCGTCACTCCAGGGGAGAGACGTCCCTTGACGATGAAGTTGCGCAGGTCGCGCCGCGTCAGCACGTCCTTCGGCACAGCGTTCTGCACCGTCGTGTACATCGCCATCGGTATGTAGAAGGCCGGCTTGACGTCGTGGTCGATGCCGGTGAAGCCCTGCGGCGCGACGCCGATCACGGTGAACTCGACGCCGCCGAGATGAATCCGCCGGTTGACGATCGCGGGGTCGGCGGCGAACTGCTGCCTCCACTCGTCGTGATCGAGCACGACCACCGCGTCGCGGCCCGGCACGACGTCCTCGTCAGCGCGGAATGCCCGGCCGAGATATGGCCGGACCTCCATGGCGTCGAACAGATTGCCGGTGACCGCCATCCCGACCTTGCGCTCCGCTGGCTCGTCCGCACGGCTGGCGAACGTCGTGGCCACGAAGGTGTAGGCGACGAGGCCGCGCACGCTCGACGCCTTGTCGCGGATATCGACGTAATCGGGATACGACACGCGTCGATTGCCGAAGCCGACGTTGCGCTCGAGGCCGATGATGGAGACGACCTCTCCAGGCCGTGGCACCGGCAGCGGCCGGAAGACCAGCCCGTCGGCGACGCTGAACATCGCCGTGTTGACGCCGACGCCAATCGCGATCGAGATGACCGCGATGAAGGTGAAGCCCGGATTCTTCATCAGTATCCGGAGGCCGTGGATCAGATCTCTCATCATTGTGGAATGCCTGATCTTTGATTAGTGATTCGTTGCGGATCGCCCAATCACAAATCCTTTCATCCGGCTGGCAAGGCTTCGACAGGATTGATTCTGGTGGCACGGCGCGCGGGAGTCACGCTCGCGCACAGCACGGACCCCGAGGGTCGGCACCATGACCATGGGCGGCCCGGGGGCCTTGATCAGCGCGCGGCAGGCGTAACGGAGCTCTGACACGTCAGTGGCACCAGGGTCAAATCCTATGCCATGCCGCCGGCGAGAAAACGCCCGTTTCTGGAGGGATTTGCCAGGTGTTAGCGAGGAAGACCGGAGGGCTGTCCGCGAGTGGGACGACCTCGTTCGCACCCGAACAGGGTGGCGCGGCGTGTTCAGAAGAACGTGCGGCCGGTGCAGAAGGACCGGCCCCAAGGCCGGTCCGACGGCCGGGCGCTACTCAGCCTTCAATACTTCGACCGGCTGGACGAGGGTAGCGCGCCGCGTCGGGAAGACGGCGGCCGCAACCGACCCGGGCTTCGGGGTCAGGCGACGTGAGCAGCACGATCTCGTCCGGCGACGGCACCGCGAGCCGGCGCAGGATCAGCCGATCGAAGAGAGAAAAGATGGCGGAGTTGACGCCGATGCCGGGCGCGAGCGACAGGACCGCGACGGCCGTGACGAGCGGCCGTCGCAGGAGCGAGCGAACGGCGTAGCGTATGTCCTGAAGCATGCAGCTGCCGCCGCCTGCGGCCCGGCTATGTGACGATTCTCAGTGCGACGACGCGACCGATTCCTCGACGACGCGGCCGTCGAAGAGGTGGATGGTGCGCTCGGCGTGCGACGCGTAGCGGGCATCGTGGGTCACCATGCAGATCGTGGCCCCGCTCTGATGCAGCTCCTTGAGCAGCTCCATCACCGCTTCGCCGTTCTTCGAGTCGAGGTTGCCCGTCGGCTCGTCGGCCAGCAGGATCGACGGCTCGCCGCAGACCGCGCGGGCAACCGCGACGCGCTGCTGCTGGCCGCCGGAGAGCTGGCTGGGCAGGTGCTTGGCCCGATGCGCCATACCGACGCGTTCGAGCGCCGCGGTGACGCGCTGCTTGCGCTCGGCGGCCCGCATGCCGCGATACGTGAGCGGCAGTTCGACGTTCTCGTACACCGTCAGGTCGCCGATCAAGTTGAAGCTCTGGAAAATGAAGCCGACCTCGCGGTTGCGGACGCGCGCCCGTTCCGACAGCGAGAGCTGCGTGGCCGGGCGATCGTTGAGCACGTACGTACCTTCAGTGGGCGTGTCGAGCAGACCAAGGATCGAGAGCAGGGTCGACTTGCCGCAGCCCGAGGGGCCGGCGATCGAGACGTATTCGCCCCTGTTGATCTCGATGTTGATGTTGTCGAGCGCGTGCGTTTCGACCTCGTCCGTGTAGAAGACCTTCCTCACGCCTTCCAGCTTGATGAGCGGCTGACTCATGGTGTTCTTCGTCTCCGGCTACCAGCAAATCAGCAATACGTCAACGGAGCCTCACACGTTCGAATGCATCCCATGCCGACATGTCCGACAGCACCACCTGATCCCCCGCCTCGAGCCCGGACTTCACCTCGATGGCGTTCACCGAGCTCTTGCCCAGCGACACCTGGACGCGCGTCGCATCGCCGGCGGGGCTGATGATCTTGAACAGGCCGACGGTGCTTTGCTCCTGTCCCAGCGACGGCCGCCCGACGTAGAGGATGTTTTCCAGCCGTTCGAGCTGAATCGTGCCGTCGACGCTCAGATCGGGGACCGCTCCGCGCGGGAGCTCGCCGGTCAATGAGACGTCAACGGTGACCGTTCCGTTGGCAGCCGCCGGATCTTTCCGGCTGACCCGACCGGGAATGATGCCGTTCCGCGTGTCGATCTCGGCCAGCTGGCCGACCTCGATGTCCTTGGCCTGGGTTTCCGCAATCTTCAGCTCAGCCTTCAGTCGTCCGGGATCGGCGACGCGGGCGAGGTTGGTGCCCGGTCCGACCTGCTGGCCGACTTCGACCGGCACCTGCTGGAGCACGCCGGAAAACCCCGGACGGACTTTCAATGCCGCGAGCCGGCTCGCGTGGAGATCGGCCACCGCCCGGGCCTGGGCCACGGCCGCCTCCTGAACCCGAATCTGCGCGTCGATGGACTGCTTCGCCGTGCTGAGCCGCTCCATGTCCAGCGCGAGGCGCTTCTTCAGGGTCTCCGCCTTGAGATGCGACTGCTTGCGCGTGATCTCGGAGATCAGCTCCTCCCTGGCGAGCGCTTCGTCGGCTTCGGCCTGCATGCGGGCCTGCTGATACTCGGCATCGAGCGCGGCGACCTGCGACTGCTGGGTCAGGTAATCGCTTTGCAGCTTGACACGGAGATTCTCGAGGGTGGCTTCGGCGGACTGCAGCGCGAGCCTCGCGTTGAGCGCTTCCTGCTCGACCTGCGGGTTGCTCAACTCGAGGACCACCGAGTCGGGGCCCACCTGCGCGCCGGGACGAAGCAGGATCCGCTCGACCCGTCCGTCCGTCTGCGCCGGAAGCCATCGCGTGTCCTCGGGTACCAGCGTGCCGAGCCCCCGGACCTGCCGGACGATGGACCCGCGTTTGACGGTGTCGACCAGAACGGTGGCGCGGTCGACGGTGGGGGCCGCCGGCTCCATTCGCGCGAGCGCGATCGAGACGCCAATCACGACGAGAACGCCGACACCGCCCAGCAATGCCTGCCGGAGGCGCTTCCGTTTGAGAATCGCGGGGTCGCGGGCGATATCAGGCATGGGTCACCAAGACATGGACGGTCAAAGCCTGTGCCATGGCCTTCGCGAACGTAAGTGTATTGTTTACCAGGGGTTGATCGACATCGTCCAGGCCGAGGCAGGCCGCCCCTGTTCGGTTGTGGGACGGGGATGTTCGGCAGCGGGCGTTGCGTGGGGCCGGATCTTGAATTCCGCCCCTGCGCGGCCTGCGTTCGTCGTCGCGGGAAGAATTCACGATCTGACCCCGATCGCGATCAGCGTCGCGTCGTCGGCGAAGACGCCGCGCGCGAACGAGCTGACCTCGTTCCATACCGACTCGAGGAGCGCGGCCGCCGGGAGATGGCGATGTGCGGCCGCCACCTCCACCAGACGTTCGTCGCCGAACTCGCGGCCCTCGTGGCTGCCGGCCTCGGTGATGCCATCCGTGAACAACAGCAGACGATCGCCCGGCACGAGCGGGACCTCTGTCTGCGAGTACGCGTTGTGCTCGAGCACGCCGAGCACCATGCCGTTGCTCCCGGCCGCCATATCGAGCCATCCGCACGGACGAGGATTGGCGGACTGTGGCCCGCGTTACTGCACGTCAGCGTGCGGGTCGAGGTATCGAGCGTGGCGTAGAAGAACGTGATGAACCGATCGAGCGGCGTGTGTCGGCACACTGCCTGGTTCACCTGGCGCGTCACGGTCGCCGGCTCGGCCTCGTCCGTGCCGAACGCGCGGACCGATGCCTGCAGGCTGGCCATGAGCAGGGCGGCGGGCAGGCCCTTGCCGGCGACATCGGCGATCGACAGCCCGATCCGGGTGTCCGAGAACCGCAGCACGTCGTAGCAGTCCCCGCCGAAGGCCGCAGCCGGCCTCCACATGGCGGCGATCTCGCAGCCCTCGATCGTCGGAAGCGGCGACGGCAGCAGCGCGCGCTGAATCCGCTGCGCCTGTTCGAGCTCGCGCGACCGGCCGGCAGCGGCCTCGCGCCGTGCGCGCGCCTCTTCCAGCTCGCGGGCAATTGTCTCCCGGAGCGACGCGTTCTCCCACGGCTTGTGCACGAACGTCCGCGCGCCCCGCCGCATCGCTTCGACCGCCGTTTCGATGCTGCCCCAACCGGTCATGGCGATGATCGGCAGGAGCTGATCGCGCGCGTGCACCTCGCTGAGCAGGTCCAGCCCTTCACGCCCCGACGTGGTGTCGCGGGCGTAGTTGAGATCCATGAGGAGCAGGTCGTAGTCCTTCGCGCTCAGCCGGTCGCGCACCTCCTGCACCGAGCACGCGGCATCGGTGTCGAGCCCGTCGCTGCGCAGCAGCAGCCGCAGCGCGGCAACGACGTCGGGTTGATCGTCGGCGATGAGCACCCGCGGCCGAACAGCGTCGCCGATCAGGGATCTCCTGCATGTTCCGGGATCCGGATTCATGACGCTGGCTGTGGTCAAATCCCGTGCCACGCGCGGAAGACGATGCTCGAGCGCGCGAATGTCGTGTTCTCCCCGGTCTACCAACGCCTTGATTGACGGACGTCCGGCGGCGATTGTTCGGCGGCGGGACGAGCTTGTCCGGACGCGGCACGGGCTAAAATACGGCCACTTCCAGATGGCACTGCTGGCCGAGTCCGATTTCTCCAACACGACGATCCGGCGCTTCGACCTCGTGCGCCTGATTGCCCGCGGAGGCATGGGCGAGGTCTACGTCGCGCGCGACGCCGTGCTCGGCCGCGACCTCGCGCTCAAGATTCTGCGCCAGGACGCGAGCTGGGACTCCCACCGGCTCGAGCGGTTCGTGCAGGAGGCGCGCGCGGCGTCGGCGCTGAACCACCCGCACGTCATCTCGATCTACGACATCGGCGAGAGCGCGCCCAAGCGCGACGGCGTCGCACAGGGTCCGCCCGTGCTCTACATCGCCATGGAGCTCGTTTCGGGCGAGACGCTGCGCAAGGTGATCGAGGCCCGGCGCTTCGCTTTCGATATCAAGCGGGCGCTCGAGTATCTCGTCCAGGTGGTCGACGCGCTCGGGGCCGCCCACGCGGCAGGAGTCATCCATCGCGATCTGAAGCCGGAGAACCTGATGATTGCCGACGGCGGCTACGCCAAGGTGCTCGACTTCGGCGTCGCCAAGCTGCGCGCCGATCTGGCGCCGCCGGGAGCCGATTCGGATTCAGCGCCGACCGCCGGCGTGATCGGGACCGTCGGCTACATGTCGCCCGAGCAGGTCCAGGGCCAGCCGCTCGACCCGCGCACCGACATCTTCTCGTTCGGCTGCGTGCTCTACGAAGTCATCACCGGCCGCCGGGCGTTCCAGGGCGCGAGCTCGTTCGACACGCTGAAGCAGATCCTCACTCAGGATCCGCCGCCCATCGTCGAGCCGGTGCCGCACGTGCCGCTGCAGCCGATCATCCGGCGATGTCTCGCGAAGAATCCTGACGATCGCTACCAGTCGATGCAGGAACTTGCCGCCGACCTGCGCGGCGCGCTCCGCCGGCTGGAGGTCGCGTCCTTCCGCGAAGCCGCCGGCGACGTGCCCTGGCGGCGTCTGCTGCTGGGGGCAGCGGGGATCGTCGCCGTCGTGGTGGCCATGTGGTGGATCACGGCGAGCGGATTCCTCCGACGCGACCCGACGCCGAGCATCAGCCTTCGGCGGCTCACGCTGAGCGGAACCGCGATCGATGCGGCCATGTCGCGCGACGGCCGGTATCTGGCGTGGGTCGAGTCGTCGGGCGGCCTGCAGGGTCTTCGCGTGCGTCAGCTCGGCGAGGATCGCAGCATCGAGCTGGTTCCTCCCGCACCCGTCGGCTATTGGGGCATCACCTTCTCGCACGACGGTTCTCGCGTGTTCTACGCCACGAAGAGCGCGCAGGACCCGGCCGGGAGGCTTTCCGTCGTCAGCGTGCTGGGCGGCACACCTCGTCCGCTGGTCGAGGGCATCGACAGCACGATCACGCTGTCGCCCGACGGGCGCCGCTTCGCGTTCTACCGCGCCGGATTTCCCGAGCGGGGATCCTCGTCGCTCATCATCGCCGGCGTGGAGGGCGGCGGCGAGCGCGTGCTGGCGACGACGCGGGACCGGCAGTTCTTCGTCCCGGCGTTCTTCGCCGCGCCGTCGTGGTCGCCCGACGGCCGCCGCATTGCCGCGTCGATTCACGATGCGCGAACAGGGGATGCCGGACTGGTCACCATCGATGTCGAGTCCGGCAACATCGAACCGTTCCCGCACCGGTTCAAGGATGCGACGTTCACTTCCTGGCTGCCGGACGGGTCGGGGATCCTGTTCGTCGCCGACCAGGTGGACGCGACTCGGGAGATCCCGCGCAAGGTCTGGCTGCAGCCGTATCCGCGCGGCGAGCCTCGCCGCGTCACACCCGACCTGCTCGAATACCGGAACATCTCCGTGCGCGGCGACGGCAGCGCCTTCGTCTCGGTCGGGCTCGACGCGATCTATTCCCTGTGGCGGGTGCCGCTCGACGGGCGGAGCCCGCAGCGCATCGCCTCGGAGCGCTACGACGGTTTGCTCGGCATCGCGCCGCTCGGCGACGGCCGTCTGATCGTGACCACCGGGGAACGCGGCAACTCGCAGCTCGCGCTCGTCGATCCGGCGAGCGGAAGCCGGCAGAGGCTGACGCGCGAGGGCACCAACATGTGGCCCGCCGTCTCGCCGGACGATCGGACGATCGTCTTCGTGTCCACGCGCGACGGTCAGACAGGACTGTGGCGGATGAACATCGACGGCAGCCAGACGAAGCTGCTGGCCCATCTGCCGCGCCCGTCGTGGCTGTCGGTCACGCCTGACGGGCAGCACGTCATCTGTGCGTCGCTCGGCGACGCGGAGCCCGCAACCTGGCGTGTGCCCATCACCGGCGGCCAGCCGGTGATGATCGCCGCCGGCATCGATCGGCCGGCGGTGTCGCCGGACGGCCGCTTCCTCGCAGGGATCAATGTCGCGGCGGGCGCGGATCAGCTGTCGCTGGTCATCATGCCGCTCGACGGGAGCGGGCCGCCGCGCGCGCTCGGCACCGTCGCACCAGCCACGGCCAATGGCGTGGTCGAGTGGACGGCCGACGGGCAGGGCATTCTCTACTCGACGGTCGAACGCGCCAACATCTGGCTGCAGCGGGTGTCCGGAGGCCAGCCGGTCAAGGTCACCAACCTCACCGATCTGGGCATCGTCCGCGGCCGACGCTCCCCGCGAGGCGACAGCCTGATCGTTGCGCGCGGCGTCACGCAGACCGACGCCTATCTGGTATCGAACTTCCGGTAACACACCGACAACCAATCCGGCAGTCCCGCCGTCTAACGGGGGGCGGCCGGGATCGTCTGCCTTGCGACGGCCGCAGGAGACATCGTGGAGTTGTTCCTGCAGGACCTGCGGCACGCCTTCCGGATGTTCCGGCAGAATCGCGTGTTCACGGCCGCCGCCGTGGCCGCGCTGGCGCTCGGCATCGGTGCGAACACCGCGATCTTCTCGGTGGTGAGCGCCGTTCTGCTCAAGCCCCTCCCGTTCCCCGACCCCGAGAACGTGGTGTTCTTCATGACCACCAGCCGGCAGAACCCGTTCGGCAATCCTGGCGCGTCACCGGCGAAGTTCGCCCACTTCGCGCAGCAGACGACGGTGACGCAGGATGCCACTGCGTTCCGCACGTACGTCGTCAACTACACGGGAGGAGCGTTTCCCGAACAGCTGCGGGCGGGGCAGGTCAGCGCCAACTACTTCAAGCTCTTTGGTGCGCCCGTCTTTCGCGGCCGTACGTTTTCTCCGGACGAAGACCGGCCCGGCGGTCCGCGGGTGGTGGTCCTCAGCCACGGCCTGTGGCAGCGCCGGTTCGGCGCCGATCCGGACGTCATCGGCAAGACCATTCTGCTCAGCGGCGACCCGCATGAAGTGATCGGGATCGTCGGGCCGTCGTTCGACCTGGCGGAGCTTGGCGAGCCCCCGGAGCTGTGGGTGCCGTTCCAGCTCGATCCGAACACGGCCGACCAGGGACATTTCTTCCAGTCGGCCGGACGGCTGAAGCGCGGCGTCTCGCTCCAGCAGGCGCAGGCCCGTCTCCAGCTGTCGGCGCAGGAGTATCTCGAGAAGTTCCCGGGGGCGCTTGGCGACGGCGCCGGGTTCAGCGTGCAGCCGATGCAGCAGGTGTTCGTGCGGAACGCGCGGCCGACGCTGCTGATTCTCAGCGCCGCCGTGGCGTTCGTGCTGCTCATCGCGTGCGCCAACGTCGCCAACCTGCTGCTCGTGCGGGCCACGGTCCGCAAGCGCGAGATCGCGCTCCGCGCCTCCATCGGCGCCGGGCGGGGCCGAATCGTCAGACAGCTGCTGACCGAGAGCGTTCTGCTCTCGGTGATGGGAGGCCTGGTCGGTCTGTTCCTCGGCGTGTTCGGGATCCGCGCGCTGCTGTCGATCAACACCGCCGGCCTGCCGCGCATCGGCGCCGACGGCGTTCTCGTCGGCCTCGATTGGCGCGTGCTCCTCTTCACGGCCGCACTCTCGATCGGCACCGGAGTGCTGTTCGGACTGTTTCCCGCGCTGCAGAGCTCACGCACCGATCTCACGACCGCGCTGAAGGACAGCGCCGGCCGTTCGGGTGCGACGCTTCGACACAACAAGGCCCGCTCCGCCCTGGTCGTCGTCGAAGTGGCGCTGGCGCTGCTGCTGCTCGTCGGATCGGCGCTGCTGATTCGCACCCTGGTCAATCTGCGCGCTGTCGAACCCGGCTACGACCCGTCGAACGTGCTGACGATGAGGATGGCGCTCTCGGGAGAGAAGTACGCACGGACGGAGGCGGTCGAGCAGTTGACGCGACAGGGCCTCGAACGGCTGCGGGCCGTCCCCGGCGTCGTCGCGGCGGCGGCCACCTGCTGCGTGCCGCTCGAGGGCGGATACGGCCTGCCGTTCCGCATCATCGGACGGCCGCTGGAGAAGGGACCGTTCCACGGCGGCGGGGCATGGCTGACGATCTCGCCCGGCTACTTCGACGTCTTCCGGATTCCGATCAGGAGGGGGCGCGCGTTCACCGATCGCGATACCGCCGCGTCGCCCGGCGTCGTGATCATCAACGAGGCGTTCGCGACGCAGTTCTTCAAGGACAGCGATCCCATCGGCGAGCGTCTGCTGATCGGCGCCGGCTTGATGAAAGAGCTGAACGAGGAGCGCGAGCGCGAAATCATCGGCATCGCGGCCGATGTTCGCGACGGCGGGCTCAACAACGCACCCGCGCCGCACATGTACGTGCCCAACGCGCAGGTGCCCGACGCGCTCAACGCGCTGAACCTCCGCATCACGTCGGTGGCGTGGGTGGTGCGCACGCAGGGCCAGCCCTACGGCGTGAGCGCCGCCGTTCAGGAACAACTGCGGCAGGTGACCGGGTTGCCGGTATCGAACATCCGATCGATGGAGGAGATCGTCTCGCGCTCGATTTCCCGGCAGCGGTTCAACGTGCTGCTGATGAGCGTGTTCGGCGTCTCGGCGCTGCTGCTCGCCGCCATCGGGATCTACGGCCTGATGGCGTATTCGGTGGCGCAGCGCACCCACGAGATCGGCATTCGCATCGCGATGGGGGCGGAAGCGCATCAGGTGCGCCGGATGGTGGTGGTCCAGGGCATGCGCCTCGCCGTCGCCGGCGTCATCGTCGGCATCGTGGCGGCATGGTGGATGGCGCTTTCCATGTCGAGCGTGCTCTACGAAGTGCAGGCGCGCGATCCGCTGGTCTTCTTCGTGATGCCGGTGGTGCTGACCATCGTCTCGCTGATTGCCGTCTGGCTGCCCGCGCGCCGTGCGAGCAACGTCAGTCCCTTGATAGCATTACGGGCCCAGTAGCCCGATGCGACACTGTAGTGTCCGGCTTCAGACCCTATGTAGGGCAGACGATGGGTCGGGTTGTATGTTGACTCTCTTTTGAGGAACTAACGCGAAAGGAGTTCGACATGACGAGCACGACCCATCGACCAGAGTCTACTGCGGCGGCGTTGTATGTGGCCTGTGAGCTGAGCGCCCAGGAGTGGCTGTTGACAATGAGCACGGGGCCCGAGGGGCGGC
>Ga0209172_10002714_pt1 | contig 29960 bp, 28 predicted proteins | sample LarsenN4metaG_FD_184113 | JGI IMG/M metagenome (GOLD analysis project Ga0209172, IMG submission 184113) | Hot spring sediment bacterial and archeal communities from British Columbia, Canada, to study Microbial Dark Matter (Phase II) - Larsen... ... | reverse complement strand
TCAGCGTGGTGTTGGCGCCGAGCGGGTGCTTGCGCTCGGGCGCGTCGGCACCGCGCCCGGTCTGCACGGTCAGCACCCAGGCATCGTGCGGCGCGATCGCCAGCGGGATCGGGCCGTGCCCCGCGATCTCCACGCCGACCAGGGCTTTCACCCAGGGCGCGAGCGGGCCGCTGGTCGGCAGGGCATGGGTCAGGAAACGCGGGCCGGCCGCGGAGTCGGTCATGGGTTGGGCCGACAGGGCGGTCGGGGCGCCGCCGGCACGGCGAGGAGGCAAGGACAGGGGCATCACGAACGGACATACGGGCGCGGGCCGTCCGGCGGATCCATCGAGCCGGTGAACGGCGGCGTCGAGGTCGTGCGGCGTGCCGGCAGGGTGCTGGCCGAGGCCGCCCCGTGCACCGGCGTCACCGTGGTGCAGGCCACCGAGGCGACCGCGGGCACGCTGCCGGGGCAGGCGCGCGTGCTGACGACGCAGGTGGAGCGCTTGCGGCCGCCTCTGGGCGCTCGAGGGCGCGTGAAGCAGCGTGTGAGGGCCGCCGCCCCGGCGCGGCGCTTCAGCCGCGCTGCAGCGCGCGCACCAGCGGCAGCAGCCGCGTGTTCCACGCCTCGGCGTCGAGCGGCCCGATGTGCTTGAAGCGCACCACGCCGGCGGCGTCGATGACGAAGGTCTCGGGCACGCCGTAGACGCCCCAGTCGATGCCGGCGCGGCCGTCGCGGTCGGCGGCGATGGCGGTGTAGGGGTCGCCGAGCTTGAGCAGCCACTCGGCGGCGGCGCGCGGGTCGTCCTTGTAGTTCAAGCCGACGATCGGCACCTCGCCGGCCCGCGCCGCGGCCACCAGCAGCGGGTGTTCGTCGCGGCACGGCGCGCACCAGCTCGCCCAGACGTTGAGCACCCAGACGCGGCCCCGCAGCGCCTCGGGCGTGACGGGGCCGGCGCCGTCGTGCAGCGCCGGCAGCGTGAAGGCCGGCGCAGGCTTGCCGATCAGCGGCGAAGGCACCTCGCGCGGCTTGAGGCCGAGGCCGGCGAGCAGCAGCGCCGCCAGGCCGACGAAGCCGGCCAGCGGCAGCAGGCGCACGAGCCGCGTCATGCCGACGCGCCCTGTGCCGCGGCGCGCGAAGTCTCGGTCATGTCCCGCCGCGCCGCGGCGCGGTAGCGCCGGTCGGCGATGGCGATCGCGCCGCCCAGCGCCATCAGGAAGGCGCCGCCCCAGATCCAGTCGACGAAGGGCTTGACCTGCACGCGCAGCGTCCAGGTCTCGGGGCCCTGCATGTCGCCGAGCGCCACGTAGAGGTCGCGCGTCAGGCCGGTGTCGATGGCGGCCTCGGTCATCGGCATTCGTTGCACCTTGTAGACGCGCTTCTCGGGGTGCAGCACGAGCGGTGCGCGGCCTTCGCGTTGCACCTCGATGACGGCGCGCGCGGCCATGTAGTTGGGGCCGCGGTGCTCGCCGATCGAGCGGAAGACGAAGCGCATGCCGGCCACCTCGACTTGGTCGCCGACGTTCATCTTCACGTCGCGCTCGACCTCGTAGCCGCGCACCATCGTCACGCCGACGATGAACACGCCGACGCCGAGGTGCGCGACCAGCATGCCCCAGAAGCCGCCGCCGGCGTGGCGCAGCGCGGCCCAGCCGCCACGCGTGCGGTCGAGCAGCAGCACGGTGCTGCTCGAGAACACCCAGGCGGCGAGGAACAGGCCGAAGGCCACGCCGAGGCTGAAGCGCCCGGCCGCCAGCGGCAGCAGCGCGGCGGCCAGCGCGCTGGCCACGGCGGCCCAGCGCAGCTGCGCGCCGAGTTCGGCGAGCGACGCGCTCTTCCAGCGCGCCAGCGGCCCCACGCCCATCAGCAGCACCACCGGCGCCATCAGCGGCACGAACACGGCCTCGAAGTAGGGCGGGCCGACCGAGATCTTGCCGAGGCCGAGCGCGTCGAGCGCCAGCGGGTACAGCGTGCCGAGCATCACCGAGCCGGTGGCCACGACGAGCAGCACGTTGTTGACGAGCAGGAACGACTCGCGCGAGACGCCCTCGAAGCGCCCGCCGAGGCCGACCTTGCCCGCGCGCAACCCGTACAGCGCGAGCGAACCGCCGACCACGATGGCGAGGAAGGCGAGGATGAAGAGGCCGCGCTTGGGGTCGGTGGCGAAGGCGTGCACCGAGGAGAGCACGCCCGAGCGCACGAGGAAGGTGCCGAGCAGGCTGAGCGAGAACGCGGCGATCGCCAGCAGCACCGTCCAGGCCTTGAAGGCGCCGCGCTTCTCGCTCACCGCCAGCGAGTGGATCAGCGCGGTGCCGGCGATCCAGGGCATGAAGCTGGCGTTCTCGACCGGGTCCCAGAACCACCAGCCGCCCCAGCCGAGCTCGTAGTAGGCCCACCAGCTGCCGAGCGCGATGCCCAGAGTGAGGAAGAGCCACGCCGCGGTGGTCCAGGGGCGCGACCAGCGCGCCCAGGTGGCGTCGAGCCGGCCGGCGAGCAGCGCCGCCACCGCGAACGCGAAGGCCACGGCGAAGCCGACGTAGCCCATGTACAGCAGCGGCGGGTGCAGCACCATGCCCGGGTCCTGCAGCAGCGGGTTGAGGTCGCGCCCGTCCAGCGCCGGCGGCGTGAGGCGCACGAAGGGGTTGGAGGTGAGCAGCACGAAGAGCAGGAAGCCCACGCTGACGAAGCCCATCACGCCGAGCACGCGCGCCAGCATCGCCTCGGGCAGCGCGCGCGCGAACTGCGCCACGGCGAGCGTCCAGCCGGCGAGCATGAACACCCACAGCAGCATCGAGCCCTCGTGGCTGCCCCAGCTGGCGGCCAGCTTGTAGGCCTTCGGCAGCTCGCTGTTGGAGTGCTGGGCCACGTTGACGAGCGAGAAGTCGCCGCGCGCGAACGAGGCCATCAGCGAGAAGAAGGCGATGGCGACGAACACGAACTGCGCCTGCGCCGCCGGCCGCGCCAGCGCCATCCACGCCGCCTTGCCGCGCGCTGCGCCGAGCGGCGGCAGCAGCGCCAGCGCCAGCGCGATGCCGAGCGCGACGATGAGCGAGAAGTGGCCGAGCTCGGGCAGCATCGTCAGCCGTCAGTCGTCAGCGCCGTCGAGCAGCGCCTCGCTGCGCAGGTCTTCCAGCGCGCGCCGGCGCCGCTGCACGAGCAGCAGCGCCTCCCAGGCCAGCGCCGCGGCGGCCATGCCGTACGAGCCCCACACGTACAGGCCGTAGCCGCCCATGTCGAGGAACTCGGCCAGCGTGTTCCAGTGCGCGCTCACGCCGCGGCCTCCGGCAGCGCACGCGCCCAGTCGCTGTCGCGCTCGCGTTCGAGCAGCATCGAGCGCAGCCGGTGCAGCGCCGCCGCCGCGCACCAGGCAGCCAGCGCGAGCGCGGCGAGCAGCAGCGCGGCGAAGGTGGCGCCGGGCAGGCTCGGCGAGCGCAGCAGGCCGACGCCGCCGGCCTGGTGCAGCGTCTGCCACCACTGCACCGAGAACACGATGATCGGCACGTTGATCACGCCCACCACCGCCAGCACGACGGCGGCGCGGTCGGCGCGCAGCGGGTCGTCGATGGCCGCGTGCAGCGCGATCACGCCGAGGTAGAGGAAGAGCAGCAGCAGCTCCGAGGTGAGCCGTGCGTCCCACACCCACCACGCGCCCCAGGCCGGCTTGCCCCACAGCGCGCCGGTCCACAGCGCGAGGAAGGTCACCAGCGCGCCGGTGGGCGCCAGTGCCGCGGCCAGCATCGACGCCACGCGCGCGCCCGCCACCAGTCCGACGGCGAAGCAGGCCGCCATCACGACGTAGACGCCCATCGACAGCCAGGCCGCCGGCACGTGCACGAAGACGATGCGCACGAGGTCGCCCTGGCGGCCGTCGGCCGGCGCCAGCACGAGGCCGATGCCGAGCCCCGCCAGCGCGGCGATCACCGCCACGCCCCAGCACCAGGGCAGCGCGCGGCCGGCGATCCGGTAGGCGGCCTCCGGCGTGGCGTGGCGCAGCCAGCCGCTGCCCGGCTGCGACGGCAGCAGCGGCGCGGGGGCGGCATGGCTTCTCATGCCGGGCGGCATTTGCAATCCGCGTGCCGCGGCGCGCGTCGACACCGGCTACTTCGTGTGGCAGCTCAGGCACACGCCGCTGCCGGCATTGCTCACGCGCAGGAAGGTCGGGTTGAACACGCTGCCCGGGCCGGCCGAGGGCACGCCGTGCGGGTCGTGGCACGAGGCGCACTCCACCTCGTAGCCCTCGCCGCTGTTGTACAGGCGGATCTCGCCGGCGTCGGCGTGGTTGTTGCCGTTGGTGTCGAAGTAGGCCAGGCGCGCTTCCTTGCGCGGCGGGTCCTTGAAGTCGGTGCCGGCGCCGGCGGCCGGGAAGCGGATGCCCACCGGGTGGTCGTTGCGCAGGTCGGTGCCGATGGCGAAGGCGGTGAAGTCGGTGGCGCCGGCCTGGATCACGGTGCCGCCGGGCGTGTGGCAGGCCAGGCAGCCGGCCTGGTTGAGGCCGGCGTGCGCGGCGGCGTCGGGGCCGCGCCGGTTGTTCCACGTGTTCAGGAAGTCGTTGTTCTGCAGCGTTTCCTGCGCCGGGTTGTAGCGGCCCGAGCCCGGCATGTTGATGATCGAGTCGACCGCCGTCGTGCCGTCGTGGCAGGACAGGCAGGTCAGCGAGGCCGCGCCCGGCGGGCCCACCGGCTGCGTGATGCTCGGCGTGCCGAGCAGGTCGTAGGTCTGGTAGGTGGTGACGAGCAGCGTGCGGTTCCACAGCGGCGCGTCGATCGTGCGGTTGGCACCGTGCGGCGTGTGGCAGTAGACGCAGACCTCTTCGTAGTCGTTGCGGTAGGCGTCCATCGTGGCGCCGGCCGGGCCGCCGCCGGCGACCTGGCGCTGCGAGAGGTTGTGGCGCGTGTTGCCCACCGTGCCGCGGTTGGTGAACTTGGTCGGCAGGTCGGTGTCGGCGCGTGCCGGCAGCGGCAGCGCCGCCAGCATGGCGGTCAGCCAGGCCGCCAGGGCGGCGAACACGAGCGAGGGCACGGCGGCGCGGCCTATCGTCATGCGGTCCTCCTCACACGAAACGTCGTTCGTTCGAAGGCCCGGCGCTGCAAGACGCGTACCGAGGCGGCGCCGCGCGGCGCACGAGGGCGGGCGGCGGCGGCGCTTCCCGATTTCGAGCGCCGTTCCCGAAATCGGGACGCGCGGCGTGCGTCCGGCCGTCCGGCCCCCCCGTCGTTCAGCCCGACCCGGCCAGGGCGCGCCCCTCCTCGTCGCTGAGCTTGCGCAGCACCTCCACCTTGTGCAGGAACTGATCGACCACGTACAGCCGGCTGCCCTCGTCGCAGGCCAGGCGCGCCGGCAGCTGGTAGCGGCCGGGCGTGTCGCGGTTCTCGCCGGCGCCGCGCGGCGCGCGGCCGCCGAGCGCGAGCAGCAGCGCGCCGTCGGGCCTGAAGACCTGCACGTTGGCGAGCAGCGCGTCGGCCACGTAGACCAGCCCGGCGGCGTCCACCGCCAGCCCGCGCGGCCGTGCGAGCTGGCCGAGCCCGTTGCCGGCCGAGCCGAAGGCGTGCAGCACGCGGCCCGCGGCGTCGAAGGCCTGCACGCGGAAGTTGCCGGCATCGAGCACCCACAGCGTGCCGTCGGGGCCCATCGCGGCGTCTGAGGGCAGGTTGAACTCGCCGGCCGCGCTGCCGCGCCGGCCTATGGTGGCGAGCAGGGCGCCGCTGCGCGTGTCGTGCACGCAGACACGGTGCGCCTCGCTGTCCACGCCGCCGGTGTCGACCACGTGCACGCGGGTGCCGTCGGCGCTCACCGCCAGCGCGGTCGGGCGCACCCAGTGCGCGCCGCCGTCCACCTCGCCCAGGTAGAGGCCGAGCGGGTCGTAGATGACGACGCGGCGCGCCGTGCTGTCGACCACGTAGACACGGCTGCGTGCGTCCAGCGCGATGCCGGCCGGCTTCTTCAGCTCGCCCTCGCGGCGCACGCCGAACACGAAGGTGCGCCGGCGCGGCACGTCGAACACGAAGACGCGCCGGCCTTCGGTGTCGGTGACGTAGACGCGGCCCTCGCGCGCCGCCACGGCCAGCGGCTTGCCGAAGCTGTGGCGGCCCGGGTCCTCGCCGGTGAGCAGGCGGCGCAGTCGCGTGTCGTCGCCCGTGTCGTGCAGGCTGGCGCCGTTGCGCAGCGTGGCCTCGTAGACGAAGCGCGGCTGCTCGGGCGGCGGTGGCCACAGCGGGCGCCGCAGCGGTGCGCCGGCGGGGGGCGAGAGCGCGCAGCCGCTCAATGACGCCAGCGAGGCGAGCGGGGCCGTGCCGAGCCAGCTCGCCGCGGTGCGCCGGTGCATGGCGCTGCTCGCCCCTTACTGGCGCGCGCCGGCCGGACTCGCCTGCCGCGCCTGCTGCTCCAGCGCGCGCCGCTGGTACAGCACGCTGCTCACGAAGTGCGCGATGTCGCGCACCTCGCGCGGCGCCAGCACGTGCTGCCAGGCCGGCATCGAGGTGCCCGGCAGCCCCTCGCGGATGCGCTGCTCGAGCAGCGCCGTCGGCATCGACGCGGCGGTGTACTGCGTCAGGTCGCGCGCCTTGGGCTCCATGAACTGGCCGATCCAGTTCTTGCCGGTGCCGTCGGCGCCGTGGCAGAAGGCGCAGTTGGCCTGGAACAGCGCGGCGCCGCGCTTCTGGCGCGCCGTCATGCCCTCGGTGGGCGGCGGCACCTCGTGCTTGGCGTAGACGCTGGCGCTGCTCACCGCGTCCACCGGCGGCGTGTTCGGCTGCCCGGGCTCGAAGCCGAAGCGCGGGTACGACACCGGGCGCGCCATCCAGGCCGGGCCCTCGTCGACGACGCGCCCGCGGTCGTGGCACGACACGCAGGCAGCGAGGAAGAGGCGCCGGCCGGCCTGCTGCGTCTCTTCGAGCGTCTCGACGGGCGCATCGAGCGCGATCTCGCCGCGCGCGAACGGGAAGGCGCTCGCATAGCGCTCGTGGCGCGGCCAGCCGTTGGCCGTCGTGTGGTAACGCGTGTTGGGCGCCTTGCGACGCACGAACTCGTCGGCGACGAAGGCCGACACGGCGCGGATCTCGCGGTCGGGGATCACGCCGACGAAGGACTTCATCGCCGTGCCGGCGCGGCCCTCGCGCACCGCCCGCTCGATCTGCGCCATCGTCAGCTGCGACTGCGTGAAGTCGCGCGGCCGCGGGTTGAGGTAACTCGTGGCGAGCGTCTTCGCGTCGCCCGAGTAGCCGTGGCAGAAGTAGCAGCGGTAGTTGTAGACCTGGCGGCCGAGTTCGGCCGTGCTCGATGCCGGCGCGGCCGCGACGGGGATGGTCGCTGCCGCTGCTGCGGCCCCCGGCTCCAGCGCGCTCAGCGCGTCGTCGTAGCCGCCGGCAAAGACGACGAGCGCCGCGAAGGTGGCGAGCGAACCGATCAGCGGCAGTCTCATCGCGCGACCTTCACGCGTGCGGGCCGCTCAGCGGGCCGCCGTCTCCGGCGGCTTGCCGACGATGAAGCTCTGGAACACGTACTCGGCCACGTCGGCCATCTGCTGCGCCGTGGCCACCTGCTTCCAGGCCGGCATCTCGGTGCCCAGGCGGCCTTCGCTCACGCCGGCGTAGAGCGCCAGGCGGTTGAAGCGCGCGCGCGACTCGTCGCTCAGGAAGTTGCGCGGCTTGGGGTTGATGAAGTAGGCGCGCGGCCCCGCCCCGTCGCCGCGCGCGCCGTGGCAGGCGGCGCAGTTGGCGAGGTAAAAGACACCTCCGCGCCTGGCGTCGCCCTTCAAGCCGTTGGGGAGCCCGGCCTTCATGTCGACCTGCGCGGAGGTGAAAGCGCCGTCGGCTTCGCGGCCGCCATGGGCGCGGGTGCCGGAGATCTGGCCACTGCCCGACACCGCCTCGCCGAGCACGAAGCGCTTGTGCACGTAGTCGGCGAGCAGTTCGATGTCGCGGTCGGAGAGCTGGCGCTTCCACGACACCATCGCCGTGCCGGGGCGGCCGAAGGCGATGGCCGCGGCGATGCGCTCGCGGCTCAGCTCGCGCTTGGACTCCGCGCTCGTGAAGTCCTTCGGCAGCGTCGACAGCGCGCCGGTGGCGCGGCTCCTGCCGTCGCCCTTGTCGCCGTGGCAGACCGAGCAGTAGTTGTGATAGAGCGCGGCCGGGTCGCCGCCCCCCTGGGCCGCGAAGACCAGGCCGCAGGCGGCCAGCAACAGCAGGGCAACGATGGGCTTCATGCCGGCGCGGGTTGCAACTTCCTTGCCACCGCCCATGCCGGCGCGGCGGACTGGCATGCGGCTTGCAGCCGGCGGCGTCGATCACGCTTTGTCCCCCCTTCCAACACTCAGCATCGACACTCAGGAGCCCCGGTCATGTCGTTTTCAACCCCGAGACAGGTTCTTCTCACTTTCGGCATCGCGGGCCTGACGCTCGCCGGCGCACCGGCGCTGGCCAACGACGGCAAGGCCATCTACGAGAAGACCTGTTCCGTGTGCCACGCCGCCGGCGTGGCCAACGCGCCCAAGTTCGGCGACAAGGCGGCCTGGGCGCCGCGCATCGCCACCGGCAACGCGGCCATGCTGGCCACCGTGATCAAGGGCAAGGGCGCGATGCCGCCGCGCGCCGGCACCACGCTCAAGGACGACGAGATCAAGGCCGCGCTCGAGTTCATGGTCGCGGCGGCCAAGTAGACGGAGACGGAGCGGAGACGGAGCCACGACGATGCGCGCGCCCGGCGCCAAGGCCTGGTGCTCGGCCCTCGTGCTGCTGCTCGCGGCCTGCGCGTCGGCGCCGCCGGCCACGCCGCCGGCCGCGCCGCGCGAGCTCGTCTTCCCGGCGCCGCCCGACGAGCCGCGCTTCGTCTTCGAACGCACCATCCGCAGCAGCACCGACGTGCTGCCCGAGCAGGCCACGAGCGGGCTGCGCCGCCTCGTCACCGGCGAGGAGACGCGCGGCGAGCCGCTGTCCAAGCCCTACGCGGTGGCGGTGGCGCGCGGCCGCATCTACGTCAGCGACACGGTGGCGCGCTACGTGCATCTGTACGACGTGCCGGCCGGCCGCCAGTACCGCATCGGCGACGACGAGGGCCCGGGCCAGCTGATCAAGCCGATCGGCCTGGACGTCGACGCCGCCGGCAACCTCTACGTGGCCGACATCGGCGCCAAGGCCATCGTGGTCTACGGTCCGGAGCGCAACTTCCTGCGCCGCATCGGCGGTGACAAGTGGTTCGCGCGCCTGGCCAGCGTCACCGTCGACCCGGCCGGCCAGCGCGTCTACGCGGTGGACATCGGCGGCGTGAGCAGCGAGAACCACCGCGTGCGCGTGTTCGACGCGGTCAGCGGCGCGCACGTCATGGACATCGGCAAGCGCGGCAGCGGCCCCGGCGAGTTCAACCTGCCGCGTGACCTGGCCATCGGCAAGGATGGCCGCCTGTACGTGGTCGACGGCGGCAACTTCCGCGTCGTCATCTTCGACCGCGAGGGCCGCTACGTCGCCAGTTTCGGCAGCGTGGGCAAGCAGTACGGCCAGTTCGCGCGGCCCAAGGAGGTGGCGGTCGACCGCGAGGGCAACGTCTACGTCGTCGACACCGCGTTCGGCAACTTCCAGATCTTCAACCCCGACGGCGAGCTGCTGCTCTTCGTCGGCGAGCGCAGCGAGCGCGACGGGCCGGCGCGCTACATGCTGCCCTCGGGCATCGCGGTGGACGAGGACGGTCGCGTCTACATGGTCGATCAGTGGTTCCGCAAGATCGACGTCTACCGCCCGGCCACGCTCAAGGCCGGCAGCGGCTTCCTCGCGCAGCGCCCCGTGGTGCGCTGAGAAGCCGCGCCGCGGGCCGGCGCGCAGCGCCCTCCCACTCCCCAGCCGCGCCCCTCGGACGCGATTTCCCGAAGCCGGGAAAACGCCCCGGCCGCGTTCCGAATAGCTGGATCGCCCGCAGGGGCCGCCCCAGGGGCGGCCCCCCGGCCGGTGCGTGGCACGCAACGTGCAGAACGCAGTGCGTCACGCAAGGCATTGGGGAGTGCACCAGGTGACGACGATCGATCAACTCAACCTGATGAACTTTCGAGCGAGGACGACATGAAATTGCCATGGCTTTCCGGTCGTGTGCGCAGTCGTATGGGGTGGGGCGCGGCGCTGGCAGCGTTGCTCTTCGCGCTGTGCGGCAGCGTGCAGGCGCAGACCCCGGTGGGCATTGCGACGACCAAGCACAACCTCGGGTCCGGCACCGGCCCCGCGGGACGCAACCAGACCGGCGAGACGGCCGAGATCTGCGTGTTCTGCCACACCCCGCACGGCGCCGACACCGCCGCGCCGGTGCCGTTGTGGAACAAGCGCCTCGGCGCCGACGGCACGCCCGCGGGCGGCGGCACCTACACCAGCTACGCCACGCTGCAGACGCCGTCGCTGGACGGCACCATCGCGCCGGTCGGCTCGATCTCGATGGCCTGCCTGTCCTGCCATGACGGCACGCAGGCGATGGACAACGTGATCAACGCGCCCGGCTCGGGCGGCGTGGTCGCCGACGGCGGCGGCAACGACGGCCGCACCTGGGCCTGGACCGGCGCCACCGTCAACGCCACCACCGGCCGCCTGACGAGCGGTCCGGCGCTGCTCGGCACCGACCTGTCCAACGACCACCCGATCGGCATCCAGTACTGCGGCGGCGGCCTCGCCGGCGCCGGCGGCACGGTCAGCGGCACCTGCCGCGACGGCGACTTCCGCGCTCCGGAAACGCAGCTCATCAACGGCAACCAGATCTTCTGGGTGGATACCGGCGGCACCGGCAAGCAGCGCACCGACCTGCCGCTGTACCAGCGCGCCACCGGCGGCCTCGGCCCCTTGGTGGAATGCGCGAGCTGCCACGACCCGCACGTCTCCAGCGGCCAGGCCGGCCCGGCGGGCACGGGCCAGAGCGGCGGCGAGACCTTCCTGCGCATCAGCAACGCCAACAGCGCCGTGTGCACGGCCTGCCACGTGAAGTGAAGCCCCAAGACCGACAAGAGGGTCCACTGCACTGAGTCCGCAGCCGGCGCGGACACGCGTCCGCGCCGGCCCCTTCAACCCCATCAACCTCCTCCACCGCCCGTGCCTGCCGTGTCTGTTCGCGAGTCCGTCCGCGAGTCCGTCCGCCCCCGGGGCCGCATCCTGCTCGGGGCCTGCCTGGCCGCGACCTGCATCGCCGCCGCCGCCGCGGAGCCGGCCGCCTCGGCGCCCGCCAGCGCACGAGCCAGCGCGACCTTCGCCCGCGTGGGCGACGTCGTGATCAGCGGTGCCGACTACCAGCGCGCACTCGCCGTGGCGATGCGCAAGAAGTACTACCACGCCAAGCCGCCCGAGGCCGAGGTGGCGCGCTTCCAGCGCGAGGTGGGCGACGACATGGTCAACCGCGTGCTGCTGCTGGCCGAGGCCAGGAAGCGCGGCGTGCAACCCGACCGCGACAAGATCAAGGCCACCGTCGCCGGCTACGACGCGCAGTACAAGGGCAGCGCCAACTGGGCCGCCAACCGCGAGAAGATGCTCGCGGCCGTCGTGCCGCAGCTCGAGACCGAGAGCCTGCTCGAGCGCTTCGAGAAACTGATCAGGACCGTGCCCGAGCCCGACGAGGCCACGGCACGCGCCTACTACGACAAGCACCGCGAGCTCTTCGTCGAGCCCGAGCAGGTCAAGCTCGCGGTGATCCTGCTGCGCGTCGACCCGAGCTCGCCCACCGCGGTGTGGAACAGCGCCAAGGCCGAGGCCTTCGCGATCCACAAGAAGCTCGTCGGCGGAGCCGACTTCGCCGAGCTGGCGCGCCTGCACTCGGCCGACCGCACCGCGCCGCGCGGCGGCGAGATGGACTACACGCACCGCGGCATGCTGCCCGAGGCGGTGCACGGCGTGGTCGACGCGCTCGCCGTGGGCGCGCTGTCCGAGCCGGTGCGCCTGCTCGAGGGCTACGCCATCCTGCGCCTGGTGGGCCGCAAGAAGGCCGAGCAGCGCAGCTTCGAGCAGGTGCGCGAGCGCGCCGGCGACCTGTGGCAGCGCGAGGAAGGCGAGGCGCGCTGGAAGAAGCTGATCGCCGAACTGCGCCAGGCCACGCCGATCCGCATCGACGAGAGCCACTATGCGCCGCTGCGGGGTCCGACCGACAAGCCGCGCGCGGGTTGACCGCGGCGCTCGGCCGCCGCTCAGCCACCGAGCCCGCCGCATGCCGAGTCAGCGCCCCAGCCGCCGCCGCAGCCCGGCGTGGCCGGGTCGGCGCTGGCCCGGTGGCCGCTGGTGGTGCGGTCCGCTCGCCCTGGCGCTGGCCGCGCCCGGCGTGCACGCCGCGCCCTTCGTGCCCGGCGGCCCGGTCGAGGCCGATCCGCCCACCGGCGAGGCGCCCGCGGCGCGCGCCGCCGAGCCGCTGCAGGGCGGCGGCATCCAGTGGCGCTTCGCGCCCTGGCGCGTCAGCGGCGCGCTGGCCGTCGAGGCGCGCACGCTGCGCCTGGAGGACGGCCAGCGCTCGACCAACCTGCTGCAGACCGGCGACGTCGACTTCGCCAGCCACGTCTGGATGCCCTGGTTCATCCAGGTGCGCCTGGGCTTCGGCTGGGTGGCCAGCCGCGCCGGCGGCGGCCGCGACGAGGCGAACGACGCCTTCGGCCTGACCGGCCGCGCCGCGCTGACGGTGTTCCCGATGAGCCGCTTCCCCTTCGAGCTGCGCGCCGACGTGAGCGACAGCCGCAGCCGCAGCGACTCGGGCGCGCTCAACCTGGGCAGCGACTACCGCTCGCAGCGCGTGGTGGCCACCCAGAGCTGGCGCCCCGAGCGCGGCAACGCCAGTGTGCAGGTGGTGCTCGACCACAGCACGCTCGAGACCGACACCGCACGCGACCGCCTGGTGAGCGCCGGCCTCACCGCGCAGCAGCAGGCGGGCGCGCACCGCCTGGACTTCAACGCCACCCACACCGACCACCGGCACAGCGACCACGACGAGCACACCACCACCTCGTCCCTGGTGGCGCGCCATGGCTGGCTGCCGAGCCCGGCGCTGCAGCTGGAGACGATGGCCTCGTGGAACGAGACGCGCCTGCAGGGACGCGACTTCGACAACGGCAGCGACCTGCGCCAGATCTCCACCTTCGGCACCTGGCGGCTCGGCAACGGCAGCAACGGCGCCAACGGCGTGTACGGCGGTCGCGGCGCGCCGCTGTTCACCGGCAGCGCGCGCTGGGTGCAGGCGCGCACGCTGGGCAGCGACGACGCGGCGCGCGCCGAGGCCGTCAACGCCACCCTCGGCTGCGCGCAGGAGCTGGGGGGCGGTTGGCGCACCGCGCTCGCCGGTTCGGCCAACCGGCTCGACAGCGCCGGCAACGACGCGCAGACGAGCGTCGGCGCCAATGCCACGCTGGCCTGGACGCCGATCGGACTCCTGTTCGCCGGCTGGCGTTATGCGCCGAGCGCCACGCTCAGTGCCGGCGGCACGCGCGACACCGCCAACGGCGCGCGCCAGGTGGTGGGCCTGCAGCTGGCGCACGGCGTGTCGCAGGAGTTCCCGCTCGGCGCCGGCGCGATGCTCGCGCTCGGCCTCACGCAGAGCGGCGGCGTGCTGCACGAATCGAGCACGCGGCCCGACGCGAGCGCGCTGGCACACGGCTTCAACGTGGCCTGGCAGCGCCTGGGCGAGACCGGCAGCCAGACCCTGGCCGCGCTGTCGGCGAGCGACTCGCGCAGCTTCGGCGGCACGCGCGGACGCTTCCAGCTCGTCAACCTGCAGCTCAGCCAGCGCGTGGCGCTGTCGCGCTGGTCGAGCTGGTCGGCGGCCTTCACGGCGCAGGCCACGCGCAGCGAGACCAGCGAGCTCGACGTGTTCAGCGGCGAGCGGCGCGAGCAGAGCCTGGACTGGGCGCCCTTCTACAGCGGCAGCGCCAGCTACGAGCAGCAGCGCGTATTCGGCGTGCCGCGGCTGAAGTTCTCGCTGCTGCTGGCCGCCACCAGCCAGGTGATCGAGCGGCGCGCGCTCGGCGACATCGACGCGCCGCGCGAGCGCGTCACCGAGTCGGCCGAGGCGCGTCTGGACTACACGATCGGCAAGCTCGACGCCCGCCTGGCGGCGCGCGTGGCGCGTGTCGAGGGGCGCAGCGTGGCCGCCGTGCAGGCGCGCGCGCAGCGCCGCTTCTGAGGAGTGTCGATGAAGTTGCAGGCGCTGATCGCGGGGGTGTTGCTGGCGCTGCTGGCCGCCCCCACGCCGGCCGAGTACGGCGACGTGGTGATGAACAACTTCTCCGACGCCGCCGGCATGCGGCCGGTGGTGTTCCCGCACTGGTTCCACCGCGTGCGCTTCCGCTGCAAGGTCTGCCATGCCGACCTCGGCTTCCAGTTCAAGGCCGGCGGCAACCAGGTCAACATGGTCAAGATCATCGACGGCCAGTTCTGCGGCGCCTGCCACAACGGCGAGATCGCCTGGTCGGTGGAGAACTGCAACCTCTGCCACAGCGGCAAGCCCGGCCTGCCCACCCAGGTGCACGAGAGCACGCTGCCGCGGCTGGACGCGCCGGTGGCGGCGGCGCCGGCGGCCTCGGGCGCGCGGCGTTGAGGGGCCGGCGATGAAGCGCTCGCTCGTGATCATCGGTCTCGTGGCAGCCGGCGCGATGGCGCCGCTGACCGCTGCGGCTCAGGCCGCCGGCAAGGCGGTCTACGACATGGCCTGCGCGGCCTGCCACGGCGCTGGCGTGCTCGGCGCGCCCAAGCCCGGCGATGCCGCAGCCTGGGCGCCGCGCGCCAGCGCCAAGGGCGGCCTGGATGGCCTGCTCAAGAGCGCGATCGCCGGCACCGCCAAGGGCATGCCGCCCAAGGGCGGACGCATGGACCTGACCGAAGCGCAGCTGCGCTCGGCCATCGAGTTCATGGCCGCCGGTGCGCTCAAGGCCGCGCCCGCGGCCGCCGCGCCGGCCCAGCGCACGGCCCCGCCGGCCGCTGCGGCTGCGGGGACCGCCGCGGCCGCCACCACCGCAGCCGCGGCCGGCAAGGCGGTCTACGACTCGGCCTGTGCCGCCTGCCACGGTGCCGGCGTGCTGGGCGCGCCCAAGCCGGGCGAAGTGGTGGCCTGGGAGCCGCGTGCGGCGGCCAAGGGTGGCCTCGACGGCCTGCTCAAGAGCGCGATCGCCGGCACGAGCAAGGGCATGCCGCCCAAGGGCGGCCGCGTCGACCTGACCGACGCGCAACTGCGCGCGGCCATCGAGTTCATGGCCGCCGGTGCGTTGAAGGCGCCGGCCGCGGCCGCCGCGCCGCCGGCGCGCGCCGTGGCGGCGGCTGCACCTGCAGCGGCCCCCGCGCCCACGCCCGCGCCCACGCCCGCTCCCGCTCCCGCTCCGGCGCCCACGCCGGCCCCTGCCGCCGCAGCGCCCGCTGCGACCTCGCCCGCCGCCCCGGCCGCGGTGACCGCCGCAGCGCGCGCCCCTGCCGCCGGCCCCGCCTCGGCCGAGGTCAACGCCTTCAACCGCCTGCTGCGCCCGCCGCCGCGCGTCAACCGGCCGGCCATGGAGTCGGGCATCCACGATCCGGCCAACGACATGACGGCGCAGCTGCAGCCGCCGGCCGAGGCCTTCGCCAAGTGGCCGCGCAGCACGGCCGGCAACCACGTCGACTGGGTCAAGGCGCTGGACAACAAGCTGCTCGCGCCGCGCTGGGACAAGAGCGACCCCAACGCGGCGGCCATCGTGATGGACCTCAACATCGTGCGCGAGGTCAAGGGCTCGATGCCCGACGTGGTCTACCCGCACAAGCAGCACACCGAGTGGCTGGACTGCAGCAATTGCCACCCGGCGATCTTCGTGCCGCAGAAGGGCGCCAACCAGATCAGCATGGCCGCCATCCTGCTCGGCCAGAAGTGCGGTGTCTGCCACGGCAAGGTGGCCTTCCCGGTCAGCGAATGCCGGCTGTGCCACTCGCGCAAGAAGGCGGTGGCCACGGTGGCGGAGGACAAGAAGTGACCAGGGCGCTGCCGCGCTGGGCGGCCTGGCTGGCCCTGGCCACGCTGCCCGCGCTGTCGGCACTGCCTGCACTCGCGCCGGCGCAGCCTGCCGACGAGACACGCGCGCAGACCGAGCAGCGCCTGCGCCTGGCCGCGCAGCTGCTCGCCGACTCGCCCACCGCGCAGCGCATCGTGGCCAGCGGCGACAGCGCCGCGGTGGCGCATCTCAACGAAGGCCGGCTGCACCACTCGATCGCCGAAGACGCCTTCAAGCGCGGCGACTTCGCCGCCGCGCGCCGCTCGGCCGACGAGGCGCTGCGCCACCTCGGCCACGCGCGGCGCATGGTGCCCGACCAGCCGGCGCGCCAGGCCGCGCTGCGCACGCGCCACGAGCAGGTGCAGGCCAACCTGGAGCGCCTGCTCGAGAGCTGGCGCCAGCGCGTGCCGCCTTCCGAGGTGGAGGACGGCGACCGCATGGCCGCGATGGGCCTGCTGGCCACCGCCAGGGGCTTCGGCCAGCAGGGGCGCTACGAGGAGTCGCTGCACGTGATGGCGAGCGCCGAGAAGCACCTGCTGGTCGGCATGGCGCGCACGCTGCAGACGCGCGAGCTCGACTACACCGTGCGCCCCGGCACGCCGGCCGAGGAGCTGCAGCTGGAGCTGGCGCGCCACCAGGGCCTGGCCGAGCTGCTGCCGCTGGCGCTGGCCGAGCTGCGCCCGCGCCCCGACGCCGCCGCGCTGGCCACGCGTTATGCCGACACCGCGCGCACGCTGCGCGAGCAGGCCGTGCAGCAGCGCGACGCCGGCAACGTGACGCAGGCGCTGGCCCATGTCCGCAGCGCCACGCTGTACGTGCAGCGCGCACTGGCCGCGGCCGGCGTCGTCGCGCCGCCGGCCGAAGGGGAACGTCCATGAAGCGCCCGGTCCACGTCATGCTGCTGCTCGGGGCGCTCGTAGCGTGTGCGGCGCTCACCGCGGCCGGCCGCAGCGCAGCCCAGGACCCCGACCCGCTCGAACGCCGCCTGCAGTCGGTGGCCACCCTGATCGAACGCTCCTCGGCGGCGCGCCAGATCGAAGCCAGCGGCGAGCCGGCGGCGCGCGAGAAGCGCGACAACGCTCGATTGCTGCACCGCGAGGCCAGCGCCATGTTCAAGGCCGGCGACAGCGCCGGCGCGGCGCGTGCGCTCGACCAGGCGGCGCGCGAGATGATGAACGGCGCGCGCCTGGCCAAGCCCGAGCAGATCACCGGCGACAAGCAGCGCGCCGACTTCGAGGCGCGGCTGGCCAGCACGCGCGCGCTGCTCGCCGCGCAGCAGCGCATCACGCAGGAGAAGGGCAACCCCGGCGAGGCGGTGGCGGCCACGCAGCGCATCGCCGCGCTGCTCGCCGAGGCCGAGGGCCTGGCCGCGCGCGGCGCGCTCGAGCCGGCCCGCGCGCCGCTCGAACGCGCCTACCTGATGGCGCGCGTGTCGATCGAGGCGCAGCGCCGCGGCGACACGCTGGTGCGCGCGCTCACCTTCGCCAACAAGCGCGAGGAGTACGAGTACGAGCTCGACCGCAACGACACCCACCGCATGCTGATCCAGGTGCTGCTGGCCGACCGCAAGGAGGCCGCCTCGTTGATGAAGGGCTTCGTCGACCGTGCCGGCGTGCTGCGCGGCGAGGCCGAGGCGCGCGCCCAGCGCGGCGATCACGAGGCGGCGATCAAGGGGCTCGAAGACTCCACGCGCGAACTGGTGCGCGCCATCCGTGCCGGCGGCATCTTCATTCCCGGCTGACCGTGCGTGAAGCAGCGCGCCGTGGTCCTCGCCCTGCTGCTGCTGACGGCGCTGGCCGCGGCCGCGTCGCTGTGGAAGCGCCTCGAGGAAGACGGCCTGCACGACCCGAAGAGCCCGGCCATCGGGCTGCTGCAGCAGCCGGCCGAGGCGCTGGCGCCGCTGCCGCGCGACGGCGCGGGCAACCTCGTCAACTGGGTGCAGGCCATCGAGAGCGGTGCCATCGACCCGCGCACCAACCTGTTCGCCGGCACCGAGGTCAGGGTGCGCGAGGACGCGATCCTGGTCGCACGCTACGGCTCGCTGCCGTCGGTGGTGTTCCCGCACCGCGCGCACACGCTGTGGCTGGACTGCAGCAACTGCCACGACCGGCTCTTCAAGGCCGAGCGCGGCGCCAACCGCCTGAGCATGAGCGCCATCCTCGAGGGCGAGCAGTGCGGCGTCTGCCATGGCGCGGTGGCCTTCCCGCTCACCGAGTGCAACCGCTGCCACAGCCTGCCGCACTCGCAGGTGCGGCAGTTCGAGCAGCGGCAGCGCGAGCTGCAGGCCGCGCGCGAACGGCAGGCATCGCCGCCGTCGCCGTCGCCCGCTCCGAACCCGGGGCCGAAGACGCCATGAAGCGCTGGGCCTGGCTGCTGCCGCTGCTGCTGGCCGCCGCGCCCGACGCGCCGTGGGCCGAGTACGGCGACGTCGTGCTCAACCGCCGCTCCGAGGCCGAGGGCGTGCGGCCGGTCATCTTCCCGCACTGGTTCCACCGCATCCGCTTCCGCTGCAAGGTCTGCCATTACGAGCTCGGCTTCACGATGCGCGCCGGCGCCAACGACGTGCGCATGAGCGACATCATCGACGGCAAGTTCTGTGGCCTGTGCCACAACGGCCAGATCGCCTGGGGACCCGAGCGCTGCGACCTCTGCCACTCGGGCAAGCCGGGGCTCAAGAGCGGCATCGTGGGCGGCGCGCAGACCTCGGGGCCGGGGCGCTGGTGACGATGGACCGCCGCCTCGTCCTCAGCGGCGCCGCGGCGTTCGCCGCGCTGCTGCTGGCCGACGGCTGCGCCAGCGACCCCGAGGCGGCGCCGGTCGCGCGGCCCGGTCAACCGCTGCGCTGGCGCACGCTGCAGGGCGGTTTCCTCACGCCGGCGCTGCCGCCGCTCGGCATCCCGGCCGCCGGCGGCACCGGCATGTTCACGCGCTGGATCGCGCCCGGCGCGCTCGCGCTGCAGGGCAACGACCTGCTGGTCGCCGACACGGCCACGCAGCGCCTGTGGCGCGCCGAGCTGAACGGCCAGCTCGTCAGCGGCGTGGCCGGTGCGCCGGTGGGCCCCGACAGCGCACTGCTGCTCGGCCCCGACCTCTCGGCCTGGGTGCTCGACACCGCCAGCGCGCAGGTGCTGCGCTTCGCGCGCGACGGCCGCCTGCTGCAGACCTGGCGCCTCGGCATCACGCGCGCCGCACCGGCGGCCATGGCGCTGGCCGACGGCGGCGCCACGCTGCTGCTGGCCGACGGCCTGTCGGCCACCTGGACCGAGCAGCGCGCCGGCGTGCCGCGCAGCATCGCGCCCGAGCTCGAAGGCGGCGCGCGCGTGAGCGGCGTGGACGCGCTGGCCAGTGCGCCCGCCGGCGGCGTGTTCGTGCTCGACCGCCTGGCCGGCGCGGTGCACGAAGTGAGCCGCGAAGGGCGCGTCCAGCGCACGCTCGGCCGCGGTGAGCTGCTGCAACCGGTGGCCATCGCCGCCGACCGCATCGGCCGCGTCTACGTGCACGACGCGCAGGACCACTCGATCAAGCGGCTGCAGGCCGGCAAGCCCACGCTGCGCTGGAGCGCGGCCGAGCTCGGCGTGCAGCGCATCGGCGGCATCGCGGCCGACGGCTGGTTCCTGGCGGTCAGCGACCGCCTGGCCGGCCTCGTGCAGGTGTATTCGTTCGCCCACGACAGCGCGCCATGACGAACGCCCGCGCCCTCGTCGTCGCCGGCTTGCTCGCCGCCTTGGTCAGCGGCTTGCTTGCCGGCTGCGCCACGCCGGGCCCGCCCGACGCTTCGGTGCGCGGCCGCCTGCACCTGGGCATGGACGACGCGCCCGAGGGCGCGCGCCTGATGTGGCCGGCGGCGCCCGAGGTGCCCCGCTTCCTCTACACCGGCACCCTGGTCGGCGCGCCGAACTTCAAGCGCGACGAGGCGGCGACGAGCGGCCTCGCCCGCTTCGGCCGCTGGCTGGCCGGGCTCGACGAGCGCGCCGAGGCGCCGCTCGTGCTGCAGCGCCCCAACGCGGTGATCGGCGACGACGAAGGGCGCCTGTTCGTCAGCGACACCAGCCGCCAGGCGGTGTTCGTGTTCGACGAGAAGGCCGGCGCGCTGCTGCTGTGGGAGCAGGCTAGCGAGGGCCAGCGCTTCGTCGCGCCGGCCGGCATCGCGCTGGCGCCGGCGCGCGTCTGGGTGGCCGACGCCGAACTCGGCGCGGTCTTCGAGCTCGACGCGCAGGGCACGCCGCAACGCACGCTCGGCCGTGGCCTGCTCGTGCGGCCGACCGGCGTGGCGCGCGATGCGGCGAGCGGCCGCCTCTACGTGGCCGACACGATGGCGCACGACATCAAGGTCTTCGACGCCGGCGGCGCGCACGTGCAGACGATCGGCCGGCGCGGCGAGGCGCCGGGCGAGTTCAACTTCCCGACCCACCTGACGTTCGCCGCCGGCGAGCTGTACGTGACCGACACGCTGAACAACCGCGTGCAGGTGCTCGACGCCGCGGGCCGGCCGCTGCGCCGCCTGGGCGCGCGCGGCCTCGTGGTCGGCAACCTGGTGCGGCCCAAGGGCGTGGGCGTCGACGCCGAAGGCAACGTCTACGTGGTCGAGAGCTACTACGACAGCCTGCTCGTGTTCTCGCGCGAGGGCGAGTTCCTGATGCCGATCGGCGGCACCGGCACCGCCACCGGGCGCTTCTACCTGCCGGCCGGCGTGTGGGTGGACGCGCGCAACCGCGTGCACATCGCCGACATGTTCAACGGCCGCATCGTGCTGTTCCAGTTCCTGGGGGGCGGCTGATGGCGCGCCGAGCGTTCGCCGCGCTGGCAGCCTGGATGGCCGCGCCGCTGCTCGCGTTCGCCGTGGCCCTGGTGCTGCCGGCGCCGCTGGCCGACGCGCAGCGCGTGTCCGACGTGCGCGGCACGCGCCACAACCTCTCGGCGGCCGGGCCGGGCAGCGTGCGCGCGCTGCCCGCGGGGCAGGGCGGCACCAGCGAGGTCTGCGTGTTCTGCCACACGCCGCACGGCGCCACCCAGTCCGACGAGGGCGGCCTCGCGCTGCGCAGCCCGCTGTGGAACCGGCGCGTGCCGGCCGGCACCACCTACACGCCCTACACCTCGAGCACGCTGGATGCGCTGAACATCACCGAGGGCTTCAACAACACGCCCGGCGGCAGCAGCAAGCTGTGCCTGAGCTGTCACGACGGCACGCTGGCCATCGGCAACGTCAACGTGCTCAACGGCCAGCCCAACGCGCAGATCGCGATGACCGGCACCGGCCCGGGCGGCACCATGCCGCCTGGGCAGGGCACGACCACCGGCTTCACGCGCTACCTGGGCACCGACCTGCGCAACGACCATCCGATCTCGGTCACCTTCAACGCCGCGCTGGCGGCGCGCGACGGCGAGCTGCGGCCGGTGGACGCGCAGCAGCGCTGGCCGGCGACCACCGGCAGCGTGGTCGGCGTGCGCGCCAGCGGCTTCAAGCCGCAGCTGCCGCTGGAGCCCACCGGCACCGCGCGCCAGGGCCAGGTGCAATGCGCCTCCTGCCACGACCCGCACGTGCGCGAACTCGACCCGACCAAGGGCAACCAGAAGTTCCTGCGCGCGCAGCGCTTCCAGGAGGCGGCGCCCGCGGCCACCCACAACGCCGCCAGCGACCAGGTCTGCCTGGGCTGCCACGACAAGAACGGCAGCTTCGGCATCTGGGCCTTCTCGGCGCACGCGCGGCCCGACGTGGCCGACGAGACCTACCGCGACACCTCGGCCGCGCTGCGCGAGTTCCCGGCCGCGCTGCCGGTGTGGAAGGCCGGCTGCCTGAATTGCCACGACACGCACACCGTGCAGGGCGCGCGCCGCCTCACGCGCGAGGGCGTGGACGGCACCTTCGCCGGCGGCAACCCGCTGGCGGCGCGCCAGGGCGGCAACCCGGCGCTGGAGAACACCTGCTACCAGTGCCACACCACGGCGGCCAAGTCGGCGCTGGCCAACGCCACCCAGGTGCCGGACATCGAGAGTTCCTTCGGGCGCACCATCCGCATGCCGATCACCACCGCCGAGCAGGAGGCGACGACCGAGGAGCACGAGATCTCGGGCAACTTCGGCGAGCCGGGGCTCGACTGCAGCAGCGCCAGCAACCGCTGCGGCGCCGACTTCATGGAGCCGCGCAGCAAGCTGGCGTCGCGCCACGCCGAGTGCACCGACTGCCACAACCCGCACCGCGTGATCCGCAACCGCCTGTTCAACGCCAACCCGGCGGCGCCCGACGCCTCGGGCACGCACCGCCACGACACCACCACCGGCTACACGCACACCAACATCGCCTCGGGCGTGCTGCGCGGCAGCTGGGGCGTCGAGCCGAGCTACGCCGGCACCTCGTTCCACACGCTGCCGAGCGGCTACACCGTCAAGCGCGGCGACCCGGGCGCGAGCGCCGACACCTCGGTCAGCGCGAGCTACGTGACGCGCGAGTACCAGGTCTGCCTGAAGTGCCACAGCGACTACGGCTACGCCGACAACAACGTCTACCCGGCCGGCAACCGCCCGGCGCTCCGCCGCACCGGCGGCACGCCGCCCGGCACCAACAACCTCACCGTCTACACCAACCAGGCCAAGGAGTTCCAGGCCCCGGCCTCGCACCAGGGCGGCGCCACGGCGGCCAACTCGGGCGCCGGCAGCAACTACGCCACCAACAACCACCGCAGCTGGCACCCGGTGATCGGGCCCACCGGGCGCAACGGGGCCAACGCGGCGGCCTTCCGCGCGCCCTGGGGCAACGCGATCGGCACGCAGACCATGTACTGCAGCGACTGCCACGGCGAGAACACGCCCGAGGGCACCGTGGTGCCGGCCGCCGGGGTGGCCAATGGGCCGCACGGCTCGGCCAACAACTTCCTGCTCAAGGGGCAGTGGAACAACACCGTGGGCGCCGACAACCGCGGCGACACGGGCCCCAACCCGAACGGCCTTTGCTTCAAGTGCCACAACCCCAACACCTACGCCAACCGCAACGGCACCGGGCAGACCGGCTTCTCCAACGGCAGCCAGGGCAACCTGCACGCCTTCCACACCGACAAGATCGAGCGCATCCGCTGCAACTGGTGCCACGTGGCGGTGCCGCACGGCTGGAAGAACAAGGCCCTGCTCGTCAACCTCAACGACGTCGGCGAGGAGGCCGGCCAGCCCGCCGGCGGCAACCGCGAGTGGCGCATGGGCGCGTCGGGCCAGGCCTTCAACCAGGAGCCCTACTACCTGAACGCCAAGCTCAAGGTGCGCAACTTCGCCACCAGCGGCAACTGGGTGGAGACGAACTGCGGCTCCAACAACTCGGCGCAGGCCTTCGGCACCAACACCAACAACACGCAGAACGGGCGCGACTGGATGCGCTCGGTGTGCGTGACCCCGCCGTGAAGGCACGGTGAACGCGCGATGAAGCCCCTGCTCGCCCACTTCGGCTCGCTGCGCAGCACGCTGGCGCTGCTGGCGCTGCTCGGTGCGGTGGTCGCCTCGCGGCCGGCGTTCGCGCCGCTGGCGCTGGTGTTCGGCGCGCTCGGGCTCAACCTGGCCGCCGCGCTCTTCGTGCACCCGGCGCTGCGCCGCCAGCTGCCGCTGCTGGTGGCGCACCTGGCGCTGCTGGCGCTGGTCGTGCTGGTCGGCATCGGGCGGCTCACCGCGCTCGACGGCCGTTTCGAGCTGACCCAGGGCGTGCCGTTCGACGGCACGCTGATCGACGCCGAGCGCGGCGTGCTGCACCGCGAGCGGCTCGGCGCGCTGGCCTTCCGTCACGAGGGCTTCGAGATCGACTACGCCGCCGGCCGCCGGCGCGGCGCCACGCGCAACCCGGTGGTCTGGACCGACGAGAACGGCGTCGAACGGCGCGCCGTGATCGGCGACCACGTCGCGCTGGTGCTCGACGGCCACCGCATCACGACGACGCCGAACAAGGGCTTCGCGCCGATCCTGCGCTGGCAGGGCGAGGCCGGTGCGCCGCAACTCGGCGCCGTGCACCTGCCGAGCTACCCGGCCCACGAGCTCGCCCAGTCGCGCGCCTGGGCCCTGCCCGACGGGCGCGAGGCCTGGATCCAGCTCGACATCGACGAGACCCTGATCGACCCCGAGGCGCCGGCGCGCTTCCGCCTGCCCGAGCGGCCGCGCCTGGTGCTGCGCGTGGGCGGCGAGCGCCACGTGCTGGCGCTCGGCGAGGAGGCCGCGCTCGACGGCGGGCGGCTGCGCTTCGAGGGCCTGGGCAGCTGGATGGGCTACCGCATCTTCTACGACCCGACGCTGCCCTGGCTGTTCGTCGCCGCCACGCTGTCGGCCCTGGCATTCGGCATGCATTACCTGATCGCCTTCGGTGGCCTGCGCTGGCGTTCGCCGCGCACCGCCGGCGCGCAAGGGGACTGACGGGATGGCGGACAGCGGCTTGCTCATGCTGGCGCTCGGCGGCTACGCCGGCGCGGTGTTCGCCGGCCGGCGCGAGCGGCTGCTGCTCGCCTCGCTGGCCGCGGCGATCGGCCTGCACACGCTGGCCCTGGCCGAGCGCTGGGCGGCGCACGGCCACGGCCCCTTCACGACGATGCACGAGGTGCTCAGCGCCAACCTGTGGAGCCTGGCGCTCGTCACCGCACTCGCGGCCTGGGCGCTGCGCGAGGTCCGCCTGGCCTTCGTGGCGGTGGCGCCGGTGCTCGGCATGCTGGCGCTGTGGGTGCTGGTGTCCGACGCCGGGCGCGGGCACTTCCCGGCCACCTACGCCACCTCGCTGCTGTACTGGCACGCCGTGCTCGGCAAGGCCTTCCTCGGCCTGCTGCTGGTGGCCACCGCGCTCGGCCTGGTGCCGCTGCTGCGCCGCACGGCCTGGGGCGCGCGGCACTTCGCGACGGCGCCCGGCGACGCGCGTTTCGACGAGCTGGCGCACCGCTTCGCCGCCTTCGCCTTCGTGTTCGACGCGCTGATGCTGATCGTCGGCGCGCTGTGGGCGCAGGACGCCTGGGGCCGCTACTGGGCCTGGGATCCGCTGGAGACCTGGGCTTTCGCGACCTGGCTGGCGCTGGTGCTCACGCTGCACGCCCGTGCCACGCTGCGCCCGCGCCCGCTGTTGCACGGGCTGGCGCTGCTCGCGGTGTTCGTGCTGGCCTTCCTCACCTTCTTCGGCGTGCCGTTCATCAGCACCGCGCCGCACAAGGGGGTGGTGTGAGGCTTGCAGGTCGATGGGAGAGGGGAGTGGGCGAGGCGAAGCGCCGCGACCACCGCCGGGCCGGCGCGCTGCTCGCGCTCGCGCTCGTGCTCGGCGGTGGGGCGTGGCTCGAGAGCCGCGAGTCCACGCCCGGCGAAGCGGCCGCGTCGCCGGTGCGCCTGCCGCACGAGGGCGAGGTGAGGCGCCGCTTCGACGAGGCGGCGGTGATGCTGCACGCGCGCCAGTACGACCACGCGATCACGGCACTGCACCGCGTGCTGATGCTGGCGCCCACGTTGCCCGAGGCCCACGTCAACATGGGCTTCGCGCTGCTCGGCCTGAAGCGCCCGGCCGAGGCGCGCCGCTTCTTCGACGGCGCCACCGCGCTCAACCCGGGCCAGGCCAACGCCTACTACGGCCTGGCACTGGCCGCCGAGGCCGAGGGCGACCTCGCCTTCGCCACCGGGGCGATGCGCAGCTACCTGCACCTGGCGCGCGGCGAGGACCCCAAGCACCTGGCGCGCGCCCGCGCCGCGCTCTGGGAGTGGGGCCAGAAGACGGGGCGCGGCGGCATTCCCGTTTCCGGGAACCACTTCCCGGCAACGGCAACGCCGCCGCCCGCGCGGAGCCCGCGATGACGGTGTTCTGGATCGTCGCGGCGCTGTTCCTGGCCGGCGCGCTGCTGTTCCTGCTGCCGGGCCTGCTCGCGCCGGGCGCCGACGGCGCCGCGCCGGCGCGCCGCACCGCGCTGGCGCTCGGCGCCGGCCTGCCGCTGGCGAGCGTGCTGCTGTACCTGGCGCTCGGCAGCCCGCAGTCGATCGCGCCGCAGCTCGCGCCGCCGTCCGCCGCGGGCGCGCGCCACGAGCTGGACGGCGCGCAGATGCAGCAGCGCGTGGCCGCGCTGGCCGAGCGCATGAAGGCCGAGCCGAACAACGTCGAGGGCTGGATCATGCTGGGCCGCTCGTACGTGAGCTTCGGCCGTTATGCCGATGCCGCGCTCGCGCTGCGCCGCGCCAGCGAGCTGCAGCCCGGCAACCCGCACCTGCTGGCCGACCTGGCCGACGTGACCGGCATGGCCCAGGGCCGCCGCCTGGCCGGCGAGCCGGCGCAGTTCATCCAGCGCGCGCTGGACATCGACCCGCGCCACGTCAAGGCGCTGTCGCTGGCCGGCACCGCGGCCTTCGAGATGCGCGACTACGCCGCCGCCCGCGGCTACTGGGAGCGCGTGCTCGCGCTGCTGCCGCCGGACTCGCCGATGCTCAAGTCGGTGCGCGGCAGCATCCTCGAGGCGAGCCAGCTGGCCGACGGTGGGGCCGCGCCGGCTGCAATGCCCGTCGCCGCGCCCGCCGCAGCGGTGGCGCCGGCACCCGCGCGCGCCGCCACGGCCACCGCTCCGGCCGCCGCCCCGGCCGCGGCCAGCCTGAGCGGCGAGGTCGTGATCGCGCGCGAACTGGCGGCGCGCGTGGCGAGCGGCGACACGCTGTTCGTCTTCGCGCGCGCGCCGCAGGGCTCGCGCATGCCGCTGGCCGTGCTGCGCCGCACGCTGGCCGACCCGCGGGCCGATCTGCGGCTGGACTTCCAGCTCGACGACTCGATGGCCATGACGCCCGAGCTGCGCCTGTCCGGCTTCGAGCGCGTGACGCTGCTGGCGCGCATCTCGCGCAGCGGCAGCGCCACGCCGCAGAGCGGCGACCTGGTGGGCGAGCTGGGCGAGGTCAAGCCGGGCGCGCGCGGCCTGCGCGTCGCCATCGACCGCGTCGTGCCCTGAGCCGCGGCGCGGCGCTGCCGCTCACATCACCTCACTTCATTTGCCCGCCAGGTAGGCCTTGGCGTCGGCGTGCCCCTGCGCCGCAGCGCGTTCGATCCACTTCTTCGCCTCCTCGGGCGAGGCGACCACGCCGCTGCCGGTGAGGAACAGGATGCCCAGGCTGTACTGCGCCTCGGCGTGGCCCTGGCGCGCCGCCTCGAAGTACCATTGCGCGGCCAGGCGCTGCGGGTCCTCGGCGGGCGGCAGCGCGACGAGCCCGAAGGCGTACATGTTGGCCAGGTGGAACTGCGCCTCGGCCAGGCCCTGGCGCGCCGCGCGCTCGAACCACTGGCGCGCCAGCGCGTCGTTCTCGGGCACGCCGTGGCCGTGGTAGTACAGCAGCGCCAGGCGCATCTGGGCCTGGGCCTGCCCGCCGCGCGCGAGCGGCTCGAGCAGGCGCACGGCGTTGGCGTAATCCTTGCGTCCGATGGCGGCGATCGCGTCCTGCAGGGCATCGGCCCGTGCGAGGCGGGGCAGCACAGCGCAGTGGATGGCGACCAGGCTCGACAGCACAAGACGGCGTGAATTCATGACCGGGCTCCGGACAGGGCGGCCGTGCGATGCAAGCGCCGTTCCGGCCCGCCGGGCGTGCCGGCGATGAGCCGCGCCGCCGAGTCCCCGCTGCCGGTGCACCGCAGCCTGCGCGCCAAGGGCCTGCTGGCCACGCTGGCGCTGCTGGCCTACGTGGCCGGCGCGGCGCTGTACATCGCGCACGAGCGCGGCAACCTGTTCGAGACGATGCAGTCGCTGGACCGGCTGACGCGCCACGAGAAGACGCTCTCGCTGGCCGAGGCCAGCGCGAGCGCCGCGCTCGTCGAGGTGCGCGAAGGCGCGGCGCCGGCCCGCCTGCTGCCCGCGGCCGAGTTGCGCCCGCTGCTCGAGGCGACCGGCCGCGCGCTCGGCGATCTCGACCGCTTCGACCCCGCCTACGCGCTGCTGCAGCGCGCGCTCGAGCGCCGCGTCGAGGCGCTGCAGGCCGAGGCCACGCCGGCCAACTGGATCGAGCTGCGCGAGGTGCTGACGCGCGCCGCCGACGACCTCGACATCCGGCGCCGCCGCCTGGCCGACGAGCGCGAGGCCATCACGCTGGCCTACCAGCGCCAGTACGACGCGGTCACCGTGCAGTCGCTCGCGCTGGCCACCGTGGGGCTGGTGGCCTTCGGCACGCTGGTGGCGTGGTTCTTCGCCGCGCTCACGCGCGACATCCGGCGCCTGGAAGAACACGCGCGGCGCATCGTACACGGCACCAGGGGCGTGGCCCTGGCGGTGCGGCGCGAGGACGAGCTGGGCCGGCTCATGCACGCCGTCAACCGCATGGCCCACGAGCTCGACGAACGTGAACAGCAGATCCGCCTGGAGGGCGAGCGGCGCTCGCACCACGACAAGATGCTCGCGCTCGGCGCGCTGGCCGCCGGCGTGGCGCACGAAGTGAACAACCCGCTGGCGGTGATCAGCGGCGTGGCCGAGGAGCTGCGTGCGTCGCCCGCCGGCGAGGTGGTGCGCCAGGCCGAGCTGATCATGGCGCAGGCCGCGCGCGCCGGCCGCGCCGCGCGCCAGCTGGCCGAGGTGGCGGCGCCGCAGCCGGCCGACCTGGACTGGGTCGACGTCAACGCGCTCGTCAGGCGCGTCGTGCAGCTGATGGGCTACGACAAGCGCTACCGCCACTGCACGATCGACTTCGAACCCGACGCCGCGGCGAGCGCCGTGCGCAGCTCGGCCAGCGCGCTGCAGCAGGTGCTGATGCAGCTGGTGGGGCTGGTGTGCGACGCGCTCGTCGCGCGGCCGCCGGCCGAGGCCGGCCTGCACATCCGCACCGTGGCCGAGGGCGGCGGCGTGCTCGTGCAGCTGCAGTTCGCGCCGGCGCTGGACTTCGCGCGCCGCGACGTGCAGCACGCGCTGCGCCTGTGCCGCGCCATCGCCGAGCCGCTGGCGGCGCAGCTTGCTTTCAGTCAAGCTCGGCCCGACGGGCAACGCATACAACTCGGCCTGCCCGCCGCCCCCGGCGGTGCCGATCGAGAGTGAACATGTCCGAGCTGATGGTGCTGGTCGTCGACGACGAGCCGGCAGTGCGCCAGGTGCTGGCCGCGGCGATCGCCAAGGCCGGCTACGGCGTGGAGACGGCCGGCTCGGCGGCCGAGGCGCTGGCCAAGCTCGAGGCCACGCCGTTCGACGTCGTGCTGAGCGACGTCTTCATGCCGGTCACCGACGGCATCGAGCTGCTCAAGCTGGCGCGCTCGCGCGGCCACCCCGCCACCTTCATCATGGTGACGGCGTTCGCCTCGGTCGACTCGGCGATCGACGCCATCAAGGCCGGCGCCTGGGACTACATCACCAAGCCCGTGCGCAACGAGGAGATCCTGCATCGCCTCAAGCAGATCGACGCGGTGCGCGGCCTGCGCGAGGAGAACCAGGCGCTGCGCTCGATGGTGATGGGCTCGCCGCGCACCCGCTTCGTCTTCCAGTCGCCGGCCATGCAGGCGGTGGAGCGGCTCGTCACGCGCGTGTCGCCCACCGACAGCACGGTGCTCGTGACCGGCGAGAGCGGCACCGGCAAGGGCGTGGTGGCGCGCCGCATCCACGAGCTCTCGGCGCGCCGCGACGGCCCCTTCGTCAGCGTGAACTGCGGCGCGATCCCCGACAACCTCATCGAGAGCGAGCTGTTCGGCCACACCAAGGGCGCCTTCACGAGCGCCGACCGCGCGCGCAAGGGCCTGTTCGTGCAGGCCGACCGCGGCACCATCTTCCTCGACGAGATCGGCGAGCTGCCGCTGGCCCTGCAGACCAAGCTGCTGCACGTGCTCGAGGCCAAGGAGGTGCGCGCGCTCGGCAGCGAGCAGCCGCGCAAGGTGGACGTGCGCATCATCGCCGCCACCAACCGCGACATGCAGGCCATGGTGGCGCAGGGGCGCTTCCGCGAGGACCTGTACTTCCGCCTCTCGGTGTTCCAGATCGCGATGCCGCCGCTGCGCGAGCGGCGCGCCGACATCCCCGGCCTGCTGCGCCACCTGATCGCCGAACGCGTGATGCCCTCGGGCACCGACCAGCTCACGCTCGACCCCGAGGCCGAGGACCTGCTCGTCAACTTCGCC
>Ga0209172_10002713_pt1 | contig 29963 bp, 31 predicted proteins | sample LarsenN4metaG_FD_184113 | JGI IMG/M metagenome (GOLD analysis project Ga0209172, IMG submission 184113) | Hot spring sediment bacterial and archeal communities from British Columbia, Canada, to study Microbial Dark Matter (Phase II) - Larsen... ... | reverse complement strand
GGCGTGTGACGCGGCGGCGCGCCGTGCCGCGTCAGTCCGGGTGCCGCCGCCTGACCTCGGCATACGCGTCGGCCACCAGTCGCTCGAGCACCGCCAGGTCCACGTCGGCGAGGCGGCGGATCGACATGCAGGCCTTGCCCATCTTGTGGCGGCCCAGGCGCGCGAGCAGTTCGGCCTGCCGTGCCCCGGCGGCCGACAGGTACACGCTGATGTCCGACTTGCGCGACGCGAAGCCGACCGCGCACGCCTCGCCCGAGTGCCCGCTGTCGTAGCTGTAGCGATAGCGGCCGAAGCCGACGATCGCCGGCCCCCACATCACGGGCTCCTGCTTCGTGGCCTTGCGCATCAGCGCCAGCAGGCGCTCGCAGTCGTCGCGGCGCGCCGGGTCGGCGATCGCGGCGAGGTAGCCGGCCGCCGCGGCCTGCGTGGGTCGTGTCTTCGCGTCGGCCATGCTGCCTCCTGTCGGGTCCGGACCGTCGTGCGCGGCGATGCGGCTTCAGCCTCGCCTCATGCCATGTGCTCGATGCCGTCGGGCATGCGCACCCAGGCGTGCATGCGCTCCTCGTAGACCGAGAAGGTCGGCGCGGGGAACGACGGATCCGCGAACGCGCCGACCGGGATGACGATCGAGTCGTCGAATCCCTCGATGGTGTAGTACACGGTCGCGCCGCACTCGGGGCAGAAGCGGAACGTGGCGCGCGAGCCCGCGTCGCCCACGCGCACGAATTCGCGGGCGCTGCCCGTCACGGTGACCGTGTCTTTCGCGAAGCGCGCCTGCACCGCGAACACGCTGCCGCTGCGCCGCTGGCAGGCGAGGCAGTGGCAGACCGCTACGCCCAGCGGCGCGGTGGTGGTGCGGGCCTGCAGGCGCCCGCAGCTGCAGGAGGCTGTGTGCATCGTCATGGGAGGGTGGTGGGTGGAGACGGGTCGGACGGCGGCAGGGTGTCGGCAGCCGGTCGGCGCATCAGCACGATCCAGCCGTCGATGGCCCGCCCCTGATCTTCGCGGATCACCGCGGGCTCGAAGCGCAGCGGCTCGAGGCCGCGGCGCGCGGCCAGGTCGCGCAGGTAGCGCCGCGAGTGCGCGTAGCGCAGGCTCGTGCGCAGCTCGTAGTCGACGCGCTCGTCGGCGGCCTCCACCGAGAACGCGAACGTGCCGCCGGGCTCCAGCACGCGCCGCACGCCGGCGAACACGCAGTCGAGGTCGCCGATGTAGATGAACACGTCGGTCGAGGTCACCAGGTCGTAGCGGCGGTCGGTGCGCTGCAGGTGCTCGGCCACGTCGGCCTGGGTCAGCTCGGCGTACACCTGCCGCGCGCGGGCCTGCCCGAGCATGCCGGCGGAGAGATCGACGCCATCGATCGCGTCGACGAGCGGCGCCAGCTCGCGCCCGCACAGGCCGGTGCCGCAGCCGAGGTCGAGCGCGCGCGCGTAGCGCGCCGGGCCGTGCACGCGCAGCCGTCGCGCGAGCGCGACGTGCGCCTCGTAGCGCAGCACGCGCTCCAGATGTTCGTCGAAGCGTGCGGCGTAGCCGTCGAACAGCTGCTGCACGTACGGCACGGGGGCCCGGGCCGGCGTGGCCGCGCCGGGCGCCGATGCGTCGGCCGCCTGCGCGCCGACGGCGCCGCGGCGCAGGCCGGCGAGCAGGTAGCGGTGCAGCTCGGGGTCGGCGCCCAGCGCGAGCGCGCGCTCGAAGCACGCGGCGGCCTCGTCGAGCCGTCCCTGCTCCTTCAGGATGCCGCCGCGGTTGCTCCACGCCTGCGCGAGCGCGGGGTCGAGCGCGAGCGCGCGGCCGTACGAGCCGAGCGCCTCGTCGTGGCGGCCCAGCCGCTGCAGCGCGAGCCCGTGGCGGAACCACGGCAGCGCCGCGTCGGGACGCGCGCCGATCACGCGCTCGAGCGCCTGCAGCGCGTCGGCATGGCGGCCGAGATCGGCCAGCGCCTGCGCGCGCTGCCACGCGGCGTCGGGGTCGTCGGGCTGCGCGGCGAGCGCGTCGTCGAGCAGCTGCAGTGCGTCGTGCGCGCGACCGAGGCGCAGCTTCGTGGCGGCCAGGTTGGTCAGCGTCGACACGCGGCCGGGCAGCAGCGCGAGCGAGGCTTCGTAGGCCCGTTCGGCGTCGACGTAGCGGCCGGCCTCGAAGTGGCGCAGCCCTTCGACGAAGGCCGCACGGGCGCGCTCGAAGGTCGCGTCGCTCATCGGCCGGGCGCGGGCGCCGTGCGACGCGAGCCGCCCATCAGTGCACCGTCGTCGGCGCCGCGCCGCCGAGCGCGCGCAGCCACTCGAGCTTGCCCGAGTAGCGCTCGCGCTCGCCGCGCGTGCCGCCGTACTCGGCCGCGCGCGCCAGCTCGCGCCGCGCCTCGTCGAGCTCGCCCAGCCGGTAGTGCGCGAGCGCCAGCCAGAAGTGGAACTCGGCCGAGTACGCCACGCGCCGCACCTCGCGGCGGAAGTGCTCGCGCGCGGCGGCGTGGTCGCCGCGCTCCATGGCGGCGCGGCCGAGATCGTAGAAGTGGAACGGCGGATGCGGCTCCAGCCGCGCCAGGGTCTCGCGCAGCAGCGCGGCGTCGGGGCCCGCGCCGCGCCCGTCGCGCTCGAGCGTCTGCACGAGGTTGGCCATCGCGCGCGTGTTGCGCGGCTCCTGGCGCAGCACGTGCGCGAAGGCGCGCTCGGCGCGGGCGAGGTCGCCGCGGCGCAGGTGCACGACCCCCAGGGTGTTGAAGGCGCCGGCGAACGACGGCGCCTGGCGGATGGCCTCGCGCGCCCACCAGTACGCGTCGTCGATGCGGCCCTGCACCAGCGCTTCGGCGGCGCGGTTGTTCATGAACATCGCGACGATGGTGGGCTCGTCGATCACCACGGTCTGCAGGCCGTGCAGGTCGGACGCGGGCACGAAGTCGACCGTCAGCTCGTCGATGTGGCGCGCGTTCAGGCGGTCGCGCAGCGGCTGGCCGAGCGTGACGTTGACGTGCCCGCTGCGCAGGAAGAGGTCGCGGCTGCGCGTCCAGGTCTCCTCGACCACCGCGCTGCGGAAGGTGACCGGCACGCCCAGCTCGCGCGCGAAGGCGGCCGTCATGACGACCAGCGACAGGCAGTTGCCGGCACGCGCGTCGAAGGCCTCGGACGCGGTGCGCGTGCGCTCGGCGTCGTACTCCAGGCGCAGCTGGCCGCGCTTGTACAGCGCTTCCACCAGCCCGTGCTGCGGGCCGTGGCGGCGCAGCGCGGCCGGTGCCTCCTCGCGCAGGTAGCGGCGCATCTCGTCGCTGAGCGCGAACACGTCGGCCGCGTCGATGCGCTCGCTGGGCGGGGCGAAGCGCGCGTCGGCGAAGAGCGCCTCGACGTCGGCCGCGACGCGCGGCGCGGCCGGCGGCGCCGACGCGCACGCCCCGAGCAGCGCGCCCGACAGCGCGCAGGCCAGCGACAGCAGCAGCACTCGGATGCGCATGACCGACTCCCGCGCGGGCGGCACGCCCGCGATGCGCGATCATCGCACCCCATGCGCATCCTCGGCATCGATCCCGGCCTGCAGGCCACCGGCTTCGGCGTCATCGATGCGGCCGGCCCGCGCCTGGCCTACGTGGCCAGCGGCACGATCCGCACCGCGGCGGCGGCGCGCGGCGACCTGCCGGCGCGGCTGTCGATCATCTTCGACGGCGTGTGCGAGGTGACCGAGCGCTACGCGCCCGATTGCGCGTCGGTGGAGATCGTGTTCGTCAACGTCAACCCGCAGAGCACCTTGCTGCTCGGCCAGGCGCGCGGCGCGGCGCTGGCCGCGCTGGTGTCGCGCCGCCTGCCGGTGTCGGAGTACACCGCGCTGCAGATGAAGAAGGCCGTGGTCGGCCACGGACAGGCGCGCAAGGAGCAGGTGCAGCAGATGGTGGCGCGGCTGCTGGCGCTGCCCGGCCTGCCCGGCCCCGACGCGGCCGACGCGCTGGGTCTGGCCGTCACGCACGCGCACGCTGGCGGCACCCTGGCGGCGCTGGGCAAGGCCACCACGTTGGCGCGCCGGGCGCATGCGCAGTACCGCAAGGGTCGCACGTACTGAGCGAGCCGCCGTCGCCCTCGCCCGCGCGCGGCAGCGCCGCACCCGGTCCCGTCGCACCGTGCCCGCGGCGCCGGCGTAAGGTGCGCCGTCCCGGCGCGACTGACGGCGCATGAAGAAGCTCCTCGTGCTGGGCCTGTCGCACGTCGCGGCACTGGCCGCCGGGTTCGCCGCCGGCATCTACACCCTGCCGCTGCTGATCGCGCCGCCGTCGCCCGGTGCGGCCGAGCTGCGCGCGGTCGCGGCCGCGCCGTCGGCCTTCAGCGGCACGTTCCGCCGCGACCTGAAGGACAGCGACGCGCTGCACTGGGGCGAGGGCACAGTCACCGTCAGCGCGCAGGCGGTGGCGCTGGCCGGACGCCTCGCGCCGGGCCCGGACTACAAGCTGTACCTGCTGCCGGAGTTCGTGGAGACCGAGGCCGACTTCGCGCGGCTGCGCGCGCAGGCCGTGCGCGTGGGCGACGTGAAGACCTTCGAGAACTTCATCGTGCCGGTGCCGCCGGGCGTGGACGTCTCGCGCTACACGACGGTGCTGGTGTGGTGCGAGACCTTCTCGCAGTTCATCACGTCGGCGAAGTACCGCTGACGCTGGCGCCGCGCCGCTACAGCCCGCGCGCCAGCCGCTCGAGGATCAGCACCGCGAAGAAGCCGAGCGCCGCGATCACCGACCACTTGATGATCAGCACGCCGCGGCGGCGCCAGACCGGCTGGCGCGTGCCGATGTACATGGCGAAGCACAGCACGGCGGCCACGCCGAGCAGGCCCATGATCCAGCGGAAGATCAGCATCGCCGGTCGCGCCGCGGCGCGCGCGTCACCATGCCGGCGCCGGCTCGGCAAAGCCGCGCGGCGCGTCGCGCTCGTGCTCGAAGCTGACGAGCTCGAACGCCTGCGCGTCGGCCAGCAGCGCGCGCAGCAGCCGGTTGTTGAGCGCGTGGCCGCTGCGAAACGCGGTGTAGGCAGCCAGCAGCGGCCTGCCGGCGATGTACAGGTCGCCGATCGCGTCGAGGATCTTGTGCTTGACGAACTCGTCGTCGTAGCGCAGCCCTTCGGCATTGAGCACGCGGTAGTCGTCGACGACGATCGCGTTGTCCATGCTGCCGCCGAGGCTCAGCCCGCGCGAGCGCATCATCTCCACGTCCTTCGTGAAGCCGAAGGTGCGCGCGCGCGCGATGTCGCGGCGGTAGTCGCCCGAGCCCATGTCGAACTCCACGCGCTGGCCCGTGGCGTCGACCGCGGGGTGCTTGAAGTCGATCTCGAAGGCGAGCCGGAAGCCGTGGTACGGCTCGAGGCGCGCCCACTTCAGCGACGGGCCGTCGCCGTCGCGCACCTCGACGGGCTTCTTCACCCGCAGGAAGCGCTTGGGCGCGTTCTGGCGCTCGATGCCCGCGCTCTGCAGCAGGAACACGAAGCTGGCCGCCGAGCCGTCGAGGATGGGCACCTCCTCGGCGGTGATGTCGATGTACAGGTTGTCGATGCCGAGCCCCGAACAGGCCGACATCAGGTGCTCGACCGTGTGCACCTTGGGCGCGCCGGGGTCGCCGCCGGGCGACAGGGTCGACGCGAGCCGCGTGTCGCACACGGCCGTGGCCGAGACCGGAATGTCCACCGGCACGGGCAGGTCGACGCGGCGGAACACGATGCCGGTGTCGGGCGCCGCAGGCCGCAGGGTCAGCTCGACCTTCTGCCCGCTGTGCAGGCCCACGCCGACCGCGCGGGTCAGCGACTTCAGGGTGCGTTGCTGCAGCATCGTCGTCTCATTATCGGCACAAGGCACAAGCCCCGGCGCCCGCAAGGACGCCGGGGAACGAAACGGCAGTCGACGAAACGGCAGTCGGCAACATCAGCGCTCGCAGTCCACCCGCCGCAACCCGACGAGAGTTCGCGCGGATCCGGCCCCACCGGCCCGCCGAGCCCCGACGAGAGCTTGCGCGGATCCGGCCCTGCCGGTCCGCCGCAACCCTTCGAGAGCTTGCGCGGATCCGGCTCCGCCGGTCCGCCGCAAGGGCCCCCTCGGGGGGCAGCGAACGCCAGTGAGCGTGGGGGCAAACATCCAGCGCGTGCGGGCAAACACTCAGTCTGCCTGCTTGCGCAAGAACGCCGGGATCTCGATCTCGTCCATGCCGTTGCTCGACAGCGCCTCCACCTTCGCCGCCGCGGTGCGCGCGCTGCGCCACACGCTGGGCACGGTGAGCTGCTGGTGGTAGTCGGGCGCGGCGGCGGCCACCGGCGCGCTTTGCGCTCCCACCGGCTGCGTCATGACCGGCACGTTGTCGGTGCCGGTGCGCTGCACGCTGTGCACCACCGTCATCGGCGCGCTCTGCCGCTTGCTCGCCGGCGACAGGCCGGTGGCGATGACCGTCACGCGCATCTGGTCGCCCAGGGTGTCGTCGTAGGCGGCGCCGTAGATGACGTTGGCGTCCTCCGCGGCGTAGCGGCGGATCGCCGTCATCGCGTTCTTGCTCTCGCTGAGCTTGAACGTGTGGCGGCTGGCCACCAGCAGCACCAGCACGCCGCGCGCGCCGGACAGGTCGATGCCCTCCAGCAGCGGGCAGGCCACGGCCTGCTCGGCCGCCTTGGTCGCGCGGTCGGGACCGGACGCGACCGCCGTGCCCATCATCGCCTTGCCGGGCTCGCTCATCACCGTCTTGACGTCCTCGAAGTCGACGTTGACCAGCGCGTCCATGTGGATGATGTCGCTGATGCCGCCGACCGCGTTCTTCAGCACGTCGTTGGCGTGGCAGAACGCCTGCTCCTGCGTGACGTCCTCGCCCAGCACCTCGAGCAGCTTCTCGTTGAGCACCACGATCAGGCTGTCGACGTTGGCCTCCAGCTCGGCGGAGCCGGCCTCGGCCTGCTTGGCGCGGCGCGGGCCCTCGAAGTCGAACGGCTTGGTCACCACGCCGACCGTCAGGATGCCCATCTCCTTGGCCACGCGCGCGACCACCGGCGCGGCGCCGGTGCCGGTGCCGCCGCCCATGCCGGCGGTGATGAACACCATGTGCGCGCCGTCGAGCGCCTGCTGGATGCGGCCCACCGCCTCGTCGGCCGCCGCCTTGCCCACCTCGGGCTTGCCGCCGGCGCCCAGCCCGTTGGTGCCGAGCTGGATCAGGTGGTGCGCGTTCGATCGGTTGAGCGCCTGCGCGTCGGTGTTGGCGACGATGAACTCCACGCCCTGCACGCCCTCGCGCATCATGTGCTCGACGGCGTTGCCGCCGCCGCCGCCCACGCCGATCACCTTGATGCGCGTGCCCTGGTTGAACTCCTCGATCATCTCGATCGCCATGCCGTTTCTCCTTCGTCTTTCAAGCAGTTGCCGATAACCCCAACATCCAAAGAGCGGGCGCTTCTCGTGCGAGCGCCTTGGGTCGGTCCCTCCGTTCAGAAGGTCCCGAGGAACCAGTCCTTCGCGCGGCCGAGCAGGGTCTTGACCGACCCCGCCTGCGCCGCCGCCTTGTGCCCGCGCTCGCGCGACAGGCGCGCTTCCTCGAGCAGCCCCATCACCGTGGCCGAGCGCGGGTTGGCCACCATGTCGGCGAGCGCGCCGGCGTAGGTGGGCAGCCCCTTGCGCACGGGCTTGAGGAAGATGTCCTCGCCCAGTTCGACCATGCCGGGCATCACCGCCGCGCCGCCGGTGAGCACGATGCCGCTGGACAGCAGCTCCTCGTAGCCGGAGTCGCGGATCACCTGGTGCACCAGCGAGAAGATCTCCTCGACGCGCGGCTCGATCACGCCGGCCAGCGCCTGGCGGCTGAGCATGCGCGGCGCGCGATCGCCGAGGCCCGGCACCTCGACCTGCTCGGCCGGGTCGGCCAGCAGCTGCTTGGCCACGCCGTGCTCGACCTTGATCTCCTCGGCGTCCTTGGTCGGCGTGCGCAGCGCCATCGCGATGTCGCTGGTGATCAGGTCGCCGGCGATCGGGATCACCGCCGTGTGGCGGATCGAGCCGCCGGTGAAGATCGCCACGTCGGTGGTGCCCGCGCCGATGTCGACCAGCGCCACGCCGAGGTCGCGTTCGTCGGCGGTCAGCACCGCAGCGCTCGACGCGCTCGGGTTGAGCACGAGCTGCTCGACCTCGAGCCCGCAGCGGCGCACGCACTTGACGATGTTCTCGGCCGCGCTCTGCGCGCCGGTCACGATGTGCACCTTCACCTCGAGGCGGCCGCCGCTCATGCCGATCGGCTCCTTCACCTCGTGGCCGTCGATCACGAACTCCTGCGGCTCGACCAGCAGCAGCCGCTGGTCGTTCGGGATGTTGATCGCCTTGGCCGTCTCGACCACGCGCGCCACGTCGACCGGCGTGACTTCCTTGTCGCGCACGATCACCATGCCGGTGGAGTTCTGGCCGCGGATGTGGCTGCCGGTGATGCCGGTGTAGACGCGCGTGATCTTGCAGTCGGCCATCATCTCGGCCTCCTTCAGCGCCTGCTGGATCGACTGCACCGTCGCGTCGATGTTGACCACCACGCCGCGCTTGAGCCCGTGCGACGAGGCCACGCCGAGCCCCGCGATGCGCAGCTCGCCGGAGGCCTGCACCTCGGCCACCACCGCCATCACCTTGGCGGTGCCGATGTCGAGTCCGACGACGAGATCCTTGTAGTCCTTGGCCATCTGGCGTGTCCTTGCGGTCGTTATCGTTTCGGCGGCTGCGGCTTCGGCGGCGCGTCGGTGGTCTCCACGCCCTTGAGCCGCACCGCGTAGCCGTCGCGGTGGCGCAGGTCGGCCGACAGCAGCGGCCGGCGGTACTGCGCCGTCACCTGCGCGAGCGTGCGCACGAAGCGCTCGGTGCGCGCCAGCACCTCGTCGTCGCTGCCGCGCCCGAGCTCGATCTCGGCGCCGCTGTCGAGCGCGAGCTTCCACGAACCCCGGCCCGACAAGCTGAGCGACTCGATGCGCACCTCGTGCGGAGCGAACAGCGGGGCCAGGCGCGCGTGCATCGCCAGCACCTGCGCCGAGCTGCCGTCCGGGCCGCCGAAGGTGGGCAGGTCGTCGTCCTCCACGTCGCCGAGGTTGGCGTCGAACACCTCGCCCTGCGCGTTGACGAGCCGGTCGTTGCCGTCGGCCGCGCTCCAGTAGGCGACCGCGCGGTGCTCCTCCAGCCGCACCGCGAGCCGGTTCGGCCACACGCGCCGCACCACCGCCTGCCGCACCCACGGCACCGACTCGAACGCGCGCTTGGCCGCCGCGAGGTCGATGGTGAAGAAGTTGCCCTGCAGCTTGGGCATGGCGTTGGCGCGGATCGTGGTCACGCTGTTGCGCGTGACCTCGCCTTCGATGCGCACCGACTGGATCGCGAACCACGGCAGCCGCGCCAGCGCCGCCAGGCCCGCCGCGAGCACGCCCAGCGCCGCGATGCCGAACAGCACGGCAGCAGCGGCGTTCATGAGCCGCACGTCGGGCGGCATCACGAGCGGGGCGCGGGCGGTGGCGGCGGCCATGGTGCGCGGGCTCAGGCCGTCGCCGGCGCGCTGTCGAGCGTGGCCGCCTCGAGCAGCATCACGCACAGGCGTTCGTAGGAGATGCCCGCGGCCTTCGCCGACATGGGCACCAGCGAGTGCCCGGTCATGCCGGGCGAGGTGTTCATCTCCAGCAGGAAGGGCTCGCGGTCGCGCGCGCGCACCATCAGGTCGGCGCGGCCCCAGCCGCGGCAGCCGAGCGTGCGGTACGCGGCCAGCACGATCTGCTGGATGCGCGCCTCCTCGGCCGCGGGCAGGCCGCTCGGGCACAGGTACTGCGTGTCGTCGCTGAAGTACTTGTTCTGGTAGTCGTAGTTGCCGGCCGGCGCGACGATGCGGATCACCGGCAGCGCGCGCGCCGTGGCGCCTTCTCCGATCACCGGGCAGGTGACCTCGTCGCCCTCGACGAACTCCTCGCACAGCACGTCGGGGTCGTACTGCGCCGAGAGCTTCACCGCGTCGTGCATCTGCGAGTAGCCGAGCACCTTGGTCACGCCGATCGACGAGCCTTCGCGCGGCGGCTTGACGATCAGCGGCAGGCCGAGCTCGTCGGGCACGGTGCGCACGCGCCCGGCGTCCTGTTCGCCCGGCGCGAGCCGCACCCAGCGCGGCGTCGGCAGACCCTCGGCGCGCCACACGCGCTTGGTCATCACCTTGTCCATCGCGATCGCGCTGGCCAGCACGCCCGAGCCGGTGTACGGGATGCCGAGCAGCTCGAGCGCGCCTTGCACCGTGCCGTCTTCGCCGTGGCGTCCGTGCAAGGCGATGAACACGCGCGCGAAGCCCTCGCGGCGCAGCTCGGCGAGCTCGCGATCGGCCGGGTCGAACGCATGCGCGTCGACCCCCTGCGACTGCAGCGCCTTCAGCACGCCGCCGCCGGACAGCAGCGAGATCTCGCGCTCGGCCGAGGTGCCGCCCATCAGCACGGCCACCTTGCCCAGCGCCTTCGGGTCCGCGTGCGCCGCGCTCATGGCCGGCCTCCCGCGCCTTGCGTCTTCATGCGTTGCACCACCTTCGCGGGCACGCTGCCGATCGAGCCCGCGCCCATCACGATCACCACGTCGCCGCCGCGCGCGAAGTCGGCGATCGCGTCGGGCAGCGCCGCGACCTCGTCGACGAACAGCGGTTCGGCCTTGCCCGCCACGCGCAGCGCGCGCGCGAGCGAGCGGCCGTCGGCGGCGACGATCGGCGCCTCGCCGGCGGCATACACCTCGGTCAGCAGCACCGCGTCGGCCTCGCCCATCACCTTGACGAAGTCCTCGAAGCAGTCGCGCGTGCGCGTGTAGCGGTGCGGCTGGAACGCGAGCACCAGCCGGCGCCCCGGGAACGCGCCGCGCGCCGCCGCGATCACGGCCGCCATCTCCACGGGGTGATGGCCGTAGTCGTCGATGAGCGTGAACGCGCCGCTGCCGTCGGCCGCGGGCAGGTCGCCCCAGCGCTGGAAGCGGCGGCCGACGCCGGCGAACTTGGCGAGCGCGGCGACGATGGGCGCATCGGGCAGCTCGAGTTCGGTGGCCACCGCGATGGCCGCCAGCGCGTTGCGCACGTTGTGCTCGCCCGGCAGGTTGAGCGTGATGTCCAGCGGCGGCATGGCCACGCCGTTGCGGCGCTCGGCGCGAAAGCGCATCTGACCGCCGGGCAGCGCCTGCACGTCGACCGCGCGCACCTGCACGTCGGCGCCGAAACCGTAGGTGACCACCGGCCGCGAGACCAGCGGCACGATCGAGCGCACGCCGCTGTCGTCGCCGCAGACGATGGCCGCGCCGTAGAACGGCATGCGGTGCAGGAAGTCGACGAACGCCTGCTTGAGCCGGCCCATGTCGTGGCCGTAGGTGTCCATGTGGTCGGCGTCGATGTTGGTGACGACCGACAGGATCGGCGACAGGTTGAGGAACGACGCGTCGGACTCGTCGGCCTCGACCACGATGAACTCGCCCGCGCCGAGCCGCGAGTGCGCGCCGACGCTCTCGAGCTTGCCGCCGATCACGAAGGTCGGGTCGACGCCCGCCTCGGCCAGCACGCTGGTCACCAGCGACGTGGTGGTGGTCTTGCCGTGCGTGCCGGCGATCGCGATGCCCTGCTTCAGGCGCATCAGCTCGGCCAGCATCACCGCGCGCGGCACCACCGGCACGCGCCGCGCGCGCGCGGCGATCACCTCGGGGTTGTCGCCCTTCACTGCGGTGGACGTCACCACCGCCTCGGCCCCCGCGACATGCGCCGCGTCGTGCCCGATGGCCACGCGGATGCCCAGCCTGGCCAGGCGCTCCGTCGTCGCGCTGGCCTGCTGGTCTGAGCCCGACACCACGTAGCCGAGGTTGTGCAGGATCTCGGCGATGCCGCTCATGCCGGCGCCGCCCACGCCGACGAAGTGGATGTGCTTGACCGCGTGCTTCATGCGCCGGCCTTTCGCATGCCCATCACGCGCTTCGGCGGCGTCGCGGCACTCGCGACGAAGTGGAGGTGCCTGACCGCGTGCTTCATGCGCCGGCCTTTCGCATCACCAGTTTCTCGATCTCGTCGGCCACGCGCGCGGCCGCACGCGGCCGCGCCAGCGCGCGCGCCTTCTCGGCCATCGCGAGCAGCGCCGGGCGGTCGAGCGCGCGCAACTGCTCGGCCAGCCGCTGCGCGCTCAGCTCGGCCTGCGGCAGGTGCACGGCCGCGCCGTGCTGCGTCATGAACACCGCGTTGTCGCGCTGGTGCGAGGTGGTGCTGACGACCAGCGGCACCAGCACGGCGGCCACGCCGGCCGCGCACAGCTCGCTCACCGTCACCGCGCCGGCGCGGCAGATCACCACGTCGCACAGCGCCAGCCGCGCGGCCATGTCGTCGATGAAGGGCACGATCTCGGCGTCGCGCTCGGGGTCGAGGCCGGCCGCGCGGTACAGCTCCTTCACCGCGTCGCGGTTGAGCGCGCCGGTCTGATGCGTCACGCGCGGGCGCTCGTCGGGCGCCAGCAGCGCCAGCGCCTTCGGCACGGTCTCGTTGAGCACGCGCGCGCCGAGGCTGCCGCCGACCACCAGCACCTGCAGCGGACCTTCGCGGCCGGCGAAGCGCTCGGCCGGCGCGGGCAGCGCCTCGATCTCGGCGCGCACCGGGTTGCCGGTGACCACCGCGCCCTTCGTCGTGGCGGCCGCGGCGCCGTCGAAGCCGAAGGCCACGCGGTCGGCCACCGGCAGCAGCGCGCGGTTGGACAGCAGCATCGACGCGTCGGCGTTCACCAGCATCAGCGGGCGGCCGAGCCAGGAGGCCATCAGCCCGCCGGGGAAGCACACGTAGCCGCCCATGCCGAGCACCGCGTCGGCGCCGCGCGCGCGCAGGATGCGCAGGCAGTCCCAGAAGGCCTTGAGCAGGCGCAGCCCGCCGGTCAGGGTGTGCACGAAGCCCTTGCCGCGCAGGCCCGAGAAGCCGATCGCATCGAGCGCGATGCCTTCGCTCGGCACCAGCCGGTTCTCCATGCCCTCGCGCGTGCCGAGCCAGCTCACGCTCCAGCCGCGCGAGCGCATCTCGCGCGCGACCGCGAGGCCCGGGATGATGTGGCCACCGGTGCCGGCCGCCATGACGACGAGATGCGGCATCACGCGCGCCCTCTGCGCACGAGCTGCCGGTTCTGGCTGCGGCACGCGCACCCGCTGCGCTTCACGTCGCTGCGCGACGTGAGCCTGCGCCGGTACCCACCGCCGGCGCTGCGCGCCGACGCCGCGATCGCGCTGCGCACGATCGCGGCGCTCATGCGCGGCCTCCGCGCATGAGCTGCCGGTTCTCCACGTCCACGCGCAGGACGATGGCGATGGCGACGAGGTTCATCAGCATCGCCGAGCCGCCGTAGCTCATCAGCGGCAGGGTCAGGCCCTTGGTGGGCAGCAGGCCGAGGTTGACGCCCATGTTGATGAACGCCTGGCCGCCGATCCACAGGCCGATGCCCTGCGCCATCAGCCCGGCGAACACGCGGTCGAGCGCGATGGCCTGGCGGCCGATCGAGAAGATGCGCCGCGCGAGCCAGAAGAACGCCGCGATCACCGCGAACACGCCGACGAAGCCCAGCTCCTCGCCGATCACCGCGAGCAGGAAGTCGGTGTGCGCCTCGGGCAGGTAGTGCAGCTTCTCGACCGACGCGCCCAGCCCCTGGCCGAAGAACTCGCCGCGGCCGAAGGCGATCAGCGAGTGCGTGAGCTGGTAGGCCTTGCCCTGCGCCCACTTGTCGTTCCACGGGTCGAGGTACGCGAAGATGCGCTCGCGGCGCCACTCCGACAGCGCGATCATCAGCACGAAGCTCGCCAGCAGCACGGCGCAGATCAGGAAGAACATGCGACCGTTCACGCCGCCGAGGAACAGGATGCCCATCGCGATGGCGGCGATCACGAGGAAGGCGCCCATGTCGGGCTCGGCCAGCAGCAGCACGCCGACGAAGCCGAGCGCCACCGCCATCGGCCAGACGGCGCGCACGAAGTGCTCCTTGACCTCCATCTTGCGCACCATGTAGTTGGCCGCGTACATGGCGATGGCGAGCTTGGCCAGCTCGCTGGGCTGGAACTGCAGCGGCCCGAGCTGGATCCAGCGGCGCGCGCCGTTGACGCCCTTGCCGATCGCCAGCACCAGCACCAGCAGCGCCAGCGCCGCGACGAACAGCCACGGCGCCCACTTCTCCCACACCGCCACCGGCACCTGCACCACGATCAGCGCGGCCACCGCGCCGACGCCGATGGCCAGCACGTGCCGCGTGAGGAAGTGCGTCGACGCGTAGCGCGCGAAGCGCGGGTTGTCGGGCAGCGCGATCGAGGCCGAGAACACCATCACCAGCGACAGCGCGAGCAGCGCCACCACGACCCACACCAGCGGCTGGTCGAAGCCGAGCACGCGCGCGGGCCGGCCGGCGCCGACGCGCACCCAGTCGCGCACCGGCACCTCGGGCTCGCCGCGGCGACGCGCGCGCAGCGCGTCGAACACGCTCGCCGCGCCGGCCCAGCCGCTCAGCCGTTCGCGCAGCGCGCCGATCATGCGAGCCCTCCGCGTTCGGCCACGAGCGCGCGGACCGTGTCGACGAACACCTGCGCGCGATGGCCATAGTGGCGGAACATGTCGAGGCTGGCGCAGGCCGGCGACAGCAGCACGGCGTCACCCGGCTCGGCCTGCGCGAAGCACCAGCGCGTGGCCGCCTCGAGCGTGTCGTGGCGCTGCAGCGGCACGCCGCTGGCGGCCAGCGCCGCCTCGACCGCCGGCGCATCGCGGCCGAGGGTGGCCACGGCGCGCGCGAAGCGCTGCACCGGCGCGGCCAGTGGCGCGAAGTCCTGCCCCTTGCCGTCGCCGCCGAGGATCACCACCAGCCGGCCTGGCGCCTTGTCGGCGCCCAGTCCTTCGAGCGCGGCCACGGTGGCGCCGACGTTGGTGCCCTTGCTGTCGTCGAACGCCTCCACGCCGTCGAGCTCAGCCACGAAGGCCACGCGATGCGGCTCGCCGCGGTACTCGCGCAGCCCGTGCAGCATGGGCGCGAGCGGACAGCCGATCGCGCTGGCCAGGGCCAGCGCGGCCAGCGCATTGGCGGCGTTGTGGCGGCCGCGGATGCGCAGCGCGTCGGCGGGCATGAGGCGCTGCAGGTGCAGCTCGTCGGACGCCTCGCCGCGGCGGCCTTCGTGCTCGTCGGGCATCGCGCGCACGAGCCACGCCATGCCGGCCTCGACCACGAGGCCGAAGTCGCCCGGCCGCTCGGGTGCGCCGAGGCCGAAGCGCAGCACCTTGCGCGGCAGCGGTTTCGGTCCGCGCGCACGCGGCTTCGGCGCGCCCGGCGCGGGCGCGGCCGGCCCGGCCGGCACCATCGCCGCCACGCGCGGGTCGTCGCGGTTGATCACCATCACCGCGCGCGTGCCGAAGATGCGCGCCTTGGCGGCGGCGTAGGCGTCCATCGAGCCGTGCCAGTCGAGGTGGTCCTCGCTCACGTTGAGCACCGCGGCCGCGTCGGGCTCGAACGGATGCGCGCCGTGCAGGTCGTGCAGCTGGAAGCTCGACAGCTCGATCACCCACACGTCGGGCAGCGCGTCCGCGTCGAGCGCGTCGGCCAGGGTACCGAGCAAGGTCGGCCCGATGTTGCCGGCCACGGCGACGCGATGGCCGGCGCGCTCGATCAGCAGGCCGGCCAGCGCGGTGGTCGTGGTCTTGCCGTTGGTGCCGGTGATGGCGACGATCTTCGGCGCATGGTCGCGCTGCTCGCGCAGGTCGGCCAGCGCGGCGGCAAACAGGTCGAGCTCGCCTTGCAGCGGGATGCCGGCCTGCGCGGCCGCCTCGAGCACGGGCGCGATGCGCGGGTCGTGCGGCGCGAGGCCGGGGCTCTTGAGCACGAGCTTTGCGTCGGCCACTGCGGTCGCGTCGAGCGGGCCGCTGAAGAACGCGACGCCGTCGGGCAGCGCGTCGCGGCCGGGCGGCTGCTCGCGCGAGTCCCAGACGCGGACCGAGGCGCCGTGGCGCACGCACCAGCGCGCCATCGCGAGCCCCGACTCTCCGAGGCCGAGCACGAGGACGGGAAGGCCGGCGAGGTGCTTCACGCGTTCACCTCAGCTTCAGGCTGGCCAGCCCGATCAGGCACAGCAGCATGGTGATGATCCAGAAGCGCACGACCACCTGCGTCTCGGTCCAGCCCTTCTTCTCGAAGTGGTGGTGCAGCGGCGCCATCAGCAGGATGCGCCGGCCCTCGCCGTAGCGGCGCTTGGTCCACTTGAAGTAGGCCACCTGCGCCATCACCGACAGCGCCTCGACCACGAAGATGCCGCCCATGATCGCGAGCACGATCTCCTGGCGCACGATGACGGCGATGGTGCCGAGCGCCCCGCCGAGCGCGAGCGCGCCGACGTCGCCCATGAACACCTGCGCCGGGTGGGTGTTGAACCACAGGAAGGCGAGGCCGGCGCCGGCCATCGCGGCGCAGAAGACGAGCAGCTCGCCGGTGCCGGGGATGTACGGCAGCAGCAGGTAGCGGCTGAACTGCGCGTTGCCGGTGACGTAGGCGAACACGCCGAGCGCGGAGCCCACCATCACCACCGGCATGATCGCCAGCCCGTCGAGTCCGTCGGTCAGGTTCACCGCGTTGCTCGAACCCACGATCACGAGATAGGTCAGCGCGATGAAGCCGTACACGCCAAGCGGGTAGCTCACCGTCTTGAAGAACGGCACGAGCAGGTCGGCGTTGGGCGGCAGCGGGTTCGAGAAGCCGCTCTGCACCCAGCGCATGAACAGCTCGAACACGCGCAGGTTCGAGCTCTCCGACACCGCGAAGGCGAGGTAGAACGCGGCCAGCAGGCCGATCACCGACTGCCAGAAGTACTTCTCGCGCGAGGGCATGCCCTCGGGGTTCTTCTGCACCACCTTGCGCCAGTCGTCGACCCAGCCGATGGTGCCGAAGCCCACCGTCACCAGCATCACGATCCAGACGAAGCGGTTGCTCCAGTCGAACCACAGCAGGGTCGACACGCCGATGCCGATGAGGATCAGCACGCCGCCCATCGTCGGCGTGCCGCTCTTGGCGATGTGCGCCTGCACGCCGTACTCGCGGATCGGCTGGCCGATCTTCAGCTCGGTCAGGCGGCGGATCACCCAGGGGCCGAACGCCAGCCCGATCAGCAGCGCCGTCATCGCGGCCAGCACGGCGCGGAAGGTGAGGTACTGGAACACGCGCAGGAAGCCGAGCTGCTCGGGGTACGCCGACTGCAGCCAGGCGGCGAGGCTAAGCAGCATGGGAGCCTCCGTCGCCGGCGCGCGCGGCCTGCAGTGCGTCGACCACCCGCTCCATCCGCATGAAGCGCGAGCCCTTCACCAGCACCGTGCGGTGCGTCGGCGCGCCGGCCAGCGCGCCGACCAGCGCCGGCACGTCGGCGAAGTGACGCGCCGCCGCGCCGTACGCGGCCGCGGCATGCGCGCACAGCGGGCCCACGCACCACAGCGCGTCGAGGCTGCGCTCGCGCGCGTAGGCGCCGACCTCGGCGTGGAACTCGGGGCCGCGCTCGCCGACCTCGCCCATGTCGCCCAGCACCAGCCAGCGCGCGCCGGGCAGCGACGCGAGCAGGTCGATGGCCGCGCGCACCGAGTCGGGGTTGGCGTTGTAGCTGTCGTCCACCAGGGTCGCGCCGCCGGCCAGGGCCAGCACGCGCGAGCGGCCCTCGACCGGCTCGAAGGCCTCGAGCCCGGCGCGGATGGCAGCCAGCGGCGCGCCGGCCGCGAGCGCGCAGGCCGCCGCCGCGAGCGCGTTCTTCACGTTGTGCAGGCCGGCCGCGCGCAGCACCACCGGTGCGTCGCCGGCCGGCGTGTGCAGCTCGAGCGCCCAGTGCGCGCCGGCCGGCTGCCACACGGCCTGGCCGCTGACGTCGGCCACGCCGCGCGCGCCGATCGCGAAGCCGAGCACCGGCCGCGTACCGGCGAGGCCGCGCCACAGCGGCGCGTGCGCGTCGTCGGCCGGGAACACGGCGGTGCCCGCCGGTCCGAGCGCTTCGATGGCAGCGCCGTTCTCGCGCGCCACGGCCTCGACGCTGGCCATGAACTCCTGGTGCTCGCGCTGCGCGTTGTTCACGAGCGCCACGGTCGGCGCGGCCATCCGCGCGAGACCGGCGATCTCGCCCGGATGGTTCATGCCGAGCTCGACCACGGCCGCGCAGTGCCAGCACTCGTCGTCCTGCCGCAGGCGCAGCAAGGTCAGCGGCACGCCGATGTGGTTGTTCAGGTTGCCGGCGGTGGCGAGCCAGCCGTCGGGATGCCAGGCACGCAGGATGGCCGCGATCATCTGCGTGACCGTGGTCTTGCCGTTGCTGCCGGTCACCACGACCAGCGGCAGGTGCAGGCGCGCGCGCCAGGCGTGCGCCATCGTCTGCAGCGCGGCCAGCGTGTCCGGCACCAGCAGCCCCGGCAACCCGGCCTCGGCCAGACCGCGCGCGGCGACCGCGGCCACGGCGCCGGCGCGGCGCGCGTCGGCGAGGAAGTCGTGCGCGTCGAAGCGCTCGCCCACGAGCGCGACGAACAGGTCGCCGGGCTGCAGGCTGCGCGTGTCGGTGTGCACGCGTGCGAGGGGCAGCGTGCCGTCGCCCAGCAGGGTCGAGCCGGGCAGCAGCGCGTGCGCCTGGGCCAGGGTCATCATCATCGCGCGGCCCCCTGCTCCAGCCGGCGGCGCAGCGCGCGCTCGGCCTCGACCACGTCGGAGAACGGCTGCTTCACGCCGGCGATCTCCTGGTAGTCCTCGTGACCCTTGCCGGCCAGCAGCACGACGTCGCGGCGGTCGGCCGCGAGCACCGCGCGCGCGATCGCCTCGCGGCGGTCCTCGATCACGTCGACGTGCTGCAGCTCGGGGATGCCCGCCGCGATGTCGGCGAGGATGGCCTGCGGCGACTCGTGGCGCGGGTTGTCGCTGGTGACCACCACGCGGTCGGCATCGCGCGCGGCGATGCCGCCCATCAGCGGGCGCTTGGTCGCGTCGCGATTGCCGCCGCAGCCGAACACGCACCACAGCGCGCCGCCGCGCGAGACGGCCAGCGGACGCAGCGCAGCGAGCGCCTTCTCGAGCGCGTCGGGCGTGTGCGCGTAGTCGACCACCACTTCCGGCGCGCCGTCGCCCACGCGCTGCATGCGCCCGGGCACCGGCGCGAGCGCCGCGCATGCGGCCGCCGCGTCGGCCAGCGGCACGCCGAGCGCGCGCAGCGCGCCGACGACGGCCAGCAGGTTCGAGGCGTTGAAGTCGCCGATCAGCGCCGTGCGCACCGGCGCCGCGACGCCGCCTTCGTGCACCTCGAACGCGAGGCCGCCGGCTTCGTAGCGCAGCGCCTGCGCCGACAGCCGGGCCTCGCCGCCCACCGAGAAGGTCCAGATGTCGGGCGCGTCGCCGAGCAGCGAGCGCACCAGCTCGCGGCCCTTCGCATCGTCGACGTTGACTACCGCGGCGCGCAGGCCCGGCCACGCGAACAGACGCGCCTTGGCGTCCCAGTACGCCTCCATCGTGCCGTGGTAGTCGAGGTGGTCGCGCGTGAAGTTGGTGAACACCGCCACCGCGATCGCGAGGCCGGCGAGGCGCTGCTCGACGATGCCGATCGACGACGCCTCCATCGCACACGCCGCGAAGCGCGCATCGGCCATGGCGCGCAGCGCGCCGTGCAGCCGCACGGGGTCGGGCGTGGTGAGGCCGGTGTGCTCGACGCGCCAGCGCGCGCCGTCCGCGGCAGCGCGTTGCGGCGGATCGCCCCCCGCCGTGCCGGAGGGCGGCTCACCGATCCCGAGCGTGCCCACCACGCCGCAGCGACGGCCGAGCGCACCGAGCGCCTGCGCCGTCCACCACGTGGTCGAGGTCTTGCCGTTGGTGCCGGTGACCGCCACCACGTCGAGCGCGGCGCTCGGCCGATCGAACCACAGGTCGGCGATCACGCCGGCTGCGGCCTTGAGGCCGGGCAGCGCGCCGATGCGCGCGTCCTGGAAGCCGAACGCCTCGACACCCTCGGCCTCGACCAGGCAGGTCGCGGCGCCGGCTTCGAGCGCGGACGGCACGTAGCGCCGGCCGTCGGTCGCGTAGCCGGGCCAGGCGACGAAGGCGTCGCCGCGGCGCACCGCGCGGCTGTCGCTGCGCAGCGCGCCGGTGGTCCACTCCTTCAGCCAGCGCGCGGCGGCTTCGGGCGAACGCAGCTGCGTGAGCGCCATCAGAAGCTCTCCTCCACGGCCTGCGGCTCGCCCTTGGCCACGATGTGCGGCGTGACGTCGAGGTCGGGCGGCACGCCCAGGGTGCGCAAGGTCTCCTGCACGAGGCGGCTGAACACCGGCGCGGCCACGTCGCCGCCGTAGTAGCGCCCGCCGGACGGCTCGTCGACCATCACCGCCACCACGATGCGCGGCTCGCGGATCGGCGCCATGCCGACGAACCACGCGCGGTACTTGCGGTCGGCGTAGCCCTTGCCTTCCTGCTTGAGCGCGGTGCCGGTCTTGCCGCCGACCGAGTAGCCGAGCGCCTGCGCCTTCGGCGCGGTGCCGCCGTCGCCGGCGGCCATCTGCAGCATCTCGCGCACCGCGCGCGCGGTCGAGGCCGACATCACGCGCAGGCCGGCGGCCGGCTCGGGGCTGCGCGTCATGGTCACCGGGACCAGTTCGCCGTCGCGCGCGAACACGGTGTAGGCGCGCGCGAGCTGGAACAGCGAGGTCGACAGGCCGTAGCCGTAGCTCATGGTGGCCTGCTCGATCGGCTTCCAGGTCTTGTACGGACGCAGCCGGCCGCTCACCGCGCCGGGGAACTGCAGCTGCGGCTTCTGGCCGAATCCGACCTGCGCGTACAGCTCCCACATCTCGCGCGGCGCCATCTGCATGGCCATCTTCACCGTGCCGACGTTGCTGGACTTCTGGATGACCTCGGCCACCGTGAGGTCGCCGTGCGGATGCGCGTCGCTGATGGTCGAGCCGGTGATCTGGATGCGCCCCGGCGCGGTGGCGATCACGGTCTTCGGCGTGACGCGGCGCGTCTCGATCGCGAGCGCGGCGATGAACGGCTTCATCGTCGAGCCGGGCTCGAAGGTGTCGGTCAGCGCGCGATTGCGCAGCTGTGCCCCCGAGAGGTTGCCGCGGTCGGCGGGGTTGAAGCTCGGGTAGTTGGCCAGCGCGAGCACCTCGCCGGTCCTGACGTCGAGCACGACGGCGCTGCCCGCCTTCGCCTTGTGCTCCAGCACGGCGTCGCGCACGCGCTGGTACGCGAAGAACTGCACCTTGGAATCGATCGACAGCTCGACGTCGCGGCCGTCGACCGGCGCGACGCTCTCGCCGGTGTCCTCGATTACGCGGCCGAAGCGGTCGCGCACGACGTTGCGCGTGCCCACGCGGCCTTGCAGCTCGGCGTGGAAGGCGAGTTCCACGCCTTCCTGGCCGCGCTGGTCGTCGTCGGTGAAGCCGACCACGTGCGCCGCGGCCTCGCCCTCGGGGTAGCGGCGGCGGTAGTGGCGCTCGAGGTTCACGCCGGCCAGCTGCATCGCCTTGATGCGCTCGGCCACGGGCTCGTCGACCTGCTTGGCCAGCCACACGAAGTTGGGGTTCTCGGCCAGGCGCCGGTCGAGCTCGGCCGCGCTCAGGCCGAGCAGCTTCGCGAACTCGCGGCGCTTGGCGCGGTCGGCGGTGAAGGCCTTGGGTGCGACCCACACCGACGGCGCGAGCACGCTGCCGGCCAGCAGCGCGCCGTTGCGGTCGAGGATGCGGCCGCGGCTGGCCGGCACGTCCCAGCGCGCCGAGTAGCGCATCTCGCCTTGCTGCTGGTAGAAGTCGGTGCCGATGATCTGGATGTACACCGCGCGCGCCACCAGCGCCAGGAAGCCGAGGCCCACGAGCGCCACCACGAACTTCGAGCGCCACGGCGGCGTCTTCGATGCGAGCAGCGGGCTGCTGGCGTAGCTGACGCGACGCGCGGCGCCGGCGGCGGGCCGGCGTGCCGCGTCCGGCCCGCGCAGCGCCTGCGCCATGCCCAGCGCGAGGCGGCGGATCATCGCGCGCCCCCTTCGGCCGCGGGCGCCGCGGCGTCGTCCTGCACGTACTGCGTGACCGCCGGCGTGGCGGTGCGCATGCGCAGGCGCTCGCGCGCCAGCCGCTCGACGCGCAGGTTGGTCGCCGCGGCCTGGCGCTCGGCGTCGAGCCGCTGGCGCTCGGCCTCGAGCGCGCGCTCCTCCTGCTGCGCGCGGTCGAGCGCGCTGAACAGGCGCCGCGCGTCGTACGAGGTCTTGACCAGCAGCAGCGCGCTGGCCAGCAGCGCGAGCGCGAGCAGCAGGTTCACGCGCGTCATGCCGCCAGCCTCTCGGCCACGCGCAGGATCGCCGAGCGCGCGCGCGGGTTGGCGGCCACCTCGGCGGCCGACGGACGGATGCGTGCCAGCGCGCGCAGGCGCAGCGGCCGCACGGGCGGCGCGAACGGCGCGCGGCGATCCACCTCGGCGCGGCTCTCGCGCGCGATGGTGGTCTTGACGATGCGGTCTTCCAGCGAATGGAAGCTGATCACGGCCAGGCGCCCTCCGGGCTCGAGCAGTTCGATCGCGTCGCTCAGGCCTTGTTCGAGCTCCGCAAGCTCGGCGTTGACGAAAATCCGAAGAGCCTGAAACGTGCGCGTTGCAGGGTCCTGGCCCGGCTCGCGGGTCTTGACCGCACGAGCCACGAGTTCGGCCAGCTCGCGTGTGGTTCGTACAGGCTGGCCGCCTGCCCGGCGAGCAGCAATCGCCTTTGCAATCGGTAGAGCAAACCGTTCTTCCCCATAGTCGCGGATCACCTGGGCGAGTTGACGTTCGTCGGCACGGGCCAGGAACTGCGCGGCGCTCTCGCCGCGCGTCGGGTCCATGCGCATGTCCAGCGGGCCGTCGGCGCGGAAGCTGAAGCCGCGCGCCGGGTCGTCGATCTGCGGCGAGGAGACGCCCAGGTCGAGCAGCACGCCGGCGACGCGCTCGATGCCGAGTGCGCCGAGGCGCTCGCGCATGCGGGCGAAGCTGTCGTGCAGCATCGTGAGGCGCCCATCAGTGATCGCGGCGGCGGCCGCCACCGCCTGCGGATCCTTGTCGAAGGCCACCACCCGGCCCGACGGCGCCAGCCGCGACAGCAGCCCGCGCGTGTGCCCGCCGCGACCGAAGGTGCCGTCCACGTAGACCCCATCGTCCCGCGTGACCAGCGCCTCGACGGCTTCGGTCGGCAGGACGGTGCGGTGCGACCACTCGATGTCCCCGGTCATCAGAACGAGAAGTTCTTGATCGACTCGGGCATCGGCACCTGCGCGAGGCCGGCGTCGAAGGCGGCGTGGCGCTCGCGGTCCCAGAGCTCGAAGTAGTGGCCCAGGCCGAGCAGCATGACGTCGCGGCTCAGGCCCGCCGCCGCGCGCAGCTCGGGCGAGATGAGCACGCGCGAGGAGGCGTCGATCTCGACGTCCATCGCGTTGCCGATGAACACGCGCTTCCAGGCGGCCGCCTCCATCGGCAGCGCCATCACCTTCTCGCGGAAGCCTTCCCACTCCGGGCGGGGAAAGACCAGCAGAAAGCCTTCGGGGTGCTTGGTGATCGTGAGCTGGCCGGCGGCGGTGGCGACCAGGACTTCGCGGTGACGCGCAGGCACGGTCAGACGACCCTTGCCGTCCAGCGTCAGCGCCGATGCCCCTTGGAAGACCACTCCCGCCACTTTGACCCACTTATGTGCACGTTTTGCCACTGTAGCGGCTCAAACGGGCACGGTCAACGTTTCAGGACGAAAAAATTCAGTGAAATCAAAGACTTAGGGAGCGTTTTGCAGACCCGATCCAGGTTGAAAACGGTCGTAAAAATAAGGACTTGCAGACTTCACTGAAAGTGAAGCCTCAGCTTCTACGCTTAGCGGGCGAGTCTTGGCTTGACCCAGACCCAGGCCACGACCCCGATGCCGAGCATGGCCAGCGACGCCACGGCCAGCGCGCGCGTCGAGTGCATCACCAGCGGTGCGATGACGCCGGCGACCACGCCGTTGGCCACGCTGCCGATCACCGCCTGCAGCGACGACGCCATGCCGCGCCGGTCGGGCGCGAGGTCGAGCACCATCAGGGTCACGACGGGCACCATCAGCGCCCAGCCGAACGCGAACACCGCGATCGGCGCGATGGCCCAGGCCGCGTGCGCGGTCCAGACGAAGTTGGCCGCCACGTTGAGCAGCGACACGCCGAGCATGATCACGAAGCCGTGGCGGATCTGGTGGCGCGGCTTGATGCGACCGGCCAGCCGCCCCGACAGCCACGCACCGCCCATGATTCCGGCGATGGTGGACATGAAGAACACCCAGAACTGCATCGGCCCGAGCCCGAGGTGCTGGCCGAGGAAGGTGGGCGCCGACAGCACGTACAGGAACATGCCGTTGAAGGGCACGCCGCTGGCGAAGCACAGCGCGACGAACACCGGGTTGGACAGCAGCTGCCAGTAGCCGCGCATCAGGTGCGGCACGTTGAACGGCTGGCGGTGCGAGGCGTGCAGGGTCTCCGGCAGCAGCCGCCAGTTCGAGACCCACAGCAGCACGCCCACGCCGGCGAGGAACCAGAAGATCGCGTGCCAGTCGAGGTGCACGAACAGGATGCCGCCGATGATCGGCGCGATCGCCGGCGCGACGCCGAAGTAGATCGTCACCTGCGACATCACGCGCTGCGCTTCGGCCGGCGGGTACATGTCGCGGATCACCGCGCGCGAGACCACGATGCCGGCGCCGGTGGCCAGGCCTTGCAGCGCGCGGAAGAACACGAGCGCGCCGATCGAGTCCGACAGCGCGCAGCCGGCCGACGCGATCGTGAAGGTGGCCACGCCCCACAGCACGACCGGCCGGCGCCCGAAGCTGTCGGACAGCGCGCCGTGGAACAGGTTCATGAAGGCGAAGCCGAACAGGTAGGCCGACAAGGTCTGCTGCATCTGCACGGGCGTGGCGCCGGTCGAGCGCGCGATGCCGTCGAAGGCCGGGAGGTAGGTGTCGACCGCGAACGGGCCGAGCATGCCCAGCATCGCGAGGAGCACGGCCAGCGCCCATCGCGGAGCGCGCCACAGACGGTCGGCGTCGGGATTCATCTGGTCGTGGTCGGCGGGGCTTCGTCGGCGCGGCTCGCGGCAAAGTGTGAAGCGAGCCGATAGGCCGGATTCTGTGCGGTCGCGGCACCTTGCGGTGTCGCGGCCGTGACCGCCATTCCTCTGGGCCGCGGATCGCTCGCGCGGCTCGGTGCCACCCACCCGCCGGCTCCGCGGGCCACATCATCGCCGGCCTATTCGGTGTTGCTGCGCGTAGAGATTGCCGCGTTTCACTCCGGACTGAACCGGCTCGTCTCTGTGGCTCTGATCCGCACCTCGCGGTGGACGGGCGTTACCCGCTACGCTGCCCTGTGCAGTCCGGACCTTCCTCCAGCGCCACCTTTCGGTGATCGCGCCAGCGGCGGTCTGGCTCGCTTCACGGCGCGGATTGTCCCACGCGTCGTGCGCTCACGCCGGCACGCGGAACTGCACCTTGTTCGGCTGCTTCTCGGGCGAGAGCGCGAAGTGGTCGGGATGCTTGCGGAACAGCTTGGTCGACGAGCCGCTGCGCGTGAGCAGGCCGGCCGCGCGCAGCGCCTCGGCGGCGACGTTGAGCTCGAGCTTGCCGCCGTCGCGCAGCGCGGGCACGGCGTCGAGCAGACGCTCCACGTCCGCGGGCAGCGCGGGCCGCGGCGCGGCCTTCGCGCTGCGCGATCCGCGCCTGGCGCCGGCTTCCTTCGCGCTGCCCTTCGTCGACTCTTTGGCTGACTCTCTCGCCGACTCTCTCGCCGACTCCTTCGCGGACTCCTTCGCCGCCTTCTTCGGCCCGGCCTCCCGCGCGTACCCGCCCTCCGCGGCCGACTTGTCGGCCGCGCGGCCCTTGCGGTGCTGCAGGTCGACGAACTCGTCGTAGACGCCGCGCACCTCGTCGCCGGTCTTGCCCGCCTGCCCGATGCCGCACACGCGGCAGCCCTTCTCGCGCAGGCGCAGCACCAGCGGCGAGAAGTCGGAGTCGGACGAGACGATCACCGCCACGTCGGGCCGCTCGGCGGCCACGAGATCGAGCGCATCGACCGCGAGCGCGATGTCGGTGGAGTTCTTGCCGGCCGCGAGGTTGACCATCGGACGGATCGACAGTTCGGCGAACAGCTGGCGCTGCTTGACCGCCGTCTCGGGCGTGCAGTAGGCGCGCCGCACGTGGCAGGCGCCGTGCTCGGCGATCACGTGGTGCAGCGCCTGCTGCATGACGTCGGCCGACACGTTGTCGGCGTCGATCAGCATCACGACGCGCGCGCCGCTCGTGCGCGTGCTCATGCCAGCCTCCACGCCAGGGTCTCGCCGCCGCGCAGCGGCTTGAGCGCCGCCTCGCCGAACGGCACCGTCTCGGGCACGGCCCACGCGCGCTGCTCGAGCGTGACGCTGCCGCGGTTGCGCGGCAGACCGTAGAAGTCGGCGCCGTGGAAGCTGGCGAACGCTTCGAGCCGCTCGAGCGCGCCGGCCGCCTCGAACGCCTCGGCGTACAGCTCCAGCGCCGCGAGTGCGGTGTAGCAGCCGGCGCAGCCGCTCGCGTGTTCCTTCAGGTGCGCCGGGTGCGGCGCGCTGTCGGTGCCGAGGAAGAAGCGCGGATCGCCCGAGGTGGCCGCCGCCACCAGCGCGCGCCGATGCTCCTCGCGCTTGAGCACCGGCAGGCAGTACCAGTGCGGGCGCAGGCCGCCGAGGAAGATCGCGTTGCGGTTGTAGAGCAGGTGGTGCGCGGTGATGGTCGCGCCGAGGTTCGACGCTGCCGAGGCGACGTACTGCGCCGCCTCGCGCGTGGTGATGTGCTCGAACACGACCTTGAGGCCGGGAAAGTCGCTGCGCAGCGGGTCGAGCACGCGGTCGATGAAGACCGCCTCGCGGTCGAACAGGTCGATGTCCGCGTCGGTCACCTCGCCGTGCACCAGCAGCAGCAGGCCCGCGCGCTGCATCGCCTCGAGCGTGCGGTACGTCTTGCGGATGTCGGTGACGCCGGCATCGCTGTGCGTCGTGGCGCCGGCCGGATAGAGCTTGACCGCGACCACGCCGGCCGCCTTGGCGCGCGCGATCTCGTCGGGCGGCAGGTGGTCGGTGAGGTACAGGGTCATCAGCGGCTCGAAGTCGCTGCCGCGCTCGCCGGCCGCCGGCCGCGCGGCGAGGATGCGATCGCGGTACGCCACCGCCTGCGCCGCGGTGGTGACCGGCGGCCTGAGGTTCGGCATCACGATCGCGCGCGCGAACTGCGCCGCCGTGTGCGGCAGCACGTCGCGCATCGCCGCGCCGTCGCGCAGGTGCAGGTGCCAGTCGTCGGGGCGGGTGATCGTCAGCGTGCGGGTCATGCGCGGGATTCTCGCACCCGCTGTCCCGCCGGACCGCCGGTCCGCCCCACACCCGCCGCGCGACGCGCGCCGTCAGTGCTGCAGGATCTTCGAGAGGAAGTCCTTGGCGCGCGGCGTGCGGGCCTCGGGATTGCCGAAGAACTCCTCCTTCAGGCAGTCCTCGACGATGCGTCCCTGGTCCATGAAGATCACGCGGTGGCTGACCTTGCGCGCGAAGCCCATCTCGTGCGTCACGCACATCATGGTCATGCCCTCCTGCGCGAGCTGCACCATCACGTCGAGCACCTCGCCCACCATCTCGGGGTCGAGCGCCGAGGTGGGCTCGTCGAACAGCATCACGATCGGGTCCATGCTCAGCGCACGCGCGATCGCCACGCGCTGCTGCTGGCCGCCGGAGAGCTGGCCGGGGAACTTGTCCTTGTGCGCCATCAGGCCCACGCGGTCGAGCATCTTCAGGCCGCGCGCGGTGGCGTCGTCCTTGCTGCGGTTCAGCACCTTGATCTGCGCGAGCGTCAGGTTCTCGGTGACCGTGAGGTGCGGGAACAGCTCGAAGTGCTGGAACACCATGCCCACGCGCGAGCGCAGCTTGGGCAGGTCGGTCTTGGGGTCGGCGATCGACACCCCGTCGACGATGATGTCGCCCTTCTGGAAGGGCTCGAGCGCGTTGACCGTCTTGATCAGGGTCGACTTGCCGCTGCCCGACGGCCCGCACACGACGACCACCTCGCCCTTCTTGATGCTGGTCGTGCAGTCGGTCAGCACCTGGAAGCTGCCGTACCACTTGCTGACGTTCTTGATCTCGATCATGTGAGCCTCACCGGATGATCTGGATCTTCTGCTGCAGCCGGCGCACCAGCATCGACAGCGAGAAGCAGATGACGAAGTAGACGACGGCCGCCACGAGGTAGGTCTCCACCGGGCGGTTGAAGTTCTTGCCCGCGACCTCGAAGCCCTTGAGCAGGTCGTACGCGCCGATCGCGTAGACCAGCGACGTGTCCTGGAACAGGATGACGGTCTGCGTCAGCAGCACCGGCAGCATGTTGCGGAAGGCCTGCGGCAGCACCACGAGCTGCATGGTCTGGCGGTAGGTCATGCCCACCGCGTAGCCGGCGTGCACCTGCCCCTTCGGCACGCTCTGGATGCCCGCGCGCATGATCTCCGAGTAGTACGCCGCCTCGAAGATGGTGAAAGTGATGATGGCCGACAGCTCCGCGCCCATCGGGCGGCCGATCAGCATCGGGATCAGCAGGAAGAACCACAGGATCACCATCACCAGCGGGATCGAGCGCAAGGTGTTCACGTAGGCCGCCGCGGGCCACACCAGCCACGGCTTGCTCGACAGCCGCATCAGGGCGAGCAGCGTGCCGAGCGCGATGCCGCCGACCATCGCGATCAGGGTGAGCTGGATCGAGAAGAGAAAGCCCTTGGCGATGAAGCTGGAGATGACCTGCCAGTTCAGGAATGAGAAGTCGAGGTTGGCCAGCATGTCACCTGCCTCCGCCGATCATGCCGGGCACGCGCACGCGGTTCTCGATGAACAGCGCGATGCGGTTGATGGCGAAGGCCGACACGAAGTACAGCAGCGTGACGGCCAGGTAGATCTCGACGCCGCGCGACGTCTCCTCCTGCGCCTGCATCGCGAACATCGTCAGCTCGGCGATCGACACGGCGAACGCCACCGACGAGTTCTTGACGATGTTCATGCTCTCGCTGGTCAGCGGCGGGATGACGATGCGAAACGCCATCGGCAGCAGCACGTAGCGGTAGGTCTGCGGCAAGGTGAGTCCCATCGCGAGGCCCGCGTAGCGCTGCCCGCGCGGCAGGCTCTGGATGCCCGCCTTCACCTGCTCGGAGATGCGCGCCGACGTGAAGAAGCCGAGCGCGAACACCACCAGGATGAAGCTGGGCAGCCCGCGCAGCGGCGTGAAGATCGCCGGGATCACGTGGTACCAGAGGAAGATCTGGACCAGCAGCGGGATGTTGCGGAACAGCTCTGTCCAGGCGTTGCCGAACCAGACGAAGCCCCTGTTCGGCGTGGTGCGCAGGATGCCCACCAGCGAGCCGGCGACCAGCGCGACGACCAGCGACAGCAGCGCCACCGACATCGTCCAGCCCCAGGCCGACAGCATCCAGTCGAGATACGTGATGTCGCCGCCCCGCCCGAAGCAGCGCGGCACGATCTCGCCGTCGATGGTGTCCTTGCAGAACACCTGCCAATCCCATGTGGCCACGCGTTCCTCCTCCGTCGAAACGACTCGGGGCGCGGTGTCATGCCGCGCCCCGAGGATATGCAAGCCGCGAGCCCGCGGCTTCAGGGCTTACCTGCCCCGCGCGAGCGCCGGGGCCCTCACTTCTTGGCGTAGTCTTCCATCGGCTTGTCGTTCGGCGCCGCCCACGCGGCCTTGGTGGCCTCCGACAGCGGCAGGCCCACCTTGGTGTTCGACGGCGGGATCGGCTGCATGAACCACTTGTCGTAGAGCTTGGCGATGTCGCCGCTCTTCATCATGTTGCGCACGCTGTCGTCGACCGCCTTCTTGAAGCCCGGGTCGTCCTTGCGGTACATGATGGCGATCGGCTCGACCGACAGCACCTCGCCGACGATCTTGAAGTCGGCCGGGTTCTTGGCCTTGGAGATCAGGCCGGCGAGGATCTG
>Ga0209172_10002712_pt1 | contig 29963 bp, 18 predicted proteins | sample LarsenN4metaG_FD_184113 | JGI IMG/M metagenome (GOLD analysis project Ga0209172, IMG submission 184113) | Hot spring sediment bacterial and archeal communities from British Columbia, Canada, to study Microbial Dark Matter (Phase II) - Larsen... ... | reverse complement strand
GACAAGTTCCCAGATGAGGTGTATGCTATCGCCCGGCAATTGGCGCAGGGTCCGACCCTCGCCTATGGACGGGCCAAGAAGCTGTGCTATGGTGGCCTCAACGATGGCCTGGAAACGCACATGGAGCATGAGGCCCGTGACATCGCCGCAAGCGGTAACAGCGCGGATTTTCGCGAGGGCATCGCCGCCTTCATCGCAAAACGACCGCCGACGTTTCGAGGTCAGTAAGCTCAGCAGCCTTCCAGCATTACGAGCTGAGTGGAGGAGGGGAGTGGGAGAGGGAGCGGATGACGCTGTCGGCCGGTCTCTCGCAGATGCGGAATCGCGCTACGATGTCATCTTTGCAGGCCTCGACATCCTTGCCGATGAACACCGCTTGCGTGGGAAAGCGCCCCCCCACTTCGGGGGAAAGCGGCTGGAAGTCGAAGCGGCCGCAGGTGAAGTTGAACACATGGGGGAAGGCCCCGCCCGTCAACTGCAGCAACCCCTTGGCCCGATAGATCGTGGCGGGGAGCCTACGCAGAAAGCGCTCGAAAGCCTCGAGATCGATCGGCGACCGCGTTTCATAGACAAACGCTTGAATGGCTTCCCGCCCGTGGGCATGGCGGGTGGTGGCTGCGGTGTCGCTCTGGGGCGTGGCCTGCAGGCGGGCTCGATAGGCGCTGACGCCGGTGCCGAACAACAGATCCGTGTCGATTTGGCCATAGCTGGTTTCCAGTAAGAGCGCGCGTCGATTCAGGCGCCGCAGCCGCTTGGCGACTTTCTGACGCTCGCGGTCCGTCACCACATCGATCTTATTGAGCACCAGGAAATCCGCCGCACGCACCTGCTCGTCCAAGACCTCATGCTCAGCCGAGAGCGCCAGAAATGAGGCCGCATCGACCATGGTAATCACCGCATCGCGGGCCAAACTGGCCGTCTTCAGACGATCGACGATGGGATTAGGGTCGGCCAAGCCGGTGGTTTCGATGATGAGCAGGTCGGGCTTGGTCTCCTGGACGATCTGCTGGACGGCGATGGCAAAGCGATAGTCGTCGATTGTGCAGCAGACACACCCGCTGTTGAATTCGACCATCGACTCCACGCCTTCGAGGCCGGTGATGATTTTGCCATCGATGCCGATATCGCCGATCTCGTTCATGATGATGGCGACGCGCCTGTGCTGCAAGCCATGCTGCATGATGTACCTGAGCAGGGTCGTTTTCCCACTCCCCAGGAAGCCCGTCAGGATGTTGCAACTTGTTTTGAGCATCGATCTGCGCTCCTATTCGTTGACGACCATCCTGTGCGAAGCAAACGCGGCTGGATAGCCAGCCTGGCAGGAGGCGCCCATCCCCATGGCGGGATCAGGCGCAACGGCGGCGAATATAGTGAGGCGCTGCAGGGTTGTCAAGGCCTTCCATCATGGCGACATGCCTGTCGTTTCTGGCCCGCAGGTCCATCATCTCATCCATGCGCGACTGCTTCAGAGGCGCAGCGTCCCGCACCCGTCCGCAGAGCATAATGCGGGCGATAAAGCGTGTCAGCGGTCACACTTTTCCCTCAAAAATTTTGAATATAATTGATAAGTAATGATCAACAATAACATAACCTGGCCATCCAAACATTGATATAATCTGATTTAAATGTTTATGAATTATGACTTTTTGATCCAAGAACTCGGAAAATTTTCGCTTGACAGCTTGTCCTGAGTATGATTGGATCGAAGCGAAGAGACATACCGAACCCGGTCGGTGGCATGCCACCTTGCCTGTGGTCGGGTATGCACTTGTAGGGGGGAATTCGGGTAGGATGTAACGCCTCTTGGAAGTCACGTTACACCGAGAAAGGACGGCCTCCCCCAGCGACGGTTGGCCGACCAGGGCTGGGGAAGGCCGGGGTACAAGACAGAGGCCCATTGCGCCCCAAGGGTACAAGGAGGCATGTCTTTCATCACCCTTTTTTTATTTAAGCACACACCATCGACCAGAATCAAGATTTTTTGAAATGGCAGGGAAACGGTCAACGCGGTTTCCAGACTCGGCCTCCTTCCCCGCGACAGTCCATGGCTGGCCTTGCCTCACGCCCGCCCAATAGGCCGGCCGCGAGGCGTATTGACACACAAACCAAGACGCCTGGCGCGATCTGATCGCCGTATGGATGAGCCGAGAGGCTCTTGCAGATGGCAGGGCGAGGAGAGCCGTCAACAGACAGGCGGACATCGATCTAAGGTAGCAGACGCTCATTGGAGGACGGTCCTCCCCAGCGACGGTTGGCCGACCAGGGCTGGGGAAGGCCGGGGGTGCAAGGCAGGGGCCTTCGTGTCTCTAGGGACCGGCGGGCTTGTCTTGCATCACCCTTTTTGTTTGCGGCACAAAGCCGCATCTGGAGGAGGGCCTCGAGGCCTCACCGTCCCAGAGGCGAGCGGCAATCGCCTCTACTAGCTGTGAAGGTCTCCAGCGCTGGGCTGGACGGAAGCAATCGCTCTGCCGTGCGATGTCTGCAGAGGAAGACGCCCTGACAGAAGGGTTGCTCATCGCAAAGGAAGGCACACTTAAGGGGGCGGAGCCTAACCACCCCTCGTATGGCGGGAAGAGACTTGCTGGGCCGACAGAGCAGGCGACACGCGCAGGTGGCTGAAAGAGTGGCACAGACGTGCCCGGCGAGAGAGACGCGGCTCTAGCGCGGGAGGTCCGAGCATGGCTTTGGTGGCACAACACAGCATCTCTATCATCTTTCCAGCGTATAACGAGGAGGACAACATCGCCAAAGCAGTCGGCCAGGCTGTGCAATGCATGCAACTCTTGTTTCGCGATTGGGAAGTGATCGTCGTCGACGATGGCAGTCGGGATAAAACCGGCGAGATCATCGATGGCCTGGCGGAACAAAATCCCCGCGTCATCGCCCTGCATCATGGCGCCAATCAGGGATATGGGGCGGCGCTCAAAACCGGTATCCTGCAAGCCTCGAAAGAACTCATCTTCTTCTGCGACTCCGACCTGCAATTCCATCTCAGCGAGCTGGTGCTACCGCTCACTTGGATCGAACAGTACGACATCGTCATCGGCTATCGCTCGAAACGCCAAGATCCCCTGCACCGCCGGTTCAACGCCTTCGGCTGGAATACCCTGGTGCGGCTCTTGCTGGGTTTGAAGGTCAAGGATATCGATTGCGCCTTCAAGCTGTTCCGCCGCGTGGTCTTTCAGGCCATCCAGATCGATGCCGTCGGCGCCATGGTGAACACCGACATCCTGGTGCAAGCCATCCGTATGGGGTTCAAGATCAAAGAGATCCCCGTCACCCACTTCCCTCGCTTACAGGGTAAGCAAACCGGTGCCAACCTGCACGTCGTCCTCAAAGCGTTCAAGGAACTGGTTAGACTGTACCGCAAACTGCGCAACATTCATCCCATCGTCATCGAGTACGATCGCCGGCGTGAACCACACCGCCCGGCGCCACAGGAGCGACGCCGGGCTGAGCGTCGGCAGGTGATGCTGCCGATCAACTTCCCAGATCGGCGGCGGCGCTACATGCAGCTCAATGGTACGCTCATTCCGCTGTCCCTGTCGGGCTCGCACTCGGTGATTCCCGAGCTGCTACGTCTGCGCGATGCGCCGCGCCCACGGCGCATCGCCATGGTGGCTGCCTGCCCCTTTCCGGCCAACCACGGCACGCCAGCCGGCATCAAAGAGACGGCGGAAGCGCTCGCGCGCAAAGGCCACCAAGTGTACCTCGTCACCTACCATTTCGGCGACGGCCCCGCCCCACGCGGCGTCCACATCCATCGCATCGCCGACCTCGGATTCGGACGCCGCGTGGTCGTCGGTCCCACCTGGCATAAGCCGCTATTCGACCTCCTGATGGTCTTCACGCTGTGGCGAGTCATCCGTCGGGAGAACATCGACCTGATTCACGCCCACAACTATGAGGGAGCGTTGATCGGCTACGTCGCCAAGCTCCTGACGCGGCGTCCACTGGTCTACAATGCCGTTAACACCATGCGCGATGAGCTGCCGACCTATCGCTTCATCCGGCCGCAAGCATTAGCACAGGGATTGGCTCGGCTCCTGGATGCCTGGGTGCCGCGTTTGGCCGATCGCGTCATCGCGATCTCCGAGGAACTCGTGCAGTTCTTGCGCCAGCGCGGCGTTCACCCCGAGCGTCTGCAAATGATCCCGCTCGGCATCGACACCACGGCCTTTGCCGCCGTCGTGCCGAGCGATCGCGCCGCCCTCCGGGAACGGTTTCACCTCGGTGACCGACCGGTGGTGATGTATACCGGCATCCTGGACCGCTTTCAGCGCGTCGATTACCTGCTGCGGGCGATGCACCACGTCGTGGAGCACATCCCCACGGCGCACTTGCTCCTCGTCACCAACGTCGCCACTGCGGAGGATCTGCAGGCCTGCCAGGCGATGATCGACGGCCTTGGCCTGCAGCAACAGGTCGACATCGTCCCCCATACCGCCTTTGAAGACATCCCTCGTTTCCTGGCAGCAGCCGACGTGACGGTGGTGCCACGGCCGCATTGCCCAGGATTTCCGGTCAAGCTCCTGAACTACATGGCGGCGGGCAAACCCATCGTCCTCTTCGAGGGCTCGGCCAAGGGGCTGCAACATCGGCAGCACGCCATGGTGGTGGCCGACCACGACTGGCAAGCGCTGGGTCAGGGGATCGTGACCCTCCTGCAAGATCCCGCCTTAGCTCAGCGCCTTGGACAGAACGCCCGCCGATGGGCCGACGAGCACCTGTCCTGGCCGAGCATCATCGGCAGAATCGAACAGGTTTATGCCGCCCTACTTGAACCGGCGAGGGAGACACGTTAGGGGGAAAACTGCTGCGGTCGGATTGGAGACCCGCTCGTTGGATGCTGGGACGACAACCCAGTCCTGAGAGAGGATGCATAGGCCATGAAGAACGGATCGCAGACGCATCAACCCAAGGTGCTCATCATCGGCCTCGATGGGGCGACGTTTGAGCTCATCAAGCCGTGGGTGACCGCCGGTCAACTGCCGACCTTCAAACGCCTGCTGCAAGAGGGGACGCAAGCCGACTTGGAATCGACCATCCCGCCCATCACGCCGCCAGCCTGGACCTCGCTTATGACAGGCATGAATCCCGGCAAACATGGGGTGTTCAACTTCACAGAATACCGCCCCACCGACCACTCCATCCGCTACGCCAACGCCTCCAACCGTAGGGTGCCGACCGTGTGGAAACTCCTTAACACGCTGGGATGGAGCGTCGGGGTCATCAACGTGCCGATGACCTATCCCCCAGAAGAGGTGCGGGGATTCTGTATCTCCGGCCTAGATACGCCCGACAAGGACTCCGACTTCGTCTACCCGCGATGGTTACGGCAGGAGATCGAACACGCCGTCGGGGAGATCTACCTCGATCCGCGGCATCTCGGGTACATGAGAGCCGATGACAAACGGGACAAGATCTTAGAGGCGCTGGTCCGCATCGAGAACCGGCGCACGCAGATCGCCGCCTATCTCCTCAAGAAGTACCCCGTCGATGTCATGATGCTGGTCTACACCGCCACTGACACCGTGCAGCATTTCTTTTGGAACTACCTGGACCCCCGCCACCCCGCCTACGATCCCCTCGGAGCCGAGAAGTATGGCGACGCGATCCTCAATATCTACCGCGCCATCGATGCCGACATCGCCACCCTCTTGGATGCCGTCCCCAGTGAGTGCGCGGTGATCGTGGTCTCCGACCATGGTGGCGGGCCGGTGTCAGGACGCATGATCCATCTCAACCAATACCTCCACGAGTTGGGACTCCTCGCCTACAAGCATGGTTCAGTGGGTGCGCCGAAACGCTTTCTCCATCGCTGCATCAGCGGCCTTGACGGCTACCTGCGGGGGGTCTTGTCGCCGCGCCACAAATCGACATTGGCGCGACTGTTTCCGACGTTGCGCGCAAAGTGGGAGTCGTATGCCACCGCCCTGACCATGATCGATTGGGAGGCCACCCAGGCGTATGGCCTTGAATTCTTGGCGTTCCCCTCGGAAATCTGGATCAACGTCAAAGGGCGGACGCCCCAAGGCCTGGTCAAACCCGGGGCTGACTATGAGCAAGTGGTAGAGTTCTTGACCGAACAGTTGCTCGCCTTACAAGACACAGCTACGGGCCAACGTTTGATCCATCGGGTCTATCACAAGGACGAGGTGTATCGCGGTCCATACGTCGACCATGCACCGGACCTGATGTTTTCCTGGTGGGACGACGGCGGCTTAGAGTCGCGCAAGAGCACTCCAGGAGCAAAGCATCCGAGCCTGCGCACCTCGGCCGCCGATGGCGCGGAGTTGGCCGCCTCCTGGAGCGGCACGCACCGCTTGCACGGCATTCTCGTAATGACCGGCGCCCCCTTCCGTACCGGCGCTGCCCTCTCCCAGGCCCACATCACCGACATCGCCCCTACGCTGCTCTATCTGCTCGGCGCGCCCATCCCCACGGAGATGGATGGCAGAGTCCTCCTAGAGGGTTTTGATCCAGCGTATCAGGCGTCGCACCCGGTGCACTATCAACAGGGCAGCTTACCAGCTCAGGTCAGCGAGCGCTCAGCAGCGATCTATACGATGGCTGAGGCGGAGAAGATTCAGGCGCGTTTAAAGGATCTGGGGTACATCGATTAACCGACCACGAGGTAGGGGTACAGCGATGGCAAAAGTGGTGATCCTCGGGCTCGATGGCGCGACGTTCGATCTCATCCATCCGTGGGTGCAGGCCGCAAAGCTGCCGCACTTCGCCAGACTCCTCAACCGGGGCGTGGCCGGACGGTTACGTTCTACGATTCCACCGATGTCCCCCCCGGCGTGGAACTCCTTCATGACGGGGATGAACCCTGGCAAACACGGCATCTACGACTTCACCGGCCGCAAGCCGCACAGCTACGAAACCCACTTCATCAACGCCAGTTGGCGCCGCGCCCCGACGATGTGGCAGCATCTCAGCCAGGTGGGCAAACGGGTCGCCATCCTCTCTGTGCCGTTCACCTACCCCCCCGACAAGGTCAATGGCTACATGGTCAGCGGCATGGATGCGCCGGGCGTAGCTGGTTTGGTCGATCGCAGTGCCACCTATCCCCCGGAACTGTGCGATGACATCACCGCCAACGTCGGCGATTATCCCATGGGGCCGAATCTGTTTGGTTATACGGACCCGGCCGAGATGGTGGATGCGGCGCTGCGCACTATCGAGAAGAAGGCCGCTGCCGCGCGCTATGTGTACCACAAGGACGACTGGGACCTCTTCATGTTCGTGCTGGGCGAGACCGACGCCGCCAGTCATCGCTTCTGGCGCTATGGCGATCCCGCCTCGCCGCTGCGCGATGACACCGCCTGGAACGCCAAGGTCACCAACGCGCTGCTAACCATTTACCAAAAGGCCGACGAGGTGATCGGCCAGTTCATGGCGTTGGCCAGGCCGGACACCACCGTCATCGTGATGTCCGATCACGGCAACGGCGGCAACAGCGACAAGGCAGTGTATCTCAACCGCTGGCTGGAAAGCCAGGGCCTCTTGCGTTTCAGAGCCTTGCATGGCGTTCTGAAAGCCGGCATCGAACGCACCAAACAGTTGGGGCTCCGCCTTCTACCGCCCAACGTCAAACGGGCCATCTACCGCCTGACCAATATCCCGGACATGGTGGAGTCATGGGCGCGCTTCTCGGCCATCGATTGGCGGCAGACCCAGGCCTATTCGGAAGAGACTCCGTACTATCCCTCCGTCTGGATCAACCTCCAGGGGCGGGAGCCGATGGGGATCGTCGCGCCCCACGACTACGAGCAGGTGTGCGACCACATCGTCGCTCAGCTCACCGCCTGGCGCAATCCCTATAGCGGCGAGAAAATGATCAAACGCGTCCACCGGCGGGAAGAACTGTACGCCGGGCCTCATGTCGATAAAGCGCCCGACCTGACCATCGAGTGGGAGCTCGACCACGGTTATTCCTACCTCTTTCGCCCCAGCACCGGCCTCCGACGCCCTCCCGTGCACCAGCTCAAGGCCGAGGAGCGGCGCCGCGTCAAGAGCGGCGACCACCGCGACGAGGGGATCCTCCTCGCCACCGGGCCACACTTCATCCGTCCCGGCGAAATCAAGGAGGCGAGCATCCTCGACCTCGCCCCGACGATTCTGTACCTGCTGGGCCTGCCGATTCCGCCGGAGATGGACGGCCACGTCCTCACCCAGCTGTTTCCGGATGACTATCTCAGCCAGCATCCCATCCAACACGGCTTGAACGGGGGTTCGGGTGCCGAGTTCGATGACACGCAGCGCGACTATTCAGCCGCGGAAGAGGAAGCGATTCGCGCCCGCCTCCAGGGGCTAGGCTACATCGAATAAAGGGAACGCTTCCGGCCTGCCCGCGGTGTCGCGTTGAGAGGGCCTGGTACCTGAGGCTCTCGGATGCCAGAACGACACCGCAACTCCGCGGCTCAGCATGACATGGACGCCACCTGGTCTCGCGCTGCGGCAGAGGATCGGCTATGAAGCTACGAACATGGGCATTCATTGGTTTTGTGCTGCTCGGCTTTATGACACCCGCGACATATGTAGTCGGGAGTCACCTGCTCCAAACCAGCTCGAATGTAGCCCGCAAGCTGGGCGCACCGCTTCCGGTCCGGGTGGCGGTCGCCCAGCACACCAAGCTCACGGAAACATTAGGCGCCACCGGTGAGGTGCATCCCATCGCCATGGTCGACCTCACCGCCACGATGTCCACCCGCGTCGACAAAGTGGCCGTCGACCTCGGCGACCTGGTCACCCCGAAGCGGCCCTTGCTGCATTTCGATCGCGATCTCGTCAACGCCGCCCTCGCCACGGCCAAGACGGCGTTCGATCAAGCCGAGGCCGATCGGCAGCGCGCCGCGCTTTATCACCAGCGCATCACGGTGGTGTACCAACAAGGGCTCTTGCCGAAGATCGCGGCGGAAAAGGCGCAGGCCGCCTTAGACGAGGCGACCACGAACTACCACCGGGCCCGAGAAAAACTCCTGCAGGCCAAGAAGGATCTCCAGAACGCCACCCTCAGATCACCGGTCGCGGGCGTGGTCATGGAGCGGCAGATCAACCCCGGCGAAACCCCGCGGCCCCATCAAAAGCTGTTCACGCTGGGCCGCATCGATCAAGTGCTGGTGGTGGCCAATATCGCCGAGGAACGCATCGCCGAGATCTCCCCAGGACAGCCCGCCACCGTGACGCTGACGGCGTTCCCCAACGACGTCTTCGAGGGCACCGTGGTCAAGGTCAAGCCCGTCATCGATCCGAAAACCCGCACGTTTATGGTCTACACCAAGGTGGCGAACCCAAAACTCAAGCTCAAACCAGGCCTGACAGCCTTTACGCGCATCCGGCGCGAGCATGAAGTGCTGGCGGTGCCGAGCGTGTCGCTGATTAACCCGACGGGGGTGCAGGAAAGCACGGTGTTCGTCTTGGAAGATGGCGCCACCGCCAGGCTGCGGCGCGTCAAGGTGGGAGTCGTCGCCGAGGGCATGACCGAGATCCGCCATGGCCTCACGGAGGGCGAATCGGTGGTGGTCATCGGCCAGCTCGCGTTGCGGGATGGCGATCAGGTGGTAATCGGCGACGAATTCAAGGAACTAAAACCGCAAGTGGCACAGAAACGACAAACCCCATGATCCCTGCTCGGCGATGGCCGCTGGTGATGCTCCTGTGCTTTGTGGTATGCCCTGCCTCTGCAGCGCTTGCCGCCGATCCTCAGACGATTGCCTGTGACTTGCGAGCCTGCCTTGAACTGGCGTTTGCCAACCATCCGCGGCTGAAAATGGGCGAGGCCCGACGAGCGGCGGCCCGTTCCCAGCTCGATGTGCGTCTGGCCGAACGCCAACCCAGCCTGACATTGGAGGGCGAGACCGGATACCTCACCGGGAACGCCATCACGCCCTTCTCAGCCATCGCCCGGATCACAGAGGAAGGCATCGACCAGCGCCGGGTCTCGGGCGGGTACTATCAGGCCTTGCTCGGGCTCGACGTCCCGCTCATCAAGGAGGGCACCCTGTATGGCCGCCCTTCGGCCGCGGTGCGCCAAGCCCAGCTCAAAATCTCCGAGGAAGAGTGGCACCAGCATGGGCTGCGCCTGCAGGTGGCCGTGCAAGTGGCTGAGGCCTACGTGCAGCTTCTGAAGCACCGCAAAGCCGTGCAGCTACAGACCATGATCGTAACGACCCTGGAAGAGGGCTACAAGCTGGAGCAGTCCCGATTCGAGCAACAACTCATCTCCCGCAACGAGCTGCTGAGAGCAGAAGTGCGGGTCGCCACCGCCAAACGCGATCTCGCTCTCGCTCGTCTCAATCTCCAAAAGAGCCAGCACGTCCTCGCCACCGCCATGGGTCTGGACCAGGCCTCGATCATCGATGTCCAGGAGGTTCAGGCTCCTCCCCAGCCGCTCCCCCCCTTGGATAGCCTGCTCACCCAAGCCCGACGTACACACCCCGAGCTCAAAGCCGGGCAGTTCGAGGTCCAAGGTCACATCGAAGAGACCGGTCGTATTCGGGCCGAGCGCTACCCCACGCTCTCGTTGACGACGCGCTACGGCATCGTGGATGACTTCGACGGCCGCCTGAATGATCAGTGGATCGCGGCCCTCAAGGTGAAGGTCCCCGTGTTCGACTTCGGCTTGACCCACAAGAAGGCAGAGGTGGCCCGCGCCAGGGTCATCGAGGCGGAACACCAGCTGCAAGACCTCCAACTCGGCCTCGAACAGGAGGTCCGTACGCTCTACCTGCTGTTGCACACCCTCGACGATCAAATCGTCCTGCTCAACACTCAGATCGCCCAAGCCACCGAGCAGATGCAGCTCAACCGGGCCATGGCCCAGCAGCAGTTGTTGCCGCCGTCGGACGTCCTCGATGCCGAAGCGGCGTTGCTTAGCTTGCGACTGGCATTGGCGGAAACGCAGTACGATCGACATCTCGCCCGCCTCCAATTGAACTTGCTCAGCGGCGCTTGGGATCTGCAGGGGGCATCGCCGTGACCCACGTCTCCAGCGGCATGGCGCTGTTGTTTCTGTTTTACCCGCTACGCTGGCTGCTGCGTGGTCTCTCTTGGAAGTGGGCGCTCAAGGCGGGGACGCTGTTGGGAACATTGCATGCGCGCTGCTGGCGCGATCGGCTCTACCGCCAGCTCCGGGACGGGATGCGGACCGTCTGGGGCGATGTGCTCACCCTGGCCGACCTGGAGCGCCAGGTACGCCGCCATCTCATCATACGCTACAAGCACCTCATCGACGGCTTTTTCTACCATACCTTGGATGCAACCCGCACCGCCCATTGGGTGCCCGCCATCGATGGTCGCTGCCATCTCGACAGCGCCCTGGCCCGCGGCAGGGGCGCCATCATCCTAGCCTCGCACTTCGGGTCGCTCGGCATGCTGCTCGCCGCCTTAGTGTTTCGTGGCTATCGATTGTACCAGGTCTTCACCCTCACTCCCTCGCCGCACCACCGTACCTGGGGCTGGATAGAACGCGCTATCATGCGGGCCAAAGTGCGCTGTTGGCCCCGTGATCGCATCGAGTTGGCCTTTTGGCGGCCCGGGACGTATCTCAGGCCATTGTACCGCAGGCTGTGCGCCGGGGATGTCGTGGTGCTCTACGGCGATGGCGCCAGAGGGCAGCAATTCACCCGCGTGCCGTTTCTGGGCCATTCCCTCTCGCTGTCCGTGGGCCCGTTTAAGATCGCGGCCCGCGCCCGGGTGCCCTTAATCCCGGCGTTCATCGTGCGACAGGCCGATGACCGCCACCGCTTGATCCTCGCGCCGCCGATCGTGCTGTGCGATGATGCGCCGGCCAGCCTGCAGCACGGGGCCGCGCAATACGCCGCACAGTTGGCGCGCTACGTCGTTGCCTACCCGGAGCACTGGTTTACCTGGGCGCGTCTACGCCGCCATCAAGACGCCAACGGCGCTGTCCTTGCATTCGCCCGAGCCGACGTCGATCGGGCTCAGTTCTACAGGGAGGCGCAGCGCCAAGGCGTATGAACGACACCAGGAAACGCCTTCTCAGCAACTCGCTCTTCCGCGTCGGCGGGTACGCCATCGGCGCCGCGCTATTTTTCGCCGCCATTGTGCTGATCGCCCGTTATCTCGGGACAGAGCGCTTCGGCCAGTTCTCCTTTATCCTGGCCGTGGCGAGCGTCTTTCAACTGGTCGCCGACATGGGGGTGCGCAATATCGTCATCCGCGATATCGCCCTCGATAAGGCCCACTTCCGCCAGTACCTCGGCACGGCACGAACCTTACTATGGCTCCTCTCGCTGCTCAGTCTGGGCGGCGTGGTGGGATTGGCCCACCTGCTCGACCTCACCGCTGACCTCCGTTTCTCGATGTATCTCGCCGGGCTCGCTGTCGTCATCACTTTCTATGGCCTGGCCTACAGCGCGGTGTTGCGCGCCTTCGAGGAGATGGATTGGGATATCGTCGGCTTTGTGCTGCATAAAGTGCTGTTCATCGCCTTCATCTGGCTGGTGAGGCGGACGTCGCTCGACTTGCAGGGCGTCTTCGCCGCTATGTTGTTGGCCAATGCACTGCAATGGGTGTACTATTGGGCCGTGGTCAGCCTCCGCCACGGGCGTGCCAAGCCTAGCCTGAAGGTCGCCGCCGCCTGGGCGCTGCTCCGGGAGGCCTTGCCCCTCGGCGTCGCGGAGATCCTCCGACGCCTCACCCGGCACACGGACAAGCTCCTGCTCGCCGCCCTGAGCACCCCCGTCGCGCTGGGGCTGTTCAGCGCCGCCTACAAGTTTTTGGAGGCGATGAGCCCGTTCACGACCAACCTCACGCTACCGTTGTTTCCCGTCTTCTCTCGTTACGCTCGCATCTCTCCCGGCAAGCTGTTCGGCGCTTACGAGCAGAGCCTCAAATTCCTCTACGCCTTGGGGATGCCGCTGGCCGTGCTGATGTTCGTCCTGTCCGAGCGCATCGTCGTGTTGTTCTTCGGGGCGGCGTACCGTGACGCCGGAGCCGCGCTCACATTGATCGCCCCGGCGGTGGTCCTGCTCCTGCCGACCTCGGTGTATGGCTATGTCTTCACCGCGCTGGGACGCCAGCGCCTCTATATGGGGTGCGTGGCGGTGTCGCTGCTGGTGAATCTCGTGCTCGACCTGCTGCTCATCCCTATCTACAGCTTCCAGGGCGCTGCTGTCGCCACCCTGGCCGCTGAGGCGGTGTTGTTCGTCGCGGGCCTACTGGCGTTGACTCGACTGGGGAGTGAGCTGAGCGGTCTTTGGCTGCTGTGGCGGCCGTTGTTGGCCGGCCTTGGCATGGGGGTCTGCTGCTGGCTGACACGCGACTTGGGGCTGGCGGCGGTGGCCAGCGGCATCGCCGGCGGCCTGGCGGTCTATGCCGGTTTGTTGCTCGTCTTCCAAACCTTCACCCCACAGGAGCGATCTTTGCTGCTGGACGCCATGCGCCTCAGGCTGGGGCACGTCGGGCCATGAGAGGGTTGACCGCCATCGGCATGCTGGGCCTTATGTCGAGTGGTTGGCTGATCTGGATTAAAGCTCCCATCAGCGGCGGGGCGCATCCAAGCCTGAGTGCCGGCTGGTTGGCGGGGGTAATCGGGGGCGTAGCCGCCATCGCCTGGCTCCGTCGCTCCGACCACCTTCTGGCCGTTTGCGGCGTGACTGGACTAGGGTTGGCCAGCTTTATCCTGCTCTATTTGGCCTTCATGGATCCGGCGCTCTGGTATCTGGTGGACGAAAACGCCCAGGCCGCCAACCTCATCGGCTTCTCCCACCGTTTCCTCCCTGGCAACTACGGCTTTCAACCGACGTTTCGTCCCAGCCTCGACACCGAGACCCTCGTCGGGCGGCTAGTAACGGCCGCCTATTTCATGAGTTGGGGGTGGGGGGTAGGTCTCGCCGGTAGTCTGCTGCTGCTCTTCAATGGTCTGATACACGCCAGCCCCAGGCGACGCCTCACATGGATCAGTCTCCCTGCAGTGCTGATCTTCGGCGGCCAAGGCGCCATGCTGGTGAGCTGCCTGGCGGCCGAATACCTCCACGACCAGGGGCATCGACAAATGGCCCTCGGCCGCTATGTGGAGGCGGCCCGACGGTATGAGCGTGCACAGCGCTGGAATCCGCAGTTGGCGACAAGTCTCCGAGCACATGTCCGCCTCGGCCAAGCCTATTACCACCTAAACATGCAGACGCATCCCAATGCCCGCCTGTATCGAGGCGAGCGTTACGCGCAGGAAGGGAATTATAAGACCGCGTTCGCTGAGTATCTCGTTGCGATGCAAGAGGCGCCCTCACCCGTGAAGGAAGTCCTCGCCAAACGCATCGCCTGGCTCCATGTCGATCGTGGCATCGCGCAGCTTCGCAAGGGGCAAGTTGGCGCTGCCATCGGTCATTGGGAACATGCTGTGGCCTTCGACGAGGAGCAGATCCAGGCGGTCTACTTTCTGGCCAGAGCCTATTTTGAACAAAGCCGGTATGAACAGAGCATCGCCATGAGCCACATCCTCTTGTCGCGCTCCCAAAATCGCTTGCTCAATGCCAACGTGCAGTTCATCATCGGCGATAGCTATTGGCGCCTCCGGAAGTTCGACCAAGCGCGTCTGGCCTATGAGGCTTCGATGCGCCTGGATTCGTACGGCAATTTTCGGATCTTCAAGAGCCTGGGCGGGACATGACCGGGGAAGCCAAGCACTCGCTGTGGCCCTCGCGGATGATCGTGCTGCTGACCGGGCTGATGGTCGGGTTCTTCCTCTGGCGAACCTATGTGGACGATGCCCCGCGCCTCTATCCCGTCGAATTCACCCAGGCCCAATGGCTCATTGCCGCCGACGAAGCCCCACAGGGCTACTTTCGCCACGAGTTGTACATCCCCGGTCCGATTCAGCAGGCCTGGGTCGTCGTCGCCGCCACCGATTCCTTCATCTTGTATCTCAACGGCAAGGCGATCGATGGTAAGGGGTATGCCTCGCTGAACGTATCCGGGATCTACGACATCGGCCAATCTCTGCTCCCTGGGAAAAACGTCGTCGGCGTCGTCGCCCGGCGGCTGAGCTATCCGGGACCGGCCATGGCCGCGCTCGAGGGCGTCTATCGAGATCAAACCGGTCGTGAACATGTATTCGCCACCGACGCCACCTGGAAGGTCTCGCCAGTTGAACAGACCCAAGGCTGGGGCGAGATTCCCTGGTATGCCGAGGCCTTCGATGCCACAGCCTGGAAGTCGGCAAAAGCCGCCCACCGCCCCGCTTCAGCGGAGATCTATCCCTTGGGCGTGCCTGCGCAGGCGTTCGCCATGCCCCCCCATGGTCAATGGATCGGACAAGCCAATTATCCAATGGGTCAAGCGGCCTTTACGTACACCCTTACCCTGCCAGCCAAGGTGGAAGACGCCTGGATGCGGCTCGCGGCCAGTAAACCCTACGCCTTAGCCATCAATGGGATCGCCATTGAGGGGGGCGATACACCCCGCGATGTAGAGGTCATGCGCCTACTACGGTTCCAGGGCACCCCACTCTGGCGTAATCACGATGGCCCATCGACCGAGCTCTACCGCATCGCGCCATTACTGCGGGCAGGCGCCAACCGTATTACCGTATCCTTGGGCCAACACTTCGCCTCGATCCCCAGCTTCTATATGGATGGCTTTGTGGTGTCCCATGGGGAAGTTCGGCCGTTTGGCCGCCATGCCTCCTGGACCGTCACCAGCCCGTCGCTGACCACTGACCATGCCACAGCCCAGTACGATGCCATCGTCATGGCGCACGTGGCTCCCGAGTACAAGGTATTACCGGTCAAAGAGGCGATGACTGTCATTCTGCCCTTGAGTTATACTGCTACCCGGCTCCTGATGGCAGCGCTGGTGCTGATCTTGACGGCCAGTGGGTTCTATTTGCTGTGGGGAGGCAGTTCGCGCCTGCTGTTCGCCCTTGGACATCGCGACCGTCTGGATGTCGGCAAGGTGGCCGCTTTGGCTCATTTACCGATCTTGCTCATGTTAGGCGGGCTTTACCTCTTGAGCTTTGACGTTCGTCTTGACCCATCTTTTCCCTTCCAGAGTTGGATCATCGGATTAGCCGTTGCCACCTTGTTCATCATCAAGGTGATCGTTGTGTTGGAGGCTTGGCATCAGCGTTATCGTCAACTCCCAGAATCTTCACCTCCTTCGCCTCACCTTGAGACCGGAGCACGTATCGGCACCGCCCTTCTGCTCATCGCGCTCGTGGCTGCAGGGGCGTTTCTGCGCTTGCGCAATTTGGACGCCCAATCGCTCTACCATGACGAAATTCACATGGTAACCTACGTGCAGGGCCTGCTTGCGAAAGGCTATCCGCATAAGATGATCGGCCCCATCGAGCGGCCATTGGCGACTTACGAGCTGGCACCGTATCCCATCGCCCTGTCGGTGCTGTTGTTCGGCATGAGCGATTTCGCGCTCCGATTGCCTGCGGCCCTGTTCGGCATCCTGACGATCCCACTCCTTTACGTCGTCGGTCAACAGATCTTCGACCGACGAGTCGGCCTCCTCGCCGCGGCCATTTACACTTTTTGCCCGCAGGCCTTGATCTGGGCGCGCTATCTCTGGCATCCGCAACAGACGCAATTCTTTGCGCTGTTGACCTCCTTCCTTTTTTACCAAGCAATTCGCCACACGGCAATCTCGCCACGTTACCTCTACGCCGCGGCAGTGGCGTTCATCGCCACGTATCTGAGTTGGGAGGGCTCGGGATTCTTCCTCCCCGCCCTGGGGCTTGCGGTCGCGGTGGTGAAAGGCAAAGATCTGTCGTGGCTGCGCGACAAACACCTATGGATCGCCCTCGGCGTGGTGAGTTTCGCCATCGCTGTACAGCTCATTCGCCGCGTCTTGCTCCAAGTCCCCTACTTGGTGATTGGACAGGGGTTGAGTGACGTAAGCATACCCACCCTCTACTTTCTTGATCCGATGTACGATCCTATGTTCTATATCAAGAACTTTCTCTGGCTGGAGAACAATGCGATTCTCACGCTTCTGATGATAGGGATGCTGCTACTCCTTTGGAGACACTTGGGGTTTATCTACTATTGCAGCCTGCTGTTTACCATTCTCTTCCTGATGACTAATACGTTATCCAACGCTGCTGTCCGTTATGTCTACTACCTACAACCATTTTTGATACTCTGTGCTTCATCCACAGTTTTTTTCATTGTTGACCATGCAGTAGATACCGTATATCGTTGCTGTTTCTCACCTTCAAAACTAGTCATGATCCTCATAACTTTCACTTTATCCATAGCAGTTATAGTACCTTCAAGTTCTTTTATGATGTTATATCGCTTAAGCAATTTTTCTTTTCCTGGTGGCATTCATACACGAGAAAATAGTTACTATATTGATTTCCGAACGCCATCTCGATTTCTTAGATCGCAGTATAAAAATGGTGACCTGATTATCGCTATTGTCTCTGATACACTCAGATATTATTCTGATATTGATAGCCATTTTTTCGTCCAGATATACACCATGAGGCAAGTATTCTATAATCCTAGTGAAACATCTCCCAGATACTTAGAGAGAATTATCGGTAACCCTGTCATCCGTGATTTTGACGAACTCCATAGCCTATTAACTCATTACAAAAGAGTTTGGTTTATTGCTATCCCAGATAGTATTTTCATAAGAATGTCTGGGCCAGAGATAAGAAACTATATCCAGAAGAATGGGAGAGTTGCCTATGAGAGTTATAATGCAAAGGTGTATGTACTTGAACACTGAGAGAGCTCACCTCTTTGATAAGTCAACAGCTTTCTCTGTCATTGGACAATTGACCTTAGTGGTACTCATCTCCTTTGAGATTCACGCTTATTCTGCTCAACTTTCGATATTCACTAATGTTTCACGCTCGGCTGGGGTGCATATTTTCCGATCCACATACGGCCATCCCATCTGGGCTGATATCGATACTGATGGCCTTCTCGACGTCTTCATCTCTAATCACACGGCCGCTCCGTCTCTCTTCCGCAACAATGGCGACGGCACGTTCACCGATATCATGTCACCAGCAGGGATTGCTACCGATGGAGACCAGCATGGAGCTGCTTGGGGCGATTATGATAACGATGGGGATGTAGATCTCTTCATCACGATTGGCGCGCAGCGTGGGAAAAAAGTTGGAAGCAAGACCGATCGACTCTACAGGAACAACGGTCACGGCCATTTCATCGACGTCACCGCGTCAGCAGGGGCCGTGAACGCCCTCGGCCGCGGGAGAAGTGTGAATTGGGTGGACGTCGACAATGACGGACATCTCGATTTGTTCATTAAGAATTCTGATTCCCCCAATGTGCTCTACCGGAACAATGGCGACACGACGTTTATCGACATCGCCCTTGCCTCTGATCTCGCCGATGTCCCGGGAGAGGTTGCGGCCTGGGCCGACTATGACAACGATGGCGATATGGATCTCTTTATCACGATGGGAGCAAAGGATCGGCTCTGGAGGAACAACGGCGACGGGACATTCTCCGAGGTCACTGCTGCCGCCAAGTTGCAAAACTTGTCCCGTGGGCAAGGAGTAGCCTGGGGCGATTACGATAACGACGGTCACATCGACCTATTTGTGGCGCGTGGATACCACGACGTCAAGAACGCTCTCTCCTGGGATGCAGAGAGCATCCTCTTTTCTGACCAAGAGGCGAGCGCAGAAGATGGACTTGACTTCACCACCTCAGGAGATCAGGTGTCGTTTGATCTGTACATACGAGACTGTCGTCAAGCTAGCATGGTCTTTGTCGGAAGCCAGCACGCTTCCCCAGCGGGTATGCCCTTTACGCTCACGGCGGTCGAAGCAAAGGGGCAACCGCACTATACGCCAGGTCAAGACGTCGGCTTTTACATTTGGAAGGATGACGCCGGCTGGCATGTTCGCTGGATATCCGATGGGAGGACAACATACTTTTATGGTGTGCTCACCAACAATGGCCAATTCACCGCTGTTCGACCCATCAACTTCACGCGGACGACCCCTCATATCAAAGCCAGCCTGTATCGAAATAACGGCGATGGCACCTTCACCGATGTCACCGCATTGGCTGGCGTTGGTAGCACCAAGAACAATCGTGGGGCCATCTGGGGCGATTATGATAACGATGGTCAAATAGACCTTTATGTCGTGAACTCGGGCAGCTTTGCTAAGAACGGCGCCAATACGTTATACCGGAATAACGGCAACGGTACGTTTACGAACGTGACGGAGGTTGCCGGAGTCTGGGCGGGCGTGAATGGGCGCGGGGACGGGGCGGCATGGGGAGACTTCGATAACGATGGGTTCTTGGATCTGTATGTGACCAATGGCTGGGGGCAGCCGATTCTCGCCCGCCAAGGGGATCCAGAGTGCCTCGTTTTCGGTCCCCACCTTCTCTACAGAAATAATGGCAATAGCAATCGATGGCTGAAAATCAAGCTCATCGGCATTACGAGCAATCGGGATGGCATCGGCGCAAAGGTACGATTGCTGGCGAATGGGGTCACTCAGTTGCGGGAAGTCAATGGCGGAGGCGGTGGGCAATTCTTCTCCCAGGGGAGCGGTCCGATCCACTTTGGATTGAACCAATCTGATGTTATCGATGTATTGACTATCCAATGGCCAAGTGGGATCACGCAGACGTTGACGAACATTGCGCCGAATCAGGAGATCACTATCATTGAGGAGTCGACGTCACCATGAGATCCGTTCGGGGCATGTTGCCCGTCATCGTCACGTCGGGGCTGATCTTCAGTCTGTATCATCCATGCATGGCGCGGGATGGGGTTAAGGTCTTTTCCCTCCAGAAACCCGGCAAGGAAGCGAGACAGGGGCCACGCGAGTTGAACTACCCCTACATCTATGGACTAAGCTGGCGATATCGCTGGTCAGACATTGAGCCACAAGAGGGCCAATATCATTGGGATCGGATCGATCGCGCCCTTGAGATGACCAGTAACGCCGGAAAGAAGGTGATGCTGCGCGTCATAGCCGGCATCAACAGCCCCGAGTGGGTGTATCAGGCGGGGGCCAAGCCGTTCGAATTCAGCAACCAGGATTTAGCCCATCCCGATAACTATCGCGCAAGTTTGCGTATGCCCATCCCTTGGGATGACGTGTATCTCGCTAAGTGGGAACGGTTTATCCATGCCTTTGGGGGTCGTTATAACGGCAACCCGCACGTCTACAGCGTCCACATGTCCGGAGGGGGATACATCGGCGAGATGAATCTGCCCAAGGCGCTCGAGAAGTGGCAATTGGTGGGGTACTCTGACCAGAAACTCATCGCGACCTGGAAGCGTCTCATCGATAACTACCGGAAGGCCTTTCCCGATATTCCCACCAATCTGGCCCTCAACGAGCCCCTCGGGAGAAACCGGAGCAATGTCCTGGAACCGATAGTATCGTATGTCCTCAGCACTTACCCGCGCCAGGTCTATCTCCAGCACAACGGGCTCAAGGCCAATTTGCCTATGGGTTTCCGCATCCGACATCTGCTCCGCGACGCTTCCAGCCAGACCGTTGTCGGATATCAAATGGTCGGCGGCCGTGGATGGCTTGACCAACAGGCCGGGAATCGTATGGAGGCCTTTCGCATCGCCATCGAGGATCACGCCCGATATGTTGAAGTCTATGCCAGCGATGTGCGCGATCCAAAGTTGAAAGGGGCTCTGGAATTTCTGGCAGCCCGATGAGTGCTGCGAGCGCGCATGGCTGAAACGTCTCCTGTGCCCATCGAGGATCGAGTCTCAGGCCACGAGGGGAGAGCACCCATGTACGGAATCCTAATGCTAGGGCTCTTGGTGCTGAGCCTTGCTTCGCCCGGCCGGTCGTATGCGGCGCCGGATCTGATCGTCACCGCAGTGTCGAACCCTCCGGCAAGCGCGGTGGTCGGAAGCCGGTTGTCGGTCACGGAAACGGTCGAGAATCGGGGGACCGATCCGGCCGAGGTCACCAGTAAAGTGGGGTACTGGCTGAAAGAGCTAGGGACCGCTACGCTCTTGAAACTCCCCCAGCATCGTGAGATTCCAGCTCTGGCCGCGGATGCGAGTTCGACTGGCACCACGATCGTCCGGATTACCTCTTCCATCCCGCCGGGCACATACCAACTGCGCGCCTGCACCGATGTCTTTGGCAAAGTTATGGAATCCCATGAGGGGAATAACTGCCGACTGAGCGCGGGAACCATCGAAGTGACCCTCCCTACGGCTCAGGTGATCACGGCAGGCCCCGGCGGCGGCACAGTCAGCTCTGACCTCCCCGGCATCGACTGTGGGGTGGACTGCAAAGAAGCATACCCCTATGGCACCTCTGTCACCCTATCGCCGACTCCCGATTCAGACTCAGTGTTTGCGGGATGGGAGTCGCCGTGGATTGGCGGGTGTTTTAGAGGTTCACCCCATAGGCTCTGTACATTGACCATGGATGCCGACAAACAAGTCATCGCCTATTTCGGACCGGTCTTGACGATTACGGTCATCGGCCCCGGCGTGGGAACGGTATCTATCGACCGACCAGCGAGCGTTTGCGAGGCCAATTGCGCCGAGTGGTATCCGATCGGCACGGTCGTGACCTTGTCGGCCATGCCCGCCCCTGGTGCGAGTTTTACTGGATGGAGTGGCTCTTGTACCGGTACCGCCCCCACATGCACGCTGGTCATGAACCACGAGCGCTCGGTGAGCGCCTTCTTCGGACCAGGATCGCTCCACGGATCCCTGGACCCGAGCTTCGGTCATGGTGGCCGGGTAACCACGAACTTTCACCTCAACCCTGACGGTACGCCGAGCTTCGATTTGCTGTATGTACTCGTCCTGCAGCCGGACGGCAAGATCGTGGCGGGTGGTGAGGTCGGAGCGGAGGTCTTCGGCGACTTGCACGATTTCGCTCTGGCTCGATACCATCCGGATGGCAGCTTAGATCGCAGATTCGGCGATGGCGGCAAGGTTACCACCGATTTCAAGGACAACGGCTTTGATCTGCTCTATGCCCTCGCCCTCCAGCCGGACGGGAAACTCGTCGGCGGCGGACGCACAAGCCCTGTCGGCGGGAGCACAGGTGGGAATTTCGACTTCGCTCTGGCGCGATACCATCCGGACGGCAGCCTGGATGCCAGCTTCGGCAGCGGTGGCAAAGTGACCACTGACTTCGCCGCGCAAGACGATGCCGTCCGAGGACTTGCTATCCAACCGGACGGCAAGATTGTCGCAGCAGGGCGCGCCCGCGTCAACAACAGCACGGATTTTGCCCTAGCCCGCTATCTTCCCGACGGCGCGCTGGATTCCACATTCGGCTCGGGGGGAAAGGTTACAACCTCCTTCGACACCGGCTACGAACGGGCACTAACTATGGCGCTCCAGCCAGATGGCAAGATTATCGTAGCCGGCTCTGTCTATATCGATGACCCGAATGTCGTCTCTCCCGACTTTGGTTTGATACGCTACCAGCCCGACGGCCACCTAGATTCCAGTTTTGGCAGCAGCGGCAAGGTCACTACCGATTTTGGAGGCTTCGATCAAATCAGGGCCCTCCTGGTTCAATCTGACGGCAAAATCATCGCAGCCGGGGCTGCGGAGTTGATCTCTGGGGACCTCGACTTCGGGCTAGCCCGCTATCACCCCGACGGCACGCTCGACCCCACCTTCGGGAATCAGGGCAAAGTGAACACGGACTTCGGTGGCCTTGAACGCATTTATGCCCTCCTGCTGCAGGTGGATGGCAAGATCGTAGCGGGTGGGATGACGACCTATCGTGGCCGGGAGGTTTCCGCTTTAGCGCGGTATCATCCTGACGGCAGTCTTGACCTGAGTTTCGGTGTGGGCGGCAAAATGACCTCAGACTTCGGCACCAGCAGTCAAATCAGGGCTCTTCTTCTTCATCCGGAGACAGGAAAGCTCCTGGCTGGAGGCATTGCTAGCACTGCTCTCTCCGATTTCTCTCTGGAGTCCTACTACCCCTAAATCCCCCAAAAGCTACATTGGGCCCCCTATCTCCAGGCATGTGGGTCATAGACCACAAGGAGGCAAGAACATCGATGGATAGAGGGATGCGTCGACGAGAATTCATCGCCAGTGTGGTCGCGGGGGCAGTCGGGATCGCCGGGGAGGATTATCATGGTCCACGAGTAGAGGCAGCCAGCCGTCCAATGGCGACCGGGCAGCCATCGCCACCGCGTAGTCGCATGGAGTCAGCGATTACTCTCGAAAGCCCCGCGCTTCGTGTGGAGTTTGACCGTGCGACGGGGAGATTTGACCTGACGGACTTACGAACAATGCAACGCTTGTCGCAGGTTATCGCAGCGAAGGCGCCGTTAAGCATCTCGGATGTGCGCTCAGGTACAGATGCCCGGAGCCTCCGTGCTCAGCTGAGGACGCCGATCGGACCGGTGGAGCTGGCGCTCGCCATCGAGGAGCCGACTGAGGTGCTTGTGAGGCTTAAGCCTGTAGGCCCAGGTCGTGCCGTCCCGCTCGCATTCCCCTGGCCTTTTCTAGCGCCGTCAGATAAGACTGAGCTGGTGCTACCCGTCGATGAGGGGGTGCTCCTGCCGGCTACGGCCGTGGATGTTCCGAAGGTCGTTGCAACATATGGCTATGGACTATTCGGCTTGTCCATGCCGTGGTTCGGCTTCATGGACGCAGAACAGAGTTGGATGGGCCTGGTCGAAACCGCAGACGACTTTCGTTTCAAAGTGGGTAGCTGGTCGGCGCGCGCCGCAAGGTCTGGGCAGGGATCATTGTTAGCTGTGGGGGTGGAGTGGCCCCCTTCGTATGACGGCCTTCGGTACGAACGTCGGATACGCTTTCGTGCGTTTGCCCACGGCGGCTACGTGGCCATCGCCAAACGTTACCGGGAGTTTCTCGTGAAAGCTGGACGGTTTCGCACACTCGCCGAGAAGGCCAAAGAGCTGCCCGAGGTCAACAAACTTATTGGCGCCATCGATATCCACGACCAGGCCAAAAACGACAGCGTCCTGGAGTGGATGATCGGCAACGGCATCCGTCGAGCCCTCTATTATGGCCCGCGCGACAAGAGGCGCAATGAGAAGGCCCTGGCCGCTGGCTATCTCACGGGGCGCTATGACAATTATGGCCAGATCGCTACCCCCGAATTGCTCAAAGTTTGGGGGCCTGCAGATTCGCCTGACGATCAGCTGAAGATCGGATACCCAGGTGAGGCTATCGTGCGGCGGGACGAATCCCTGGCTCCGGGTTTCCCTTACCCTGTTGGCATCAAGGGTGGGGTGGCAAAAGCCGGTCAACCGCTGAGAACCATCCGCGCTGTGCGCCGCTGCTCCGCCACGAAATTGCCGTGGCTTCAGCAGGACGTTCCGCAGCAGGCGGTCGAGCAGGCACTCAAGGCACGCTTCCTGGACGAAGAGACCGCCCAACCGCTGACGGAATGTTACTCAACACACCACCCCTTGACGCGGACAGAAGACCGCCAGGCACGTCTCCAACTCTTTGATTATCTACGATCCAGTGGGCAGGTGGCCGGCAGTGAGGGGGGAGCAGACTGGGCCATGCCCGCCCTCCACTATGTTGAAGGGAGTCTCACGCTCAGCTATTTCAGCTTTCCGAGAGGGGTCTATGTCGGCACCGCACCCTTCGACCTGCCTCAGGGGTATATCGCGACGCAATTCAATATGGTGCGCCGAGTACCATTGCTGGCGCTGGTGTATCACGACAGCGTGCTGATGACCTGGCGCTGGAATCATACCCCCAATCGATGGGTGAGTGGAGCCGAAAACTGGGACGATTGGGACCTCATCCACCTCCTGTATGGCGGTATGCCCATTTTCGTGGTCGATGAACGGAGCCTTGCGGCAAAAGGTCAGCGTATGCTGCAGACTTATCGTAATGTTTGCGGAGGGCTCGAAAAAATCGGTGGCAACGAGATGATCTCTCACCGCTTCCTCACCGCCGATCGGCAGGTGCAGGAAACCCGCTTTGCCAACGGCTGGGGAGTGATCGTCAACTTCCATAAGGAACGGCTATTCACAGACGAGGGGGGAAAGCGGCTGGCCCCTAAGTCATTCACGCTTTTCCAGTGGTCATAAGCCCTGCATGGTCTTGCAGCCCTTTGCTACCAGGATTTCTGGCTTCCCACAGCCGAGGGGCTGAACATTTGCCATCAAGAGCGAACTATTCCCAACGTTAACCCCCGCCGTTCTCTGCGTCAATCGGATCGATTGATTTACTAGATCGTTATCGATCACATAATAATCATAAAACGTTATGTCTTTAGTTGCTCCGTTGCTTGCGAGGCAATGGATGTGGAAATCGCAGTGCGGGGAGATGCGTGCTCGTTCGACCAATAATCGACGATGGGATGGGCGTCTTGTCTCGTATCTTGGGAGACACCAGCTGCGCCAGCAACATCGAAGTCTACGGCGATGATGTCAGAGATCCCGTACAGCAGGAGGCTCTACAGCGGCTGTCAACCTTGCCAGAAAGGAGGTGAGAACGACGAACCTAGCGTCCAGCGCGGTAATAGGAGGCAAGAGGGGGAAAGTATCGATGACAGCGCGACAAGGAGGAGGGACACATATGATGCAGCGGAAAAAGGGCATGGTGTTCTATGGGGGAATAGTTGCGCTCGCAGCCTTCAGCTTGAGCCTGCTGTGGCCAACCGATGCCTACGCCCAGACTGAGGGCGCAGGCACGGTTTGCGTCCTACAAGTGATCGCCTCCGGCAATGTCATGGCGGTGATCGTCGACGACACCCGCGACATCGACCTCGCCGTCCTGGTCCCACCCGACAATGTCGCAAACCTGCCAATCAGATGCGTGGACTTGGACCGGATCGGCCTCGCGGTGGCCAACCAGGAAGCCTTTCAAGTGTCGTTCAGTGCGCACGTTTACACCAACCAGGGCGTACTGACATGCAGCAAAGGCCCCTTCAACATGGCGCCCAATGGCGGCCGCGGGGTGGCGTTTAAGGATTGCTCGTAGGACCAAGGAGAGGGCCGAGCGCTGTGAAGCACAGCGCTCGGGCGAAGGGGTGCCCACGGCAAGAACCTAATGGGCATCCCTCCCTCGCCCCGAGGAGCGGAGATACTGCGTGGTGATGCGGCTCAGTCAGACATCGAGGCGATCAGGCGGCGACACGCTCGCCGAGTTATTGGCCCAGCAGGCTCGCCGCTTCGGCGATGACGCCCGCCAGATCCGGGTTGAGAATATCCTTCTGGTAAATCTCCTGATACAACATTTCGTAGTGCGCACCGATCGCCACCGCCTGGCGGAGCACCGTCGCTGGATGACACGGTGTGACGCGGCCGTTCATGCGGCAGGAGGCGTCGTCGGTGACGTACCATAACATCTGACCCGCCACCATCGGCCGCCGATCATACAAAACTTGCCACCCATGAAGTTGGGAGGCCGTCCACGGATCCCAAGTGCGGGCCGACAGCGAATTCTTCTGCACGATAAAGCGCCCCGGATAGCGCGCCATGGCGTAATCCACCACGCGCTCGGCCACATAATCGACATCGGGGTCCACCCCTTTGATCCCCCGATTGATCGCCATCAGAGAAAATTGCGTCGGAAACGCCGCCACGGACGCATCGATGATCTGTTGGCAAGCGTTGATCAATTTTTCCGGCGTGTAGCCGGCGGCGAGGAGATTTTCCACGTCGGCCTCGCTCTGCGGCACCGCCCAGTCGTCGGAGTTTACGTTCGCACACGAGCTCGACACCAACACAACGGCCGGGTGTGTCGCAAAATGCGCACCCATGGCGGCGATCAGGTTTCGCTTCTTCGTCAAAAAGATAGGATCCCACCACAGGGGCACAGTTTGCATTTCGCCGGATTTGGGATCGACGAAAGAAAAGGTCTCGACCCCCGCATCGAACACCCACTGTGGCGTATTGATTCCGCCGGAGACGACGCGCAACAGGATCATCTTCCCCGCATCGGCCACGCGGGAGATTTCACGGTCAAAATACGACCAGTCGTAGACCCCCTCGCTTGGTTCGATATTCTGCCATTGCCATCTGACCGAGACCCCGGTCACATGTGGATTGGTGAGAATCGAGGCGTTCACCGGTTTGCCCGGCGCTGTGAGGCTGTAAACGCCCCTGGGCAGGTCGCTGGCAAGAGTCTGAGGGATGAACGCCGATAACGTGCCGAGTAACGCCGCAAGAACGATCTGCAGCCATGGGCTTCGGGGTTCCAGCCAACGCCGCCTCGAAGCCAAACGTGTGGTACGGGCTATCATTAAGCACCTCCCTAGAGTCAAGTGATTGGATCAGACCGCGCGTGGACACAGCCGGATGGAGGTGCTGTGTTCGCTCGGCAACCCTGCCGCCGTATCCAAAATGCAAACGCTTTGGATGTAGGTCAGTGGTTTTGCATCCCACTCTTTCGAGTGGTTTGCCTGTTTCGGTAGAGGCGTGAGCCTGCCAACCGCACACCCATTGGCTGAGTCGCAGGCAAGATCAGCCCCAAATGGAGCTGGGCAAAGGTCATACCAGGGGATGTAACCCTGATAAACTGCGAGGTATGTTGTCGATGACGGCACCGAGCACGGTATTCACGGCGCTGTCGAGGCAGGATCTGTCAGGCATTTCGTTCCCATTCTGGAAAATTCTGCTGGGCCTGCTATCATTGCATGATCATCATTGTGCAGGAGTGGTAGCTATGGCTTTTGAGACACGCGATGGTCAATAACAAAGGAGCGTTGACCAATGGGATTCACCGTGTGGTTCACCGGCCTGCCAAGTGCGGGCAAGAGCACCCTGGCGCGACGGCTGGAGCAAGCATTGGTGGGGCGCGGTTGGCCAGTGGAGGTGCTGGATGGCGATGAGGTACGGTTGCGGCTCTCTCGCGGGCTCGGCTTCTCCAAAGAGGATCGCGATGAAAATATCCGGCGCATCTCCTATGTCGCCCATCTCATCACCCGCTGCGGCGGCGTAGCGATCACCTGCGCCATCTCCCCCTACCAGGCCCTGCGCGATGAGGCCCGGCGGGAGATCGGTCGCTTCGTCGAGGTGTACGTCAAGTGCCCGCTGGAGGTGTGCATCGCCCGCGACGTCAAAGGGCTGTATGCCAAGGCTTTACGCGGTGAGATTCAAGCCTTCACGGGGATATCCGACCCCTACGAGCCGCCGCTCCATCCCGAGATCGTCGTCGAGACGGATCAAGAGAGCCCGGAACAGAGCGTCTCGAACATCCTCTGCCGCCTCGAGGCGCTCGGCTATCTGGATGCTACACGCCATGGCGGACTGCGCACCCTGGCGCTACCTCGCTACCTGCTTGACGCCCTGGAAGCCCAGCTGCCCGAGACGCCGTTCCGTCACGTGACGGCCTATGTGACGCACCTCCTCACCCAGGCCGTGGAGGCAGAGCCGGCGTTCGCGCTGTCGGCGGAGGAGACGGAAATCGTCAAGGCACGGCTGCGCGACCTCGGCTACCTGGAATAAGTGCCTCCCCGTCGTCGCAGCGTTCAACGATCGCAGCCATTGACGAGATCGCTGCGCTCCCTTCGGCGTGCCCGCAGATGCCACGATGAGGTGCCGTGCCGCGGGTTGCGCCTGGCGCCAGTACAATTGCGAGAGGAAACACCATGCTTGCGAAACCGCATGGAGGCCGACTGATTCAACGGCTGTGCACAGGCGATGAGCGCCGCCAGCTGTCGACCGAGATGGCTCGCCTCCCACGCCTCGATCTCAACGCCGAGCAGGCAAGCGATGTATGGAACTTGGGCAGCGGCGCATACAGCCCCCTGGAAGGCTTTTTAGGGCCGGAAGATTTCCGCGCGGTGCTCTTCGATCGACGTTTGGCCAGCGGCGTGCCCTGGACCATTCCCATCGTCTTGGATGTCTCCGCCGAACAGGCGCGCGCGCTTGGCGACGCCGTCGGCCTGTGGTATCACGATCGCCCCCTGGCCCGCCTCGACCATGTCCACCCCTATCCCTACGATCGGCAGGCGTATGCCAAACAGGTGTTTGGCACCGACGAGGCCAAGCATCCCGGCGTGGCCAAGGTGCTGGCGTTGGGAGACGTCCTGGTGGGGGGGACGGTCACCGTGCTCGGTGACCCCGAAACCGACGCCCAGATGACGCGCTATCGCCTCACACCACCGGAAACACGCGTCCTGTTCAGCGCTAAGGGCTGGCGCACGGTGGTAGGTTTCCAAACCCGCAACGTCCCCCACCTGGGGCACGAGTATGTCCAGAAGACGGCCCTGACGTTCGTCGATGGCCTGTTCATCAACCCCGTCATCGGCCGCAAGAAGGCCGGCGATTTCAAAGACGCGGTGATCCTCGCCGCCTACGAGGCGTTGGTGCAGCATTACTATCCGCGCGAGCGCGCCGTGCTCGCCACTTTGCACACCGAGATGCGTTATGCCGGGCCGCGCGAGGCCGTCTTCCATGCCATCGTGCGGAAGAACTTCGGCTGCACCCATTTCATCGTCGGGCGCGACCACGCCGGCGTGGGAAATTACTATGCGCCTTATGCCGCCCAGGAGATCTTCGACGATTTCCCCGATCTGGGGATCACGCCGTTATTCTTCACCGCCTTCTTCTACTGTCGACGCTGCGGCAGCGTGGCCAATGACAAAACCTGCCCCCATGGCGCCGAGGCGCGCCTGGATTTCAGCGGCACCCTGTTGCGACGATTGCTCACCGAGCGTCATGCCCCGGATGGCTTGATCCGTCCCGAAGTGGCCGAGATCATTCTCGGTATCGACAACCCCTTTGTGGAGGTCAATCAGGCATGAAGCTGCTTGTGATCGGCCTAGATTGTGCGGCGCCCCAGCTCGTGTTCGAACAGTGGCGGGATGCATTGTCCACCCTGCGAAGCTTGATGGATGGCGGGGCCTACGGCCGGCTGCAGAGCACTCACCCCCCCATCACCGTGCCGGCGTGGGCTGCCATGATGAGCAGTCGCGATCCTGGGGAACTGGGGATCTACGGCTTTCGCAATCGCAAGGATTATTCCTACGACGGCTATACCATCGCCAATGCCAGTGCCGTGCGAGTCGATCGCATCTGGGATACGCT
>Ga0209172_10002711_pt1 | contig 29973 bp, 25 predicted proteins | sample LarsenN4metaG_FD_184113 | JGI IMG/M metagenome (GOLD analysis project Ga0209172, IMG submission 184113) | Hot spring sediment bacterial and archeal communities from British Columbia, Canada, to study Microbial Dark Matter (Phase II) - Larsen... ... | reverse complement strand
CGCGCCGCCATCTCCACCGTTGGCCGGCTGAAGGCGGCGACGTAGATCGGCGGATGCGGGCGTTGCACCGGCCGCGGCAGCACCGTCACCGGTTCGGGAACCTGGTGGAACTTGCCGTGGAAGGTGAAGTTTTCCTCCGCCATAGCCTTCCGCACCAGGAGCATGCCCTCGTCGAAGCGCTCGCGACTCTCCTCGAAGGGCACCCCGAAGGCCTCATACTCCCGTCGATCGTAGCCGCGTCCCGCTGAAAACACGGCCCGTCCCCCACTCAGCTGGTCGAGCGTGCAGAATTGCTCCGCCACCGCGATGGGATGGTGGCAGGGCAGCACGATCGTCGCCGGCGCCAGCTTAATCCGCGAGGTGCAGGCCGCCAGGTAGCCTAGCGCGGTGGAGGTGGCGCCCAGACAGCCGAACAGCCCGAAGTGGTGCTCCGGTAGCCACACCGAGTGAAGGCCGATCTCCTCCGCCAAGACCGCTTCCTCCAGCACTTCATGCAGAAAGCGGTTGGGGTCGCGCCGCTTGGCCCCATACCCCGGCGGGTTGTCCATGAGGGTAAAATAGCCGAACTTCACGGTGTCGCTCCTCTGTCAAGCTGGTTCCCGCGTTACGCTATATGCGCCGCGACAGGCGAGTGGTCTTTGAGGGAGCTTTCTGCCTCGTGGCGTGGCTCTCGCCACTGCTACGACGCCTAGAATATCCTTACCCTAGTCCGAAAACAAGCATGACCTATCGCACCCTCCAGCGTCAGTTCTAGCTGGATGCGGACGCCTTGCCGGATCATCTCGGACAACTGCACTATGGCCACCGGGACGCGATCCGAGAGGACGAGCAGGGCATCGTGTGGACGCACAACGCCCGTCCCAATCCCCAGCCACCGCAACGCCTGCCGAGCAGATGGCACGGACGCCACTGACGTACACCCGCCTATCTTGCAGAGAAGGTGTGACGTACGGCGGTGGCTCATGATTCAATCGGCTCCCATCTCCCACCGAGTGCTTTGTACAGGGCGATGAGGGCAGCCGAGACCGCCATCTCACTGCGGTTAGGCTGAGTCACGAGGCGAGCTAGTTGCGGGTCGCCAAAGGCCTCCCACCAACGCAGGTCGATCGGCTCCTCCACGTGTACCGCAGTCTGCGCACCGCAACCCCTGGTGGCCACGACTTCGGTAGCGGGCCGGAGGTAGTGTGGTCCGACAGTGCAGTCGGTGAGCGCCACGACCACCACCATCGGCGTAAGCACACCTACGGTCTTCAGGGCTGTGCCTCCGCCAAAGGTAGTGGCCGGAGAGGCCGCGGTCGTATCGCGGTCAGGGTTACACCCAGTCACACGCACAATACTTGCTCCTGTCAGCTCTGGTCTGAACGCTGGCGTCGTGGGGGATGGGAAAACGAGCGGCCTCGCCACTCAAGGCTCGGGGAAAAGGCCGAGCCCCTACTTACCTATTGAGGGGGCCTGATCGCATACCAGATGTGCGACAAAAAGCCCCGTGCGTCCGGCTCCGCGACCTGGCGCCCGACGGCGGGGGTGCCGTTCGTACACCTCCATTCATAGACTGTGGCGCGGCCACTGGCAAACGCGGGAATCACTTCGGCGTTGGGGTTTTCCTCGCACCATTTGAGCATCCCAAGGCGGGGTGTGCGGCTGGTGTCGGCTTTTTCGCCGCACGGCAGGTTGGCGCCGACATTGCAGGCATACACCTCGCCCCCCATGCAGCGCCACGATGTCCCTCTGATGAAGACGTCCAATGGCGCCTCGGCAGGCGCGCCGAAAGCCTGTTTCAAGCCTTGTGCGACGACCTCTGGCACTGGGGGTCCAGTGTAGCGCGAGTCGGGGGCGTCGATCGCCCCCACCGCCGAGCAGTAGGCGAACGGATCGCTGAAGGTGCTCTGTGGTGCCGCTCCCGAGGCGGGACTCGCCGCCAGCCTTGGACTGCCTTGTGCCAGGGCAAACGGCGCACCGGCCAGCAGCCCCCCTACAGCGAGCACGACGGCGGCGAGGGCATGCACGTGCCTTGCGGATCGCATCGAGATCACCTCCTCCGGCATACCGGGCCGCTCATCACCAAGCGATATTGCCGGCGTTACAGGAAGTACTTGCCGCCGTTGGCCAGCACGCACTGCCCGGTGACGTAGCCCGCCGCTTCGCTGGCCAGCGCCACGGTGAGCAGCGCCACCTCTTCCGGACGACCCCAGCGATTCAGCGGGTCTCGCGGGCCGGGTGCGTGAGAAAGCCCCCCGTCGGCTTCCTCGCGCTCGATGCCGCCGGGGCCAATGCAATTGGCGGTGATGTTATAGCGGCCATATTCGCGTGCGATCCCCCGGGTCAACCCCACCATCCCCAGCTCGGTGGAGGCAGCCAACGCATCGTTCCCCTGAAAGGCTGCTAGACCCGTAAAGTTGATGATCCGGCCCCCCTGTTGGGCGATCATCTGTGGCAGCACAGCTTTGAACAAGAAGAAGGATCCCGTCAGTTCCACCTCGATCTTGCGCTGCCACTCCGCAAAGGGCACGGCACTAAAGTCCCGGGCCGGCGTTGGCAGGCACACATTGTTAACCACCACATCGATGCGACCCAGCTCGTCCACACATTTTTGTACCGCGGCTTCGACGTCGGTCTCACGGCTGAAATCACACAGCTCGGTGACGACCTTGACGCCTAGAGCGCCCGCAACGCGAGCCGTGTGGGCAAGGGCTTCCCGGTCGCTTGGCGTCATCAGAAAGAGGTTGGCGCCCTCCCTGGCGAAGGCCAGCGCTATGGGCGTGCCGAAGTGGCGCAGGGCCTCTGTCACAAAGACGGTCTTGCCTTTCAGATTGGTATCCATGCTGTCTCCCTCGAAAGACCTGTAGGCAGTGCTGCCGTTGGTCAGAGCATCTCACGCCTGGTGACCCTCGCCTTCTCTCTGGGTCAGATGTGTCGTCCCCTCTGGCCTCACCCCTAGAGGCGCCGAATTCAGCGGTGGGAGGCACGGATCGTCCCCTCTCCCCCTGGGAGAGGGACAGGGTGAGGGCGGTCCCAACAGCCTCTCACAGGTTTGGCTTCCCCCACCCCAGCCCCCTCCTGAAGGGAGAGTGAGAACGGCGCGAAAAATCTTCACAGGAAGTAAGCGCCGCCATTCACTAAATAGGTCTGACCCGTGATGTAACTGGCCTGTTCGCTGGCGAGAAAGACCACTAACGGGGCGCACTCATCGACCCGGCCCTGCCTGGGAATGGCGATGCTTTCGACGCCGGCGCCTTCGCCGCCCGGAACCTCCTGCCCCGGCGTGCGGGTGACTGCGATGCTGCCCGGCCCGATGAGGTTGGCGGTGATGTTGTATCGACCATACTCCCGTGCGATGGCTCGGGTCAGGCCGGCGATCGCCATTTTCGCGGTGGCACCGGTGGCGCCGCGGAAGTTGGCGATGCCTGAATAGTTGATAATGCGGCCCCAGCGGTGCTGTACCATGCTGGGCAGCACGGCCTGGCACATCAGGAAGGGGGCATGCAGGTTGACGGCCATGGTCGCCAGCCAGTTCTCTGTGCTGATGCGCAATAACTCTCCGCGCGCCCGCCACGCGGCGTTATTCACCACCACATCGATGCGGCCGAATTCAGCGAGTCCCATGTCGACGAAGGCCTTGACCTGATCCTCGTCGGTGACGTCGCAGCGGCCCGTCACCACCTTTGCGCCAGACGACGAGGCCAGGTGCGCCGTCTCTTCCAGTAAATCCATGCTCTGCCGTGTGCAGAGCAGCAAGTGTGCCCCTTCTTCGGCAAAAGCCAGCGCACTGGCGCGGCCGTGATTGCGTGTGGCTCCCGTAATCAACACGACTTTCCCAGCTAATCCTGTGTTCATGGCCACTCCTCACAGCTATAGCCGTTTTCCGGTCCGCCTACGGCAGTCTAGGCACTGCAAGACTTCTCCCTGACGCTGCACGGCCTACACCCCGCCCTCTCCCGGCTTACAAGGGTAGGTTTTTTCTGACATGGACTGAGCCGCATGTTGTGCTCCCTCTCCCTCCGGGAGAGGGGCGGGGTGTGGGCGGCTCCGCGCTGGTCCACGCCGCCAACTGCTCTCACCCTCTCTCAAGGGGGGAGGGGACGAAAAACCTATGCCACGGAGCCTTTTCCCGGAAGGCAAAGGGGAACAAATATGCTGCACCGCGAAGCGGCAACGCCTTGCAGGGCCCTACGCGACGTTCAGCCTGACCGAGAGGAAATATTGAGCGAGTATAGCATGACTGGTATGGGAATGGACGCCGATCGTGCTCGAACAAGCCATCGGCGACGCCCGCGTTGACGGCATACAGGGACAAGAGTATGCTGGCGGCCGTAGATCGTGGTGTTCATGCCGTAGAGTGCCAACGAAACACCGCAAACCCCGCTCTGTGAGAGGCCGAATCCTCACGCCGCCCTCTCCCTGAAGGACAGAGGGAATAAGACCGGGCCGCGGCAGAAGACGACGGAGGAGCCCTTATGCCATTTGGAGGTAATGATTGGCTGGCGTTAACGCAAGAACCGACTTTGGAGCCGGAGCTGCCCATCTGCGATCCGCATCACCATTTCTGGGACTTTCGCACCGATCGCATCCCCTACCAACGCTACCTGCTCCACGAGCTGGCCGCCGATATCAACAGCGGTCACAACGTGCGTTCCACCGTCTTCATCGAGGCCCGCGCCATGTACCGCGCCGACGGACCGGAGGAGCTGCGTCCCGTAGGGGAAGTGGAATTCGTCCAAGGGCTGGCGGCGGCCAGCGCCAGCGGTCTGTATGGCCCAGGCCGGGCGGCAGCCGCCATCGTCGGCCACGCCAACCTGAACCTGGGCGAACGCGTCGCCCCGGTGCTGGAGGCATTGCAGGCGGCCAGCCCGAACCGGTTTCGTGGCATCCGTCACTCGGTGACGTGGGACCCCCATCCTGAGGTTGAAAATACGGCGGCTCACAAAATGCCGGGGCAACTGGCCAGCGACCGGTTCCGGGCTGGCGCGCGCGAGTTGGCGCGGCGAGGGCTTTCTTTCGAGGCGTGGTTATACTTCCCGCAGCTGCCCGAGTTGGCGGATTTCGCCAAAGCGGTTCCCGAGCTCTCCATCATCTTGAACCATATCGGCGGCCTGCTGCGGGTTGGCCCCTATGCGAATCGCGATGACGAGGTACTGGCCACCTGGCGCCGTGGTATTGACGCTGCAGCCGCGTGTCCCAACGTCACTATCAAACTGGGCGGCATTGGCATGCCCCGCACCGGTTTCGACTGGCACACCCGGAGCAAACCTATCGGTTCGGAAGAGCTGGCGGCATCGATGGCGCCATTCATGACGTACTGCATCGAGCAGTTCGGGCCCGATCGGTGTATGTTCGAGAGCAACTTCCCGGTGGACAAGGTGTCGTATTCCTATCACGTGCTGTACAATGCCTTCAAGCGCTTGTCCAAAGGCTATTCGGCGGGCGAGCGCGCCGCCATGTTCCATGACACGGCGACGCGCGTCTACCGCATCAATGTCTAAGCCTCCGACGTCGACAGGCGGTATCCTGGCCAGCGTGGTGCCGCGCGCCATCGATACTCCGCAGGCATCAGGTGAAGGCCCCTCTCCCAGAGGGAGAGGGTTGGGGTGGGGGAAGTCGAAGCCCTGAGCAGACTCGGACCGCCCTCACCCTACCCTCTCCCAAAGGGAGAGGAGAAAAGGCTGTAGGGTCAGGGGCGTGTTTGAAAAAACTACACATGTGAACAGGTAAGAAGGAGGCAAGGTCGAGTTCGGGGTAAAGTGGCGGTGGCTGCTCCTGGGCAGGGCATTTGCTTGAGGCATGGCACTTTGAATGCGGAACCGGCGTCGGCTCAGCAGGCTGGACACCAGCAGCGGCGACACGGCCTGGAGAGGCATTGGTTGAGACAGATGGTCGCCCGAAGCGAGGGGCGCGCCACGGGGGAGCCAATGCTGCTAGTGACTCCCCCTGGATCGCCGCTACTCAGAGCCGGCTTAGGTCATATAGTTGGTGAAGCGCATGGTAGTGGCGCGCGCCCGGTAATCCGTCTTGACGTTCACAATGGCCGGCTTTCCGGAGGCAAACGCCCGCTCCAGGGCTGGTCGAATCTCCTGCGGCTTTTCGACATATTCGCCATGCCCACCAAAAGCGTCCATCATTTTCTCATAATGCTGGTATCCGAGGTCACGGCCGATCTTGCCCCCTTCGGGGTCTGCCGTCCAACCGCCATTGAGGCTGATGACGGTGACCACCTGCAGGTTGTGGCGCACAGCCGTGTCCATTTCCATGGCGTTCATGCCGAAGGAGCCATCGCCGTGCAGGACGAGCACCTGCTTGTCCGGCTTAGCCGCTTTGGCCCCCACGCCGAACGGCACGCCCACGCCCATGGTGCCGAAGGGACCGGAGTTCAGGCGGTGCCCCGGCACAAAGGTCGGGATCGACTGTCGGCCGTAATTCAGCGTTTCCTGGCCGTCGACCACCAGGATGGCATCGCGGTCCAGGAACTCTCTGACTTCCTTACATAACCGCAGTGGGTGGATCGGCACCTCATCGGAGTTCAAGAAGGGTTCCAAGCGCGCCTGGCCCTTCAGATCTTGCTCGCGCAGTGCCGCGATCCACGCCGTCTCTTTCCGCGGATCGAACTTGCCCTGCACCAGGTCGAGCATCTGCCGCAACACGGTTTTCGCATCGCCCACGATGCCTACATCCACCGGGCGCCCTTTGCCGATCTCCGCCGGGTCGATATTGACCTGCAGCACTTTGGCCGCTGGGTTAAAGCGCGGCGGCTGTCCATGCGAGATCACATAATTGAACCGTGTGCCCAGGAACAGGATGACATCGGCGTTCTGGAAGGCCATATTGCGAGCAGCGAGGAACGACCGCGGATGATCATCAGGTACCACACCACGCCCCTGAGGAGTGGTAAAGAACGGAATGCCCGTGGCGTCGACAAATTGCTGCAGTTCCTCACTGGCGTTCGACCACAGGACGCCGCTGCCCGTGACCAGAAGCGGGCGGTCGGCACGCGACAGCAGGTCCACGGCCTCTTTGACCAGGTCAGGATCGCCGGGGATACGGTGTTCCGTCTTGGCGGGTTGCGGCCAGACCACGCTATCTTCATCCACCCGGGCGTAGAGCACATCGCCGGGCAGGTCGAGATAGGCCGGGCCGCGCCGCCCGGTCAGGGCCTGGCGATAGGCCATATTGATGTACTCGGGGATGCGCTTGGCCGTGATGGCCTGCGCCGCCCATTTGCTTACCGGGCGCATCATGCTCAGTTGGTCGATTTCCTGAAAAACTTCGGCATGAAACTGACTGATCGGACTCGCTCCCCCCAGCGCGATGATCGGTGCCGAATCCGTATAGGCATGCGCCACCCCGGTCACCAAGTTGGTCGTCGCCGGCCCCGAGGCCGCCGAACATACCCCAGCCTTGCCCGTCAGCCGCGCATACGCATTGGCCATCATGGCTGCTGCCTGCTCGTGACGGACATCGATCATGCGGATGCCCAGCTTGCGGCAGGCATCCTGCGCCCCCAGCATCGGACCGCCCATGATGAAAAACATGGTATCAGCGCCTTCGTTCTTCAAGGCGCGAGCGACAAGCTCATAGCCAAAGACTTCTCCCACGGTATCCTCCTTTTCTCATAAGCAGCCAGCCACATGAGTGCGACAGAGCCGCTCACGCTGTAGAGCCTCCGTCCCAACCAGCGGTCGATGGTCACGCCACCGATCGCTGGATCAGACTGTTCCCTCATCTCCTCCCGCTGGCTTCGACCTCGTAAGTCAGCCAGCAACGTCCATCCTCTCAAATCACGTCTTGGGCCTTGAGTTCCTGGAGGTCGCGGGCGGTGAGGCCCAGCCACTCGCCATAGACTTGCTCATTGTGCTCGCCGAGCAGCGGCGAGCGGTCGACGCGGACGTACGAGTCGGACATCTTCACCGGCCAGCCGGGCAGGGTAAACTTGCCGCGCTTGGGATGGTCGACGGTAACGATCATCTCCCGCTTCTGGATGGCCGGATCCAGCGTGATCTCCATGGTGTCGTAGACCGCCCCAGCGGGGACGCCGGCATCGCCCAGGATCTGCATGACCTCTTGCTTGGTGCGGCTCTGGGTGAACTCCGTCAGGATGCGGTCCACTTCGTCGTGGTTGGCCCAGCGTTTCTCCGGCGAGTTGAAGCGCTCGTCGCCGATGAGATCTTCGCGGCCGATCGCCTTCAGCAGGCGATCCCAGTGCCGATTGCCGGCGCGGCTGGTATAGATGAAACAATAGTCATTGAGGCCGCCGCCCTTGCACTTGTAGAGGCCGCTCGGGGCCGTGGTGCCCAGCGCACTGCGGTTGCCCGAGCGCACGGCGGCCTTGCCGGTGGCGGCCTGACGGGCGAAGGCGATGCGGCTGAAGTTGATGACGGCGTCTTGCATGGCCACCTTAATGTGTTGTCCGCGACCGGTGCGCTCGCGCTGGTGCAGGGCGGCCAGGATGCCGATGGCACAGTGCAATCCCGTGCCCGTGTCGCCGATGGTCGGGCCGGGTTTCAGCGGCTCCGTCTCGGGTGTGCCGGTGAGGCTCAAGGCCCCGCCGACGGACTGAGCGATCATGTCGAAGCTCACGTAATTCTCATACGGCCCCTCACCGAAGCCCTTGATTTGCGCGTAGATAATGCGGGGATTGATTGCCTTGACGACGTCGTAGCCGAAGCCGAGTCGTTCGATGGTGCCAGGGGCAAAGTTCTCGATCATGACGTCGGCTTTCTTCAGCATCTCGGTGAACATTTCCCGGCCGCGTGGGCTGCTGAGGTTCAGGGTGACGCTACGCTTGTTGGCGTTGAGCAGCATGAAGTAATGTGAATCGACACCTTCTTGGTCGGTGGAGGCATTGCGTCCCTGGTCACCGCCGCGTGGATTCTCGACTTTGATGACATCGGCACCTAGCCAGGCGAGCGCCTCGGTGCACGATGTCCCAGCCTCGAACTGGGTCAGATCGAGGACCTTCACGTCCTCTAACGCCGTCCTTTGTGACATAGTGCAAATCCTCCTCTAAAGCCCACCATCGCCGTAGCCGCATCCGCAGAGACGGCTACGTTACAGCCCATTGGACTGCCGCGCCATTACACTGGCGCTGATACGAAACCAGCACACCGAATCCGGACTTGGTGCACAGCTCGATGCGGTTGCCGACGAGGGTCGTGAATCTAGAAAGCCTTCTGTCCGTCGTTCCTGGTCTGGATCTCGGTGGGTACCACGCCTCTGCTGATCATATACGCACGAGCCGCCTCGATATCGTCCACCTCAAAAGCGTTCCATCCCAGACCGAAGACATCTTGGTCCCACCGCAACGCGGCATCCTTATTCTCGACGTTGTCCGTAGATGCGGTTGATGTTTTTGAGTCGAATACGGTCAGGCCGCATACAGACCCCTCGGGTTGATATTTGATCCGGCACGGTCGTCCTATCATACCAGAATACCGCGCGTTAGCAAATCCTGACGACAGCATCGCACGCGGGGTATCGGCGTGTGTCCCCAGGTCCGGCGTTGCGTGCCTGTGGCTACGAAGGCAAACGATCGCCGTCGGGTGGTGCCGGCACTTCGAAGGCGTTGACGACGCCGCACAGGAAGCCATAGTAGTTGGCGGCTGCCGTCAGTTCGACCAACCATTGCACGTTGTGTCGTTGCAGCAGCGCATCGAACGCAGCCTGGTCGACGTGGTTCTGGCGGACCAATTGCTGAACGTAGGTCACGATGTCCCGTTCTTCGGGAGGCAGCGTCGCCGGGTTTCCCTTCGAGCGGATGAGGTCGATGACTTCCTCGCGCACACCAGCACGGCGTGCTGCCCCCACCTGGGCCGCCCATACGTACGCGCCCTCGCGCTCACGCACGGCCGCGAGGATGGCGAGGCTGCGGTCCTTGGCCGCGACGATGCTATCCGAGCGGAAGAAGTTGCCGAGATTCAGCACGCGCTCTGCCAGCTTGGGACTATGGAGCAGCATACTGAACGGCCCACGCACTTGCCCGAACACCTTCAGCACACCGTCGACGACATCGTGATATTCGGCAGGCACATCGGACTTACCGGTGATGGGGGCGACTCTTGGCATGATAGCCAGCTCCTTTCGTGTGATGAAGGGGGCTTTGGCAACTCTGTTATGTCTGAAGATGCTGCGTCGATTACTACCCCGCCGATGATTCCCGCCGAGTTCAGGCCCGCCCAGGTGACCTCAGTGCCCATCCAGAGAATGGGACCCGAATTGACAGGCATGGCTCTATGCACTTCCTAAAGCCAAGTGGCGTCTCAGACATCCGGGCGACGGCAAAGAGCGCTCGGCGTGTGCAGCGTTCTCTAGCCCAGTGGTCGGATGCGCCGGCCGGGTGCGCCCGTGCCCTCGCGCACGTCCTTCGCCGACACGGCGTCGATCTCCTTCGGCCAACGTCGCTTCAACGGGTCGCGCACGTTGAACTCCAAGCGCCCGATCCTGTCGATCTCGATGACGGCGTGCTCGCCGTCCTGGAGCGGTCCAATGCCCTGGTGGTTAGTGCCCAGGAAGAAGAGGTCGCCGGGCTTCAGCGTGACCATCGAGCTCATCCATGCCAGGCTTTCTTCGATGGAGTGGGCGATGTCGCTCATGGGGTAATCGTGCCGAGGCTGGCCGTCGACCCACATGCGCACCCGGAGCTGATAGGGGTCCGGGACCTCGTCCCAGGTGGCGATGCAGGGCCCGATCGGCGCGAAAGTGTCGAACGACTTGCCGAACTGCTGGCGTGACTCGGGGGGAAAGCGGGCCGAGACGTCGCAGCCGCACAGGTAGCCGAAGATGTTCCGGAGGGCGTCGTCCTTGCTGACCCGCGAGGCCGTGTGGCCGAGGACCGCCACCAGCTCGGCCTCGTGGTGGAAGATGTTGGCGTCCTCGGGCGGCAACACCACCGTGCCGCCCGGGTCCAGGACGGCCTCGGGGGACTTGAGGAAGCCCCAGAGGGGGCCCTTTCGCCCGACGAACTCCCCGAAGTTCCCCCCCATGCAGACGATCTTCCCTGGCCTGGGCACCGGCGCCCGCAGCCGGACGGAGGAAAGCGGGATGCCCTCCCCCGACTCGAGGGCCTGCCGCAACCCATCTCGCAACGCCCGGAAGTTGGTGATGAGCCCCTCGATGGTCAGCTGCGGCGTCGCGCCCCTGGGGACCACGCCGCTGACGTCCACCACATCGCCATCTCTCAGCAGACCCACTTTATAGTCGTCGTACAGGACGATCTTCACCACTCTCTCCTTTCGTCAGGCGTGTCCCCCCGCCCGGTGAAGCTGGTAGGCCCTCACTTGAAGGCTGGCATCACCTTTTCGGCCAGGAGTCGCAAACTGCGGTGCACGGCCTCCTTGGGGAGGAAGCCGCCGGGGTTCAGCTCGGCGGTGATGCCGGTGATCCCCAGCATGTCCTGGAACTGGGCCAAGCGGTCGATGACCCGCTCAGGGCTGCCGAAGACCACCCGAGTCTCCAGGAGTTCCTCATAGGTGGCGTTGATGAGCCGCTCGTAGCGTGCCTGTCGCACCTCAGCGCGCTCGGTCCCGGCGCGGCCCCGCGAGTACTCAAAGAGCTCGCGCATGCGGCGGAAGAAGGCCTCGATGCTCTCCTTGGGCTCCTCGATGGCCTCTTCGTCGCTGGGGGCGATGTACATCGGAAAGCGCACGTTGATGTCGCCGGCCTCGCCGGGGTGTCCGGCTTTCATCCACTCTTCGCGGTAGTCGCGCAGATTGGTCTTGAGGTCCTCCACATCCATGACCCGCAGCCCCAGGAAGATCGGATAGCCCAGCCGACCGATGCGGCCGAAGCTGTCGCCGCTGCTGGCGGCGATGCGGATTTTGGGATGCGGCTTCTGGTAGGGCAGGGGCGACAGGGTGGCGTTGGTGATGTGATTGTATTTGCCCTCGTAGGAGAAGGTCTCCCCCGACCACGCCTTCAAGATGATGTCCAGGGCTTCCTGGAAGCGCTCTCGGCTCTCCGCGTAGTCGATCCCCATGATGTCGTAGGCGCGCACGTTGCCGCTGCGCCCGATGCCGAACTCGAAACGGCCTTGGCTGATCTGATCCACCGTCGCCGCCTCCTCGGCGATGCGCAACGGGTGGATCAAGGGCAGCACTTGCACGGCCATGCCGACCCGGAGCCGGGCGGTGCGGGCGGCAATGGCGCTGGCCACCACGATCGGCGCCGACAAGACCGAGCGGTCTGGGCGGAAGTGCGCCTCGCCCAACCAGACGGTGTCCACCCCCATGGTTTCGCACAGGTCCACCAGCTCAAACGCTTCCTGGAAACTCCCCTGGTGGGTCCCACCTCGGCGCACGGCAAAGTCCAGATTGATGCCAAAGTCCATGGTGTTCCTCCTGACTGCCGCGGTGATGCAGGGTTCACTGTTGGGTGCGCCATCCCTCGCGCATCAGCGTGCGAGGCCGTGCCGCGCCGGCATGATGGCGTCCTCCTCGCCGTGGCTTGCGTCGCCTGCCGCGTCTGCGTCCTCCTCTGCGCTATGCGGTTGCACGGATGCCATCGAAGCATGGATGCTTGGGGGCCGCACCGGCCTGGGCTCGTGCGGTCGCGTACGGCGCATTATATACTCTTTCTCACGCTGACCCAAACAGATCATCCCTGCGGCTCTCCACAGCCAGCGCCTTTCGAGGTTGCGCCGCGGGGCAATCCTCGGTCGACCCTCTGCTCCACGCTCTCAGAAATTGCAGATCTCCCATCGTCCGCGCCCGGCCTTGCATTCCCCCTTGGGATAACCCATATTCACTCCAAAGTCGGAGACAAAAGCGGGAGCGCAGAGAGAGCTGGCAGGCGTTTTTGACCAGACAAAGCGATCGAGGCCGCGATGATCCCCTCGCCTTTTCCGGGGATGGACCCCTATTTGGAAGCGCCGAGCCTCTGGCCCGATGTGCACACCAGCCTCATGTGCATTATCGGGGAGCAACTGACGCCACTGCTCGCCCCGAAATACCTGGCGGAGTTGGAAACCCAGGTGGTCATCGACCGCGTTGATGACGAGCCGCAGGTGGTACTTTCGGATGGCAGCGTCACCTCTCCTGAGGAGGCCGCCGGGGCGCCGTCAGCCATGGCGGTCGCGGCGCCGGCGCCCGTCCCGGTCCGGGTGCCGCTGGATGTCCCCACCCGCTTGGTCTCGGTCTACATTCGCCAGCGGGAGACGGCGCGCCTGGTGGCGGTGATCGAGCTGCTCTCGCCGGTCAATAAGCGGCGGGGGAAGGGGCGCGAGGAGTACTTGGAGAAGCACCGCACCTTTCTGGCCTCGCCGGTGCATCTCATCGAGATCGATCTGCTGCGCAGCCATCCGCGCATGCCCTTCGACGACCCCTTGCCTCCGGCCCACTACCTGGTGATGGTGTGCAAAGCGGGAGAGCGGCCCCGCAGCAGTGCGTGGCCCATCAGCGTGCGCCAGCCCCTGCCGACCATCCCCATCCCCCTGCTGCCCCCGGACCCGCCGGTGCCCTTGGATCTGGGCCAGGCCCTGCGCACCGCCTACGAGCGGGCCCGCTATGACCTGCGGGTGGACTACCGCAAGCCGCCCGTGCCGCCGTTGTCGCCGGCCGATGCCGCCTGGGCCGCGGCGCTGATGGCTCTCCAAGAGAAAAGGCCCCATAAGGGGTTCGGGTCGGGGCCGCCGCATCAATAAGCGCGCCAAGGCCGGGTCCGCTCGGAGTCGCTGTCCTCCGGGTCGGTCAGCACATCCACCACGGCCGGGCGCCCCGAGGCCAGGGCCGCGGCGATGGCCTGGCGAATGTCGCCGGGCCGCTCCGCGCGCGCCCCGAAGCAGTTCAAGGCCTGGGCGATCTTGCTGAAGTCCTGTGGGCTGAAGCACACCGGCGCCGGGGGCACCTCGCCGGCGTATTCCAGATAGCCACGGCGCTCCATGCCGAGGCAGTGGTTGTTGACGATGATATTCACCACCGGCAGGTTGAGCCGCACCGCGGTCTCGAGCTCCATGATGTTATAGCCAAATCCGCCGTCGCCGGAGATGCAGATGACCCGCTTGTCCGGCACGGCCAGTTGAGCTCCCAAGGCCATCGGCAGCGCCGAGCCGATCGCCGCGGCGCCCCGCGGGTACACGGCCTGGTTCTCCGGGGCCAGCTCCAGATAGGCCGGCGCCCAGTACGAGGAGCCGCCGGCGTCCACCACCACGATGGTGTCGGCGGTGATGAAGTCTTGGATGTCCCGAAAGAGGCGCGGCGTCTTGATGGGGACGGCATTGGAGAGCATCTGCGGCGCGAACTCGTTGTACCAGGCCTCGACCATGGCGGCGATGTCGCGCGCCCGCGGCGTCTCGGCGATGGACGCCGGGCGCGTGACGCGTTTGTCGAGCGCGGCCTGCAGTGCCTGCAGGGCCAGCTTAGCATCGGCGACGATGCCCACCGCCGCCGGATAATGGCTGCCGATCTCCTGGGGGTCGATGTCGATCTGGATGAGCTGCGTCGTGGGCGGGATCAGCCTATAGCCCCGCGTCGTCCGGCCGTCCAGCCGGCTGCCCACGACGAGCAGGACGTCGGCCTCTTCGACGAACTTATTGGCGATGCGGCCGCGATTGCCGGCCACCGGATTGCCCACCACGCCGAGGCTCAAGGGGTGCGCGCTGGGGAAGGTGCTGTGGGCCACGTGCGTGGTGGCTACGGGGATGCCGGTCAGCTCGGCGAGGTCGATCAGCTCGTGAGCCGCCTGGGACAGCATCACCCCGCCGCCGGCGATGATCGCCGGTCGCGTGGCGTGCAGGAGCAACTGCGCCGCCTGCTCGATGGCTTCGGCCCCAGGGGCGATGCGCAGCGCCGGATGACGGACGATCGCAGCCGCCGTCGACAGGTCGAAATCCCCCTCCGCCGCGAACACCGGGGTGGAGACGATCACCGCCACCGGCCCAGGGCTGCCCGTCGTGGCCACCCGGAGCGCCCGGCGCACGATGTCGGGCAGCGTCGCCAGCGACTCCGCCCGCGCCGTCCACTTGGTGATGGGCTGGAACAGCGCCTGCTGATCCATATACGTGCTGCCGGGCCGCCACTGGCCGGCCACGGTGGCGTCGCTGGTGATCGCCAGGATGGCGTTGGCGGAGTTGTACGCCTCATACATGCCCAGGGCCAGGTGGGCCGCCCCGGGGCCCGAGGCCAGACAGATGCCCGGCTTGCCGCTGATTTTGCTGTAGGCCGTGGCCATGAGCGCGGCGCATTTCTCGTCCCGCACGGTGACGACCTTCATGCCCAAGCGCAGGGCCCCCATGGTCAAGGGGGCTTGCGATCCCACGGCGAGGCCGAAGATGTACTCCACCCCTGCCGCCTTGAGCGTGCGCGCCAAGGCTTCCCCGCCGGTCATCTGAGCCATCATGCCTCCTCCTCTGCCTTTCAGAGATAGGCGAGCCACTCATCGGCTGCGTGTGTTGGTGCACAGCGTTCCTGCTGAGGATGTCTGCTTGAGAAAGGCCTTCACTGCCGTTGGCGAGTATAGCATCGACGTGCGCCCACCTCGCAAAAAAATGGAGCGGCGGTGCCCCCATACGGCAAGCCTTCTTTAGGACGCCGAGCTCGCCCTCTCTGGCGGGCTGCGTTGCCCCGCCTTCCCGCCCCCGCTCCGCTCGGCGGGGCGCCGCATCGCTTGGGCTTCACGCCCGGTGCGACGCCCTCTGGACGTCGGGGCGCGCCTCGTAGATGGCACCGTGAAGGAAGCGTTCGAGATACAGGGCGCGCCCGTCGTCGCCGACCGGCGTGCCGTCCAGGGTGAATTCTATGATGTCGGCGCGCTCGACCAGTGCGGGACTGCGCGAGCAGGCCAGGAGATAGCGCTTGGGATCGCCGGGATGGCGCATGCTGACGTGGCCGTACGCATCGACGGCGAGATGGCGCACTGCGGTGCGCCGCCAGGCTCCCACCCTATACAGCCGCGGCGGCAATCCGGCGCCCCAGGCCGAGGCATGAGTGTTGCGCTTGACAGAGCAAACAGTTGTAGATACAATCTTCTTTGCGAGGAGGGTAGGGATGGGTGCGAAAACGGACAAAGTCAAGATTTCTGCGGCTTTCATCGCCCAGGAGTGCCTTGCTGGGCGGTTGCGCCTGCTCACCAGAGCGGTGACAAAGCTGTATAACCAGGCGTTGCGCCCGCATGGGCTGACCATCAGTCAGATGAGCATTCTGGTGGCTGTCTCCCACTTGGGGCTGGTCAACCAGCAGGCGGTCTGCCAGGCGTTGCATCTCGACAAGTCCACCCTCAGCCGTGACCTGGCGCGAATGCGGGCACAAGGCTGGATCGATGCCGCTCTCGGCGCAGATGGGCGCGTCACGCACCTCCGCATCACGCCGGCGGGGAGGGCGCGGCTGGAGCAGGCCTTCCCGGCGTGGCAGCAGGCGCAGGAAAAGGCACGCGTTCTGCTGGGGGAGATGGCCGCCGCGTCCTTAGAGTCAGCGGTCAAAGCCGTCCGCGCCAGAGGCCTGGCACGCCCGCGCTAAATTTTTTTCGCCCTTTGGTTGTATATACAACTTTAAGGCCTGGAACGACAAGGAGATGCCCGATGACCTTCGTTGCTCTGCGCATGCTGATGGCGGATACGGCGAAATATGTCGGCCTCATCTTCGCCATTGCCTTTTCCACCTTCCTGATCGCCCAGCAGGCCTCCGTGTTCGTCAGCCTGCTGACCCGCACCACGAGCCAGATCCGCGACGTCGTCGATGCGGAGATCTGGGTCATGCACCCGGCAACCCGCTATATCGATGAGCTCAAGCCCCTCTCGGAGAACAGCCTGTACGCCGTGCGCAGCACCCCGGGGGTGGCCTGGGCGGTGCGGCTGTACCGCGGGCTGCCGCGGGCGAAGGCGGAGGATGGCACGTTCCGCGCCGTCCTCCTGATGGGGGTCGACGATGCCACCCTCGTTGGGGTGCCCCGCAAGATGGTGGTCGGCTCGGTGGCAGCGCTGCGCGAACCGGATGCCATCCTCATCGATCGCTTCGGCTATGAGGCGTTCTTCCCCAGGCAGCCCTATGCCGTCGGGCGCGTGCTGGAGATGAACGACCGGCGGGCGCGGATCGTCGGCGTGGTAGACGCCTCAGCGCCGTTCGTGACCTTCCCGGTCGTCTACACGCGCTACTCCGTGGGGCTCAACTACCAGGGGCAAGAGCGCAACACGCTGTCGATGATCCTGGTCCAGCCCGAGGCCGGGGTGCCACCGGCCGAGGTGTGCCGTCGCATTCAGACGCGCACCGGGCTCCTGGCGTTGACGCGCGCCGACTTCGGGTGGATGACGATGTGGTACTACATCACGAACACCGGGATCCCGGTCAACTTCGGCGTGATCGTGGCCGTGGGCATCATCGTCGGCACGGTGGTGGCCGGGCAGACGCTGTACCTGTTCACCCTCGACAATCTGCGGCAGTACGGCGCCCTGAAGGCCATCGGCGTCACCAACCGGGCCGTGGTAGGCATGGTGCTGCTGCAGTCTGCCGTCATCGGCGCCATTGGCTACGCCTTTGGGATCGCCCTGTGCGTCACCTTCTTCATGGCCACCAAGGATGTCACCCATCTGCGGGGCTTCATCACCTACTTCGAGATCATCGGCGGGACAGGCGCGCTCATGGCGCTGATCGTGCTGGCCGCGAGCGCCCTCAGCGTGCGCCGCGTGGTCACGCTCGAACCCGCCATCGTCTTCAGAGGGTAAACCGCGATGTCATCACATGTGATGGTTCCTGACGCTGGGCCGCGCGACGCGGTGGCGTGCGCGGGGCTGACCAAGGAGTTCGGATATGGCAACACCGCGGCGCTCGTCCTGCGGGGCATCGACCTCAGGATCCCCTTTGGCAAGATCATGATGCTGGTCGGGCCGAGCGGCTGTGGCAAGACGACCTTGCTCTCGGTCATCGCCGGTCTGCTCGGGCGCACCAGTGGCAGCCTCACGGTGCTCGGGACGGACCCCGACACCCTCGGGCCGACCGAGCACGTGGTTTTTCGCCGCCGGCACCTCGGGTTCGTGTTTCAGCAGTACAACCTCCTGCCGGCGCTCACGGCGGCCGAGAACGCTGCCGTGCCCCTGTTAGCGGCAGGGGTCAGGCGCGCCCAGGCGGTTGCCCGCGCGGCCGAGCTGCTCGAGCGCCTGGGCCTCGGGGATAAAGCCAGGCAACTCCCCAGCCAGCTCTCGGGCGGTCAGCAGCAACGCGTCGCCATCGCCCGGGCCCTCATCCACGCGCCGCGGCTGGTGCTGTGCGATGAGCCCACGGCGGCGTTGGACGCGCACAGCGGCCATGCCGTGATGGACATGCTGGCACGGGTGGCGGTGCAGCCCGACCGCGCGGTGGTCGTGGTGACGCACGATATCCGGGTGTTCGAGTTTGCCGACCTGATCGCCTACATGAACGACGGACGCATCGAGCGACTGGAAACGCCCGCCGCCGCACCCGTGCCCGCCGGAGCGCCGTCCCACAACGGCCGAGGAGACGGCCCGCCGCGGCTCGGGCGGCCGGCCCCTGTCGCGTCCTGAAGGAAAGGGAAACGTCATGCTCAACCGAATCGTCATCCCCGCGCTCGCCGTATTGGCGGCTGTGTACGCGGTGTTTGCCACGGACCTCATGCGACCCGTCCATCAGGCCCAACCCCCCTTATACGCCCCGCCGCGCTCGGCGTTCTCGAACGCGGTCGCGGCAGTCGGCCTGATCGAACCGGCGAGCGAGCTCATCGCGGTCGCGGCGGTCGTGCCGGGGGCGATCGCGGCAGTCCACGTCGCCCCGAACGCCACCGTGAAACAAGGCCAACCGCTGTTCTCACTGGATGATCGCGACCTCCGCGCCGAGATCGCCTTGCGTCGTGAAGCGCTCGCCGCGGCCGAGGCGCGGCTGCGACGGCTGAGCGCCATGCCCCGGCCGGAAGACGTGCCGATCGCCCGGGCGAGGGTGGAGGCCGCACGGGCGAGCCTTGAGGATGCCCGGCAGCACTTGGCGTTCATGGCGGGGATCGCTGACCGTCGGGCGATCAGCGCCGAGGAACTGAGTCGCCGACGCTACGCCGTGGCGACCGCCGAGGCCCACCTGCGTGAAGCAGAAGCCGCGCTCAAGTTGCTGCTGGCGGGCGCCTGGCAGGAGGATCTGCGCATCGCCCGCCACGAAGTCGCCTACGCCACGGCCGCCGTGGCCAGGGCGGAAGTAGACCTCGACCGGCTCACGGTGCGGGCGCCCATCGATGGCACCATCCTCAAGCTCAATGCGCGGGTCGGCGAGTATGCGCCCGCCGGGCACCTGGAAGAGCCGCTGGTCCTCCTCGGCAGCGCCGCGCCATGGCACGTCCGTGTCGACGTGAACGAAGAAGACGCCTGGCGAGTGCGTCCCGAGGCGTCCGCCAAGGCGCGGCTGCGCGGCAATGCCACGCATGAGCTCGACCTCGCGTTCGTGCGCTTCGAGCCCTACGTGATCCCCAAGCGGGCCTTGAGCGGGCAGCCGACCGAGCGTGTCGACACGCGAGCCCTCCAGGTCATCTACCGGATCACCGCGCCGGACCCCTCGCCCTTCGTCGGCCAGCAAGTCGATGTCTTCATCGAGGATGAGGCCGCGGCCTCTTCTCCATCGCCCTTGGCGGGGGCACAGCCATGAAGACCGCGGGCCTGTCATGGACGATCGCCGGGCTCGCGGCGTTCACCGGGTGCACCGTCGGACTGCACTACGTGCAGAAATGGCCCGCGGGTGCGTGGAACTCCGAGGCTTCCAGCAGCAGAGCCAGGTCGCACACCAGCACACCGGCATTCAGCAAGGGCTGAGCCTCGCCACCGCCCGTGCGCCAGAAGTGGCCGCGGGGCCAGTCGTGCCGGCGGCGCTAGGCCCGCCACAGGCGCTCGGAGGCGAGTTTGGCCCCCTCCACCAGCGCCGCGAATTTGGCCCACATGACGCTGGGGTGCTGGCGCTGGTACATCGCCCCCTGCGCAAAGCCGCAGTCGGCCCCGGCGATCACCCGCTCCCGGCCCACCACCCGCGCGAAATTCATCAGGCGCTCGGCCACCGTTTCGGGATGCTCGACGACGGCGGTGGTGTGGGCGATGACGCCGGGGATGAGCACCTTGCCCTCGGGCAGCTTGCCCTCCTCCCATACGCGCCACTCATAGGCATGGCGCGGATTGGCGGCCTCTACTGAGTAGGCTTGGGCGTTCACGCGCAACATCAGGTCGACGATGTCGCGCAGGCCGAGGTCGTGGACGTGCGGCCCCTGCCAGCTGCCCCAGCACAGGTGGTAGCGCACGCGCTCCTCGGGGATGCCAGCCAGGGCATGATTGAGCGCCTCGATGTTGCGGGCCTGCATACGCCGGTAGTCCTCCAGGGGCGGTGCCGGTATCAGCATATCCCACGTTTCGCCCAAGCCCGGATCGTCGATCTGCAGGATAAAACCGGCGTCGACGATGGCTTGGTATTCGGTCTTCAACGCTTCGGCGACGGCGAAGACGTACTCTTCTTCCGTGGCGTAGAACTGGTTTTGGCCGCGGCCGACCATCGCCGGCGCGATGGCGGGCACGAAGGCTTCCTCGACGTGGACGCCTTGCAGGGCGGCCTTGAAGTTCGCCAGATCCCGCTGCAGCTGCGCCTCCCCCTTGTAGGCGATGGGGCCCCGGCAGACCGAAGGCGGCGCGGCGGGCGGCATGGCCCGCGGCAGGTACTCCTCATAGTATTCCCGGAAGGCCCGCCACTCCCGCCGGGTGTCGATGCGCCGCGCCCAGGCGCTGCCGACGTTGCTCGCCGGCACATTCGGGTCGCCGGCCGGCGCCGGCACGAAGCCGGTCAGCCGTTCTTCGGCATAGCCCAGGAAGCTGACCTTGCCCATCTCGCCGTCGGAGATGACGTCGAGTCCCACCTCGGCCTGGCGGCGCACGACGTCGGCCACGGCTTCCCGCACGCGCGCCGCCAGCTCGGCCTCGTCGATGGGTTGGCCGCTCAAACGGGCGCGCAGGATGGCTTTGATGCTCTCGGGACGGGGCAGGCTACCGACGTGCGTGGTGAGGATGCGGTGCGTGCTGGTCTTCATCCCTGTGCCCTCCGCCTGCGGTTGCTGGAGTCTGTGCCGGGCGCCTTGCGGCGTTGGCACCCCACGGCTCATGCTGGCCACGTGGTATCCCTCGCCGTCCCCGATGATAGCAAAGGATGGTGTGCCAGTAAACCGGTCAAGACCGCTTGGACGATTCCTGAGGCGAGCGCCGGCAGCCGCAGTCGCGTCGAGGCCGTCCACGCTTCCCATCGGATCGCGGCGGGCGCTGTGGCTGCCAAGGGACAGCGGCCCGCCTGCCCCCGGTTCCCCGCGGCAGGCAGCATGAGGTGTCGGCGGCCGAAGGACAGCGGTGTCCCGGCTGAAGGCATGCGAGCCCAGGGCGGGGGATACCGCTGCCGACCTCGCCGGTTCGCCGGCGGCGCTGATGGTCTTCCAGGGCGCGAGCACGTCGCAAACGGGTCATGCCCGCTCCCCAGGCGCCAGCGCTCCACCGAGATCCAACCCGCCGCCCTGCGAAAAAAATTTTTCCCATGGCTGAGCTCTTCTCCCGCGAACTTGCGCGTGAGAGGGTAGCAGGATGGGGAGCGCTCCCGGTCGATCGTCCCCCAGCTCTCAAGCAGGACGGAAGACCGTATGAAGGGCCAAGTCACTTTCCGTGGCTTGGCTGAAGTGGGAATCGCGCATGCTCTATTCCTGTGCAGGGAGATGTGATACCCGCTCCACGCGTCCATCGACAGGGCACAGGGCATTGGCTGCTGAGAGCTTGAACCGGAGATGAACCCTCGCAGTCGCCATGCCTCACGTTAAGATCTTCGTCGGTTCTGGTGATCCCATCCGGAGTGTTGGCAGGTCTGCGACATGCTGGAAGAAGAGCACCATCTCCTATCACCGTTGGAACCGGCGGTCAGCAGCTGAAATGAGCCACCGAGGGAAAAGAGAGCACTCGGCCGATCGCCACTCTACCGCGGAGAATAGACCCATCGATAGCCGCGGCGCGCCGGTGCAGTAGAGGCCGGGCTATCCAACAGATCGCAACCAAGATGGTGAAGGGAAGACGTGCCGCGCAAAATATGGCGCAGAAGAGGGAGGTAAGCCGGGGGCTTCCTGCACATCCCAGCAGGAAGAACGGATGCATTGAGTCGCGAAAACACCGCGGAGGGCTATTGAATCGCCACCACGGCTGGAGGGATAAGCCATGGAAGGGCTGTTAATCGGCGCCGCCTGCTTTGCCTCAGTGGCGGGCCTCGTAACGCTGCTGGCGACGCGAAGACCATCCCTACGCCGCAAAACACGGACGTGACGCAGTCAGCCATGCCGCAGCGGTGCCAGCATGTCTTGCCTACGTGCATAGAGATCTTTTGACGGTTGGGAGTCCCCCAACGCACGACAGACCCGCTCACACCGCCATGTGTGGTCGAAGAAGGTCAACAGCCGATACATCACTGACAGCTACTGGTGTCTGTCCAAGTGGGTCGGAAGGATCGAGACCAGACGCTGGACCCAAGAGAGGAGGAATGTTTATGCATCAGAGGGCGGGCGCAGAAATAAGCCATTCTATTCGGCGGTTCTCGTTGTTTCCCCACGCCGCACTGCTGGCGCTGGCTGTGGTGATCGGGCTCACACCGACGGCTCCCGCTTATGCTGCCGCACCTGTAGCCGGTGAACCGGGCGTGTTCGTGTCCAATCTCTATACTCCAGATGGCATTATCACCGACAGCGCGGGCAACGTGTACGTATACCATCCCACTATCGACAGCTGGCGGGTGACGAAGTTCAGGGCGGATGGGACAGTTGTCTGGTCCACGGTGGCCGGAGGCCTTCTCGATGTCTCGGGCCGGCTGAGTTTCTTTCCGCTTCTCAGCGATCTATTGCTCCTGACGGAGACCGGGCAGATCTCCACGATCGACCCGGAAACTGGGCTGGTGGTCCCCTGGCTCAATCTGCTCACCGCCCCCTGGGACACCAGCGCTGCGTACGATGTCAGGACCGGTCTGGTGGTGCCCGGGAACCTCTATGTGCCGTCGTGCGATGCCCTGCCAGTTCTATGTAGCCACAAATTCGGCGATCTCGCGGTCTTCACACGCGGGGGCACCGTCGACCTGTATATCACCGGGCACTATTCCGGGATCCGGTTCGTCCTCCGGGCACGCAGTACGGCGACGGACCCGGTGTTTCGGGTGAAGCTGCTGCTGGTTTCCAGCGCCGTCAACCCCGCTACCGGGTCGTTCTTCAACTACCACCGCGGCATCGCTGCCAACTCCCAGGGGAAAGTCCTGACCACGTTGCCCTTCGAGTATGTGCAGGGTTTCCCAATCGATGTGGCGCTCCTGTTTGACACGAGCTTCGACCCCCTCACCGGACCGCCGCCCACGGTGATCAGCAACCCGCAGGCGGGTGGACTGACCAGCAAGGGGATGGCCGCCGATACCGCCGGGAACTTCTATGTGGCGAGCGGGGCTGTCGGCAACGCCTTCTGCGGGCTGGATAGCAGTGGTGCTCTGGTGACGATCTCGGCGGACGGCCAGGACATTCGCTGCCGCACGTTAGGGCTGGGACTCGCCGATTCGCGCGATGTAGCGCTCAGCCCGCGCAATGATCGCGTCTACATGACGGTGACCAATCTGAACGAGGTGTTGGCCTTCCAACTCCAATCCACCTCCACCGCCCCGCAGTTACGCGCCCAGAACTGTTCTCAGGAGGGGACGCTGCGCTCGACGAGCGGCGGGACGTCCACCGCCATCCGCTTTGTCAATCAGACCGCGCAAGAGGTCCGCCTCTTCTGGCTTGACTATGACGGCCAGCGCCGCAGCTACGGGTTTCTGGCGCCAGGGGGAACGCGAGTCCAGCCGACCTACACCGGCCACCCCTGGCTGGTCGCCAACGCGAGCGGGCAATGCCTGGCCATCTACCTCCCCATTGCGACCCAGGCCGATGCCGTGATTACCACCCCTGGAACCGGGGCCGACCTGGCGGTCAGCCAGACTGACAGTCCGGATCCAGCCACCGTCGGCACCGAGGTGATCTATACCGTGACGGTAACCAACGCCGGATCAGTCACTGCGACGCGCGTGAGCTTGAGCGATACCGTCCCCGCCGGCGTCTCCAATATCAGGTGCACAGACTGTGCGCGGTGCTCGTTTGTGGGAAAGACACTGACGTGCCCATTGGGTGACCTTACACCCGGTGCGAGTGCCACGTGGCTCCTGCACGTCACGCCCGCCCAGGCCGGAGCGTTGACCAATACCGTGCGCGTGACCAGCGACACGGTGGACCAGAATCAAGCGAACAACGTCTCGACGGCGACCACAACGGTGCGCTGAGGAGCCAGCAAAGTCGCGCCTATGCTCGTAGTCCCAATCAACGAGCTTGACAAAGCTAGGTGCATAGAAAGCAGAAACGCAGTGCCATGAGATGGAAGGTGGAAGGATGAACGCGAAAATCTTCGTGCTGTCCTTGATGCTCTTAATATGGCCTCAAGGGTTCCTAGCCCTCAGCGCTACCACAGATTGTGGGAAAGTCTGGGATATCGCCTTTGAGGAGAATCGTGTGACGAGAGGATCGGCCCGCCACTCCTTTGAGGTCTCAGGGATCGACGCCCAAACGGTGACCCTGAAGGCGGAGGCGCGTGCCATGACAGGGCCTGCCGACACCTTCGCCTCTGCCACGTCGGCGCTTACGCTACGCACCTGTATCACGCGAGGGCTTTTCCACTTTCCCAGCGTCAAATTAGGGGGAATCCTGGCGACCAGTGGCGGTCTTGGACGCGGGGCTTCGGTCGTAGTCAGTGCGGAGGTGTCGGCGCCAGGGCTCAGCCTCAGGCATTTCGGGACCATGTCGTTTGGGCTCAATCAGGAAGGCTCGCAGGGAATTGATGCGGGAAATGAGGCAGTGAGGTTCCCAGAAGGGCAATTCCCGGTATTCCTGCCGCAGGGAGGCGTCCTCTTCGTCGGGATTGGGGTCAATGCATCGGTTAGTGGTCCTAATGGGAATGCGGTCTCGGACTTCTTCGATTCGCTCGAAGTGCAGGTACGGCTTCCCGGCGACCCCGTGGCCGATGCGGGGGACGATCAGACGGTGCGGGAAGGCAGCCTGGTCGTGCTGGATGGGTCAGGGAGTTTCGATCCTGAAGGCGATCCCCTCATCTATCACTGGACGCAAATCGCTGGCCCTCCAGTCCCCCTGTCCGATCCTACCGCCGTGCAGCCGTCGTTCAGCGCGCCGCCCGTGCGCCCAGAGGGCGCGGTCCTCACGTTTGCGCTGACTGTCAGCGATGGGGTGGGGCGGGCGATCGATACGGTGGATGTGCGTGTCGAACACGTCAATCATCCGCCGATTGCCCATGTAGGCCAAGATCAGACAAAGGACGAAGGGAGCCTGGTGACACTCGACGGCACCGCCAGCAGCGACCCGGATGCTGATCCACTGACCTATACATGGATACAGCTTAGCGGGCCGCCAGTCGCGCTATCGGATGCCCACAGACCCACCCCGACCTTTACGGCCCCACAGGTCGGCCCGGGTGGAGCGCAGCTGGTGTTCCAGCTCGTGGTGAGCGACGGCGAGCTGGCCAGCGAGCCGGCGCTGGTCACCATAACGGTGTTAGACCTCAACGATCCTCCGGCCTGTGAGGTGGCCCAGGCGAGCCCAGCCCGAATCTGGCCCCCCAACCACGAGTGGATTCCGGTGGAAATCCTTGGCGTGGCGGACCCCAACAACGATCGGGTGACCATTACGGTGACGGGGGTGACGCAGGACGAGCCGACGAATGGCCTGGGAGACGGCGATACCAGCCCCGACGCCGTGTTGCAGGGAGCCACGGTGCTGCTGCGGGCGGAGCGCGCCGGGACCGGCAACGGCCGAGTTTACCAGGTGAGCTTCATGGCCGACGACGGCTTTGGCGGGCGCTGCACAGGGGTCGTCACCGTGTGTGTGCCCCATAGCCGCCAGGCCGGCACCTGCGTCGATGACGGCCAGCAGTACTCATCGACCCAGCCCTAACTGGGGGGCATGAGAGCCCTGAGCCGGCGTGTGGAGAGCGCTCATGGCCTCCCAGAGGAGGCTGCCGGTTGTCCTGCCGTCGCTCTACCGCAAGCAAAAGACCCATGCAACCGGCGGCTTCAGCGGCTCACCGCCGCCCTGGAGGTGAGGTCCTCCAGCCGTCGCTGTGTATCGGCCAAGTCCAGGCGCAGATCGTTGTTCGTCGGATCGGCGGCGGCCAACGCCTCGTAGACCGCTGGACACGGAGTGCCGCAGCGGCGCGCTGGTGGGCTCGGCATCGGCCAGCGCCTGGAAAATCGCCAGCATGGCGCCGTAGTGCTCGACCGCCCCGGCGGTGTCGCCGAGGTTGGGGAAGCGTGGGTTGCCCAGGGTGTCGCCGAGGCGCTGGTGGCTGACCGCCAGCTCATGCTGGAGGCGTGCGTCGCCGGGATTGGCCGCCGCCAGCGCCTGGCGCACGGCCAGCGAGCGACGATAGCTCGCCACCGCCCCCGCCAGATCGCCGGTCGCCGCTAGCGCATCGCCGACCAGCACATGGCTGTACGCCAGGTCGCGCTGCGTGGCCGTATGCGCCGGGTCTTTCGCCGCCACCGCTTCGCGGATGGCCAGCGCCTTGCGGTGGCTCGCCAGCGCCCCGGCGGTGTCGCCGAGGTTGGCATAGTACCGCTGCCATTGCACGTTGCCCACTTTCGTATAGGCCGCCGCCAGCTCGCGCTGCAGCGCCGGACTATCGCCCGCCTCTTGCGCCAGGCTGTCGAGATACTCCAGCGCCCGGTTGACCACCAACTGTCTGGCGGGGGTCGAACCGGGCAGTTTCTCGATGGCGTCGTGGAACTCGAACATGAATGCGTTGGCCAGCTGGCGCACGTCGTTGAACCGCCGCTCGGCCTTGGCCCGCTCCGCCTGGGCCACGCGCGCCTGCTGCCTGGTCGCCAGGATGCCCCCCACCAGCGTCAGCCCAATGAGCGCTGCCGCCATCACCCCGGTCTTGTGCCGCGCGATGAACTTCCCGCCCCGATAGCCGAGTGTCTGGGGCCGGGCCAGCACCGGTAAGCCTTCCAGATGGCGGCGGAGGTCCTCGGCCAACTGCTCGACCGAGGCGTATCGCTGGTGCGGCTCCTTGCGCAAGGCCATGAGCACGATGTTGTCGAGGTCGCCGGCCAGGCGACGCCGCAGCCGCTCGGGCGAGCCCTCGCGTGTCTGGCTCACCGATTCGGGCGTAATGCGGTGTGTGCCGTCGGCGCCGGCCACCTCCTCGACGCGGCCGACGGCGATGCTGGGCCTTTGCGGCTCTTCCTCGCAAATGACCCGCGCCATCTCGTGCGGCAGACGGCTCTTCAGCCGATAGGGGCGGTGGCCGGTGAGCAGCTCATAGAGCACCACGCCGAGGGAGTAGACGTCGCTGGCGGTGGTGATGGGCTCGCCGCGCACCTGCTCGGGGCTGGCGTACTCGGGCGTCAGCGCCTGCAGGCCCAGCAGCGTCAGCGACGCCGACGGCGACGGCAGCTCGGGCTGCAGGAGCTTGGCGATGCCGAAGTCGAGCAGCTTGGGCACCCCCTCGGCGGTGACCAGGATGTTGCTGGGTTTGAGGTCGCGGTGGACGACCAGGTTCCGATGGGCGTACTGGACGGCGGCGCAGACGGCGCGGAACAGCGTCAGTCGCTCGGCGATGGACAGCCGATGCGCGTCGCAATACGCGTCGATCGGCAAGCCCTCGACGTAGTCCATGACCAGATAGGGGAGCCCGTCCGCGGTGGTGCCGCCGTCCAGGAGCTTGGCGATGTTGGGGTGGTCGAGGGCGGCGAGGATCTGGCGTTCGAGGTGGAAGCGACGGCGCAGGGCCTCGCCGCCGAAGCCGTCCCTGACGAGCTTGATGGCCACCTGCTTCTGGTACTGCCCATCGGCGCGTTCTCCCAGATACACGGCGCCCATGCCGCCGCGGCCGATGGCGCGGACGAGGCGGTAGGGGCCGAGCTGCCGGCCAACGGCGGCCTCCGCCTGACCGTCGGCGAGCCACGTGGCCGGGCCCGCGAAGGCGGGGGCTTCCAGGAAGCTCGCCGCCTCCTCGTGCGCGGCCAGGAGCGACTCCACTTCTCGTTGCAGGGAAACATCGCCAGCGCAGGCGTCCGCGAGAAAGGCGGGGCGTTGGCTCGGCTCGTGCTGCAGGGCGGCGTGGAAGAGGTCCTGGATGCGCTGCCAGCGTTCAGGGGTCATGCGGGCCTCCCTGGCGGATCTCGCGATAGAGCCAGGCCTTGGCCACCGTCCAGTGGCGCTTCACCGTGGCGGGCGAGGCGCCAATGACCGCGGCCGTCTCGGCGACGGTCAATCCGCCGAAAAAACGGAGTTCGACGATGCGGCTTTGCTGCGCATCGATGGCCGCCAGGCGGCTGAGCGCGTCGTCCAGGGCGATCAAGTCGGCGGAATGCGCCGCCGACACGCGCACCGCTTCGTCCAGGGAGAGCCTGGGCTGAAGGCCGCCGCGTTTGGCGGCGTGGTGGCGGCGGGCGTGATCGACCAGGAGGCGGCGCATCACCTGGGCGGCGATGCCGAAGAAATGGGCCCGGTTCTGCCACTGGACCCGGCTTTGGTTGATGAGTCGGAGGTAGGCCTCGTGCACCAGCGCGGTGGGCTGCAGGGTGTGATCGGGGCGCTCATGGCGTAGGTAGCGGGCGGCCAGGCGGCGCAGCTCGCTGTAGATCAGGGGCGTCAGTTTGGCCAGCGCCTCCTGATCGCCGCGGCTCCAGTCGATGAGCAGTTGGGTGACGTCGCCGGGGGCAGGCATGGCCGCGTAAACGACCATTAAGATTGAAAAAGTTCCACCTCAAGGCGTGCGCAGTATAGGCATTGCCAGAGGCCATGTCAAGAAACGTTGCAGCGCAGGCCACTGCCGACCCCTGGATGGCTTGCCCGTAGAAGAGGCCAAATCGCTACACCACATGGCCGACGAGCGGTCCACCGACTATGTTCGTCGTGAGCGGAGCGGCGCGAGGGGCGTCAGGTGCGTCATCGGCTTCGCCAGCCAGCCCGCCATCAACATCTGGCCATGTGCGGTGGATGCCTCGCGTGTGCAGTGATCTACCCCAGCAGAGCGCCGCGCGTCTTGGTGGGCAGCCGGTAGACGCTGGTGCGCGCGGTGAGAAAGAGCACGGTGCCATCCTCGCCCCAGGCCAGGTTGGCGGGCAGCTCGGGCAGGACGATGCGCCCCAGCCGCCGGCCATCTGGGCGACACACCCACACGCCGCCCGGCCCGGTGCAGAACACGTTACCCTGCAGATCGACCTTCATGCCGTCGGGCACGCCGGGGTCCTCCGACGCCATATCGAGCAGGATGCGGCCGTTGGTCAGCGTGCCGTCCGGACGCACATCGAAGGCCCGGATATGCTTGCGGGCCGAATCGTCGATGTACAGCACCGACTCGTCCGGCGAGAAGGCGAGGCCGTTCGGCAGGGCGAAGTCGTCGACCAGCAGCTGCAGCGCCCCGTCCGGGCTGAGGCGGTACACGCCGTTGAAGGGCAGCTCTTTTCCCGGGATGGGCTTGGTCCACCAGTCAGCAGGCCGCGGCATGCCCGGCGCGCTGGGTTGCACGGCGTACGGTGGGTCGGTGAAGTAGATCGAGCCGTCGGATTTCACCACGATGTCGTTGGGGCTGTTGAGCCGCTTGCCCTCGAAGCGCTCCGCCAGGACGGTGCGAGCCCCATCGTCGGCGATGCGGCTGACGCAGCGCCCGCCATGCTCCGCCGCCAGGACGCGGCCCTGGCGGTCTAGCGTCAAGCCGTTGGAGTGCCCCGTGGCATAGGTGGTCAGCTCCGGGCCCTCGGGCAGGCGGCGCCAGCGTGCGATGCGTTTGTTGGGAATGTCGCTGAAGAGCAGGGAGTTGCCCCGCCATACTGGCCCTTCGGTGAACCCCAGGCCGCCGGCGATGCGGTCGATGGGGGCGTCGGGGGCGATCAGGTCGTGCAGTCCCGGTTTGTAGACGTCCAATGGTGCCATGAGTCCTCCTCAATCCGCGGTGTCAGCAGGTAGCCCGGATCGGTCGTGGGCAACGCC
>Ga0209172_10002707_pt1 | contig 30030 bp, 23 predicted proteins | sample LarsenN4metaG_FD_184113 | JGI IMG/M metagenome (GOLD analysis project Ga0209172, IMG submission 184113) | Hot spring sediment bacterial and archeal communities from British Columbia, Canada, to study Microbial Dark Matter (Phase II) - Larsen... ... | reverse complement strand
TTAGCGTGGCCAGAAGCAGCGGCGCAGCCGCTAAAAGATATAAGAAGCAGGTGCCCCGGCGAGTCGGAGACTCGCCGCACATCAGCGCGGCACAGCCGCAAAAGCTACTGCGGCGCTAAACATATACTCTGCATTTAATTCGTTCAAGGCTTTAATCCATACTTCTTGATGGTTACTCACGCCCGGAAGATCAGTTGCTTTTTTCGACATCGCGCCCCCTTCCCCATTGGCACAACAATCATAGCACGAAACTTATTCGCTCGCAGCAGTGCCTGCTTCACCTCCTGGTATTACATCTTCGCTCCAATCTGCGCCTGACAAGCTATTTGATTAACATCAAAATGTTACAGTGCTCCAACGATTAGAAATGGCTCTTATCAGTTGGCGAAGTGCATGATTAAGTTATCATAGAGCCGAACCGCCTGTTCTACTTGATCAATCTCGACAAATTCCGCCTTGATATGCGCTTGGGCAATATCGCCCGGCCCGCAAACGACCGTCTCGATTCCTGCGCGCGCCAGCTTGCTGCCATCAGTGCCATAGTGGGCCCCCTCAATAGAACTCGGTCTGCCAAGCGCCGCTAGGTGAGCCTGGTCAACTGCTTTCACTATCATTGCATCGCGCGGAGTATCAAGAGGAGGATCATCAAGGAATGCATCTTCGACTATCAGACTAATATCTTCTCCGATCTGGTTGCGTATCCAGTCCTGGCAATCGCGAATCACCTCATTTCCATCCTCTCCCGGCAATAATCGCCGGTCTATTTCAAATTCACAGATGTCAGGGACCATATTGACTGCCTGCCCGCCTGCCACACGGCCTACGTTCAGCGTCGGGTAGCCAAGCAGTTGATGAGCGGGGCGCTTCGCCAGCTCAGCAGCGTAAGCTTCCAGCGCGAGCGCAACGCGAGCGCCATCGTAAATCGCGTTATGGCCCAGGTGAGGCACCGCCGCATGCGCACTGACGCCGCGGACTTTGATTCGCCAGCGAGCAACTCCCTTATGCGCTATGACGCTTGCCAGACGGGTCGGTTCCCCTACCACAGCGGCGCTCACCGGCCAGTTGCGCTCAATCAACTTCCACGAGCCGGCGAATGAGAACTCTTCATCAACCATCGCTGCAAAGACGATTGGCCGCGAGCGAACGGGCCGGTTTGCATGAGCGATGATGCTTGCGAGCATCGCTGCAATCGAACCTTTAGCGTCGCAGGAGCCGCGCCCGTAGATTCGCCCATCGCGCATCACTGGATCAAAGGGATCGATAGTCATATTGGCAACAGGCACAGTATCCATGTGCGAGTTGAGCATCAATCCGTTCTGCTGAGATTCTGAGCCGCCACTGCTCGGATGCACAATGGCGATCACATTTTCTCGACCTTTAATCACCTCCTGCCTTTCACAATCTATACTAGCGCGGCGAAGCGCGGATTCTATGTAATCAGCTACACCGCGTTCAACGGCCTCGCCCGATTCAGAGCGCATTGGGTTGACGCTTGGAATGGCGATCAGATCGCGTAAGATTTGTATAGCATTAGCAGTCATATCTTCGATTCCTGACTCTCTTCCGATAGTGATTCAGCGATGAAAAAGCTTTGACACTCGATTATAACTGCCAGGACCAAATATGTGAAACTCAATCGCTGCTGCGATACCGTCTAATTCCTCACCAGACATGAGTTTGTAAAAAGGCTGCAAGCGCGCTATAAAGAAGAAAGGATTGAAATTCCATCTCCAATCAGAATGGCATATTGGGAAAGCAATACTGCTCGACGAGGTAGTATCAATGGCAATTAAAGAAGGACTTGCTCGTGATCCTCTCTGGGTTAAAAAGGAACGTCCGACGTCGGCAACGTCCGATGTCCGACGTAAGGAATGTCCGACGTCGCCACGTCCGATGTCCGACGTCGGTTTTACTTTTGACGTAGGACGTTGGACGTATAGACGTCGGACGTCCTGACGTAGGACGTATAGACGTTCGACTTACAGGCCGCTCCTCCGCAGCTAATGAGGGTCTTCAGTTCTCAATCCCTATAAATATGACGCTCCTACGGAGCTAAGTGCTACCCCAACTGAGCACGCACAATATAGAACTGTTCTGAGGGCGCAAGAACTTCGGGCGGTTTTGAGGGCGTTGCACGCCCGAAGTTCTTGCGCCCTCAAAACCGCCCGAAGTTCTTGCCCTCAAAATCGCCCGAACCTACTTAATTCTGTAAATCCTGTAAATCTTGTCTAAATTAAACCCGAAGTATTTGGCCCTCAAAATCGCCCAAACTTGCTGCTACCTTTCTCTTAAGGTTTATAAGCTCTTATTAGCCTACTTCACCTTGATATTCTGCTTGTAGCGGCTGTTTCTTTTCCTTGAAACTGAGGAAGAAGACAATCGCGCATATAACAGTCAATACGCAGGGAACGATAAAGACTTTCGTGTAGTCAACTACCTGTCCAACTGTGTAATAGTCTCTGATCCAGCCTGCAAAGATCGAGCCGACATACAGTCCCGCGCCGAGCGTGACAAAGGTAATGAATGCTTGCGCTGAGGCGCGAATATCAGGAGGCGCAACTGAATTGACGTGAATGAATGACACAACGAAGAAGCAGACATAGCACAGACCGTGAAGCGTAAGCGCAGCGACAACGAACCATGTAGGCTCCCCATAAGCGAAGATCGCGTAGCGAATCGGCCATGAAATAATACCAATGGCCATTGTCTTGCCGATGCCCCAGCGGCTGATCATCCAGGGCAACGCTATCATCGTGCCGATCTCTGCTATCTGCGCAATCGTCATCACTGCCGGGATGTTGTCAGAAGCGATACCGATTGTTTGCAGGAACGGAGCCGTCAGGACATAGTAGAACATAAGTTCGGTCGAGACTACGAAAGCGATTGCAATGAACAGAGCAAACGATGGATCGCGCAGCAGCTTTATGGCCGAAAGGAAAGCCCACGGGCTGCCGCCGGTTCTGGCCGGAGGCGTATGCGGCAGCGCAATGCAGAAAAGGCCAAGCGCCAGCGACAGGAACCCCGCCAGCCAGAGGCTATCGGCGCCGCCGAGACCGAATAGACCCTGCGGTTCAGGCCATATTTTACGCAGCCCGGTTAACATCAATCCTACGGCAATCCAGCCCAGTGTGCCGAAGACGCGCACCAGGCCAAACTTCTTTTCGGCGTCCGGCAGATGATGAAATGTGATCGAATTAGTCAGAGCGAGCGTCGGCGCATAGACAAGCGACCAGGCAAACATCATAGGAAGGAGTTTGTCATAGGACCCCATCCCTGCCATTAGACAAAGGAGCACGCCGCCTGATAGATGAAGCATTGTTAGCAGTTTCTCTGTTGCCACATAGCGATCGGCAATCTGCCCACCGATAAACGGCGCGATCATGCAGCCTACTGGCAGCAAGCTGTAAATAACACCGATCTGCAAGCCGCTGAAACCTATCCTCTCCATATAACTTGAAAGGACCGGATACCATGCCCCCCATACCATATACTGCAAAAACATCATCAGCGAAAGACGCCAGCGAATGCCTGTACTCATAATTTGACCTCACTTGTAGCGCAGACCTTTAGTCTGCGCAATCTGTAGATGTAAAGTTAAAACTCCTTCGATTGATTGGTAATAGAAGGTGCACCGATAATCGAGTAGAAGCAAAGTAGCATAGTATCGGGAAAGCTTCAAGCAGAAGTTCGCTTCAGCCACGATTATTTCAGAGTTAATTTGCCAGGATTAGACCGGCTGCCGGACGGCCAGGCGACCGCTACATTCAATCCTTCTCAAATCCGATAGCATTAAGCGCCGGCTCGATCTCCCGATTCGACATAAACAGCTTCCAGATGAGCCCCGACCGGTGGTTCTCAATCATGATTACAATGGGGGCCTGGTTCAATCCCATGTAGACATCTTCGAACCAGTTCTCGGTGAGGTTGAATCCATCGCGGAAGCCGTAGATGCCCCACAGCTTGCTGCCGAGGTCGCGATAGAAATGCTTGAGCGCCTTCAGCGATTCCGCAGGCGTATAGGGAAATGAAGCCAGCGCCGCCGTGCAGGTGATCGTCCCATTGTCATCGCGCGGGTAAGGACGACCGCCGCCTGCGTTGATGCCCGCCGACCGCCCCCAGGAGCTGTCGCCGTAACCGGCATGCTTTCGAGGATTGGCGACACAATAGGCATGGTGTATCAACGCTATGTTGCGGTTGTTCTTAAAGTAGTTGGTATAGCGGTCTCTCTTGTTGCGAGGATCGAAACCCAAAAACGAGTAATGAGTGAAGAACAGCTCGCCGCCGTTGCCTACACCCACATCCAGTTTAATTCCATAGTAGGTGTTTCCGTTGACGTAGTGGTCCCCTTCAGTCGTTCTGCCCCACCCGCGGCGATAGCGAACCGCTACATCTGACTGCCCGGCCCAGCCCGTGTGATACATGCTTGCCGGAACAGAATGAGTTGGTGAAGCGATGGCCAGCAGATAAACGATCATCGTCTCGTTCCACCCCACCAGTGGATGACCGATATGAAAGCCGTGATTGGGTGACCAGTGCCAGTAGAGAAAATCGCTGGCAGGCTCCTTCCGATACCAGTCCCATTCAACCGATCTCCACAATTCGGTTATCGTCTCGCGGATCTCGCGTTCGGCCTGACTGTCGCGGTCGAAATACTGCCGCGCGACCAGCAGCCCCTGAATGAGAAATGCTGTTTCCACCAGGTCTCCACCATCATCGTACTTGCCGAAGTAAGCGCTGACCTTTCCCGTTCTGCCATCGAGGAAATGGGGCCATGCGCCGTGGAAGCGGTCGGCGCGGGCAAGGAAGCGGACGATCTTCAGCAGCGAAGCCACGCTCTGCTCGCGGGTAATGAACCCTCGCTCCACCGCGACAACCAGCGCCATGACGGCAAAGCCCGACGCTCCCAGCGCGATAAGGTTTTCATCACCGGGAAGCACATCGATTGCCATGCCTGATGCCGCGTGCGCGCCGTCCCAGTAATATCTGAAACAGGCTTCCTGAACCATCGTGAGAAGCTCTTCATCGGTCATCTCGCGGGTGGCGGCCTGCGCCTCGCCTGAGAGCGGCGACTCATTATCACTGATGTTTACTGCGCTGATCTTGTAGAACGCTCGCCTGCCGCTTTCGCCGATGAAGTCGGCGTAGCGGGTGACGCGCCCCCTCTGTATGCCGATCGGCGCATAAGCCTTCCCATCGAAAGACCGGTAGATCTTGTAGTAGAGCAGATCCGCCTCCGAATTTCGCTGCCAGGTCAGGTCGATGTGCCTGTCATATCCCTTTGCGCTCAGGCCAACGGGCGCGGCAGGGGCCTTGACAGCGCGGGCCGGTTCATCGCTTATCCTCACATCGTCAATATAGAGCGTATGCGCCTTTCCGTCATCGAGCCCTTGAAATATAACCATTCTGGCAATGCGGCGCGGATCAAAGTTTATTTCGCGGGTTGAGTTAAAGAGCCCCACGAATGAGCTGAGGGGCAATCGGACCCGCACCCACCTTTGAGCCGGGAGCCTGTCCAGGGAACCGATGAGCCGGATGGAGGCTGTGCCTTCGCCATTGGCGTCAACCAGATAGACGAGCGGCGAGTAGTCGGCAGAGAGGCCCCCTTCAGAGTAGCACCAGAAGGATAACTCGCTGCCGGAGAAATCAACGTTCCTGTAATGTTTTCTGAAGTTGAGGGTAATCTGCCAATCGCCGCCGCTGTCAGATCGCCATCTGAGGCGGAGGCAGTTGGGCGGGCTTACCCAGCGTCCGTCTTCAACGGGAAACTTGCCATTCACAAGCTCCAGCTCGCTGGGGGCTACAGAGGATCCCTGGCTGTAGTAGTAGCAGCGATCCGTCAGACTGTTATCAAAAGCGACGTAGCGATCATATTCCAACTGCGCCAGGCTCGCGCCGGGCGCAAGCATCACAAACGCTATCAAGAAAGTAATTGTTCTCATCAAAGGGGCCCCTTCCTGATAAATGGCGACGGCGAGCGTCTTACTGACCTGCGATTACTGCAAAGCTGGTTTCCAGCCCATCCGCAGAACTGGCGCCGACCATGACCTTAAACATGCCCGGCTCAACCACAAATCGCATATCTCGATTATAAAAGCCCAGGTGTTCGGGCGTAAGTAGAAATTCAACGCGTCGCTTCTCGCCGGGCTCAAGTGTGATCCGCTTAAATCCTTTCAGCTCCTTTACCGGTCGCGTCATGCTTGCCGCCACATCGCGGATGTAGATCTGCACGACCTCATCGCCCGTTCGTTTGCCGATATTCTCTACCTCCACGCTCACGCGCATCTCCCCATCCGGTCGGATGCTTGGCGCGCTCAATTGCAGGTTGGCGAACTTAAACCGGGTGTAACTCAGCCCGTATCCGAACGGGAAGAGCGGAGTGACCGGCGAGTCAAGATACTTCGATGTATATTTGTTGTTGGCATCCGGGGGCCTCCCTGTGTTCTTGTGATTGTAATAGATAGGGATCTGGCCGACCGAGCGCGGGAAAGTTACCGGCAACTTGCCGCCGGGATTGACATCGCCGAAGAGCAGATCGGCAATTGCGTGGCCTGCCTGTGTGCCGGCAAACCACGTCTCCAGTATTGCCGGCGCATTTTCTGCTATCCAGTTGATTGTCAGTGGACGCCCGTTCATTAACACTACTACTAGCGGCTTGCCTGTCGCGTGGATGGCTTTGACCAGGTCCAACTGGCGGCCCGGCAGCTCCAGCGAGGTCCGCGATGCTGCCTCGGCGCTCATCTCGGCTGATTCGCCCACCGCCAGAATTGCCACATCAGACTCGCTGGCAATGCGCACGGCTTCAGCAAAACCATCGGTCGCTTCGCCGGCGACCTCACAGCCTTTTGCGTAGGCAACTTTTGTTCGTTGCCCGACTTTGGCCTTAATTCCTGAGAGCAATGAGACGGCCGTTTCCGGCCTGCCATCGCCTGCCCATGGGCCGAGCACATCCTTCTGTGAATCGGCCAGGGGGCCAATCACCGCTATCGCTCTCACATCTTTGCTGAGGGGCAACAGCTCGCGCTGGTTCTTCAACAGCACCATTGACCGCGCAGCAATTTCCCGCGCGGCAGCCAGGTGTTCCTGGTTCAACAGAACGGCGCTCTCACGCGCTTCATCGGTATATGGCCGTTCAAATAGTCCGAGCCGGAACTTGATACGGAGGATTCGCCGCACTGCTTCATCAACGGTCGCAGGTGAAAGTTTGCCTTCTTTGATTAGCTGCGGCGCATGACTGTTGTAGGTGCGGCTTACCATCTCCATGTCCACTCCCGCGCTGAGTCCGTAGAGCGCTGCCTCGGCTTCATCTGCTGCCAGACCGTGATTGATAAGTTCCTTCACCGATTCATAGTCGCTGACAACGAATCCATCGAATCGCCACTCGTTGCGCAGCACTTTAGTGAGAGTAAAGGGATTTGCCGAAGCAGGCACGCCGTTGAGGTCATTGAACGCGCTCATAATGGTCCCAACGCCAGCATCAACTGCTGCTTTGAACGGTGGCAAATAGATTTCGCGCAGAGTCTTTTCCGACATGTCGGTTGTATTGTAATCGCGCCCTGCTTCCGCTGCGCCGTAGGCTACGAAGTGCTTGGCGCAGGCGAGTACACGGCCAGGCGCGCTGTAGTCTGCGCCCTGAAATCCGCGCACGCGAGCGCGCGCCATCACCGAGCCGAGGTAAGGATCTTCTCCTGCGCCTTCAACGATGCGCCCCCATCGAGGGTCGCGGGCGATGTCAACCATCGGGGCAAATGTCCAGCGAATGCCTGCTGCTGAGGCTTCGGCTGCGGCAATTGAAGCCGCACGTTCCACCGCAGCAGGGTCCCAACTGCTGGCTTCGCCAAGCGGCACGGGAAAGATGGTGCGATAGCCGTGAATTACATCAAAGCCGAACAGGAGCGGGATCTTCAAACGCGATTGCTCAACAGCAATGCGCTGGAGCTCATTTGTTCTCTTTGCTCCGCCGCAGTTGAGTATTGAGCCGAGCCGTCCCTGACGAATGAGGTCAGGGTGATCGGGTCCAAGCTGCTGAAGCTGTCCCAGTTTCTCTTCAAGCGTCATCGCGGCGAGCAGCGCATCGATCCTTTTTTCAATGTCATCCTGCGGCGACTGCGCTAACACGATGATCATCACGGCAACCGGCAGAACGATTAGTAACAGCGCCGCCGATATTAATTTGCAGCAGCCTATTATCAAGCTGAAAGAGGCAGTTGATTTAGCCAGTAGCATCCCAAACTCCTCAGAGAACAGAAGGCAGGTGGGCCCCCGCCCAACCGCGCAGCTCTCATTATTATCCGGCTGTCGCGCGAGCCGTCTGAAGGACTCCTCAGAAGATGTACAGCGACCTGTTAGGTTGCTGATAGGTCGCGCACTATCAGCAACCTAACAGGTTGCTGTACATCGCATTTTCATCATTTCAGGGCATCGCACGAGCCGTCTGAAAGACCCCTCAGAAAACAGTAAGCGGAGCGACTGAAAGCAAATTCAATTGTCACACCCAAAATCTTCTCCCAGCGATAAATCGCTGGGCTATTATCAATCGTCCCTTCGGGATTAATAACGACGAACGATCTTCTCCCAGCGATAAATCGCTGGGCTACTATCAATCGTCCCTTCGGACTACCAGCGGCTGGCCTGGTTTTGCCTAATCAGGGGGCCTGTGAGTCAGGTTGGATTGACGATCTCCTTGACCGCTTCTGGCGGCCTCCTTAGCCTGTTTAGTCAGGCGGATGAAAGTTGCGCGAGCCCGCTCGGCATCCGCCTTGCGGTTGGCGCGGGCGTAGGCGCGCCCCAGTTGGAAATATACCCTGGGTTCGTTAGGTAGAGACCGCTGAGCTATCTCCAGCTCAACAATAGCCTGCTCCGTCTGACCCGTCTCAATCAGCAATGCCCCTAAAAGAAAATGCCCTAGCGGCAACTGCGGAGAGAGCTTCACCACCGCTTCAGCATAAGGCAGCCCGCCAGCAGAATCTTTGAGCTTGAATTTGATATCAGCAATCCTGAGATGAGACATCAAGTGTTTCGGATCATTCTCGATCTCGCGCTTGAATGCCTCGATTGCTTTCTCATCCTGATTAGCTGCCAGCAGAAAACGCCCATAGGCGTAATGAACATTGGGGGCATTGGGGAAGTCCGTCGCCAACTGATGGTACTGGTTGAGCGCCTCGTCGAACTTCTTCTGCGCTGCCAGATGCTCTGCCCAGCCAGCGCGGCGGACCAACTGGCGCAGTGCCGAATCGCCGGCAAACAGTTCTGAGAAGTTGATGCCAAGAACGGAAAGCCCCAGCGCAGTAATCAGGTCATCGCTCTCGACTCCATCGCGGCTCAGCAGTCCGAGCGTCTCCTGGGCTTGCTCGAACTCCCCTTTGCCAATCAGCAAAATGCCTTCGTGGTAGAGCATCACTCGATTGAATTGCGGCTCGGTACCGGCGCCTAATCGCCGCCCCTGCTGAATATGCTTGAGCGCATCGCCATAGCGGCCGAGTTTGAACTCGCATAGTCCTAGCATTACCCAGGCCATTCCCACCTTCGGGCTGAAGGTGGTTGCTCGATCAAAAGCGACGGCAGCATCTCGATAGGCATCTCGCTCGTATAGAAGTGTGCCCAGGTACCACCAGCCTTCGGCCCATCGTGGCCGTAGAGATAACGCTTTGCGATAAAGCGCAATTGCTTCTTCAATTCGATTGGCGCTACGCGCCTGTTCGGCTTGCGCTGCCGTTCGGGCAAAGTTCCCGGCAGATGTGGGCCGTTGTTGCCCCCACGACGGTGAGGGGAGAGAGAAGACCAGCAGGGCGATCATCGCTGAATTGAGCGCACTATACGGCAGCCCGGTCAGGTAGTGGATCATTGCGATTCTATTCGTGCTCGGTGCCATTGCGCTTTCTCCGGCTGGTTCAAACGATAGTAAGCGCGAGCAAGCAGCATGTGAGCAGCGCGAAGCAGCTCTTCATCCCCTTCTGCATTGCGCAAGACGAACTCCCCTTCGACGATGACCCGCTTCCACTGCCCGCGAGCAGCTAACAATTTGGCCAGCTCCAGGTGCGCCTGAGCAGACAACGGGTTCCAGCTTAGAGTTTCATTCAGCAAAGCCTCCGCTTCGGCAGGCCGCGACCTCAGTTGCAAGAAGCGGACATACTCCAGCGCGGCGTCAGGAAGAGGGCTGGGGAGCCTTCGATTGATCTCCAGGGCTGCCTGAAATGCTTGCTCGGCTCCATCGAAATCGGCCAGGTCGCACTTCGACCTGGCTATCTGGGTATAGATATGCAGTCGAAGTTCTTCGCTCGGACTGAGCGCCAGCGCCCTTTCCCACTCCGCCAGCGCCTGTTCGCTACTGATCCGGCCGAGCGCGCGTCCGTAGTGATAGCGAGCCAGAGCGCTCGAAGGCGCCAGCGCGATGGCGTGAGCCAGCAACTGTCGAGCAATCTCACCGGCTCTGGTCTTTCGCGCCGGGTCGGCATCGAGTAGTATCCGCCCTAAAGCGATCATCTCGGCCGCATCCGGCTTCTGTTGCAGGCGCTCTATTCGCGCGCCAACTCTCTCGGCCAGAAACGGCGCAGGCAAAGCGAGATAGATTGCTGCAATCTCCGAATCGGGATAGATTCTCATCCCTTGCTCGCAAAGCTCGGCGGCCCTGGCGATATTGCCTGCCTTCAGGTGCGCGCTGGCGGTTGTCGCGTAAATCTGAGGCGTGCTGCGGGGATTTGCCTGAAGATAGCGATCAAGCATAGCGGCAGCGGCGCTCGCCTGGCCTGCCTTGATGAGCGCGTCACCCAGCAGAGCCGGTGTCTCTTCGCCGGTCGCGGACGCTGCCAGCGGCTGTAGCAAGGCGACAGCTTTATCGGCATTCCCTTCTATCAGATGGACTCTGGCAAGGGCTTCGACCGCATCCAGTTGCCTGGGATTGAGCTTAATTGCAATCTCCAGTTCCGCTTTTGCCTCTGCTGTCTCGGTGCCATCCAGCAGGGCGATGCCAAGCGCAGCGTGCCCGGCGGCCGATTCGGGAACCAGTCTGACATACTTTCTCAATACAGCAACTGCTTCTTTGTGTCTTCTCAATTGTAAGTAGCAGACTCCAAGCGCGAATAGTACCTGTTTAGAATCCGGCCGCATCTTGAGCCATGCCCGGTAGTAATGGGCAGCGTCGGCAAACTGACCTGCCTGCATTGCCCGGTCGGCAGAAGAGAGCAGATTGTCTGTCTGCTGCGACACTGCTATTGCTGGCATTGTCAGCGCCAACAGTAGAGCAAGCAGCTTACTCGCAGTTCTACAGACCATTGAGAGCATAAAGTCAGAGCGAGGCGGAGAGCGCAGAGATGCCCTCCCCCCGGTTATTAGAAACTGAATCGTATCTGAATTTCAGCAACCCTCCCGGAGAGCACATGCAGCGCCCGTCCGAAGTCTGGATGCTGGATCTGGGTATTGTCGTCGTTGGCCCGGAAGGGCTCAAGGTTTAGCCTGTTGAACAGATTATAAGCGTTAGCTCGTATTTCGATGCCAGCATTTTCTCCCAGGAACGGTATAGCCGGGAGGCCGAACCGCTTGACCGCAGTCATGTCGATACTGAAGTAGCCGGGGCCGCGAAAGATATTGCGGCCAACGCCTGGTTGCGGGGGCACAGTGAACGATCCCGAAGGAGGAGGCGTGAAGAAGCGCAATCCGCCGCCGGGGAACTGGCCGGCTCTGAGAAAGAGATCATTGCTGGTGCTGCGTGTTGCCGGAGGTTGTATTTGAGCAATGGGACGCAGTGGACAAACCCCGCCCCCGGCCACAACTACGCCGCAGCTACCGCCGCCGACCACAGGCGTCCAGGGGAAGCCGGAACTGGCTGTCAGTATTCCACTCAATTCCCAGCCTCCGGCCAACCTGCCTATCCAGTCCTTTCGCCCGCGGAAGACGGGCAACTCCCAGACGCCGAATGCCTTGAATGCATGTCGAACATCGAAATCCGACGGGCCATATTCCGTGCGCTGATCGAAGGGATAACTCTGCCGGCAGTCATGATCATTGGAACACGTATCCAGACTCTTGCTCCAGCGGTACTCAGCATTGAACAACAGGCCTCGGATAAATCGGCGCGAGATCCCTGCAAGCAATGCATTGAAGTTGCTGTTCGCATCGGTCAGCATCAAGCTGACTCGATTGATGCGCGGGTTGGGAGTAACGAATAGGTGATAGGGGACCAGGCGCGGGAGCTTGTGAGCCGCGCTGCCCTGGTAACCGAGCGACGCAATCCAATTGCCCGGCAACTCGTACTGCGCCTCCAGCGAGTAGCGATAGGCATACGAATTCGGGACCTCCTGTAGGGTCGTATTCACGCCGACCGGCGGCCCGGTCAACGGCAACCCTGAGTTAGGGTCGAAGGTCAGGGTTGCTGCCGGATTCGCCGGATAGCTCAATTTTTTGATGTCGCTGCCCAGCGAGTACCGGATCTGGGGGCCGGTCAGGCTGAAGCCGGCAAAGAACGGCGGGTTGAAGCGAGATTCGAGCAAGCGGGATCCCGGAAGGCGGTTAAAGCCGACTCCGAAGCCGCCGCGGACGACAGCCTTATTGGCTAACCTTGCTGGACTCCAGGCAAAGCCGATTTGTGGCCCGAAATTGTTCCGGTCAGGTTTGAACAGATCACCCCCCACTTTGAGTTTCGCAGTAAGCAAATCTCCGTTTGGACCGAGCACCAGGTTGGAGATCTGATTGTTTGCGCTGCGCAGCGGCGTGAAGTATTCCCAACGCAGACCCAGGTTAACGGTCAAGTTGGGCCGCAACTTCCAGTCATCCTGCGCAAACAGAGCGTAATATTTGGAGCGGGCATACGCCGTTAACTCGGTAAAAGCGCCGGTCTTCGGGTCGAAGAAGGCATCTTGCTGATGGGGTGCATCGTTGGCAAAACTCCAGGGATTGCCGAACCAGTAGGTCGGTCGCCCTGCCCACGGCGCCCGGTCATTATTCTGCTCGGCAATAATATCTACGCCGAACTTCAACCCGTGAGCATTGACTACCTTGCTCAGTGTGTCGCGGAAGTTGTAAGTCGTTTGGAAGAAAACACCGGGCCCAATCCCGCTTCCGCCCCAGTTGTGGCACCCCGGATTAAAGCAAACCACAGTCTTTGGAATCCCCCAGCCAATATTGGGGTTTGAGGCAACCTCGTCGAAATACCAACGGGTGACGTTGAAGCGCGCTTCGTTGATCATGCTCGGCGAAAGGGTCCGGGTCCACAGCAACGTGTACACCGTATTTCGCCGGGCGGATGTAAAATCCAGGGCCGGACGGGCTCTATTTCCCCAGGCGTCGTTGAAGTCCCTGGTGTTGGGAACCCAATACATGCTGAATGCCACCAGGTCATCTTTGGTCACTTGATAGTCGATGCGCGGGTTGAATTGTTGCGCCGTAGTCTTATCAGGTATGATGAGCTGGGCAAACTGGATATCGGGAATCCCGTCCAAGCCTCCTCCTGTGCCAGGCTGGGTTGCGCCTCGCGTTGCCGTCCGGTTTATTGAGCCGATGTCCAAACCGCCCGTCACCTGCCTGCATTCGGCAGGATTACTAAAGCCAGCAGAGGCGCAATCCTTCGAAGCGTCAACGCTGGCAATCCGTGATCTCCCCACAAAGTTGAAAATAGCCGCCGCGATGCTGGGACTGCCCAAGCCCTTTACCGCGTCGAAGTACTGTTGGGTCTCGATCCAGAAACCCTCCAGGCGGTTGTTCGACCGCCGAACAGTCTCGTAGGAGAAGAAGAAGAAGAGTTTATTCTTGAGGATGGGGCCTCCGGCGCTGCCGCCCCACTGGCTGAGAATCTGATTAACCCGCTGGGGATCTTCTCGAATGGCCGTCCCGGCGCGTACAAAGCCCTGCCGGGCGTTCAGACCGGGGGCGTTGCGCTTGAAAAACATGCTGCCGTGAAAGTTGTTTGTGCCGTTCTCGGAGACGACCAGAACTTGCGCTCCGGTATTACGACCGAATTCTGCCGAGTAGTTGTTTGCCAGTACGCGAACCTCTTTGACAGACTCCTGATTGGGAGTTACAACCGCTGCTCCGCCCCAGGCCTGGCTCATTGCCGACACTCCGTCAATCTGGAAGTTGTTGGCCTCGACTCGCTGACCGGCAGCGGTAACAGGAGGCCGGTTTTCAGTGGCAAAGATCTGATCGCTGGAGCCTCCCGGCCCGACCGTGTTGGGCAGGCCCACCGAGCCTCCCGTGCCGGAGCGAGCGCCCAGCCCGAACAGGCCCGGAGCAAGTCGAATCAGCTCATAAGGGTCGCGCCCAATTTGAGGAAGACGACGAATCTCCTGTGTGGAGATCGCTCCGCCGATATTGGCATTTTCATTCTGGAGCTGCCCCACTGCCTCCGACGTGACCGTGATGGTCTCCGTTACCTGACCTGGCTCCAGCTCGATGTTAATGCCTTGCAACTCCTCAGCCCTGACGGTCACATTCTCCAGCACCTTCTTCTTGAAGCCAGACGCTTCAACCGTGATTGTATAAGGACCGGGCGCGAGTCTGTCGAAGCGATAAAATCCTTCTTCACTGCTGGTGACTTGCTGCTGTCTGTTGGTCTCTCCACTGATCAATGTTACAGTAGCGCCACCGACCACCGCTCCTTGCGCGTCCTTCACCGTCCCTTGAATAGCAGCCTTGAACTGCCCGTTTACCGGGAGGGTGAGCCAGAGCATAACTAACCCACAACTAACTATCCGGAGAAAGCCTACTACCGTCCGATTCATTGCTAATCCCCTCCAAAGCAGAATAAGATTAAGAACTGACGTTACGCAGATTTCTCTTTTAGCCGCGAGAGCGACGCCGAGTCTGCGTGCAGCCGACGCCGCCATCAAGAGATCATTTCCTGTTCTGCGAAACGAGAGTTAAGAACTCTTCCGGTTAACTCTAGCTGATTTGAGATAATTCCTGAGAGTAATGCCTCGGTTACAGCCAGCAAGTAGCCAATGCACCTGGCGCATTGGCTACTCGCCTCTCGACTTTCCCTTACGATTGAGACATCACCTGCTGGCCAATAGCATCTTCGAGATATATCCCTGATCAGCCGCCATTGGCAGACTTACGACTGATACCGTTTGGAAGCTGGTAATCAATTTTGGTAATCAATTATGGTCCAAGCCCAGGTTATGGTGCCCGGGACCGCTTCCCCGTGGTCTGAGTTCAACCCAAAAACGGTGTAATACCATTTGGAGTTCGCAATCGAACTCCAAATGGTGTGAGACATTACCTACTGGCCAAATAGCATCTGTCGCGCGGGTTTACTCTCAGCTCGATCGACTACTAGAGGTTAACCCAAGCTACTTACTTTGAAACTTTCGTGGGAAATATTTCTAAAAATTTCTGCCATGCCCATTTCCGGTCAGGAGCGGCTGTTGCGGAGATGCGTCCGACGTCGCCACGTCCGACGTCCTACGTCTGTATGTCCGACGTTCTGACGTTCTTGACGTCGGACGTAGGACGTCGGACGTGGCGGACGTTCTTGACGTAGGACGTGGCGACGTCGGAGGTTTCTGTCTCCCACTCTTTGCTTCACTCCCCGCGTTGTCTAAGGCGGGATTCATCGAACTGCTGTGGGCGACAGAAGTTCTCTTGCTGGAGCACGCAATCAAAGAGTGTGCGACTCCATCCGTATTGCTGTTGGCATTCTTGATGCAGTTCATCATCGGTAGGCTCTCGGTTGAGCTGCTTGCGTAATTGCGCTCTTATGCTCCACAACTTACGCAGGTTCTGCGCTTTAGTGACTGCCCTCGATTCATTATCATCGGTGAGGTGATTGACTTCGGCGAGGACATAATCCAATGCGCGGTACTTGAAGGCATTCTCGCTCGAAGGCAGCCTCTCATCCGGCCAGCTTGTTTTATCAAGCGCCAGAGCTTGAACAAACTGGCGAAAATGGTCTTCAGCCTCTTGCTGGGATGTCCAATGAAGTCGCCGGATGATGAACTCCTGGACATCTCTAAGGATCTTAATCTCCTCTTCCGATAGCGCTCCTTTCTCTCCATTTAAATAGCTTGCCCAATCGGTCAGGTCATCCCTTGTTCGCCAGGGTCTGCGTCCGCCCAGCGGTTTAGATTCCGGCGGCGGCGATGGCAACTGTGAGGTTACGTGCAACAAGGCTTCTAACCGTGAGCGCATCCGCTCCTTTTGCTCCTGGTTCACTTTCTCTTCCGGCAGATGCTCTATCTTTTCAATGGCCTGCTGGTAATACAGTCTCTGTTTGTGAGCGAACCCGATTGCCTTTTGACAGAGCGGATCATCCTCGTCGGCCTGGTTTTGAGCCACTAACCGGCACAGTAGCATATTGCCCGGCCAATTATCCTGATCTATTTGGAGCAGGTGTTCCAGATGGCGGCGGGCCTCTTCCCATTGTTTTGCCTTATAAGCTTTGAAAGATTGTTCCGAGGCATGAAAGAGCGCCCAGATCGGATGTGCCCCACCCTCAGCTTCGGCATCGGTGTAGAAGTGAACATCTCTGACCTCGATAGGTATTGCTCCGCCGTGGCGAGAGCTTCTGCCGAGCATCTTTCCCAGTTGCCAATCCTTTTCTATCTTATTTCGCAGTTTCGTGCAGTGAGTGGCAAAGGCTTCCTTGGGGAATTTAGGGTGTGCGGTCGGCCATATAATGTAGCTCCATATCCAATGAGTTTCATACCAACCTACTTGCAGGCACTCGATCAGATGGCGAAACAGATCATATTCTGCTCCGTGGATGATCTCTTCGAGTGGCTCGACGGCGCCGCTGCGGAGAAGCACCTTGCGCCTCACGGTGTCGAGGTACAGAGTGGGATAGCCTTTCGTGGCCAGGGTCGGTATAGCCGAAGGCGACTGCTGTCCGCCCTCGCCTATAGCCTCTTTCATAGGGGCCAGACGGCGCTGCAAGGTAGCCAGGGTGTCGCGGGCTTGCCGTAATTCCTCGATGCGCTTTCGTTCGACTCGCCAGTGCCAGCCCCAGATAGCGGCGACGGCAATGAGAAGCGAAATCAGAGCCAGCAGCCAGGGCCAGAGGACGGACATCTTCCCCGGCGATAGCTCTTTGTTAATATCGGCCTCAGCCGAGTGCAGCGCGGCTAGAATGAGTTTCTCCCTGGCTGCTTGTTCAACCTCGCTTGTCATCGATCGGGTATCGGTCAGGGCCGATAGCCGTTTCCAGAAAGCGTAGAGATTATCTCTGGTCGCCAGATTCTCTACAATAGGCGCCCATTCGGGGATCTGAGGATAAGCCTTTCCTCGCTCCAGCGCCGATTGGAATAGCTTGAAATAGGCAGACTGGGTCAGAACCTGCGGATTGGCCGGAAGCGCCCTGAGCGCCGGGATATACCGCCGCTGGCTCTCGGTTGAGATAAAGAATTCGACCAGCCGGCGCGCATGGACAACGCGGCTTTGGGCCCGGCCGCGGCTGGGATCGAGAACCACAAGCAAGGAGCCCCCTTTGAACGTTGTCGCCACACGGGCCCCAATCGTCGGCGGTAAGGTCGCGCCAATGCTCGATTCCCAATGGGCGCCCAATCTCTTCTCCGCTCGCTCGGTAACCCAGGGCCCGGTTATAATCATGGCGTATTTCCTGGCAAGAAAGTCATCAACCAGTTCGGTGCTGAGCTTTTCCGGAAGCGCTACATGTCCGCGTTTGGCCAGGTTGATGAGGAACTGCGCTGCCCGCTCACCTTGTGGACCGGCAAAGACGGCCTCCTCCCAGGGAAGGAGCCCCAGTTTCTTGTCCGTGGATATGAGCGAAGGGAGCCCGGCATTGTAGAGCCAGATAGAGAGATCATGAAGCAGATTCCAATCCCAGGCGGCGGAAATTACATAAGGCGCGACTAATCCCGCAGGAGGGGCCTCGTGAAGCCTGCGACAAGCAGCAACAAATCCATCTCCGGTTGCAACTTCATCGGCGCTGACCAGATCCTTCCAATACCAGAGCAACCGCACATCCCAGGTGTGCCGTTCGCTATAAGGCATCACACCCAGCGAACGGAAATAGGCTGCCCACGTATCACCCAGTTGCGCAACCACCGGCGGATTGCTGGGGTCCGACACGTAATCGGCGAAATAGCGGAACGCATCCGGCCAGCGTATAAACTTGACCTTCGCCGCAATCCCGTGCTGCGATTGAAACTCCGCCAGCTCGTCAAATATCTGCTTCTGTCCGAGCACGTAGCGAGCCAGATCCTCTCTCATTAAATCCTGAGAGCTCATGTGAAGGTAGGGGCCACGCATAGCTACGAACCGGGCGATGTCGGCATCTGATGGCTGATCGAGCAGACCCGGTTCATCCGGCATCCGGATGAGCAACAATGGCTCATCTGCGGTTGTCTGCGCTGAACCAACAGACAGGCTCTGGGCCAATATTATTATCCCTGCAATTAGTTTTAATATGACCCTCATTCGGCGACTTGACCTCTCAGCGAGATTGACGATGATTACTCACTCATGGTGGGGCCCCCTGACGGAAAAGCCTTCTTAGAGCGCGCCTGAAAAGCCCCCTGAAGAGACACGCTTCAATGTAGCTCGCAAGTCCAAACCCTGAAGGGGTTGAATTGCCCTGAAGAGATCACTACCCGCTTCTGCTCAAGTGACGCGTCCTCAAAACGGTTTTATTGTCGAATTGTTTTGAGGGCGAGCGGGCAAGCAGAACTGAAGAGCTATTCCCCTTAAGAGCTATAGTGAGCCAGAATCTATAGTTTTTCTGCCAATCAACAACTTCACTAAGACGTTTCTGTATATATCACTCTGTCGCGCCCGGCGTCAAGCTTTACCCTGATTGACAGGTCAGACAAGGCGGCAATGGAATCAGCCTGGTATCCGTTATGAACATCATGCTGAGATCCGATATGAAGCGTCCGATGGTAGGTTATTGCCAGTTGTTTTGCGCTCCGTTCAGTAGTCTCTTCTGATAAGTCTCCCACAGGCGAGTGACTTTTATCCTGTACTCAACCAGGTCCTTACTGACTCCAAACCTGGCGGCAATCTGCTCGGCGCTCATTCCATTATGCACCGCCTGATGCAGGGCATAGTAAGGAAGCAAAGCAGCGGCGCCAACTGCATAGGCTGCTTCTTCGTCTTTAGCATTGTAATCTCGAAAGCCTACGCCATTTTCGCTCTCAACATTCACCCGTCCCAGCGAGTGGCCCAGTATAACGTGGCATATCTCTTCCATCAACGTGGCGGCATTGCGCTCTCGCCCGTGCATGGGATTGAGCACCACGAGCCGCCAGCCGTTGGGCAAAGGTTTTGTCGTGCCCCCTGACCAGGAACGGGGATCGATCATGGTCAACTGTTTGCGGCTCTCTTCCGATAATCCCTGGATGCGATCAAGATCAACGACGAGTAGTTTGACATGCTTGGCCAGACGATAAGGATCAAGCGGCTCGTCCGGCTTGACGCCAGCAAACTGGCGTATCATCAAGGCCGCGCGCTCGAAGAGATGACGCTTCCTCGTCGGCGGAAAGAAAGGCATTTCGCTCTGTTATCTCACTTGGCGACTAAATTGATCATAAGCGACGCGGAACAGTTCGGCAAGCGCTTTGGCTGTTTCCGGCGTGAGCTTACGGTCAGCGCGCAGATGAGCCTCAACTATATCCGGCGTACTCTCGCTGGGATTATAGATAACCGTCCGCTGTTTGGCCCTGGCGCTACCGTCGCTAACTACGCGATCAAGCGGAATGCGAAGCCACCTCGCCAGCCGCGCCAGCGTGGTAGCATCCGGCACGCCATGGCCATTCTCTATGCGAGAAAGCGTCGCAGCACTCACATCTGTCTGCTTGGCTACATCGCGCAGCGAAAGCTTGCCGCTCAATCGCTTCCTCTTCAAATGCTCCCCAAGCTCGGCAACATTTATAAGGTTGTTGTTGTCCATAGCTCTTTACCTCCTTCACCCGGCGCAAATTATTCCACCCTTTCGTTTCATAGTCAAGATGAAATTTTATGCTTGCAACGTCGTTGCTCTTATGTTACACTGTTTCATACCTGAAACACAGGCTTGAACCATAAAGCTGTTTTGAGAGGTGATTATGGACGACAAACGCAACCCGCATCTTTGGGAGGCTCTGGAATTTGAGCCGATCGACATGTGGAAAGGCTACGAATTCTGGTCTGCTCAGATTGAAGCAGATTGGGCAGACCGAGAAGGAGTAGAGTCAAAACCCGGCCTGGAGCTCCAGTTGGTGAGCGGAGAGGCTGACGATGAGTTGCCATTTTAGTTGCAAGGAGGGTGATCGAATGACCGGCGAAACCTGGGAAGAGATAGATGCAATCTGGCAGGCAGTCAGCCGGCTGAGCAAGCAACTGGAGCGGCTGGAAGGCGAAAGAGAAAAGGCTGTGAGCGAGCTGAAAGCCGCGCGGGAAGCGGCTTTGCAGGTTGAGCGAACTGGCGGCGAGAGAGGCCGTCAGCAGCGCTCGCCGGAAGATTTCTTATGAGGAGTTGAGAAGATGACCAACACAAAATGCACGACGCAGGCAATGTTAGGCGTGCGACAGAAGCGCGCGCGGGTGATAAATGAAATGGGGCTTGTTACGCGAGAGGGCAACAACTTTCGAGTTTCATCGCCGACACAGCGCCGTGTCGAATATCGCGTCTGGCGCGATGAGAGTGGGAAGGTGCGTTGCTCCTGCCCTGATTATGAAGAGATATCCGTAGCCACACCGGGATTTCGCTGCGAGCACATCCTGGCGGTAAAAACTTTTCTTGAAACCAATACAATCAAGGAGACGGACGAAATGAGACATACACAAGAGCTTACAGTAGACGAGATCGCCGCTGAAATGGAAGAGGCTGTCGAAGAGACGCGAGAGCAGACTCGACAACCGCACACGGAAGTAGCACCGCCAAGGGGCCGGGTGGTGCCTTTTGCCGCCATCTTGCGCGAGCTATCACGGCCTATAGCTCCTGAGCTGATCAAACGCCGGGTAGGGTGGGAAGATCGCCAGGGCAATGCCCATTACATTGATTATGTTGAATGGCACACAGTAGCGGATTTGCTTGACGCAGTGGCCCCTGAGTGGTCGCATTCAGTCCGCGATTTGAAGCAGATCGGGGACCTGGTTGCAGTGACGGCAGCGATCACCATCAACGGTGTAACCCGCGAAGGCGTGGGCACAGGAGTGGCTTACACTGAAACGGGAATAAAGAAAGCGGAGCACGACGCCTTGAAACGCGCAGCAGTGAAGTTTGGCATTGCGCGCGATCTCTATAAGACTCTTGAGGAAGATTCGGAATCACGAGCGGGCGTGACGGCTGCCGATCAGAGCGCAAACTTCCCCGTAGATCCGCTTGCCAAGAGCCTTGACGATCTGGTCACCCCGCGCCAGCTTGTCGCCATACGAGCTATCGCTAATGCAATGCAGGTAGACGCAGAAGAGGAGTGCCAGCGATTGCTTAAATGCGAGCTGAAGGAACTCAATCGCCGCGCGGCATCCGCGCTTATCGACTACTTGAAGAGCCTTCAGAACACTTCGTCTGCCGAGTTGCGCAAAGCGGTCTAGATTTGGCCGCCACCCGCCTTCTGTCAGCGAATTAACAGACGAGCAGGCTGCGGCGGCTCGAAAGGAGGAAGCTATGCAGATACAGAACAATTTCGATTTTCAACCAGGTGGAATGCCACTATTCAAACCCGGTCACGAAGAAGGCAGACCGCCGACCAAGAAGCAGAGAATTCTCGACCTGCACGCAGCAGGCATCACCGATATAGTCGAGCTTGCGCGCCGGGTTCAGACTACCACCAGCTATGTTGCTGCGGTGCTGACAGAGGCGGGGCTGCTCAGAGGCTACTATGATCTCTATACCACGAGCGCTCGCCCGATGAACTACTATGGCCGATTGTTTCAGGGAATCCTGAGCTTCAAGAACGAAGCGTCTGCGCTTGATTCAGTCGAGCGGATTGACAAGCTCTATCACTACTTCGAGGAGCAAGGTGACCGCGCGGGCCAGCACCACGCGATGCTTGTGGCGCTCACGGGGCGAAATCGCGCTCTTGGAATAGGCAAAGTGGATGAAGCAAGGATCTTCAGCCGCTGGCTCATTGAGCACCTGCAAATTCAAGAGTCGCCGGCCGCTGAAGAGCCAGTTGTCGAAGAGAATTCTTATTAATGATCTTTCAAAAGCTGGCTGCCGACTCAGCCTGCAACGCGCAAGTAGCGGTAATTGAACCGCTACCAGAAAACCTTACCCGAACCAACAACTCACCCTTTGCGCATTGCAGGCTGAGTCGGCAGCCAGCTTCCCACAAAACTTTAGATTTCAGATTGAGGACTATAAGAGTGTGTCTGAAAAGGACTAAACTACGGCCACGGAGGCGCAGAGTAACTGAGAAAAAAATCAGCCTGCTTTGCCTCTTTACTATCTGCGGTGCTCTCCGTATCTCTATGGCTTTTGGACATGCTCTAAAAGATCCGGAATCCGGAAGAGCGATTGGGAGAGGGAAAAATGTTAGGAACAGTTGAGACTAATGGTGATCGCAGTCGCGCGATAGCTCAAGCTATTGCGCAAATCGAGAAACAGTTTGGAAAGGGTGCCATTATGCGCCTGGGCGAAAAGAACGCGCAGGATGTGCCTGTCATCTCAACCACATCTTTAAGCATTGATGCAGCAATTGGCGTCGGCGGCCTGCCGCGAGGCAGAGTCGTCGAGATATTCGGCCCTGAAGCTTCAGGCAAAACTACGCTTGCCTTGCACGTCGTCGCCGAAGCCCAGCGCCAGGGCGGCGTTGCAGCTTACATTGACGCCGAGCATGCGCTCGACCCTGAATATGCAGCCAGGCTCGGAGTCAACACGGACGATCTGCTGGTGGCGCAGCCGGACAGCGGAGAGCAAGCTCTGGAAATAGCAGAGACGCTGATCCGCTCAGGCGGAGTCGATGTGCTGGTCATAGATTCTGTAGCCGCGCTGGTTCCAAAGGCTGAGCTGGAAGGCGAGATGGGGGCCTCAATGCCCGGCTTGCAGGCGCGCCTGATGTCGCAAGCGATGCGCAAATTGACGGCGATAGTCTCCCGCTCGAATACCTGTTTGATCTTCATCAATCAGATTCGCGAGAAGATCGGGGTCATATTCGGCTCGCCTGAAACTACCACTGGCGGGCGGGCGCTGAAGTTCTACACCAGCGTGCGCGTCGAGATTCGCCGCCTGGGGCCCATCAAAGATGGCGAGCAGGTGATCGGCAATCGCACCAAAGTCAAAATCGCCAAGAACAAAGTTGCATCGCCTTTCCGCGAAGCAGAAATCGACATTATCTACGGCGAAGGCATCTCGCGCGAAGGGGACCTGATCGACCTGGGAGTGGAAAAAGGGATCATCAGCAAGAGCGGCTCCTGGTTCTCTTTTGAAGGAGAGCGGCTGGCCCAGGGCCGCGAGAATGTCAGGAAGGCGCTCCGCGAACGGCCCGAGATAGCGCAGCGCATTGAAACGATTTTGCGCGCGCTCCTTGGAATCTCAGGCAGTGCCGCTGCTGGCGATGAGGAGTTTGAACTTGCAAATTGAACAGGACGTCTTAGATCCGCAACGAGAGCGTTGATCGGTGTCCGCTTGAGCCATCTCTCAGACCGAGGCGGCTCGGCGAGTACATCGGCCAGGCGAAGGTCGTAAGCAATCTCTCAATTTCCATCCGTAGCGGCGCGAGAGCGAGCCGGGGCGCTCGATCATGTGCTCCTCTATGGCCCCCCAGGTCTGGGCAAGACCACCCTGGCAAATATTATCGCGGCAGAGATGCAAACCCCTATCAAGACTGTCTCAGGGCCCGCGCTTGAGAAGAGCGCAGATCTGGCCGCTATCTTGACGAATCTCAGCGAAGCGGAAGTGCTCTTCATCGATGAGATTCATCGTCCTTCTCCGGCCATAGAAGAGATGCTCTATTCGGCGATGGAAGATTACAAATTGGGCCTGATCATCGGTCAGGGGCCTTCTCGCGCGCACAATCAAATTAGACCTGCCACCGTTTACGCTGGTGGGCGCGACGACGAGGGCAGGTCTAATCACCGCGCCTCTTCGCAGCCGGTTCGGGATAATCCATCGCCTGGATTTCTACTCGCAGCGAGAGATGGAGATCATCATCGCCCGCTCTGCCGAGCTGCTGGGGGTCGGCATAGATAGAGAGGGAATTTCAGAGATTGCTCGCTGCTCGCGCGGCACCCCGCGAATTGCCAATCGCTTGTTGCGCCGCGTGCGCGATTACGCTCAAATCTTCAGCGATGGGCGAGTGAGTGAATCTATTGCCCGGCATGCCCTGGACAAGATGGAGGTCGATACTTACGGGCTGGACGAGATAGACCGCCGGTTGCTGTTGTGCATTATTGAAAAGTTCAATGGGGGCCCTGTTGGCATCGGCCCCATCTCGGCTTCGATAGGGGAAGATAAAGAGGCTATCGAAGAGCTCTACGAGCCATACTTGATTCAAATAGGATTTTTGAATCGCACACGTCGCGGCCGTGTAGTTACGCCTGCTGCGCTGGCGCACTTCGGATTGGAACCGATCAGGAGAGACAATGTAGCTTGAAGCGCGAATTCTCTTCCGAGGGAAAAATAGTTCGGGCGCCCAGCGCCCTCAAAACAGGTTAAATTAAAATCCAAAGCGTCCTCAAAACAGGTTAGATCAAAATCGTTTTGAGGGCGCTCTCGCGCCCGAACAAATTATCTGCTCACAGCAACTGTCTCAGCACATACTGCAAGATCCCTCCGTGCCGATAGTACTCAACTTCTTGAGGAGTATCGGCGCGGGCAATAACTTTGAACTCTTTCTGCGAGCCATCATCAGCAATTGCGCGCACAGTAATCTCTTTGCCCGGCCTGAGCCCTTCGGCGATGCCCTCTATGTCGTAGCGTTCAAATCCGGTGAGCCCCAGCGTCTCTCTTGTTTCCCCTGCCTTGAACTGTAACGGCAGGACCCCCATTCCCACCAGGTTGCTTCTGTGGATTCGCTCAAAGCTTTCGGCGATAACTGCGCGCACTCCAAGCAGGCGCGTCCCTTTGGCTGCCCAGTCTCTTGAGGAGCCGGTCCCGTATTCTTTTCCGGCAATGACAATAAGCGGCACCTTCTCTTGCATATACTTCATTGCTGCATCATAAATGGTAGTTCTCTCGCCATCAGGCAGATGAACTGTCCATCCGCCTTCTGTGCCCGGAGCGAGCATATTGCGCAGCCTTATATTGGCGAATGTGCCGCGCATCATCACTTCGTGATTGCCGCGACGGGCGCCGTAGGAATTGAAATCTTTGGGCTCCACTCCATGAGCAATCAAGTACTGGCCGGCAGGGCTCTCAACTGCAATTGAGCCGGCAGGAGAGATATGGTCCGTAGTCACGGAATCGCCCAGGAGCGCCAGCACTCGCGCTCCGCGAATATCTTCGAGCGGCGCCGGTGTGCGCGGCATATCTTCAAAGAATGGGGGATTCTTAACGTAGGTTGAATTTGGGTCCCAGTGGAACAGATCCTCTTCGGGCGCAGCCAGAGTTTGCCATCGCTCATCTCCCTTGAAGACATCCGAATAGACCGACTTGAACATCTCGGCTTTGACTGCCTTATTGATCTCTTCCATAACCTCTTGCTGAGTGGGCCAGATGTCGCGCAAGAATACCGGCTTCCCGTTAGGATCATGGGCAAGCGGCTCGTTGTAGAGGTCTACATCCATGTGGCCGGCGATAGCATAAGCTACTACCAGCGGCGGAGAGGCAAGATAGTTAGCTCGCACCATTGGATTGATGCGGCCTTCAAAGTTGCGGTTTCCGCTCAGGACTGACACAGCCACCAGTTGATTCTCCTTGATGGCTTTGCTGATGGGATCGGGCAGGGGGCCACTGTTGCCGATGCATGTGGTGCAGCCATAGCCTACCAGGTGAAACCGCAGCGCCTCAAGGAATGGTAAGAGGCCCGTCTCTTTGAGGTAATCGGTTACTACCTTCGATCCTGGGGCCAGGCTCGTCTTGACCCAGGGCTTGACTGTGAGCCCGCGTTTTACCGCTTTCTTGGCCAGCAGTCCGGCAGCCAGCATCACTGCCGGGTTAGATGTGTTGGTGCAACTGGTGATAGCAGCAATTACTACCGATCCGTGACCGAGATCAAATCTCTGGCCATCTTCCTCAACGACGGCGGAACGCGCCAGTTGGCCCAGATAAGCGTGTGACCGAAGTTCCTCCGGCACTCTGTCCGGGCTGCCGCCTTCTCCCAGCCAGCGGTTCACTGTCTCCCGGCGGGGCCCCTTATCAGTTCCTTCCAGCATTGACAGCAGATCGTGGCGGAACAGATACTTGGACTGGCGCAAGGGGACGCGATCTTGCGGGCGCTTCGGCCCGGCCAGGCTGGGCTCAACGGTAGCCAGATCCAGTTCTAAAGTATCAGAGAAGATCGGAGCAGACGTCTCATCTGTGCGGAATAGTCCCTGCTCTTTGGTGTAGGCTTCTACCAGTTGAATCAGCGATTCATCTCGTCCGGTCAATCGGAGGTAGTTCAGCGACTCTCGATCTACCGGGAAGAAACCGATGGTGGCCCCATATTCAGGAGCCATGTTGGCAATAGTCGCCCGGTCGGCAAGGCTGAGGCTGGCGATGCCGGAGCCGTAGAACTCTACGAACTTCCCGACCACACCTCTCTTGCGCAGTATCTGAGTGACGGTGAGCACAACATCGGTAGCAGTGGCCCCTTCGGGCAATGTCCCATAGAGTTTGAAGCCGATGACTTCGGGAATGAGCATTGAGATGGGCTGGCCCAGCATAGCCGCTTCTGCTTCTATTCCTCCTACTCCCCATCCGACTACTCCCAAGCCGTTGATCATAGTCGTGTGAGAATCGGTGCCGACAAGAGTATCGGGATAGGCGATATAGCGGCCCCCCTGTTCTTCGCTGAATACCACTCGGGCCAGGTATTCAAGGTTAACCTGATGCACAATGCCTGTATCCGGGGGGACCACTTTGAAGTTCTGGAATGCTTTCTGGCCCCAGCGCAGGAACAAGTATCGCTCTCGATTGCGCTCAAATTCCCGTTCGGCATTGTAAGAAAATGCCGAGGCTGAGCCGAAGCGGTCTACCTGGACAGAGTGGTCGATAACCAGTTCGGCGGGTTGAAGAGGATTGATCTTCTTAGGGTCCCCTCCGAGTTTCTTGATAGCGTCTCGCATAGCCGCCAGATCCACGATGGCCGGCACGCCGGTGAAATCTTGCAGCAGCACCCTGGCCGGCATGAAAGCGATCTCTTTGTCCGGAGTTCTGGCCGGGCCCCATCGGGCCAGCGCCTCGATGTCGCTTCTATCAACGAATCGGCCATCCTCATTGCGCAGCAAATTCTCCAGGAGGATCTTCATAGAGAACGGAAGCCTGGATATTTCGCCGATTCCCGCCTTCTCCAGCGCTTCAAGGCGAAAGATATCGAATGATCGCTCCCCAACCGTTAACACGGCGCGGCTGCCAAAACTGTTCGATCGTCCCATTTAAAAGTCCCTCCTTAATTAATGCGTAGAAAAGATCAAAAGGTATTATAAGAAAAGTTTCCGCTTGAAAATATTAGTATAGCTCAGGCGATGGAATTTATCACAAGCTCCTTTACTTTTTAGCTCATTGGGATAAATATAATATCAGGAGTTATAAAGACGCAGGTTACTACTTACTTATGATTAAAAGGTTGCTTAAAGATAAGTTCGGGCGTTGTATCGAAGATGTGCGCATCTCGATTACCGATCGGTGCAATTTTCGTTGTATTTACTGTCTGCCGGAAGATGAGTTTGCCAAGACAAGCAAATCTGAGATATTGAGTTATGATGAGATCGAGCGGCTGGCGAGGCTGCTGGTGAACTTAGGAGTGAAGAAGATTCGCGTCACCGGCGGCGAGCCGCTTCTGAGGCGGGATGTCGAGGTTCTGATTGGCAAGCTCGCTGCTATAGAGGAGCTACAGGACCTGGCGATGACTTCCAACGGTTTCCTCCTCGCCGACAAGTGCGACGCTCTTGCTCAAGCCGGCCTCAAGCGCCTCAACCTGTCAATGGATTCGCTCAAGCCTGCTAAATTCGCCCTGCTGACAGGGCGAGATGCGCTTGAGAGGGTCTTCAACAGCATTGACGCAGCGGTGCGCGCCGGCTTCTTTCCTATCAAGATCAATTGCGTTGTCATGCGGGGAGTGAATGATGACGAGATAGTGGACTTCGCTGAATTTGCTCACCGGACAGGCCATACCGTTCGTTTCATCGAGTTCATGCCGCTTGATTCGGGCCACTCCTGGAAACGCGACATGGTTGTGCCGGGCAGAGAAGTATTCCACAAGATTAATGCTCACAGGAAGCTGATTCAGTTGCCGCAGCGCAGCAATGCCGAAACGGCTCGGCGCTATACCTTTGAAGATGGCAGAGGAGAGATAGGAATAATTGCCCCTGTCACTATGCCCTTCTGTGGCCATTGCAATCGCATCCGCCTTACCGCCGATGGAAAGATCCGAACCTGTCTGTTTTCTCTTGTCGAACACGATGTGAAGAAGCTGCTCAGAAGCGGCGCGTCCGATGAAGATCTGGCTGAATTTCTGTTTGCCGTCGTCGAACAGAAAGAAGAGAGGCATCACATCAACGATCCGGATTTTGTGCAGCCGGCGCGAACGATGTCCTGCATCGGCGGCTGAGCAAGCGCAGGTTGCTTCGAGTCTGATGATTTATCATTGAAGGCAAGCATTAAGTCTATGGCTACTGTCATTGAGAACTCAACCGTCGCACAAGCCGAACCGGGTGTAACTGCTCTGCTGCGCCGATTCACAGTAGAGGAGTATTACCTGATGGGAGAGGCTGGCATCTTTCGCCCAGAAGAACGGCTTGAACTGATTGAAGGCGAGATTCATCTTATGAGCCCAAGAGGGCCCAAGCATTCATCAAGCATCACCTATGCCAGCGATTGCTTCCGAAAATATCTTGGCCGCCGGGTAATAATTAGGACGCAAGACGCAATTCATCTCGATGACTATTCTGAGCCTGAGCCAGATCTGGTTCTGGCAGTTCCCCCTAAGAGGAGATATATAGATCATCATCCGACGCCATCAGAAATTTTGCTGGTGCTCGAAATCGCTGAGAGTAGCCTTGCTCAAGATCGTCAAAAGAGCCGCGTCTATGCAAAGGCGGGAATAATTCAGTATTGCTTGCTTAATTTGAAAACCGAAAAGCTGGAGGATCATCGTAATCCCGGCCCGGCTGGTTATCGCAGTAAGGAGACTTACCAAGCTGATCAGAGTTTCAACCTGGTAGCATTCCCTGATATTTGGATTGGCGTCGCTGAACTGCTGCCTCGGGCATAAGGAGAGCAGTGTGGTAACAAGCAGCGAAGAATTGATTGCCGAGCAAGTAGAGATGGATATAGTCCCGCCGGTGCGACGATTTACCGTGCAGGAGTATTACCGCATGGCGGAGGTGGGGGTACTGCGTCCAGAAGAGCGGGTCGAATTGATCAATGGAGAGATTCGCGTTATGAGTCCACAGGGACCGAAGCATTCTGCCAGCGGCACACGCGCTGATAATTGTTTCAGGAAACATCTTGGCAATCGCGCCGTTGTGCGAATTCAGATGCCGATTCATATTGATGATGATTCCGAGCCTGAACCGGATGTGGTGCTTGCGGTTCCCGATGAGAATGAATACGACGATCATCATCCCACACCGCAAGAGATAATACTGGTGATGGAGATTACCGCCAGCACTCTGTCCTATGATCGTCAGGAGAAGAGTTGCCTCTATGCCAGAGCAGGAATCATTCAATACTGCTTGCTCAACTTGAGAGCGAGAGAACTGGAAGATTATCGTGACCCCGGCCCCGATGGTTATCGCAGCAAGAGGACTTACAGGGCCGATCAAAGTTTCAACCTGGCGGCTTTTCCCGACGTGCTGATTAACGTCGCTGAACTGCTGCCTCGGGCATAAGGAGAGCAGTGTGGTAACAAGCAGCGAAGAATTGATTGCCGAGCAAGTGGAGATGGACATAATCCCGCCGGTGCGACGATTTACCGTGCAGGAGTATTACCGCATGGCGGAGGTGGGGGTACTGCGTCCAGAAGAGCGGGTCGAATTGATCAATGGAGAGATTCGCGTTATGAGTCCACAGGGACCGAA
>Ga0209172_10002705_pt1 | contig 30041 bp, 24 predicted proteins | sample LarsenN4metaG_FD_184113 | JGI IMG/M metagenome (GOLD analysis project Ga0209172, IMG submission 184113) | Hot spring sediment bacterial and archeal communities from British Columbia, Canada, to study Microbial Dark Matter (Phase II) - Larsen... ... | reverse complement strand
TTTCAATTTTTCCCATTGAGCATTGGTTAAGTCGCCACGACGATAGGAGGGAAGAATCATAGTCAGACTCTGAATGCGCTAACTCTAGACTACCAAAGGATCTCAAAGGGTTTTAAAACACGCCCTAGGGCGATCGCCTGCGTACCAGGACCAGTCCCCAAGTCCAGCACTGTTCCACCTGGTAGATCTAACACGAGCAGAGCTTCCTCAACATCTGGGTCGAGATCTGGATTAAACCAGGGCATCGTTTCAACAGGTCGCTCTTGATAGAGTGCTTCCCAATTTGGAAATTCTCGTGCAGTCACGGCAGTTACCTCGTCTAGTCAGCCCAGCAAGATGCTAGTTAGCAACCTCTTCATTATGCCTGGAAAACTGGCTCGACCAGCAAACAAATCAATTTGAGTGAGCCGAATCAACTCACCCAAATTGGTATTCAGCTATTTTGGACACTTGCGCTACGCTCACGGCGTTGCGCCTATCGAACACTTGGCCACGTCACCCACTTGTGGGAGATACCACTAGAGTCGGCGGCCTTTCGAAGTTCGGTATCGCTAACATTGGCATCCGTCAGATCTGCGCCTGACAGCTCTGCTTGATCTAAATTGGCACCTGTTAGATCAGTTCGGGTCAAATTTGCCCCTCGCAGATCAGCAAGGTGAAGATTAGCGCGACCGAGTTTTGCATGACTCAGATCTGCACCAATAAAATTTACATCACAGAGATTGGCACTGCGTAGATCGGCTCGGCTGAGATCAGCATTTGTCAGGTTAGCACGGCTTAAATTGACTCGACTGAGATTTGCCCCACTCAAATTTGCCCCACTCAAATCAGCTTCACTTAAATCGATCTGACTCAGATTTGCCTGATACAGATTGACTTGATGCAGATAAACACCCTGGAAATTTCGTTCCCCAGCTTTGTAACGCTCAATAAGTTGGTTAGCATCCATATTATTCACCCTCTTTTTGACTATCAATAATCTAGAGATTCAGTTCTGATGCTGCTTGATTTGTCACATATAGCCACAGTCATCTTGGTGCAGACGGGGCAGGGGCAGAACCCTTAGCCCATGCGGAGAAACCACATCTCCCTATTTTGAATGCCCTAAGCTACCTGGTGACAGCTATACTGTCTCACTAAAGTATCTTTTATTGCTGCTAGAGAAGTAATAAAAGCACTGCTCGCAAATAATGATTACTATCTCTAGTTTTTCTAGAGTCATGGCAAGCGTGATAAACTTCCACAACTAATTGAATCTGCTGTGATTTAACGAGGTAAAATCTTCAAATTCTTAAGAAAAGGCACCAATCTTGCGATCCACTTTTCCCGATTTGCCAGGAAAGCTTAGATCTGCCAACCTCACACGCTACTGGAAGAGCTAGTTAGCTCTTTTCTCTCTACTGAATAGATTCTATTTATTATATCTCTCATTTTTGATGAAGTGGTCATTTGCGATGTAAATGTACACCATCTTCATTGCAAACAAAAGTAACGCTGGCAGCAATTCTCAGTATGAGAATAATTCTCACAAAAATATTCATTTTGAACAGCTATCAATGGCTGGAATACCCATTCTGCCGTTCATAAAATTGAGCGCACAAGCCTTTAGAGGCTCTGACTTCAGTACAAATGTTTCAAAATGAGAATTGCTGTAACGCTGGGATGTTCGGCAGGTAGTTTTTGTAAAGCTAATATTATTATTAATTGGAGCATTATTTACTAGCTTAAGGCTGGCTCAAGCCAAATACTTCTAAAGTGCAAGCATCAAGGGCTTGCAATCGCGTAGTCTCAAGCAATACTGAGCCTAAGTATATATTCTTATCCCACTGGTATTCTGGCTGCTTTTACAATAGAAATCAGAGAGAGCTAATTCCCGCGATCGCAGCACCTCCTTTGCGACAAGATTTGGCAACTGCTTCTAATGTCATGGGCAACGCCTCATTTGCCACCTAAAAAACGGATTTATACTATGAATCGTTATACCATTGAACATCACGTTATGGTCATCCTGGGGGGTGGCCCTGCTGGTCTAACAGCGGCTATTTACGCGGCCAGGGCACATCTGAATCCGTTGGTGATTAGAGGCCCTAATCCGGGTGGTCAGCTGATTCAAACTTCAACAGTAGAGAACTATCCCGGCTTTGCAAACGGCGTTCTTGGCCCTGCTTTGATGGAACAATTTGAGATTCAAGCCTCTCGTTTTGGGACTGAGATGCGATATGGAGTTGCAACCCAAGTTAATTTCTCCAATCATCCGCTTGAACTCTTGATTGATGATGCATATGTGCTTCAGTCAGATGCCGTGGTGATTGCGACAGGAGCTTCACCCCAATGGCTCGGCTTAGATAACGAGCAGCGCTTAGTTGGGCGAGGAGTCTCAACCTGTGCGATTTGTGACGGAGCTTTCTTTAAAGACCAATTGGTCGCCGTTATTGGTGGTGGCGATGCCGCTTTAGAAAACGCTCTAAGTCTGACTCGATTTTCTTCGCATGTTTATGTGATTCATCGGCGCAATCAGCTGAGAGCCTCCAAGGAAATGCAAAAACTGGCTTTCCAGCACGAAAAAATTTCGGTTGTTTGGAATACCCGTGTGATGGACATTGTAGGCGAAGACAACGTCAAAGCTTTAATCTTAGAAGAGGTGAATACGGAAGCATCCTCCTGCCTGCTGATTCAGGGGGTTTTCATTGCGATCGGTCACCGCCCCAATACGGAGATCTTTAGACCCTGGCTGCAGATGGATGAGCAAGGCTATATTTTGACTCAACCTGATTCTACCCACACAAGTGTTGCTGGAGTATTTGCCTGCGGAGATGCCCGTGACAAAATTTATCGCCAAGCGATTACGGCCGCTGGTACAGGTTGCATGGCGGCATTAGATGCAGAGCGTTGGCTCCAAAAAGCAGGGCTGATTCGGTAGAGTGGTGCTGTAGCGGGCGATCGCTCACCAGTTAATCCACTCAATTTTCAGCACCATTTGCTAAACAGTTCTAAAAAAGATGTCTTAAAAGTTAGTACGAAATTGCGATCGCCGACCATTAATAGATGTTTGGGATCTGGAGTAGTTTGAGGGCAGGTAATACCGCGATCGCAGTGGCCTTGATTCACAGAGCGATCGCCAGCAAGTGCTGGCTCCTATTGCTTCACAGGTTGTTTTGTCGTTAATTGTTGAGCTTGTCGAATCCAGAGTGCAATTTGCTCTAGCGTTGGACTCAACTCAATTCGCTGAAAAAGTTGCACCTGAAAGCGCAACATCTGTCGTTGTAAGGTGTGCAGTGGAGTTTTCGCTAACTGGGCTGTAGAACAAATACCTACGTGAAGCAGAAGGCCACAGTATTGACAACCAACCGCAGGCAGGCGAGCCAAATCAGCCATTGCTACCCATTTACTGACGGTTCGCACTGGCACCGCTAGTTGAACGGCTAAGGCTTCTTTTTGAGAACCAGTTCTTGTCTGTCGCAACAACTCAAAGGTGGTTGAAATTCCGTGCTTATTCAGAGTCTTAAGGTCGTCATTCTTCAAACCTGGCAACTGCTCAATTGGCCAATTCACCGAAGTCAGAGTTTTTTGAGTGCGTGGAGAAGATTTCATCGCTGTAATACTGCTGAGGGCTGTGTAACATTGCCATGTTCTATGCGGTTAGATTTCTTTTCGATGAAATGACCGATAATAGTGGTTTTCGCCGATGAAGCCACCCCTGATAGCAGTACGCTTCATCTTGAGGGGCGGTTTACATCTCTTTATAGGATAGCTTATAGGGTGAACCGCGACTATAACCTGATTACAACAGCTACTAATACTAATTCGTTCATTTTATTTCAATGTATAAATTCGCACTCGCTTTGACAAAAGAACCGATTGTGTTTGGCTCTGCTCGCCTTAGTCTACGACACTTTCTATGCGCTTTCTATTGGAATTATGAATGGTGATCTGTTTCGTCATATTCTTGCTCTCTCACCAGAGTTTACCGCGCCTGCTGCTCAAACAATCGGCAAGTCTCAAACTCTATTTCACACGGCACGCATGACACGGTGTTACCAATTGATCGATGCAGCAGTCTCAAGCTTAAATGAACAGCTTATAACGTGAAATATCAAGAGTTTGACAGTTCGCACCTTCAGCGGCGATCACAGGTGAGGGGTTGATCCGTAAATAGGTTGGCAGATCAGTTTTAGGTTGTAGCTCTTTTAACTAACACAAGTCATTTCACGGTAGCTAAGGTAGTCCTTTTCGGTTAAGCGATGAGAAAGTAATAAATGATAATGACGATCAATCAGAGAGTCGCCTGTCGGTTTTGATTGGCGTTTTTTTGTCGTGTAAATTTAAAGAAGCTGGCAGTAGGTTTGCTCATGTTTGCTGTACCCATTTAGACAATCCGGGTTTAAGCGAGTTGGCATCAGTAGCGATCGCCTCTAAACTTTTACATATGCAGGCTAAGACAGCATTACGTCTGACAACCTGGATAGATATCACGTTGTTTTACAGAAAAATGGCTGGAAAACATAACCGAACACAACAAGATCAAGAGTCAAGAGGATTAAAAGAATCAGGTTACGGGAATACTAGAAGCCAACCTGCCGCGTAGAAATTGAGTTTTATCAAATGGCACCCTTTCCCGCTAGAATTCATATTCTCTTAGCTCGTGATACAGAGATCGGTGTTGTAATGAGACGGGGGCCTTCGAAGCATGTCTGTACACTATTGTGGAATCGGCGCAAGGATGAATTCACAATAGCTCAGTGGCTAAAAGGACGAATTTACGAGCGTCGCAGTGACCTGTCTCCCGACGGTAAATACTTGATCTACTTTGCAATGAACGGAAAGTGGAACTCAGAAACAGGTGGTTCCTGGACAGCTATTTCTCGTGCGCCGTGGTTGAAGGCAATTACCCTGCTTGGTAAAGGAGACGGTTGGCATGGGGGAGGATTATTTACAAGCAACTGTTCCTATTGGCTAAATGATGGTTATGGACACCAAGTTCTTAAAAATTCTAGTGAGGTTTATCAAGATACTAAGTTTCAACCGTTAGAATATCATGGTGGAGAATGTCCGGGTGTCTATTATTTACGACTGCAACGAGATGGCTGGATACACAAAGGTCATACCAAGCTGCATAAATGGAAAGAGCTAACAATTTTTGAGAAACTACTGCAGGATGGCTGGGTTTTACGGAAGATTGCTCATGAAGAAGTTGATGCACCTCCCGGTAAAGGATGTTACTGGGATGAACACGAGCTTGAACATAGCAACACTGGAACTCTCTTTAAGTACCCCGACTGGGAATGGGTAGAGTGGGATAGAAATCGACTCGTTTGGACAAGCGGCGGTTGTCTTTATACAGGTGATTTGCTCAATAGTGAGCTGCATAATCAAAGATTGATTTATGACTTTAATGATTTATGCTTTGAGGCTCTACTTGCACCTTACTAAGGAACTTGCAGATGAATATTGTACCAATAATGGTGCCAAATTCTTATGAAACCTTGTAATAAAAGCATTTTCTAGATTAATACCTATCGCATCACTTACTCGCGGATCTCAGTAGATGAAATACATTAGTATGATTCATTCACACAATAGGTAGACTAAAAACCGATACATTTGACATGCTTGATAATGAAACCACTTTTGGGTACGGTGGGAATCCTTGATAAACTCATTTCTAAATTTTGCGGAGGTACATCATACTGAATTGAGTTCACCAAAAAGTCTAATGTCATCTTCATAATGTCAATCGTGATCCACTCGCCTGCACAACGATGATGCATCTTAAAATCGCCGCCCCCCTGCGGGATAAAATTGTAGCTACTTCCATTCCATTCGCGAAACCGCTCAGGCTGAAATTCCTCTGGATTTTCCCATACTTGCGGGTCATGGTTGGTGCCATATAAATCTAGCAACACCTGAACCCCTTCCGGAAAGTGGTAGTCGTGCCAATCGAAGGGTTGCTTAACCCGCGCGGCTGCAAATGGGAAAAATGGATAAAAGCGACGCACTTCTTGCGTAAATAACTCTTGATAATCTGCCTCAGCCTTGAGCTTTTCGTAACACTCAGGATGTTGATAGAGTGCTAACGCCGCAAATGTAATGTACTGAGCGATCGCGACGACAGGGCGCAAAACATTGATCAAATCAACTGCAGCTGCATGCTGATCTAGCAACTCTCCTGTCGGCGTGTGATACCAAGCAAACGCGTAGGCAGCACTACTTTCAGGTACTTTTAACGCATGCGAACGAATCTGATCAAGAACTGATTTGACCCATTTTTCTGTCTGCCGACGCCCCCATCGTGCCCGTAGGTAACGCAAGCCAATCCCTCCAGCTCCGTCAATCATCGCAGCTAAATCTTGGGTTCGCTGGTCTACCTCTGACTCAGGTAATGGTACGCCTGCCCAAGCACAGACCGCTCGACAAAGAACTTCATGGGCTGCATCCAACAGTACGATGCGATCGCGCTGCTCCCACTGCTTCGCTGCTGCCTGCCACTGTTGTTGGGTCAACTCAATCAGGTACGCCATATTGTTAGGCGTCATCAATGACATAAAGATCTGCTTACGCTGTCGATGAGTCTCGCCATCTAAACCTTGCACACCACCCTCACCTAAAAGGGTTTTTTGAACTCGTTTTGGGGCAGCATTCTTACGAGAGAATTTTTCGTTGTCGTAAAAAACTCTAGCAGCTTCCTCTCCTCTCAAACAAATGGTTTTCTTCAATAAAAGCCGTGTTTGAAAAATATTAGACTGCAACCGTTCACATCGATTTGTAATAAAGCGATAACCCTCCTGTAAAAGTTGCAATGTGTTATCGATACTATGATCGCTTGGAATTTCACGCATAAGGGTTACGATTAAGCTCTGTCGAAAAGAATGGGGCGATCGCAACAAGCCTGTCATCAACCTATTTGTTGCTAAGTGCCTACTCCATCTTAATGATTGCCCTCATCGATTAAATCAATCTAGCAGTAGAGGAAATTAGACCGCTCGGTTGCTTACGGAAATTTCTGTAATTTTGCCCAACATCGAAAGTCTGTCGAAATATATCTCTGTCATTAGTTGGAAGAAATATTGCTTTTATATTCATATCTTGAACAAGAACGGTTTGACTACATCACTCTAAGCTTCTCAGGAGTATCAAAAGAGAGAGATAGGTACGGATCTATGATGCTGAAATATCACGGTCATGATTTTTGTAATTGTTGACCCAGTTCAGTGGTAAGTAATTTCATATCCAGAGATGCTTTAAGTGAAGAAATGCAACTCTTCTGAAGTTTTGCAGCGCAAAGATCCCAAGTTACTTGAGACACTTAGTTTTTAGATGCACCTAGCTTGAATGTAATTCAATCAGTAAGGCTACATCGGAGGAATCAAATGACTAATAAAGTAAATCCAATTCAGGTTCAAAAGTACTTAAAAGGGATTGACTACCCAGCAAGTAAAGATGATTTGATCAAGTGTGCTGAAGAGCATGGCGCTGATGATAATATCCAGTCCACTTTGAAACAACTATCTGACAAAAAGAAATTTGAAACCCCAGCTGATGTTAGTAAGGCGATTGGCGAGATTGAGTAAGGATAACAGAGATCTATACTTGGAATCTGTTCAAAGAAACTCAGTCAGTCAATAGATTGAACGCAGGGCAAAAGACAGTACCCGAAGCATCATCTTTTTGTGAAAAGTAAGTAGCACTCCTTGAGGCAAGTGATTTAGTAATGCAGCGATCGCAGTAGTCTACTAGATAGCTCTTGACGATAAAGAGTGCTACTCAAACTTGACGAAACATTGCGTCAAAAAATTTAAGGCTAATTGTAAGAATGGGGTCAATTGACCAAAGCGCAATGTCGGTTTGCTGGATGTATTGTGGCTCAGCCTCAGCTGTTTGGTAGTAGAACGATACGAATATTCGTGAGAAACAACCGAGAGAAAATGACATGAACGATACTACTGTGATCAAAGTGAATGCCCAAGTTTCCCCTCAAGGAGAGATGGGGCAAAAGTATCTTGCATCTGGGAAAAAGCTTTCGATGCGACTCTGGCAAGATGAGCAACCCAGCGACCCAAAGCCCGAAACGCAACGTTCTTATGAAACAGTTGGTTACGTGATTCAAGGTCGAGCGGAACTACATATTGAAGGGCAAATGGTTTTGCTAGAGCCAGGTAACTCGTGGGTCGTGCCAGAAGGTGCAATGCATACCTACAAAATTCTTGAGCCATTTACAGCTGTTGAAGCAACCGCTCCACCTGCTCAAGTTCATGGACGAGATGAAGGCTAAGAGCGTAATCTCGCAAATATAAATTCAGAGCGCACGTCACAATAGAGCTTATGACTACTGCAACTCCAGCCAAGCAACATACCTTAAGTACAGACGAACTTCGCAAACTCCATGCATATTGGTGTGCTGCCAATTATCTTTCAGTAGGTCAAATTTATCTACTCGATAATCCATTGCTCAAAGAGCCGCTGAAAATAGAGCATATTAAACCAAGACTTTTAGGGCATTGGGGCACAACGCCGGGGTTGAACTTTGTCTACGCTCATCTCAATCGCGTCATTAAAGCCCAAGACTTGAACATGATATATGTTGCTGGCCCCGGTCATGGTGGACCTGGCATGGTAGCAAATACTTATCTGGAGGGTACATACAGCGAACTCTACCCCAATATTACGCAAGATGCAGAGGGGATCAGACATCTGTTTAAGCAGTTTTCTTTTCCAGGCGGAATTCCTAGCCACGCGGCTCCCGAAACGCCTGGGTCGATCCATGAAGGCGGAGAACTGGGTTACGCATTAGTTCATGCTTATGGTGCAGCCTTTGATAACCCTGACTTGATTGTTGCCTGTGTTGTCGGCGATGGAGAAGCTGAAACAGGACCATTGGCAACGAGCTGGCATTCCAATAAATTTATCAATCCGGCGCGAGATGGGGCTGTGCTTCCTATTTTGCATTTGAATGGCTATAAGATCGCGAATCCTACGGTTTTGGCCCGTTTACCCCACGAGGAGTTAGAAAGCCTATTTGTTGGGTATGGCTACAAGCCCTATTGGGTGGAGGGTTCAGATCCCGAAACAATGCACCAGTTAATGGCAAGCACACTCGATACTGTCATCGCAGAAATTAAGCAAATTCAGCGAGAAGCCCGTATTCGTGGGTTTCAGCAACGCCCTCAGTATCCCATGATTATTCTGCGATCGCCCAAAGGTTGGACCGGACCTGCCGAAGTAGACGGTAAGAAAACAGAAGATTATTGGCGATCGCACCAGGTTCCATTATCAGAGCTGGGAAGTAACCCAGAACACATTCAGTTGCTAGAAAACTGGATGAAAAGCTATAAGCCAGAAGAATGTTTTGATGAGCATGGAAGGTTAATTCCTGAGCTGGCGGAAATTGCTCCCAAGGGGAATTTGCGGATGGGTGCGAACCCTCATGCTAATGGAGGTCTACTGCTCAAAGATCTGAGAATGCCAGACTTTAAAGATTATGCCTTTCAAGTGACAAATCCTGGTACTGACATTGCAGAATCAACCCGAATTTTGGGTCAATTCTTGCGAGACGTTATGAGATGCAATCTCGAAAGTAAGAACTTTCGGGTTATGAGTCCTGACGAAAACAATTCCAATCGACTGAATGCTCTATTAGAAGTCACCAACCGTGTTTCAACCGCAGAGATTTTATCAATTGATGATCATGTTGCTCCTGATGGGCGAGTCATGGAAGTCTTGAGTGAACACATGTGTCAGGGCTGGCTGGAAGGATATTTGCTAACCGGACGGCATGGCTTTTTCTCGTGCTATGAGGCGTTTATTCACATTGTGGATTCCATGTTTAACCAACATGCGAAATGGCTGGAGAGCTGTATCGATATCCCTTGGCGACGACAGATCGCGTCACTTAACTATCTGCTAACATCGCACGTTTGGCGACAAGACCATAATGGATTTAGTCACCAGGATCCTGGCTTCATTGATGTTGTGACCAACAAAAAAGCAAAGGTTGTGCGCGTTTATCTCCCACCTGATGCGAATACGCTTTTGTCCGTTACCGATCATTGTCTTCGTAGTCGTCAATACGTCAATGTCATCATTGCCGGTAAACAACCTGAATTGCAGTGGTTAGATATGGACTCAGCCATCAAACACTGCACGACTGGCGTTGGAATTTGGGAATGGGCGAGTAATGACAAAGGCAGTGAACCCGATGTGGTTATGGCTTGTGCAGGTGACGTGCCAACTTTAGAGGCACTAGCCGCCGTTGATTTCCTGCGATCGCAGTTTCCCGATCTCAAAATTCGCGTAGTGAACGTTGTCGATCTGATGACACTTCACCCCCAGAGTGAGCATCCTCATGGCTTATCCGATTGGAATTTTGATTCCATCTTTACGACCAACAAGCCTGTCATCTTTGCGTTTCATGGTTATCCCTGGCTGATCCATCGGCTAACCTACCGACGCACCAACCACCCTAATTTTCATGTCCGGGGTTACAAGGAAGAAGGCACGACAACAACGCCATTCGACATGGTTGTTGTGAATGATCTTGATCGCTTCCACTTAGCTCAGGATGTAATTGATCGCGTTCCTAAACTGAAAAATCTAGGTGCATACGTAAAACAAACCATTCGAAATAAACTGGTCGAGCATCAGCAGTACATTACAAAGCATGGCGAAGATCTCCCAGAAGTACAGAACTGGACATGGGGCTACTATCAAGCTATCTCTCAAGACGGTAAGCAGCCACAATCCACTCAAGCAGGCGAGAAACAGAAACAGGCTCCTGCTCAAACAGGTGCCGAGGGCACAGCCCATTCACGCGCCTAGAAAACACCTAACCTGGAATTTGTCACAACAACGAAAGTCGAGTAACAAATGTTCCAGCAGTCCAGAAAGTTTCTAAAAAGGAATAGACAAAAACCAAGCTTGAATAAAAATAGTGCGATCGCGAGGAAAAATCAAAATGATAGAAAACTCAAATGAAGCTGACAACACCGAGTCAATGTCAGAAGAAGTAGCACAAAACCCAGGAGCGCGAGCTGCTGCAATTGCTCAAAACCCGGCTCTTTCATTAGAAGAAGCCCGCAATGCAGCTGAAGGTAAAGCTCCAAATGCGGCAGGTAGCATTTCACCCGATGAGGCTGAAAACTACGTACCTGGTACGTCTGACCCTAACCCAAGCAGCATTCCAACCGCTAACGCGCCTGATATTGAAAAAGTCAGGGAAGAGCAAAATTAACGACCAGAAACAGTAGCAGCCTCACATACCTGTCGCCAGGTGAGTTAGGGGGTCTAATATTCGGCTAAGCTCAGTCAAAGCCACTGTACCCCATCCCAACTGAGTTGACCATAGATATCATTCCAATTGTCGAGTTCAGCGCTACAACGATCGCCATTACCCGATAGCCCTATCCAGGCACGACCTCGATTGCTAGAGAGGTAACTGTGTAGTGATTAGCATCGACAGCCGCAACATTTTGCTTGATTGTGGTTGATGAGCGTGTATTGCGGTCAATATTACCTAACAGGGTCGTGGCGATTGTGATGGCGTCGTCAGCACTGAATGCCTCTCGTGCTGGCCCGCTGCTTCTGGTCGAAACCCCCCGTTGCTCTCCAATAATTTTGATCGCTTTCAGAAAATCATGTAGGGGTTCGACACTCGACAGCACAATGAATTCTAGTAAACCTGGACCGCCTAGAGTAAAGACTGTATCTAGATCTAAGGCCGCTCCAGCCGCCAAGGGTTCACGCCCTTCCGACGTTTCGACAAAAGGAAACAATGTCCGTAATGCCCCGGCATCGCCGATCGCTAAGACCGCAACATAAACCGGGCGATCGCTGGTGTTTCTCACCTTCGGTTGAATCCGAGTACCAGCGACAAAGCGAGTCGGGTCAGCTTGTCTTGCCTCTCGATCTGTGGCGACAACCTCCAGGCTGATGCCCCGCGATCGCGGGGTTGGAAGTCCATCTTCTCCGCCGATTGCCTTGATGATTTCTGCCGTTCGAAAGTTCATGAGCTGCGATTTGAATCGGACAACCGCCGCATTTCCTGCTTCCCCTGGTTGACCAAACGTGGGCGTTAACGGGCGTAAGTCTCCCGTGAAAAGTCCAATGCTTCCCACGGCAGGGAGGGGAGTATTGGCTCGCTGACGGGCTTGGACTTGGTAGGCGGAGGTCATTCGACCAATCCGAAAGTTCATGCTTTGGGTTGAGTTCACTACTTCAATCCGGGTGAGGTTTTGGAGTGCAGCTTTGACAGCTTCTCTTTCCGCTCCTAGAGACGGGTCTAAGCCAATCCGCAACTTTAGATCTTCTGGCAAACCGCGCACCCGTTCTCTCAGCAGGGTTCCTGGTTTAATGAGCGATCGCTCTCCAGTTTTAAGACGACCTGTTGCAAGCAAGCCATCTCGCTGAATTTGTTCTATTTGGGCAATTTCCTTGCCAACAGCGTCAATCGCACTAAAAACGGAACCATTTTGGTTTGCGCTGAGATTGATCGATGAAACGCCACCCAACCAAAATTGAATTTCGCCATTTGGAGCAAGAGATCGCACAACTGCATCTGCAAAAGGGGTCGATGATTGGAGAAAATAAACAGGACTTTGAGCCTTCTGCGGCGGATTTGTGACAAACAAAGGTTGTTGGTGACTCATGCGATTAGCGACATCCCGCGCACTCCGTTGTAGATTGGCAAATACTACGCTAATCGACTCGCTAGTTGATTGTTGCCAGAGATAGCGGGTCAACAAATAAGTGAAAGCCCCCGCATAAAAAGAATCCTTGTCAAAGGGAACATCAGCGGCAGGTTGGTCATAATGAGCCGAGCCAATCGCTACTCCTTTTGCAATCCCTTTTTGACGCAGCTTTTGCAGTTCTTCTGCTGAAAAGGGCAGATCCTTGATCAACCGTTTCTGGAACTCAATTTCAGTATCACTGGGTAGATCTAAGCCAGAGTCATCTTGTCGAGTCGCAGCACGGATCCGCAGATTTCCTCGAATTCCACCACCTGAGTGACAACTATCTAAAATCATGGTGACATTATCGGTCTGAAGCGCAGAAGTTAAAAGAAAAAGTGTCTTACCCATGATATCCTGTACGGTGTTTGGGGCAGATGATGCATAGCGATCGCGTGGAATGATCGTTCCATTCAATTCATCTTTATTTTCTATCTGCTTTAAAACACCATTTTCATTGATGAATAGGGTTGGTAATGGATTGAGGTCTTTAACCAGGGAGCCATGCCCGGAAAAGTGAAAAACGACGACATCTCCTGGTTTTGCTTGTTGAATTAAATGAGTCTGGAATGCTTCTAAAATTGTCTCTCGGTCTGGCTTTAGTGAGGCTTCGTCACTCACAATTAAAATATCTTTTGGATTAAATCCATAGCGATGTACTAATAGCTCTCGTTGCAACTCTGTATCAGTCAAACAACCATCTAGTGAACCGACTGTATCTGGATATTGGTTAATGCCTACTAACAATGCCAGCTTACGCCCCGGACTACCCTGAGCTAAAGCACGACCATAGCGATCGCCCTGACGAAACAAATCGAGGTGGCTCAAGCCAATGCTTGCCAAAGTGGAGCCAGCACATTGTAAAAAGTGGCGGCGGTTGATTCGGGGCATCCTTGAACTCTCCTACAGTGAACTTGCTCTGGGTGAATTAAAACCACATCTCTCTAGTGCGGCGGAGGTTATGCAAGACCGCATAAATCTCCTGAGAAGACCGATTCCAGCCTTCTTGAACTGCTCCGTTGGAATAGAACCATTTAAGCTTGCGAGCCATGACAATTCTATTTCTCAAACAGACATTCTTGCCAGCAATTCTCAGTATGAGAATAATTCTCACAAAAATATTCATTTTGAACAGCTATCAATGGCTGGAATACCCATTCTGCCGTTCATAAAATTGAGCGCACAAGCCTTTAGAGGCTCTGACTTCAGTACAAATGTTTCAAAATGAGAATTGCTGCATTCTTGCAGTAGATATTGTTATCTCACCGCCTTCCCTCATAAACTATTTCCAATCAAGACAAACGGAGCCCAGTAGTAGGGGTGGGAAAAGTCAGATCGCTCCTGAGCAAGGCGAGTTCCAGGTTTAACATCGATCGCAATATCGGAGCGGTTGGGGGCATCTTTGGCTGTGATTTTGCCCTGCAGCAAAGCTAACTGCGCCTGACGTAACGCCTCTGCTTTAGTGATGGGGTGTTGAGCGGTATTTGTTGCTAGATTCCTATAAAACTGCTGCATTAGTAAGCTGGTACTGGCATCATTAACGGCCCACAGAGAGGCTAACACCGACTTGGCTCCTCGGTAGAGAAAGTAGCCACTAATGCCAGAAATCTCAGTCCCGTCCTGGGCAGAACCACTTAGTCCTGTTTCGCAGGCGCTCAAGACAACCAGGTGGGTCGTCGTCAGTTGGGTCAGCCTGGAAATCTCAGTAATAGGGAGACGGTTGCCATCACCAAGCAGAAGGAACGAATCCGTGATACTTTTAGGGTTGAAACTGCCGTGGGTGGCGATGTGAAGAATTCGGTAAGCATCCAGGTTAGCTCGCAGGATATTCGCTGTAAAAGCCTCATTCAGGCGAATTTTGCCGGGATAGATCCCCTGATTATCGCCCTCTTGGACGATCGCATTTAACTCAGCCGGGACATTCGGTAACGGGGTAAAGTTTGGGAACGCTTTAGAAGTGCCAAGCGCAAGGACTGTCGGCACTTGCCCATTTTGAGAGAGGCGATCGCCCATGTCGCTATCGGTCGTGATCAGATTTGACACCGTATAGCGTTGGGTCAAATACTGGTTGCCATCAAACAAGGCAGCGATTGGAACGTAGCGAGTGACGTGATCAAGCGAAAAGATCAAAGCTTGCCTCGGATTTTTTGCTAGTTCAGCTTGAAGTTGAGCTGGCAGCAACCAGTTGTAGATCTGATTACTGGTGTCTTTTAGAACATCGAGGTCACTGAAAGGAGAGCCGATTTGATCCCGGAATTTTTGCACCGTTAAGGTGAGACGGGCTTGCGTCACATTCGGAACTTCCACCGCAGTCGTTTTACCGTTTGCGGCTGTCCACAACACCCAGAGCTTGTCACCAACGACCAGATTTTGAATCAGCAACGCGTTGGGGTTTGCCTTGAAAATCGGTTCTGGGTTACCAATTTGAGTAGAAGTGTTGTTGCTATCTTGAAGGATGCGATCGCGATTTTGGCGTAGGGGCTGACCGATGCCTGCCAGGGTTATCGGTGAAAAGGTATTGGCCGAGAGAACCGCTTCAAACCCTTTAAGGGCATTGGCTTCTAGGGGATGAAAAGGAAGTTGAATCGCAGCCGAATCGAGTATTTCGTCACCGTAACTCTGCACTTCCTGCACCTTTAGAAGTTCTAGAATCGATTGAGCTTCGCGAATTCGCCCTTGAGAAAGGAGTAAGTCGGCCAGATTGCGATAGGTTCCGGCTACAGAGCTAGTATAAATTTCTTGAACTTGGCGTGGTAACTTTTTGATCTCTTGCCGTAATGACTCACTCACATTCACAGATTGTTTGTAAAAAACAATGGATAGATCAGGTTGATTTTGTTTTTGCAGGGTCAAACCAAGATTGCTCAGGGCAATGCGTTCACCATCCCGGTTGTTAATCTTACGGGCAATTTCTAACCCGGATTTGTGGTATTCGATCGCTTTATCGTAGTCACCCAACTCATGATAGGCGCTGCCCAAGGAACTCAGCGTTTTACCTTCACCCCGGAGATCGTTGACTTCGCGGGCAATTTCTAAACTTAAGGTGTAGTATTTGATCGCTTCATCGTATTGCCCCTGGGCATCGTAAGCATTGCCCAAGTAGCCTAGTGATTTGCCTTGTCCCCGGCGATCGTTAATCGCTTTAGCAACTTCCAGGCTCATTTGATGATATTTAATTGCTTCTGTATAGTAACCTAAGTCATAATAAGCATTTCCTAAGTAACCGAGTGACTTCGCTTCGGTCAATCGATCTTTAATCTTTATAGAAATCTCTAAGCTTTGCTGATAGTACTCAATTGATTTTTCGTAGTTACCTAACGTGCGATAGACCAACCCTAAGTAACCAAGTGATTGTCCTTCACCCCGTATTTCTTTGATCTCACGAGTAATTGCTAAACGCTTTTCATGGTATTCGATCGCTTTAGCATAATTTCCCTGATTACGATAGGCATTACCCAAATTACCCATCGCATTCCCTTCACCCTGACGGTCTTTGATTTCGAGTGCAATTGCTAAACGCTGTGTGTGATATTCAATCGCCTTGGTATAGTTTCCCTGGGCGTAGTAGTTCATCCCCAAATTGCCCAAAGCCGAGCCTTCACCCCGGCGATCGCCAATCTCGCGCGTGATGGCTAAACTTTGCTCATGATACTCAATCGCCTGGGCGTAATTTCCCCGACCCCGGTAGGCAACCCCTAGATTAATTAGTGATTCTCCTTCACCCCGACGATCACCAATTTCTTGAGCGATCGCTAAGCTTTCTTTATGCGATTCTACTGCCTTATCATATCGTCCCAACGCTTCATAAGCTTTACCCAAATTTCTCAGGGCGATCGCTTCCCCTCGGCGGTCATCCACTTCCCAGGCAATTCGCAAGCTATCGTGATACAGGGAAATAGCCGTTTGAGTATCGCCCAGGGCAAGGTAAGCCGTTCCCATGTCGCTCAAGATCCGCCCTTCTCCTAGCCGATCGTTGGTTTCTTGTTTAATCGCTAAACTTTGCTTGTGGTATTTGATAGTTGTTTCATAGTCGCCCAAGCCTAGGTAGGCAGTGCCTAAGTTTCCAAGCGATCGCCCCTCATTGAACCGATTTTTAACTTTGCGAGCCAGGGCAAGGCTTTGCTCGTGGTACTTGATTGCTTTCTCATACTGTGACAATGACTCTGATGTGGTGCCCAAAGCCATAAGCGCATCAGAAACGCCATTGAGATCATTCAATTTTTGGTAGATTTGGCGTGCCTGGTCATAGTAAGCCATTGCCGGGTCATAACGAGCGAGGGCTTCATGGGCATTTCCCAGGCTCATCAGTGTCGTCGCTTCCGCTTGCAAATCTTTGAGTTCTTGATAAAGTTGAAGCGCCTGCTGCAAGGATTGAATCGCCGTTTCAAACTGATCGGATTGAGTTTGCTGAATTCCTTGTTGAAGTAGGCGATCGGCCTCGACTTTAGGTTGTTGAGCAGTTTGCGCTACTAGGTGTGTTCTACGCGACATCTCCGCTTCAGCAGAGGAACTAATCAGCCCAAGAACCAAGCCCGCTAGGATGAATGACTTTTCATAACGCATGCTGCTTACCTCTGATTTCAACACGTAACTCTTTCTAGCTCTGAGTTGGCTAAGCTGATGCAATTGATTTTCACGATAAAAATTATCGCCTAAAGAGGGCAGGCGGCTCATTCAGTTCATAGAATCTTTTTTTAACACTTGCTTCGCTTACTTCGCTAGATTCTTCCAATTCGTTTACATTAAATTCTTTGATCCGTTGCGCCAGCTGTATTTGGAACACCAAAATCGCGACTTGCATAAGTCGTAGGCCACTGGAGATAAGAGAAAGTAAGACCATACATCAGGCTGAAATCAACTACTATCCTGTGGAGGAACGAGAATGCAGAAGAAACTTGCGATCGGAGTCTGTGTTTTGACCCTGCTGGCTGGGGGTTATGCCACTTTCCAAAAAACACCTGAACCAACTGTTTCAAACAATCTGCGACCTAACGAGGAATCATTCAGCCAAAGCCAACCAGAGACAATATCTACATCAAACAATGCAAACCATAGACAACAGACGCAGATGATTTCTCGGCAGGATGCGATCGCACGAGCAGAAGAGACACGCGAAGTACAGAGGCGATCGCTCATCGCAAAGATGAAACCCCTGACACAGCAAATGGACTTATTGTCTCAACGGATGGTTGGCAGACAACAGAAAATTTCTAATCTAGAACTTCAAGATAACCAGTTGAAGTCGGAGCTAGAAACTCATAATCGCAATGTTCGCGCTTTTATGATGAAGCATCAAGCAGCTGTTGCCTGTATGGGAGCGACGGGGGTTACGCTTGATGAGAATAATCAATATTCAGAAGACGTGAAGAATGTTGCTACTGCGATGACAGCACTGTGTGGATTTGGAGTCATCTCCAATGGTGAATTTAGAAAGCAAGTCATCTTTGTGGCTGACCAACTGAACCAGGCTCATAACTATTCCATGAACTTGACCGCTCAAATCAAGACAAACCAGACTACGCTTGCGACAGAGATTAAAAACTTAGAACAAGAACAATTGGAAGTTAGCCGTCTAGGAACGGATCTTCAGAATTACGAGACGGAACTAGCCGATATTTAACCTGCTGTTGGAAAACCTCGTGAACTGCATAACCTCGCACAACACAGAAGGATAGACTCTATGATGACTTAAAACCCTGGTGGAAGTAAAAATAAAGTTTTGATGAATCGAGCTTTCTGCTCTGAATTGCTCAAAGATATACTATCCACGTGTTTCGCCATTTGAATTCTGTTCTACACACCTTTACCTTTGAGGGAAATCGATAGATGTACTTGGTAAGAAGACTGATAGTTGGTATTTCAAGTTGCTTAGTATTAAATGCAGTGCCTTTGCCTCAAGTGGCGCGATCAACCCCTGACCCTACTGCTAGCTTCGCAACGCCTGTTTCTAAACAAATTGCTCAAAGCCAAGCAGGAGTAAATGCTACCTATGAGAAGGCGCGGCAGTACATGCGTCAACAATTTGGAGAGGTAAAGGGAAATGATTATTACACTCTTTATCGGGTGGTTGAACTTTTAGCCCGCGCCAATGACCTGAATGACCGTCCCTGGCGGATTCGAGTCATACCTGCCTATGACATTAATGCCTTTGCAACCGAGGTGAATCTGCTTGCTTTTTATAATGGTTTGTTAGATCAAATTGATGGCGATCGCGATGCCCTTGCCTGTGTTGTAGGACATGAAATGGCGCACCACACACAAAAGCATATTCCAGTCAGTGTAGGTGAGAAACAGCGGATTCTAAAGCAACTTCAGCAAGAGGCTGTGGACGAAGTGGCAGCCGAGAACGAAGACCTCCGCAAAGACTTAACTGCCCTGGATCTTGGCACAACGGCTACAGGTGTTGTGAATCAAGCAGTTGGCGGTGGCGTAATTGGTGGAGTTGTCACTGGTGTGTTTCAATCTGGCCGCCGGAGGCGAGTAGAAGAGGCCCAAAACCGCGTCAGGGAAATCTATGCTCAAAAACAGGCTAAGTTGGAAAAAGAATGGCAAGAACTCAACCATCGCCATGAATTTGAGGCTGATAAGTTTGGCTATCAGTATATGGTGCGAGCCGGGTTTAAGCCAGAGGGGTGTCTGACCTTGTTTAGTGTGATTGAACGCCTTGACACAAGCCAAATTGCGAGTAATACTCACCCACTTGCCAGCGATCGCGTTACAGCACTTCGATCTTTAAGTTCTCAATACCCTACTAGCAAGTTGGTAAACGAAGGGAAGGCGAAATTGAAGGCAAATCCAAAACCGTTGACTTATGGCATGTCTAGGGATGGCGAATCACTGCGAGTGGACTCCAAAGCCGGAAGTAATCGATTTTGATGCGTAAGTTGGCTGTTGGCAACTAATTGCCAGCTACAGCAACCTCATCTAAATTATGAGCAGACTTTTTGCATGAAAGCGGTTTATCGCTTTCGGTGTTTGTATTCACATTGCTACACTGCCCTTGCCCCAGATTGCTCTCGACGGGCGAGGGCAGTCAATGTTTAACACCTTTCTGCACCAGCAAAGAACGAATGGGTCGCATTGCTTAAAACTGCATATGCTCTCAATGCTGAGAGAGATAAGGTTTGTGAGGCCATTATTTAGTATCAACCACAGAACCTGCCAATGAATAAACCATTTACCTCTTACCTCAATAAATCCGCCTTTACAAGGCTTTCCACTTCTCTACTATCGGTTGCCCTTTGCTTAACTGCCACCTCACTTCTAGCTTCTACTGACGCTATTGTGACCTTATCCGCTCCGATTATTGCTCAAACAACACAAGATCGCGCAACAGGAGCCGATCGCCTGCTGCTGCGAGGAATTCAGCAGCTTGCAGCGAGACAACCTGAAGCCGCTCTAAATACTTTGGAACAGACTTTGCAAATCGCTCACCAATAGACTATTCCCACGTGACTCAAATGACTGCGATCGCTCACTACTGGACATTCATCACCCTCGACCCGACTGGAAAAAGTCGAGCGCGCGAGATGCCAGCGGCAAAGACATTTTTTCAAAAAGATGTCAGCTCAACTTTAGAGAGTGATGTAGACATTCAGCGATCCTTGATGGAAATTGCCATAGGTAATTCAGAAAGACCTGAAAACCAAGTAGCTATTCTTTGTTTGCGCTGTTTTATTTCGCACCAAATTGAGCAGAATTGCCGTCAATTAGAAAGTAAATTTGGTAAATTTTATGGTTTTACTCGTTATGATTTGTTTGCCTTTGTGTTGGATGACGATGGTAAAACTCCTTTTTCAATCCGTGAACCAACGATATCTAAGCCTGAAAGAACGAATCTCTATCTCCCCCTTGCTGGTAAGATTCTGCAATCATTCGATCCAGATCGCAGCCAACTCTCGACCTGGGTAACGCGCCTAGTTAAGAGCCACCACGAGTTAGAGCGCTTTTTGCTAGAGCGGGGGCTATGTATGCTCAGTGATTGGGCACTGTTGAATGATACCCAACCGCAAAAACTGCAACGGGTGTTAGGGCTGTATTATCAACTGACCGATCGCGAAGTGATGCAAGCTCAAACCCTGTTGACCTGTTACCATGCTGTCTACCGTCGCGATCGCCTGCAGCACCGCCAAAAGGGAATGTGTCCTCCACCAACAGACACCCAGCTAGAAGAGATTAGCCAACTGGTACAACAGCAACTAGGACTCACTCACTCACCCAAATTGCTGCGGAGGCAACTTGAAGGGCTTGCTAACCGCCTCCGAGAGTATCGGATTGCAACACGTGGGGGCAGTCCATCCGGTCAATCCCTCGATCAACCCGATGCCCCTCCCCTGGCGGATACCACACCGACCGATGCTTTGAATGAACCGGATGAACGATCCACTTTTTTACAGTTCTATCGGCAGCAATTATTAACTGGGCTTGAAACCGCTTTTGCTCAAATTGTGAGCGATCGCATCCGTACCCAAAAGCCTGACAAAAGCCAGATGTTTTTACAGGCGTTGCAGTTGTTTCATTGCCAAGGCGCTTCGATGACCGCGATCGCGGAGGTGATTGGCTTGCAGGCCCAATACCAGGTGACGCGGTTATTAAAGCTGAAAGAATTTCGTGCCGATGTACGCCATTATCTCTTGCAGCATCTAAAACAGATCATCAAAGATAAGGCACTTGATTATACGTCGCCCAATCAACTTGACCAACTGGATAATCGGCTTGAAGTTGCCCTTTCAGAACAGATTGATACGGTAATTCAACAAGACCAGGCAACCGCTAAAACCCCCAAGAACTACGCTGTTACGAGCCTATTTGCCCGGATCCTCTGTCAGTATCTCGATCAACAAATTGAACTTTCTTCTCAATCTAATCGGAGTGTGTCCCATGAATGATTCAATCACTGATTTTGAACCGCTTCCCATCGCGGCGATCGCCCTCTCACCACAGCAGATAGAAATAGCCATGCAACATAGCCTCAATGTTGCTCCAGCGGATCAATGGCAAGCTTACTTAAATGACTTAGCGTTGCAGAGCTTTGAGCAATGGTTACATCAACGTGGCTGGACACAGCCAACCGAATCCATCAATGGCTTCCCAGCTTGCCAAATTCGGGTGAATCAGTTGCGGCTGACGCTGATTCCAATTGAGAGCCAACCGGATGAACTGATTTCAATCCCCAGTGCCAGTCTTGACCCTACGAATCCTTCTCTCTTCTATGTCTTAATCGCTATCTATGAAGAACAGGGGCAAGCTCTGATTTATGGCTTTCTCCGCCACGACCAGTTGTTGACTCACTGGCAAACCCAACCGCAACCGCCAGAGCCAGATCAGACCTACTCCTTGCCGCTTGCCTGGGTTAACGCAGATCCCGATCGCCTCTTGCTCTATCTGCGCTGTTTAACGCCAGTGGCAATTCCTCTAGTGGAACCCTCTACGCCAGCAGCACCGTCGTCATCCAGCCCACTACAACCCCTGATGAATGCTCATCTGTGGTTACAAAACCAACTCGATGCGATCGCGCAAGAATTTGCCTGGACTCTGCTACCATCGCTTACTCTGGCTCCAGGGTTCCGTTCCCTCAGCACTGATTATCCGTTATCAACAACTTCTATCGCTCAACCTACTGTCGCTGGCGATCGCTCCCCCGTCGAAGAAGTGGAAGCCCTTTTACGCCAATTAGAACGGCAAGGAATGGTGTTACCGCCCCAGCTTGGCATCGCTTATCGCGAGTGGAGCATGAGTTCAATCCCGTTACGGTTATATGCCGTTACAGGGGTCATTTCAGAACCAAACCAGGAGCCTGAATGGATGCTACTCTTGCTGCTGGGTACACAGCCGCATGTAATGTTGCCAATCAACACGACGCTACTCGTTCAAACCGAAACAGAGGTACTGGTTGAACAGCGTTCAGAAGCTCCGACGGATTCCAACTTTCTCATCGCTCAAGTGATCGGCCAATGGGATGAGCGTTTTATCGCTACTATTACCCTACCCGATGGAACTGCCATAACGCTTCCCACGTTTGGGTTTCAGGTGGATTAGCTGCTAGCGACTATCTTGGCCTTTAGACTAAATGCAATTTTCCACTATGCGTCAGGGCAAACAGCCATTCGCCCCGCTAAATGTGTCGTATTTTTTGGATTAGTCCAAACTCCAGTAATATCGGATCCATTTGAATACTGATATTTGTACGAGCGGGTCTAGCAGCCAGAACCCAGCCAATCGGGAAGTGTAGAAGCAAAACCCGCCTCTCCGCAGCCTGAATGAATGGTTGCTGAACCGGATTTGACATAACCGCTAGTTGCCAATTATCCATGTTTTTTTCTTAAAGAAATAGACCCAACCTGGGCTGGGGCAACCCGTCCCTTTATTCTGAAAAAGAATTCTCCTGTCCATTCTGAATCGATTTGGTATGCCAACGGTTTCTTTTCGTCTGAAAGTGTGGCTGATTGAACAAACCTGCCTGTTTGAGCTGACGTGGGGGCAAGGTCAACAACTCACCACTCAACTGACTTATCCCAAAACGCTGACCCACTTATATCAAACCTGGCAGCAAGCGTATCTCAACTTCTATAAATCGGCCTTACGTGCCCGCACCTCCTGGAGTGGCACGCTGGCTGCGCCTCCGATCGATTGGCGAGCGAAGCTGGTACAGGCAGAGGCACAGCTTCTTTCCGAATTCCACCATTGGCTGCACAGTGCCGAGTTGCTCAAGATTCGGAAGGCGATCGCAGAAGCCGCCTCAAATCAGGATCGCACTGCAACGGCTGTAGATGTCTTTCTGACCTGTGATGCGCCTGAGTTAATGCGCTTACCCTGGGAAGCGTGGGAGATTGGCACCGAATTTGCGGCTACGAAGCCGATTCATCTCAGCCGCACCCCTAGCACGATTCAGGCAGAGCCTGCCAGTCGGGTTCGGCAGGGAAAGATGCGGATCCTGGCAATTTTAGGCGATGAAACAGGGCTAGACTTCCGCCAGGATCAGGCTGCTGTCAAATCCCTGCAACCGATGGCCGAAATTCATTTTGTCGGGTGGCAACCGGGTACCGATACAACGCTGTTGAGAGCGACGATCGCGCGGGCTATTGCTGACCCCAAAGGCTGGGATATTTTGTTCTTTGCCGGACACAGCAACGAGACAGTGTTGACCGGAGGGGAACTGGCGATCGCGCCGAATGAATCGATGCTGATCCAGGAACTTGCCCAAAATCTGGCGATCGCTAAAGAGAATGGTCTACAGTTTGCAATTTTCAACTCATGCAATGGTCTGAGTGTGGCTCAACGGTTGATTGATTTGGGCTTCAGCCAGGTGGCCGTGATGCGCGAGCCAATCCACAACCAGGTGGCACAGGAGTTTTTGATTCGGTTTGTCCGCAGTCTGGCTGAGCTGAATGACGTACAAGAGGCTCTTTTAGCTGCTAGACAGCATCTCAAGTTAGAGAAGCATCTCACCTATCCTTCTGCCTATCTCGTTCCTTCTCTATTTCGTCACCCTGAAGCGCCTCTATTTCGCCCTCAACCGTTTCGTTGGCAACAACGACTCAAACAATGGATGCCAACCAAACGTGAGGCGATCGCCGTTTCACTGTTACTGTTTGTCAGCGGGTTCCCTCCAGTTCAAACCTGGCTTTTGGAGCAGCGTGTTTGGGTACAGGCTGTCTTTCGCCAGTTCACGGCCTCTTCTTCTGATGCTTCTTCTCCTCCCGTTGTTTTGGTGCAAATTGATGACCAAACGTTACAGAGGCTCAAAATTAAACAAGTGAAACCAATGGATCGGGCGCTGATCGCGCGGCTGATTGATCGGTTGATTGAATTAGATGCCAAAGTGATTGGTGTCGATTACTTATTGGATCGGCACAATACCCAGGATGCTCGGTTGAGATTGTCGCTAGAGCAGGCCGTGAATCACCAAAGCTGGTTAGTCTTTGCCGCGTATCGAAAAGATGAGCAATGGTTCAGCGTGTTAGATGACATCGCTAAACCAACCTGGCATCTAAAGGGTGACATCCGGCTACCCGATCGACATATTAAGCAACTGGATTATTGGCGAGAGAGTATACCACCACTTTCCTACCAGTTAGCCATGGCTCAACGCATTGAGCAACTACGGCAGCAAGTGGCTGAAAGCCAATCACTACCCCTGCCCAATTTAGCAAGTTCTGATACATTGCAATACCAGCTCAGTGCTGCGGTGACTCAGCTTGACCCATCTCATCGCCTTACAACTGAAGCGATGTACTCACGCATGATCACACAGTTTTCTCGCCCGTTGGGGCAGCGATGGCTCCAACCCATTCTAGACTTTTCGCTGCCACCGACCCAGGTTTATACCACATTACCTGCTTGGCAACTTCTAAAAGATGGCGAGGGCTGGTTGCGATCGCGCAATCTCGCTTCATTTGAATCAACAATTGTCATCATTGTCCCCGGTGGTTATGACGAGGCGGGTGTTACAGCTGATGGTGAAGATAATTTTCCCCTACCTCTTGCAATTTCTCACTGGCGTCATCACTTAAAGCAGCCTGGAAGTAAGAGCCAGCTAACGGGCGGTGAACTTCATGCTTACTCAACGCATCATTTTCTCAAGCAACATCTGGTGACTCCAATTCCCGATTTATGGCTGATTCCACTAGCAGCAATCATTGGCAAAAGCTTGTCTCTACTCATTATTCAGAATAGAAAGCGCTCTATATTCATTATTTCTTTTGTTTTAATCGTTGGATATGGCGCGATCGCTGTATTGATCTATCAAAATAATCAATTGCTCTTACCATTCTTGTTCCCTATTACAGTGATTAGTATTTATGTCCTCCCGCCGATCATCAGGAAGAACCATGACTAGACATTGGCACTCACTCAAAACAATCTTTGTCACGCTGTTATGTATCAGTTTGCAGAACAGCCTGTTTATCGCTTCAAGCAAAGCTGTCTCGCAGTCATGGCGTGCCGTTGCTCAAGATTGGTGGAGTAACCAGGATCCAGACGGTAAACCGCGTGGCAGCAGAGATTCAGCTTGTTTGATTACTCCTGGACGCGACCAGCGCTTGTGGAACAATCAGCCTCTATTTGTTTGGCGAGGTGACTATCGAGTCATCGGGATCCGGAAATTAGGAGATTCTTTACTGCCCAATACACAAGTCGCAACCCAAGGCAGACAATTACCGAAGCGCCTGCGATACGACAAAGAACCATTACAAGCTGGGAAAACTTACGAATGGCTTTTCTTCATCTCTAAAAATGCCGCGAAACCTCTGGATATTAAACCAATCACATTTCAAATTATGGGAGAGCAAGAACGGGCACCTATTACAGCCGATTTAAAAGCATTAGAAACCCGCTTAAAAGCTCAAAAGGCGACTCCAGAAGAAATTGCTTTGCAACGAGCTAGCTATTTTGCTCAACGTCAACTTTGGGCAGATGTCTTGCAAGAAATATACTCGGTTGAATCCCCTTCTGAAGCGTTGAAACAAGAGACTGACCAAATTCTTAAGAAAGTGTGTTCTCCCTCAAATCAGTCTGCTACCCCATAGCAGCGTATGCATGACATGAACTATCGCTCTTTTGCGCGATCACAATTTTTAGACAAGCAACAAGCAATCTCGGCGATCTCAATCTTGCATATGTCTCAAATCGTGAGAAGTAGATAGATTTAGAACTCTCAAAGCTTGAGCAGATTCTGAAGTGCCGAGTATCCATGAGCGTTTTTGCAGTCTCTTTAATTTGCTTCATCTTCCAGCATCACAGGAGCTTGCGCTTGCTCAATGTCACTCGATTCTTCTGAAAATTTCAAAACTCATAAAGGTAGTTTCTTATGTTCAATCGTTCCGCTCAGTCAATGCTGTCAAACGTTTTACCTGGCTTTGTTGCGATCGCGGCCCTTGGTTTTACGGCTTCGGTTCCCCAAACAGCATCCGCAGCTAGCCTGACTCCCGTTGATTTGGAACTATCGTTGCTGGTTGATGTTTCCCCTAGCATTAATGGTCGTGAGTATGCTCTGCAAATGGAGGGTTATAGAGACGCTTTCGTAAATTTATCATCTCGGTTTGGTGCAGGCGACTTTGGTAGTGTAGCGATTAACTTTATCCAATGGGCAGGCCCAAACAGTCAACAAGAATCGATTCCCTGGACACTCGTTAATGACCAGGCTAGCGCTCTCCAGTTTGCAGATGCAATTGATGCAGTGGTCAGACCTCCTTTCTTTTTTAGTACAGCTCCTGGTTCTGCCATTCAATTTGCGCTCCCTTTATTTAGCAGCAATGATTATGATGGACAGCGTTGGGTGATTGATGTATCAGGAGATGACCCGGCAAATTCGGGGGCGACTACCAGGGTAGCGAGAGATAATGCCCTGGCTGCTGGGGTATCTGCTATTAATGGACTACCCATTCTGCCAGTAACATTTAGATCCAACTTAGATGTTTGGTACGCGAATAATGTTCAGGGTGGGGTTGGATCGTTTACTCTTCCTGCCCAGGGTTTTGAAGATTTTGGTCGGGCCGTTGAACAAAAACTACTTTTAGAACTCACTCCACCTGGAACAAACGGAACAGTAAAACCTCCCGCCGCTGTGCCAGAGCCGACAACAATCCTGGGCATTGCTTTAGCTGGTAGCGGGCTGACGTATCTAAAACGTCGTCTACGCACCGTCTAAACCAGTCAGATAACCTCTCCTGTAGCCGCTTCTTTGCTGAAATTACCGTCGGTTTTGGGGCGGCTAATTCGAGCCAACGGAAGAATTAGATTTGGGTTTCTTGCAGGTTCAGGCAGACCCAAGGGAATCGCATTTAACCCAGAGTACAATTACTTCTTCAACATGCTTTATGGTCAGTTGATGGGAAGAATTCGACGCTTTGGTATGCCAGAGCTAGATGGTTGGTTTCCAATTGGGGAAGGAGGCGAACTGGTGGTTAAAACCCAAGGAGTTTTAGAGTTTGCAGTCAATCACAATAAACCGGGTGATAACTCTGGCAGCTTTCAAATTGAAGTCACAGTTGTTTCATCAAACTGGAGTTTGGACTAATTCAAAAAATACACCATGTTTAGGAGGGGCGCTAGCGCAGCCCTAGCGAAGCCATGCCAAAGGCTATTGCCGCAAGGCTATACGGCTGTTCGCCCTTACATATAGTGGAAAATCGCGTTTAGTTCAAAGTCCAAATCAAAGTAAGGGTTGATTTATAAAGCCTATTTGTTGGCTGTTCATTAGCTAGTAGTTCACCAAAAGAACGTTGCAGGGTTGATAATGACTGAGCTATTAGTCATTGGTCATTCGTTTTCTCTACCTGGCAAAGTTGGCTTGGCAGACCACCAGCCGCCTGAGCATCAAGCGGATAAGACAAAGATTGAGTTTCGCTGTCGTATGTTCCAGTATTCGTCCAGCATTGGAATGTTTCATAATCCAACACACTACTGAAGTTTGGTCATTTCTAGTGGTTGCCTGGCTTGCAATAGGGTTTGGGATCCTCGATCCGTCCCTAATATGAGGTAGCTCATAGAAACAATGCTACGGATTGGGCAGAGTAGAGACGTGAAGTAAATGCTGACTTTGAATTTGGAAATTCCTAACTAACCTTGACCAGTCCCCAGCTATTTGTAAACGGAGTTCAGAAGTAATGGCAACCTTTCAGCTTGATCACACGGTAGGTTCTATTGTGCGGGATCATCCGGCTCTCTCTCGCCTCTTCGAGCAAGCCAAAGTAGACTATTGCTGTGGCGGACAAAAAACGTTGGATGAAGCCTGCCGTCAACGAGGAATTGATCCTCAAGACTTTCTTGCCCAATTGGAAGACTACGCAGCCTTGGAAACTGCTCCAGAGGTCAATCTAGCAGAACTCTCACTAGCAGAATTGACAGACCATATCGAACGGATTCACCATGCCTATTTGCATGAGGAACTACCTCGACTAGAGAAAATGGTGACGAAAGTCGCTGCAGTACATGGGGAGAAAGAACCTCGTTTGGCCCAGATTAAAGACACGTTTCTGGCATTGTCAGCAGAACTGACGACCCATTTGATGAAAGAAGAGCAAGTTCTATTCCCTCTCATTCGGCAGTTAGAGGCAAGCGATACCCTAACCCGTTTTCATTGCGGTACGGTGGTCAATCCTATCGCTCGCATGACGGTCGAACACGATGGGGCTGGCGTTGCGCTGGCTCACCTGCGCCGACTGACGGACGACTTCACCCCTCCAGAGTGGGCGTGTAATACTTACCGTGCGTTATTTGATGCCCTGCTGACGTTTGAACAGGATATGCACCAGCACATTCATAAAGAAAATAATGTTTTGTTTCCCCGTGCAGTTTTGCTGGAACAACAAAAAGCGAATTAGCTCAGGTTTCTGAAGCGACAAGCGATCGCCCCCTCTGCTTCAGCAAGTTGGCAGGGTGCGATCGCTTTTTGATAAATAAGCCAGTGGGTCCAATGAAACGAAGGATGATTTTTGGGGTGGATGGGGTGGCACCTTGTGCCTGGGGGCAAAGCCCTCAACGCCCGTTTGTTATACCAATTCTTCAAAACTGGGCTACAGATGATTATCTGTAAGGGTGGTATTTCCTTCGGAAACGCTACGCGAACGCGAACCGCCCCTACGCAGATCTGTAAATGGGATTTAGAGAATTGGTATTACAGCTAATTTCGCCGACCCGCTTATTGTACCGAGATCCTATCGAGCCTCTAGAATTGAAGGACGTAAAGAAGAACTCATTTTCTAGTGGAAAACGGTTAGTAATGAAAGCAACTGTTGAGCAATTAGCATCGATCTCGGTCTTTACGCAGCTACAACTAGACCAACTCACGAGTTTACAGCTCCATACAACTGTTCAGACGTATCAGGCAGGCGAAATTGTTTCTCATGAAGGCGATCGCTTGCCTGCTCGTCTGTATGCGCTGATCAGCGGTTTATTGCGCGTTTCTAAAACGGCTTCCAGTGGCAAGGAAACAATTCTTCGCACCCTGGCCAATGGGGATATCTTTGCGGCTCCTGCCCTGTTTGGCAATGGCATCGCACCCGCGACCGTCATCGCTGAAAGTGAAGCTCACGTGCTAATGGTCGATCGCGCAGCCTTACTTACCGTGATTCAAGCCAATCCAGAAATTGCCTTGAAGATGATGGCTGTCTTTAATCAGCGGCTTCAGCAGTTGCACGAAATGGTGCATGGCTTGGTTTCAGAACGGGCGATCGTGCGGCTGGCACGGTTCATTCAAACCCCAACCAACTCAATACCCCAATTAGTCATCGATTTTCAACAGCACAAACCGTAACTGTTACAGATCCGAGACATCCTCTGTGTGGACGTACCCTACCTTTAGTTGGTATCACGAACAAGGCT
>Ga0209172_10002703_pt1 | contig 30062 bp, 25 predicted proteins | sample LarsenN4metaG_FD_184113 | JGI IMG/M metagenome (GOLD analysis project Ga0209172, IMG submission 184113) | Hot spring sediment bacterial and archeal communities from British Columbia, Canada, to study Microbial Dark Matter (Phase II) - Larsen... ... | reverse complement strand
GGCTCGATCCGCTTCCACTGTTCGTCATTCAACCAGAACAGATTGCTGCGCATGACCCCGATCCCTTTCCAAAAACGAATCAGGATCGTATTGTCAGGCCGAAAGAATTAATGAGTTTTGACCCTAGTTCAAACTCATCAAGGCCGTTTCCACCAATGCGCGCCCAGCGAAGCAATCCCTGAATGCGTCCGAAGCGGGATTGCTTCGTCGCTTCGCGCCTCGCTATGAAGCACAAGACAGAGGGGCCGGCCCATTGAGTTCTGCCCCCGAACCGCGCTCCTGCCCGGCGAAGCGGAGAGCCAAAGCCGCAAGGCTCCGGGCTTTCGCCCGTGCGGAAACGAGCGGACGAATTTGATGCAGAAGCCCCTTCAGCCTCCCCGCTCACCGACCCGCCATCGGGCAAGGAAGGCGGGCCGTGCGACGCGCAATCCCGAGCGCACCAGCGCGGCGATCCTGGCCGCCGCGGTCAAGGAGTTCACCGAGAAGGGCTACAGCGGAGCCCGCATCGATGCGATCGCGGCGCGCGCCGGCGCCAACAAGCGCATGCTCTATCACTACTTCGGAGACAAGGAGGCGCTCTATCTCGCGGCGCTGGAAAGCGGCTATGTCGGCATCCGCTCCGCCGAGGCGAGCCTGCGCCTGACCGATCTCGACCCCAGCCGGGCCATCGAGCGGCTGATCGAGTTCACCTGGCGGTATTTCCTGGATCACCCCGAATTCCTGAGCCTGCTCAACACCGAGAACCTGCTGCGCGCAAGATATCTCAAGCGTTCGGCGCGCGTGTTCAACCTGCATTCGCCGCTGGTGGCGGCGCTTTCGGACATCCTCAAGCGCGGCGCGGCGCAGGGCACCTTCCGCAAGGATGTCGATCCGGTTCACCTCTACATTTCGATCGCCTCACTCGGGTTCTTCTACCTGTCGAACCGCTGGACGCTGTCGACGATCTTCCGGCGCAAGCTGTCCGACCCCGCCGAGCTGAAGGCGCGCGGCGAACACATCCGTGAGGTGATCCTTGGTTACCTGCGGCCGTGATCGCCGCGCACGAGGCGGGCATCGTTCCGCCCCTTGACCGACGCTGCGGCGCGTGGCAGTTTGTAACCATCCGGTTACTTATGAGGTCGTTGCCCGTTTTGGAGAGTCCCATGGCCACCCACCGCCTCGGCATCATCATGCACGGCATCACCGGCCGCATGGGCTACAATCAGCATCTGGTGCGTTCGATCTGCGCCATCCGCGACCAGGGCGGCGTCGCGCTCGCAAGCGGCGACCGGGTGATGCCCGATCCCATCCTGGTCGGCCGCAATGCCGAGAAGGTCGCTGCCGTCGCCAGGCAGCACGGCGTTGTCCGCATTGCCGCGAGCATCGAGGAGGCGCTCGGCAACAAGGACGATACCGTCTTCTTCGACGCCGGTTCGACCCAGATGCGGGTCGCCCTGCTGCGCAAAGCGATCGCCGCCGGCAAGCACATCTATTGCGAGAAGCCGGTGTCGGAGACGCTCGCCGACGCTCTTTCGGTGGCGCAGGCGGCCCGCGCCAAGGGCGTCAAGAGCGGCGTCGTGCAGGACAAGCTCTACCTGCCGGGCCTGCGCAAGATCCGCATGCTCAAGGAGTCGGGGTTCTTCGGTCGGATCCTGTCGGTGCGCGGCGAGTTTGGCTACTGGGTGTTCGAAGGCGACTGGGGCCAGCCGGCGCAGCGCCCGAGCTGGAACTACCGCAAGAAGGACGGCGGCGGCATCATCCTCGACATGCTGCCGCACTGGCGCTACGTGCTCGACAACCTGTTCGGCGAGGTCCAGGCGGTCTCGTGCCTCGGCACCACGCATATCCCCTCGCGCGTGGACGAGAACGGCAAGACCTATCTCGCCGATGCGGACGATGCCGCCTATGCGACCTTCCAGCTCGCCGGCGGCGCCATCGCCCACATCAACTCCTCGTGGTGCGTACGCGTGAAGCGCGACGACCTCGTCACCTTCCAGGTTGACGGCACGCATGGTTCGGCGGTGGCAGGGCTGACGCGCTGCTTCACCCAGCATCGCGTGAACACGCCGCGGCCGGTGTGGAATCCCGACGAGCCGCAGACCATGACATTCGAGCAGCAATGGGAGGAGGTTCCGGACAATCAGGTCTGGGAGAACGGCTTCAAGCTGCAATGGGAGGAGTTCATCCGTCACGTCGTGGCGGGGGCGCCGTGGAGGTTCGACCTGTTCGAGGGCGCCAAGGGCGTGCAGCTTGCCGAGCTTGCGACGCAAAGCTGGCAGGAGCGGCGCTGGGTGGACGTGCCGGCGCTTGCAGCGGCGAAGGCGGCGGCGTGAGCGCGTCATGACCACGATCAGGCTTCCCCTGCCCGACCGCCGCTTTGAGGAGTACGAGATCAAGAATGGCCCGCTTGAGCCCGTGCGCGGCGACGCGCAGCCGGGCAACGCATCGCGCATCGCCTATTCAGCGGTGCATGTGACCGCGGACGCTCTTGCCGACAACGATCCCTGGCTCGACGCCGCCATCGACTGGGACAGCACCGTCGCATTCCGGCACTATATCTGGGACCTGGGCCTCGGCGTGGCGGAGGCCATGGACACCGCGCAACGCGGTATGGGCGTCGACTGGCCGACCGCGCTCGACCTCATCCGCCGTTCGCTCGATGCCGCGAAGGATCGTCCGGACGCGCTGATCGCCAGCGGCGCCGGCACCGACCAGCTCGCGCCGGACCCAGAGGTCACCATCGACGACGTCATCCGCGCCTATGAGGAGCAGGTCGAGGCGATCGAGGCGCTCGGCGGCCGCATCATCCTGATGGCATCGCGCGCGCTGGTGCGCGCAGCGCGCGGTCCGGACGACTATCTGCGGGTCTACGACCGCATCCTGTCGCAGGCCAGGGAGCCTGTGATCATCCACTGGCTGGGCGAGATGTTCGATCCGGCGCTCGCCGGCTACTGGGGCTCGCACGACCACAATGCCGCGATGGACGTGGCGCTCGGAGTGATCGCCGCCAATGCCGCCAAGGTCGACGGCATCAAGATCTCGCTCCTGTCGAAAGAAAAGGAGATCGCCATGCGCCGACGCCTGCCGGCGGGCGTGCGCATGTATACCGGCGACGATTTCAACTACGCGGAACTGATCGCCGGCGACGCGCAGGGCTATTCGGACGCGCTGCTCGGCATCTTCGATGCGATTGCGCCGGCGGCGGCGGCGGCACTCGACCGGCTGACGGTGGACGACGAGAAGGGCTTCCACGATATCCTTGCTCCGACCGTGCCGCTCAGCCGCCACATCTTCAAGCCGCCGACCCGCTTCTACAAGACCGGCGTCGTGTTCCTCGCCTACCTGAATGGCCTTCAGGATCATTTCGCCATGGTCGGCGGCCAGCAGAGCGCACGCTCGGTCGTTCATCTGGCCGAATTGTTCAAGCTTGCCGACGCCGCACGCGTGCTGCGCGACCCGGAGTTGGCGGCGGAACGGATGAAAGACGTGCTTGCGGTGGCGGGTGCAGTGTAATGATCGTGGAAACGTGGCAACGCGCGCGAGGCGTGCTCCGCTCATTCCCGCGAGCGGCCAAATCCGGGCCCGCGCCTGGGGCTTTGCTCGCGCTATGAGCCTCGCAGGCCTTTCCATCAACCTCGCCACCGTGCGCGAGCAGTACGACTTCCGGCAGGCGGTCGAGGCCTGCCTGAAGCAGGGCATCACCGCGATCGCGCCCTGGCGCGACCAGGTGGCGAAGGTCGGCGTCGACGAGGCTGCCCGCATCGTGCGCGCCAACGGCCTGCGCGTCACCGATCTCTGCCGGGGCGGCATGTTCCCGGCGACGGACGCCGCCGGCCGGCAGCGCGCCCTCGACGACAACCGACGCGCCATCGACGAGGCGGCCGCGCTGGGGGCCGATGCGCTGGTGCTCGTCGTCGGCGGCCTGCCGGCCGGCTCACGCGATATCGCCTCCGCCCGCGCCATGGTGCGCGACGGCATCGCCGCGGTGCTGCCGCATGCGCGCGCCTGCAAGGTGCCGCTCGCGATCGAACCGCTGCATCCGATGTATGCCGCCGACCGCGCCTGCGTGAACACGCTCGCGCAAGCGCTCGACCTCTGCGACGCACTCGGCGACGGTACCGGCGTCGCCATCGACACCTATCATGTTTGGTGGGATCCCGATCTGTTCGCGCAGATTGCGCGCGCCGGCGCGGGAAAGCGCATCCTCGCGCATCATATCTGCGACTGGCTCGTACCGACCCGCCACATGCTGCTCGACCGCGGCATGATGGGTGACGGCGTCATTGACTTCCGCTCCATCCGCCGCGCGATCGAGGCTGCGGGCTTCCGCGGGCCGCAGGCGGTGGAGATTCTTTCCGAGACGTGGTGGCAGCGTCCTGGCGAGGAGGTGCTGCAAACCTGCATTGCGCGCTTTCAGACGCTGTGCAGGCTGGATGGTTGATGGTCCTGCCTATTGTGTGAGAAACCGCAATGCCGCGCGATCCCCAGGTCGACCTCATCTTCTCGCATTTCACGCCGCGCTATATCGCGACCGGCGTCGATGCCAACGATCTCGAACGCCTGAAGGCACGCATCTCGCGCTGGGACGACTGGTGCCGCATCTGGTCGGAGGAGGCGGCGCAGCACGCGCAGCTCGGGCTGGAGGCGCTTGACGCCGACAACATCGTCACCGCGTCGGAGGCGTTCCTGCGCGCAGCGATCTATTACCACTACGCCAAGCACCTGTTCGCCGACCGGCCGCAGGAATACGGCGCGGCGCACGAGCGGATGCTGCGCTGCTACAAGGCGGCGGTGAAGGACATGGACCCGCCGGCCGAGCACCTGCGGATCGCCTTCGACGGCGCGCATCTGCACGCCTGGCTGCGCTGCCCGATCGGCGCACGGCAATTGCCGGTGGCGGTGATCCTGCCGGGACTTGATGCCTGCAAGGAGGAGCTGCATGCCTGGAGCGAGGCCTTCCTCGTGCGTGGGCTTGCCACCCTGACTCTCGACGGTCCAGGCCAGGGCGAAACCGCGTTCGCGCTGCCGATCCGCACCGACTGGGGCAAGGTCATCGGCGCCGTGATCGATGCGCTGCGCTATCGCAATGATGTCGACGCCGACACCGTCGGCGTGGTCGGACAGAGTCTCGGTGCGTTCTATGCCCCGCTCGCCGCCTCGCAGGAACCGCGCATCAAGGCCTGCATCGCCAATTGCGGGCCCTACGACTGGGGCCGTGTGCTGCCGCAGATGCCCAAGGTCTCGCAGGAGGTGTTCCGCGTGCGCAGTCACGCCGAGACGATTGAGCAGGGTCACGGGATCGCCAAGGCGATGACGCTCGAAGGCAGCGCCGAACGCATTGCGTGTCCGTTGCTCGTGGTCTTCGGCGGCGGCGACCGGCTGATCCCACCCGCGGAAGGCGAGCGGCTTGCCCGCGAGGCCAAGGGCACGACAAAATTCGTGCTCTATCCGGAGGGCAACCACGTCTGCTTCAACATCCCTTACAAGTTCCGGCCGCTGACGGCCGACTGGATGGCACAGACGCTGTTTGGGAAGTGAACCTGCGGTCGTTGCGCGCTACGTGTCAAACCGCGCCTTCACCCACGGCACGACGACGTTCTGGAAGATGTCGTCGTCCTTCACGGTCGCCGAACGCCCCATGGTCTGGCCCTGCGGGTTGACCCAGGCGTGCTTGGGCGAGCCGTGCTGGAGCATCAGTACGAAGTCCGAGAACGGCACCTGGGTGTCCTGCGCGCCACCGATCAGCAGCATCGGCGGCGTCGGCCTGTCGATCAGCCCGCCCTCGACGAGCGACAGCGCCGGCATGATCTCGAACGCCTCCTCCACCGTGCTTACGCCCAGCATGTGCAGGCGCGACGGCACATAGTCGAACAGGAATTCCTTGGTCTTGAACGCCTCCTGCTGCCATTCGCGCTGGAAGTAGCGGTGCACCGGCCCGCTCTGGAACACCGCGCCCTTCAATCGCGAAACCTCGGCATAGGCGGCGCGCGCCGACCAGTAGCTGCCCCAGCTCTGCCCGCGCACGACAACCCGGGTGCCGTCGAGGTCGGCGCGCGTCTGAAGGTGGTCGATGATCGCCGAAATCATTCGCTCGGAGCCCGGCCGCACCGGGACCGGAGCATCGGCGACGCCGGGCTTGTCGACCGCGACGGTCGCGATGCCGTGCCGAAGGAAGCCGCGCGACTGGATCGCGACCGAGTCCTTCCACAGGTCGCTGCCGCTGATGTTGATGGTGACGGGCGGGCGGGCGACGCCGACCGGCTTCTGAAGCCAGGCCTTGATCGCCTTGCCTTCGAACGGGATGACGAGCGGCTCGATGGCGGGCGCCACCAACCGTCCGTAGGCGGCGAACGCAGCCTGCGCCTTGTCGTAGCTCTCCCGCTTCCTGGGTGACGACATCACCGGCCAGCGGCCGAGCGTGTAAAGCCGCCAGGCGTAGAGCGCGTGCTGCGCGGCGGCCTCCGTGTCGCCCGCCTCGCAGGCCACCGCACGCTCCATGAATCGGTCGCCGATGCTCATCCACGCCGCTCCCCACGCATCGGGATCGAGGTCGCGAATCATCGACAAAGCTTCGCGTGCGTCGTCGGGCGTGACCGCGAACACGGGATAGGCACCGCGTTCGGCACGCGCCAGCGTTTCCGCCTTCAGTTCGTCCCAGGTGCGGGTCTGGTAACGGTGGTCGATCATGTGCAGCGCGCCTTGCCGATCAGCATGTCAGCACGATCGAGCCGGTGGTCCGACGGCCTTCGATGTCGGCATGTGCCTGCGGTGCGTCGCGCAGCGCATAGGTGTGCGTAATCTCCACCTTGATCGTCCCCGACAGCACCATGGCGAACAGGTCGTTGGCTGCGCGCAGGAGCGCCGCGCGCGTCGGGACATAGTGCGACAGGCTCGGATGGGTGAGATAGAGCGACCCCATGGTGCCGAGCAGCCGCGGCGGCACCGGATCGGGATGGCCGGAGGCCTCACCGAACGACGCGAGGATGCCGCGCGGGTGCAGGCATTGCATCGACCCGTTGAACGTCTCCCGCCCAACCGAGTCGTAGACCACCGGCAGCCCGACGCCGCCGGTGATCTCCTTCACCCGCACGACGAAATCTTCGCGCGTATAGACGATCGGATGATCGCAGCCATGCGCGCGTGCAACGGCGGCCTTCTCGTCCGTCGAGACGGTGCCGATGACGGTCGCGCCGAGATGCTTGGCCCATTGGCACAGGATCAGCCCCACGCCGCCCGCCGCCGCATGAACGAGGATCGTGTCGCCGGGCTGCACCGCGTAGGTCTCGTGCAGCAGGTAGCGCGCGGTCATGCCGCGGATCATCATCGACGCGGCCAGGCGGTCGTCGATACCGTCCGGCAGCGGCACCGTCCGCGCCGCCGGCACGTTGCGCGCTTCCGCGTAGGCGCCGTCGGGCGGCGCCACGCAAGCGATGCGGTCGCCGACCAAGACATCCTGCACATCCGGACCCACGGCCTCCACCACCCCGGCGCTTTCCTGGCCGAAGCCGGATGGAAACGAGCGCACTTGATGGATGCCTCGGCGCACCAGCACGTCGCGATAGTTGACTGCGACGGCAGTGTTTCGCATGCGCACCTGGCCGGCGGCCGGCGGCGGAAGGTCGATATCCTCCCACCGCATCACCTCCGGTCCGCCGTGGTCGTAGAACCGGAACGCCTTGATCATGCCCTGCCCCGCTGCCGTTGCCCGACGTCATTGCCCGCCGCAACTAAGACGGTGCGGTCCGGTGGAAACCACATCCGCTCATTCCCGCGCAAGCGGGAATCCAGGGCCGCACGCGAGGCCGGCTTGCCCTGGGGTCCCCGCCTTCCGGGGGGCGAGCGGCGGGAGAGCACCTTGCGCACGCACGTACCGTCTCTATTGTCGCAGGCCATGAGTATCAGGATCGGCAGTGATGTCCGGCGGAAAGAGGACCTGCGCCTCGTCACCGGCACCGGCTGCTTCTCGGACGATGTCAACCTGCCGGGCCAGGTGTTCGCCGCGATGGTGCGCTCACCGCACGCGCATGCCGAGATCCGCGCCATCGACGTCACGGCGGCACGGGCGGCCGCCGGCGTGCTTGCGGTCGTCACCGGCGCCGATCTGCTCGCCGACGGGCTGAAGCCGATCCCGCACCGGCCGTTCCTGCGTGGCACGCCCGACATCACGCTGATCAACCGCAGCGGCCGCGAGCCGACCGTGACGCCGCACCACCTGCTGCCTGCCGACAGGGCGCGCTTCGCCGGCGAGGCGGTGGCGATGGTGGTCGCGACCTCGCCCACCGCCGCGAAGGCCGCGGCGGAGCTGGTTGCGGTCGACTATCTCCCGTTGCCGTCGGTGACGCAGGCGACGGCTGCGGCCACCGGGGGCGCGCCGCACGTACACCAGAGCGATACGGCGAACCTCTGCATCGACGCCGAGGTCGGAGACGCGGCGGCCACCGCGGCGGCCTTCGCGCGCGCCGCGCATGTCGTTTCGCTCGACACCCAGGTGCAGCGCATCACCGGCGTGCCGATGGAGCCGCGTGCGGCCGTCGCCGCCTATGACACGCGCTCGCAGCGCTATACCCTCTACGCGGGCAGCGGCAATGTCGTGCGGCAGAAGGGCGAACTTGCCGGCATCCTCGACGTCGCGCCCAAGATGGTGCGGGTGGTGGCACGCGATGTCGGCGGCAATTTCGGCACCCGCAACGCCTTCTATCCGGAGTTCGCGCTGGTCGCCTGGGCAGCGCGCAAGCTCGGGCGGCCGGTGAAGTGGACCTGCGAGCGCTCGGAAGCCTTCCTGAGCGACTATCAGGGCCGCGACCTTGCGGTGCAGGCGGAGCTGGCGCTCGATGACGACGGAAGGTTTTTGGGCCTGCGCGGCACCAATACCAGCAACGTCGGTGCCCACACCGTCAGCTTTGTCGCGCTGGTCAAGGGCGTCGAGCTGATGTCGAGCGTCTACCTGATTCCAGCCGCGCATTTCCGCGCCCGCGCCGTCTTGACCAACACGCCGCCGACCAATTCCTACCGCAGCGCCGGACGACCGGAAGCGATGTTCGTGATCGAGCGGCTGATCGACCGGGCGGCGCACCAGCTCGGTATCGACCGCGTCTCGCTGCGCCGGCGTAACCTCGTGCCCGCGCGCCCGGTATCCTATGTCAATCCGCTCGGATTGAAATGCGACGGCGGCGGCTACCGGCAGGCCATGGACGCTGCGCTGAAGCTCGGCGACTGGACCGGCTTCGCGCAGCGCAGGCGCGAGGCGCGGCGGCGCGGTCGGCTACGCGGCATCGGGCTCGCGAATTACATCGAACTGACCAGCGGCATTCCGCGCGAACGAACCGAGATCACGGTCACGCTCAACGGCTTCGTCGACGTCGTGATCGGGACGCTGTCGAGCGGCCAGGGCCATGAGACGAGCTTCGCGCAGCTCGTCACCGAATGGCTCGGCGTACCGTTCGAACGCGTGCGCCTGATTACCGGCGATACCGACACGGTGACCGCCGGCGGCGGCTCGCATTCGGGGCGCTCGATGCGGATGGCTGGTATCGTCATCGGCCATGCGACGCGCGACATCGTGGCGAAGGCGAAGCGCATTGTCGCGCATATCGCAGAGGTCGCGCCGGACGCCGTGGAGTTCACGGACGGCCGTTTCACCGCGAACGGACGGTCGCTCGACCTGTTCGAAGTGGCCAATGCCGCGGTCACCCGCAACGACCTGCCCGACGACTTGCGCGGGCCGCTTGGTGCGATCTCCGATGTGACCTTCACCGGCGGCGGTTTCCCGTTCGGCGCCCATGTCTGCGAGGTCGAGGTCGATCCCGAGACCGGTGCGGTTGCGCTCGTGGCCTACGCGGCGGTCGACGATGTCGGCCGCGCGGTCAACCCGATGATCCTGCACGGCCAGACCCATGGCGCGGTCGCGCAGGGGGTCGGCCAGGCGCTCAGCGAAATATGTCAATACGATGAGGCGAACGGGCAGCTCCTGTCCGGCTCGTTCATGGACTACGCCATGCCGCGGGCGGATATGCTGCCGTCATTCAGAACGGAGATCGGCGAGACACCTTCCCCGCTCAACCCGCTCGGCATCCGCGCCGGCGGCGAAGGCGGCACGACGCCGGCGCTGGCTGCAGTCGTCAATGCCATCGTCGATGCCCTGTCGGACTATGGCGTCACCCACATCGAAATGCCGGCGACGCCGGAACGCGTCTGGCGCGCCATCAAGACTGCAATCAACCACCCAGCCGCTTCAAGGAGAGCATAGGTCATGAGCGACGACATCCAGGTGCAACAGGACGGGCCGATCCTGCGGGTCACCATCAGCCGGCCCGAGCACGGCAGTGCCTGTACCGATCCGATGGCGCTGAAGCTGACCGACACGCTGCTCAAGGCGCACGAGACGTCGCGGCTGGTCGTGCTCACTGGCGCCGGGAAGGATTTCTGCGTCGGCCGCGCCGGCATGGGCGTAAAGCCTGCGGTCGATCCGGAGGCGGTCGAACGCAAGCGGCAGTCGGACGTGATCTTCAACACCTACGCCGCATTCCGCGCGGCCCAGGTGCCGGTGATCGCGGTCGTGCGCGGCCTCGCCGCCGGCTTCGGCTGCGCCATCGCGGGCGTCGCCGACATGACCATCGCCGCCGAGAGCGCGAAATTCCAGATTCCGGAAATGGCGCACCGCATCATGCCGACCATGGTGATTTCCGCACTCATGGACCGGGTGCGGCGCAAGGACCTCACCTATCTCGTTTACTCGACCGCCATCATCAGCGCGGCGCGCGCGCGCGAAGTCGGGATCGCGAGCGAGGTGGTGGCGGATGCGCAGCTCGACGGCTTCGTGGCCGATCTGTGCAAGACCATCATCTCCATGCCCGACCTCGCGACCAAGGGTGCCAAGGAGTTCTTCCGCCATGGCCTCACCATGGACACGCCCGGCGGCGTCGATTTCGCACGCAACATCCACGCGGTGCTGAACTCATCGAAGGAGATGCGGCTGTAGGGCGCGCCATGCGCACCGCCTCGTGGTGAGGAGGCGCGCGCAAGCGCGCGGTCTCGAACCATGGCCGCGCGTCTATCTCAATGTTTGGCCATCTTCGAGACGCGCCTTTCGGCGCTCTTCAGGATGAGGTCGGAAAGTATGGCGCCACCTCGGCCATGAAGCGCGCCATCTCGTCTTTCACCTGCGCATGCGGCTTCAAGCCGAGATTGAAATAGAGGATCGTCTCATCGAAACCGGCTGCTTCGACCTTGGTCTTGAGCGTGTCGGCAATCTGCTGCGATGAACCGATCAGCACCGCCGAGTCGGTGAAATCCTCCGGCTTCATCGTGCGATAGCGGTGAAGAATGGTCTCGAAGTAGCGGTAGTTCTCGGGTGCGGTCTTCGGATCGCCCGGGAATGCGGCCGACGTGCATTCCTGGTGATAGCGAAGCTGCCGCTCGCGCGCCGCGCGCTCCTCGGCCGGCGTGTCGGCGAAATGGATGAAGTAGCTCGTCACCAGCCGCCCCGGCTTGCGCCCGACTGCGGCGCAAGCCTCGCGATAGACGTCCGCGGTTTTCGCCAGGCTGCCGTGCATGGCGCTCGCCTGCCCGGCTGCCACGACCAGGCCGAGCCCGAGCCGCGCCGCCAGCTCGATCGAGGGCTTGGAAAACGACGCGACGTAGATCGGAATCGGCTGTTGCACCGGCGCGGGCGTAACCGAGATGTTCTCGAAGGCATAGCGGCGGCCCCGGTGCGCGATCGGGCCGCGTTCGCTCCACAGCCGGTGCACGATCTCGACGCTCTCGGCGAAGATCGCGGCGTTGTCCTCGAAGTTCGCGCCCAGTGGCTCATACTCGCGGCGATCGTAGCCGCGCCCGGTGGCGAAATCGACCCGTCCGTTGCTGACCAGATCGAGCGTCGCCCATTGCTCCGCTACCAGCACCGGATTGTGCAGCGGCAGCACGTTCACCGCCGGCGCGAGCCGGACGCGCGCAGTCTTGGCCGCGATGTAGGCCAGCAGCACCTCAGGCGAGGAGTTCACGCCCAGCGTCGAGAAGTGATGCTCGCCGATCCACACCGAATGCATGCCGAGAGCCTCGGCATAGAGCGCCTGCTCCAGGATCTGGGAAACGCACTGGTTCGGGGTGCGCTCGTTGTCGCGGTAATTGTTGTCGCTGAGCGTGAAGTAGCCGAACTTCATTTATGCTCTTTCAGCGCCCACTCGCCGTTCGGCAATCGTGTCAGCAGCCCGCGCTCGCGCAACGCGTCGAGCTCGAGGGCAATCTCGCGGCCATCCGCCGAGCCGAGCGCCGCAACAAGCTCGCCGAAATGCATAGGCTTGCCCTGCAAGGCCTCGGCAACGCTCTGGTTGCGCAACGTGCGCCCGCCGGCCTTCGGCGCAAAGGCCCGGCGGTATTCGATGCCATCGCCCTGATCGTGGGGCGCCGTACAGTCGAATCCGGCCTTGGCGATGATGCCGTCCTCCGCCATCGGATCGGCATAGAAGCCGGGCATGCCGGTCGCCACCACGATGTCGCGGTCGGCTCGGAAGCGCGTCGCCATCGCCCACTCGACCTCGTGATCGGAGAACACGTCGACATCCTCGTCGACCACGAACACGTGCTTGACGGTCGGCAGTGCAAACAGTGCCGAGATCGCAAGCCGCGCCTGCCCGGGCTGGCCGCGCCGCAGCGCAACGCGGCAATGCTGGCGGCCGTTGCTCGCCAGCACGAAGTTGATCGCGACCGGTTCGATGCGGGCGGCACGCAGCGCGCGCCAGGCGCCTACCTCGGCATTGAGCGAGGCGAGATTGGCGGAATCCATGCGGCCGACGAAGCGCCCGGCATGCAGCACAGTCTGGAACATGACGTCCCGGCGCAGCGTAATCGCAGTGGCGTGGAACACCGGATCGATGTGCATCGGCCCGTAATAGCCGTAGAACTCGCCATAGGGACCTTCCATCTCGCGATAGCCAAGCTCGTCGTAGTAGCCTTCGATCACGGCCTCGGCATCGGCCGGCACCAGGATATCGTTGGTGACGCCGCGCACCATCGGCACCGGCTCGCCGCGGATGGTTCCGACCAGGCCGAACTCGTCGACCGGCTGCTTCTGCGTGGCGGCGAGATAGTCGAGCGGGTGCGAGCCAATGACGTAGCTCACCGGCAGCTTCTCGCCGCGCTTGAGGCAGGCGAGATACATGGTCTTCAGGTCCGACAGGTCGGTGAGGTTCGCGCGCATGGTGGTGCGGCTGCGCAGCATCAGGCGGCGGCAGCCGACATTGCGCTTGCCGGTCGCCGGATCGACCGCATAGTCGATGCCGGACGAGATATAGACGCCACCATCGCATTCGTGCTGGAGGTGGAACGGCAGCCGTGCGAGGTCGATGTCGTCACCAGCCCGCACGACCTCCTGCACGGGTGCGTGCTCGCGGGCAACCTCGACCACCGGCTGCGGCTTGCCAAGCCTGTTCAGGTACTCCTTGCCGGCCTCGCGCTCGTCGACGCCGAGCGCCGCCGCCAGCCGCCGGCGGCTTCCGCTTGCAGCGGCAATGATCTCGAAATGCTCGGGTCCTGCATCTTTGAACAGGACCGCCTTCGGCGTTTCGGCGATCGCGCCGGCAACGTCGGCGAGCGCGATCGGCCGTTCATACACCTCCGCTTCACCGATCTCGACCAGATGGCCGGCGAAGCTCCGCAGCCGGAACTTCTCGAAATCGACGCCGCGCGCCGCCGTGGTCTGGAGCATGCTCACTCCCGGCTCATCGCGATCGCATGCTTGATGACGTCAGGCGTCACCTGCATGGACGCGGCGACCCGCTTCTGCAACTCGGCTCCGGACATCGGACCGAATTCCAGGTTGCGCTTCTCGACCTCGGCTTTGAACGCCGGATCCGCGAGCATGGTTTCGAAGGCCTTGCGCAGCACAGCCACCCGATCCGCAGGCACGCCTGGCGGCAGCATCAGGGCGCGGCCGATGTCGGCGGTGCCGGCGAACAGATTGAGGACCTGCTTGTCGAGCGGTGTCTTGCCGAATTCGGTCATGGCCGGCACGTTGGGAAACGACGGGTGGCGCTCCGAGGTATATTGCACGAGCACCACGACCTGCTTGTCGCGCAGCCAATCCCGGTTGGCGAACATGAGCTGCTCGAGCGTGGAATGCGCGCCCTCGGTTTCGCCGCGCTGCATCGCCAGCACGGTGCCGATGATGCCGCGATGGCCCTTGTGCATCCGGAACTTGGTTCCGGCGATCCGGTTCATCAGCAGCGGAAAGGAATCCGACGACGAGCCGGCGCTGGTCGCCGCCAGCGAGGTTTCACGCTTCATGGCGTCGGCGAGCGTCTTGGTCGCCGACGTGTGCCAGACCACGGTCGCCTCCCCGCCGGAGGTGAAGCGCCCGAGCCAGGTAAACTGCCGGATGTCGAATTTTGCGCTGGCGTCTCCGAGCGCCTGGGAAACCGGCAGCTGCTGGCCGATCATGCCAATGGTCAGGCCGTCGCGGGATGCCTGCTGGAACAGGTAGTTCGCCGCCTTGGCGCTGCCGACGCCGGGCATGTTCTGGGGGATGATCTTCGGGCTCCCCGGAATGTAATTGGGCAGCAGATTCGCCGCGATGCGCGCATAGATGTCGTAGGCGCCGCCCGGGTTGTACCCGATAATCAGGTTGATCTGCTTGCCCTTGAAGAACTCGGCAGCGTTTTCGCTGCGGGCCGGCACCGTGAGAGCGAGCGTCGCGATGGCTGCGAGCGTGGCGGCGACAGCCGCAAGTGGTTTGGGCATTTGTCGACCCTGCGTTTAGATCGTGGGACGTTCCGCTTCATCATATTGGCCGATCGCCCGAAAGGCGACAATCCCGCAGGTTTGGGACGGATGTCGCACCATACCCGGCGTGCGCCGCGAAATCGCCCCGGCCGAAATTGCGTCCCCCCGCCCGGCTTTGCTAATGATCGGTACCGGCGTTCAACAACGAAAGGCTTTCATCATGGCCAAGCTCCGCCACATCGCGCTCATCGTCCCCGATCCCGAAAAAGCCGCGAAATTCTTCGAGGAAGCCTTCGACATGCACGTCGCCGGAAAGGCGCGGCGCGGGCTCTACATGTCGGACGGCACCATCAACGTGGCGCTGCTCAAGCAGGAAGGGAGCGAGAAGGTCGGCATATACCACTTCGGCATGTGGGTGGACGACCTCGACCAGGCGGAAAAGAAGGTGCAGCAGGCCGGCGCCACCTATCTCGAAGGCCGCCCGACCTCGCCCGACTCGTTCTACGAGTGCAAATACAAGGACCCGCTCGGCATCGTCTTCGACCTGACCCACAAGGGCTGGAAGGGCGCCGTCAAGGACGTGGTGGCGAAGAGCTGAGACTCTGTCCTGACTTTTTGCCGTCACCCTGAGGTGCGGGCGGCGAAGCCGCGAGCTTCCAAGGGGACGGTCCCGGCCGTGCATCTTTCGAGGGCCGCTTCGCGGCCACCTCAAGATGACGGGTCGAATGTGGTGCCAGCTCTCGCTACCGCGCATGGACAAGCAATCAAATCGCGTCATCGTCATCGGGGCAGGACCGGTCGGGTTGTGCCTGTCGCTCGCACTGGCGCAGCAGGATGTCCGCGTCGTGCTGATCGAGGCGCTCAACGACGATAATTTCCTGGAGCAGGTGCCGCGCGCCGGCACCAACCATCCGGCGACGCTGGAACTGTTCGATCGCATCGGCCTCTACAAGCTGTTGGAGCCGCGCGGGATCATCGCGCCGAAGTTCCACTACTGGGATCGCCACGAAAGCAAGCTGATCGCCGAATTCGACCACGTCCATCTCAAGGACGATACGCCGTTCCCGTATGTCCTTCAGTGCGAGCGCATCAAGATCGTCGAAGAGGCGATGAAGCTCGCCAAGGCGCATCCGCTGATCGAGCTTCGGCTGTCCACCACGTTCACCGGCTTCGACCAGGATGCCGACGGCGTGACGGCCACCGTCACCAACCCCGCCGGCGAGACCGAGACGATCCGCGGCCGCTACATCGTGTCCGGCGAAGGCGCGCGCAGCATCATCCGCAAGGAGCTCGACATCGAGTTCGAAGGCTTCACCTATTCGGACCGCACTCTCAACATCGAGGTCGCCTACGACTTCCTCCGCCACGGCTACACCGAGCGCAACTACATTTCCGATCCCGAGGAGTGGTCCAACCTGTTCCACTGGAAGGGGCCGCCCGACCGCTGGCGCGTGCACTTCCCGACGAAGGAGAACGAGAGCGAGGAGGAACTGCGGCGCCCGGAAGTGCTGCAGGCCAAGCTGCAAAGCTTCCTGCCCACCGGCAAGGACTTCGAGATCGTCGGATGCAACGTCTATACGGTACATCAACGCGTCGCGAAGAAATTCCGCGTCGGGCGCGCGATCTTGGCCGGCGATTCGGCGCATGTGAATTCCCCGATCGGCGCCCTGGGCATGAACTCCGGCATCCATGACGCCATCAATCTTGCCGACAAGCTCGCCGCCATCATGCGGCGCGAGATCGGCGACGAGGTGCTCGACCGCTACGAACGCCAGCGCCGCCACGTTGCCATCCAGCACAGCCAGGCCGACACCATCCGCAACAAGCGGCTCCTGGCCGAAAGGGACCCGGCGGTGCGCAAGGCCAATCACGACCGGCTGCGCAAAACGTCCGAGGACCCGAAGCTGGCGCGCGAGTTCCTGCTGCGCACCTCGTTGATAGACAGCCTGCGCGAGGCCGACCGCATCCCGTGACTGGATACCGCACGCCGGCGCCGCAGGGACGTGGCATGGTTCTTGATTGACGGCGAGGATGATCCCGGAGATTTGACGTCATGATCAGGATCGCATTTGCTGTGGTCGCGGGTCTGCTGGTGACCCGTGCAGCCCTGTCGCAACCTGCCGACACAGGAAAATGGCCGACCGAGCGCCCGATCCGCCTGATCGTGCCGTTCCAGCCGGGCTCCAGCTCGGACGTCATCGCCCGCATCGTCAGCAAGGGCCTGTCCGAACGGCTCAACCAGCAGATCGTGGTCGACAACCGCGTCGGCGCGAGCGCGACTCTCGGCACCGAGCAGGTCGCGCGCGCGGAGCCCGACGGCTACACCATGGGACTTGCGAACACCACGACGCATGCGTCCGCCATCGCCATGATGGCGAAGCCGCCCTACGACCCGGTGAAGGATTTCACGCCGGTGGTGCTGATCGGCAGCTCCCCCTTCGTGATTCTGGCAACGCCGAAGCTGCCGGTGAAGACCATCCCGGAGCTACTCGCGCTCGCAAAGGCAAGGCCGGGCACGCTCAACTACGCGTCGGCGGGCCCGGGCAGCATGGCGCATTTGGTCGGCGCTCTGCTTGAGAAGATGGGCAATGTTCGCATGGTGCACGTGCCCTATCGCGGCACGGCGCAGTCCGTGATCGACCTGATGGAAGGCCGCATCGAGCTCCTGATGGGCACCATCGCGCCGTCGCTTGCTCACATCCGCGCGGGCAAGATGCGCGCGCTCGCCACCACCGGCGCCAGGCGCAATGCGCAACTGCCTGATGTGCCCACGGTCGCCGAGCAGGGACTCGCCGGCTACGAGGCGGGGCTGTGGACTGCCTTCGTGCTGCCCGCCAAGGCGCCGGCGGCAATCGTTGCGCGCATCAATCGCGAGGTGATCGCGGTGGTGGGTTCGCCGGAGACGCAGGCGGCGCTCGACAAGCAAGGCGTGGTCGTGGAGACCTCGACGCCTGATGAGCTTGGCAAGCGCATCCGCGACGACGGCGCGCGCTGGGGCACGATCATCCGCGAATCCGGCGTCAAGCCGAAATAGCGGTGGCGGAAACAAGCTCATGAGCATCGACGCCGCAGCCGACATCGAGGTCAAGGACGTCGAATATCTGCGCCACCCGGGCGGCCCGCTGCTGGCGCGCCTCTACTTGCCCGCCAAGCCACGCACAGCGATCGTGTCGCTGCACGGCGGCCGCTGGACCCGCGAGTCCCGGCTGACCAACGCCGTCATCGACGAGGCGCTGGCGCGCGACGGTGCGCTGGTCATGGCGCTCGACATCCGCATGCCGCCGGTGGCGCGCTACCCGGACTGCCTCGCCGACATCAACTTCGCGATCCGCTGGCTGAAACAGCGCGCGAGCGACATCAGCGTGCCGATGGACACGGTCGGGGGCATCGGGACCTCCAGCGGCGGACACCAGATGATGCTGTCCGCGATGCGACCGCACGACCCGCGCTATGCCGCCCTGCCCGGCCCCGCCGGTTTTGATGCGTCGCTCGCCTACGTCATCGCGTGCTGGCCGGTGCTCGATCCGCTGGCGCGCTACCGGATGGCGAAGGCCAAGGGCATGGACGACCATGTCGCCGCCCATCACGCCTATTGGCCGGACGAGGCGGCGCAGGCCGAGGGCAATCCGCAGATGATGCTGGACCGCGGCGAAGCGGTGGCGCTGCCGCCAGCGCTCCTGATCCAGGGAACCGGCGACGTTATCCTGCCGCCCGACATGGCCGACAAGTTTGCAGCGGCCTATCGCAAGGCCGGCGGCGCAATTGAATTGCGCAAATTCGACGGCCAGCCGCATACCTTCATCACCAAGGAACCGGCCGCCTCGGCGTCTCGCGAAGCGATCGAAGCGATCAAAGCCTTCGTGCGCGCTCGCGCCGGCTGATCGCTTGCACGTTGCACCGGGGGCCGGGCGTCGGGGCAAGAGTCCTGACATGACGCCTTGCTTGAATCGATATAGAATGGCGTTGATGGAGGCGCAGGGACGCTCGTGAACGAACCGCCACACAAGAGTTTCCCGGATGCACTGGCCGAGCGCGTTGCGGCCATGGCCGACGCCTGCACCCAGTGCGGCAAGTGCTTCGAGGTCTGCCCGATCACCGAGCCCGCCGGCCTCTCCGAAGCCGAACCGCGTACGGTGCTGGCCGGCGTCGTCGACATCCTGCGCACGGGCGTAGGCAACGAGCCCGCGCGCAAATGGGCGAGTTCGTGTCTGCTGTCCGGTGAATGCATCGAGGCCTGCGACTACGGTATCAATCCGCGCTTCATGCTGGCGATGGCGCGCACCGGCATGGCGCGCAGGCAGCACGAGCCGCGCGAGCAACGCCGGCAGGGCGTCGAAGGTTTCCGCAAGGTCGCGCGCGACGTGACGCACATTTCGCGGCTCCAGCTCGATGACGCATTGCTGGCGCGGCTCGGGCAGAAAGCCGATGCCCCGAAGAACGAAGCCGGCGAGGACATACGGCCGGACTTCGTGTTCTACACCGGCTGCAACGTGCTCAAGACCCCGCACATCGCGTTGCTCGCGCTCGATATCATGGACGCCATCGGGGCGACCTATCGGACCATGGGCGGGCCGAGCCATTGCTGCGGCGTTGTGCAGATGCGCACCGGCGACGTCGACACTTCCGGGCGGTTCGCGCAGGCCACCATGGACAAGCTGGCGAGCGGAAAATCAGGCCAGGTGGTCTCGTGGTGCCCGAGCTGCCACGTGCAGTTCACCGAGACGACCTTGCCGACGGTGGAGAAGGCGCGCGGCGCGAAGCCGTTCGAGATGACGCCGTTCATGCTCTACCTGCGCGGGAACCTCGATCGCCTGCGGCCATTGCTGCGGCTGCGGGTGCCGATGCGGGTGGCGTTGCACAAGCATCCCGGCGTCCATGGTGTGGTGGAGGCCGCGCAGGACATCCTGCAGGCCGTGCCTGGAGTGGAACTGGTTGATCTGAAGCAACCGGCCATCGGGGCGATGGCCAACTATTTTCGCGCGCTTCCAAAACTTCGCAACGAGCTGCAGAAGAACGAACTTGACGCCGCAGAGGCCGCAGGCGTCGACGCCTTGGTCGCGGTCTATCACGCCGACCATCGCGAGCTGTGCGCGCACGAGGCGGTGCGCCCGTTCAAGATCATGAACGTTCTGGAGATCGTGGGCGCCAGTATGGGTCTGCACCACGACGACGACTACAAGCGCCTCAAGATCATGAACGATGCCGACGCGATCCTGGCGGATTGCCACGACCTCGTCGCCCGGCACGGGCTCGATCCCGAGACTACGCGCGCGGCGATCAGGGCGATGCTGGAAGAGCAGCCGCTGCCCGTGCGGTAGGCTCCGGTTACCTCTTGGTCGCGACAAGAAACCGGAGTCGCGGGTCTGCAATGCGTCGCTGCGCGCTCGTGCTGGATTGCGCCTGAGGCACGCCGTCAACCCTTCCCTTCCCGCTTCGCCCGTTCCGCCCGGCCCTTGGCCGAGCGCGGACCCATCGGCTCCGGCTGGAACGGCCCGTCGCGCATTTCGAGATAGGCCTTGGTGCCTTTGGTGCGCTGGGTTTCGTAGAGCTGCTCGCGCCATTCGTTGTGCGAGGAATGTGCCATCGCGCCGAGCGTGGCTTCCAGCAGCAGCGCAGCATGCACGCCGGCGGCCTGCATGCCCTGCATGGCGATCGCCTTGTTCAGCCGTAGCGACGGCTCCGGGACCAGCGCCAGGCGCCGGGCAAGCGCATAGGTGTGCTCCATCAGCTGGTCGTGCGGCACCACCTCGTTGACCATGCCGATGCGCAGCGCCTCCTGGGCGTCGAAATGGTCGCCCGTGAGCCCCCAGCGGTTGGCATGCTTCCAGCCGCACAGATGCGTCATCAGGTAGCTCGTGTTCGAGATGTGGCGCACCTCGGGCTGCGCGAACACCGCCTTGTCGGAGGCGATGGTGATGTCGGCGGCGAGCTGATACCAGAAGCCGCCGCCCATAGCCCAGCCGTTGACCGCCGCAATGATCGGGCAGCGGATCCGCCACATGTGCTCCCAGTTCACGACATGCGTGCCGTCGCGATGATGCCAGTAACGGATGAATTCCGCGATCGACTTGCCGGTCGGATCGCCGCCGCGCTGCTGGCCTGGAGTCCCGCTCTGGTCGAAGCCGGCGCAGAAGGCGGGGCCGGCGCCGGTCAGCACGATCACCTTCACCTGCGGATCGCGATCGGCCTCGTCGAACGCGCGGTGCAGCTCGGCTTCGAGGCTGCGTGACAGCGCATTCATCCGATCGGGGCGATTGAGCGTGATGGTCGCGATGCGGTCGGCGACGCTGTAGATCAGGTCCTTGTAGCTCATGGCTGGTGCTCTCGGTTGCTTGTGACCGGTTCGATCGCGATGTCGACGGCTATAACGCCGTTCGACTGGACGATGATGGGATTGAGATCGAGCGTGCGGAAGCGCCCGGCGTTGGCCAGCGCGAAGCGCCCGAGATTCACGAGGCAGTCCGCCAGTGCATCGATATCTCCCGCCGGACGGCCGCGAGCCCCGGCAAGTATCTGCGCCCCGCGGATGCTCCGGATCATGCGCAGCGCATCCTCGTGCCCGAGCGGCGCCATCTCGGTGACGGTTTCGCGCATCAGCTCGACGAAGATGCCGCCCAGGCCGAACACGACCGCCGGCCCGTAGAGCGGATCGTCGATGATGCCGGCGAAGCACTCCGCCACGCCGGCCATCATCGGCTGCACCAGCAGCCCCGCCGGTACGAAACCGGCCTTGCGCGCATTGCCCACGACCGCATGGTAGCCGGCAATCGCGTCGTCGTCGGTCACGCAGTCAAGCGTCACGCAGCCGAGGTCGCTTTTGTGCAGGAGGCCTGGCGCCTCGGCCTTCAGCGCGACCGGCCGCCCGAACTTGCGCATCAGCGTAACCGCTTCCGGCGGGGACGACGCCAATGCCGTGTCGACGACCGGGACGCCGCTTGCGACCAGAATCTCCCGCACGGCGAGGAAATCCTGCGGGAGCGGCGTGGGAGCGGCGGCCGCCGCGGCCGGCGCATCGGGAATCCCGCGTGCGGCAAGGTCGCGGCGCTGCGGCAGGTACTTCAGCACGCTCATGGCGTTCTGGATGCCCATCAGGACCGGCACGCCGGCACCATGCAGCGTGCGGATGATCTCCTCGTCCAGGGCTCCGAGCGGACTCGTCTGGTAGCTCACGATGGTGCGGCCGGAGCTGCGCGCGGCCTGCGCGATCACGCCGGCGATGCGGCGGATGCGGTCGACCCCCACCACATTGACCGTCGTGGCGATGATCGGACGCCCGGGTTGCGAGAACATCGATTCGTACAGGGCGGGCAATAATGCTGGATCGTCGAAGGCGACGCCGGTGGCGTCGATCGGATTGGTGGCGCTGCCGAATTCCGGCAGGATCGCGCGCAGCCGCTGAACGGTCTCGGGGACCAGCTTGGCGAGCGGGATGCCGGCACGGTCGATGCAGTCGGCAGCCACGGCGGCCGAGCCGCCGCTGCCGGACACCACCACGACCTCATCGCCCAACGACTCGTCGAGCGGCGCGACCGCCAGAAGCTCGATAGCCTCCACGAACTGGTCATAGGTATCCGCCTGCGCAATGCCGCAGCGGCGCAGGAACGCACGCAGAATCTCGGCGTCCCCGGCCAGCGCGCCGGTGTGCGAGCGGACCATGGTCTTGCCCACGGTGGAGGTTCCGATGTGGAAGAACACCAGCGACTTGCGCTGCGCGTGTGCGCGGCGCGCGGCGCGCATGAGCTTCTTCGGATTCTTCAGCGCTTCGACGATGCAGGCGATCACCTTGACGTCCGGATTGTCCACCAGCCAGTCGACATAGTCCTCGGTGGTCGTGCCGATCTGGTTGCCGCAAGAAATGAAATGGGAGAAGCCAAGCTTGCGGTCTCGGATCAACGGACTGAACGCGAAGTTCCCGAGGCTTCCGCTCTGCGAGATGAGCGCGACGGAGCCTGCCTCCATGCCCTTCGGCAGGATGCCGGAGAACATCGCCGCGCCCGCCCTGACGTTGACGATCCCGAAGCAGTTGGGCCCGCAGATCGTCATCCCCTTCCCGACCACGGCCTGCACGCGCTCGACGCGATCCTGAAGCTGCCCGCCTTCACCGAAGCCTGCCGACAGCACCACGGCGGCGGGAATTCCGCGCGCCTGCGCCCGTTCCAGCACGCCGCAGGCGGTCTCCGCCGCCACCGCGACCACGATGCAGTCCACCGATGGCGGCAGATCGCCGATGTCCGGCACGCATTTGTAGCCGAGCACGTCTGGATAGCGGGGATTGACCGCGAAAATCTCGCCCTGAAACCCGGCATCGCGGAGATTGGCGATGACGCGCGAGCCGGCGCCGGGCCGCGGCGAGGCGCCGACCACGGCAACCGCTCCGGGATCGAGTAACGCCTGTAAGGACCTGTCCGCCCGGCCATTCATCATATCAGGCATCGATAGCCGGTAATGGCCCTGGCACGCAAACCGCCTGACAGTCGGCTCGACCCCGTCGCGGGGAGCAGCGGCGCGTGGCCGGCGGCCGCGCCTACAGCTCGCCGAGGGCCTTGGACCCGTCGGCGCGGATCAACGTCTTGATGATGTCCACGAAAGTGCGCGCCGCCGGCGAATACTGATATTCGCGGCGAGTGATCAGGCCGATTTCGCGGTAGATGCGCGGCGACTTGATCTCGACGGTCGCGATCCTGCTGCTTGCCGTGACCGGAATCGCGGAGCGCGGCAGCACCGCCAGTCCCAGTCCCGCCTCGACCATGCGCCCCACGGAAAACAGGTGCAACACCTCGAAGCGCGGCCGCAGCGGCTCGCGCCGCCGGATGGTCTGATCGAGCACCTGACGCGCATTGGCGTCGCGCCGCATCGCCACGATCGGATAGGTCGCCAGTTCGTTCAGCGTGATGGCGCCGCGGCCCACCAGCGGATGGTCGTGCGGCACGACGGCAACGTAACGGTCGCGGTGAAGCCGCGTGAACGACAGGTCCTCCGCCATGGGCCGCGGTCCGATGCCGAAGTCGGCGTCCCCGCGCGCCACCAGCTGCACCACCTGTCCGGACAGGACGTCCATGATCTGGACTTCCAGCGCCGGGTGCTCCTCGCTGATGCGACGGACGGCCCTGGTCACCAGACTAGCCATCATCGGTGGTATGCAGGCGACGACCACCCGCCCGCGATGCACGGCGGCGAGGTCGCGCAGGTCCTGGCTCGCCATGTCCAGCTCGTCGAGCGCGCGCTTGGCGCGCGCCGCAAACGCCTGCCCCTCCGCGGTCAGCGATACGTGGCGGGTGGTGCGGTGGACCAGCGGCACGCCGAACTGCCGTTCGAGATCGCGGATATGGGCGCTGACCGCGGGCTGCGACAGACGCAGCCGTTCGGCGGCACGCCGAAAGCTCTGCGTCTCGGCGAGGCAGACGAAGGTCAGGACATGGCGCAGCGACGGATTGATCATTTTTCTGATTAATTCATAGCATTATTCTATTTGTTACAGCAACCTGTGCGTGTTTGAATTCTGACAATGTGCTGGCGCCGGGTTTGGGGCGAGAAGACCCGGCGCATCTGGGAGAACTCCAATGAGGCTCGATCCCGAGGCCCTTCGAACGCTCGTGCATCGCGACCGCGTGCACCGTTCGCTCTACCTTGATCCGGAAGTCTTCGACCTGGAGATGCACAAGATCTTCGGCGCCGGATGGGTCTATGTCGGTCACGACAGCCTGGTGCCGAAGCTCGGCGACTTCATCACCACCCGCATCGGCAAGCACCCCGTCGTGATGTCGCGCCACGCCGACGGCAAGATCTACGTCATCCACAACAGCTGCGGCCACCGTGGCGCGATCGTGTGCAACGAGGAAAAGGGCAACGCCCAGATCTTCCGCTGCTGCTATCATGGCTGGACGTTCAAGACCAACGGCGACCTCGACGCGGTGGCCATGCCGCGCGGCTACGGCAAGGATTTCGATCTGAGCAATCCCGCCCTCGGCATGGGGCGCGTCGCCCGCGTCGGCATCTATCGCGGCTTCGTGTTCGCCAGCCTGTCCGCGAACGGTCCGAGCCTCGAAGAGCATCTCGGGCACGCGCGCGATTCCATCGACGAGCTCGCCGATCGGGCGCCCGACGGCGAAATCAGCCTCGGTGGCGGCGTCCACAAATACCTGTTTCGCGGCAACTGGAAGCTACAGCTCGAAAACGCCGTCGACATGTACCACGTGCCGTTCTCGCACGAATCGACGGTGCGCAGGAGCGGCAAGCAGTTCGGCCGGCGCGCCGGCGAGGATTCCGCCTCCGCCATCAGCGATCGCGGCAGCGCCGCCCAGCGTTGGGAGCAACGGTCCGCCTGGGGCTCCCGCTCGAACGGCCACGGTTATAACGGCCATCAGCCGATTGCAGAACAGCTTCCCGACGATCCGGTGTTCAATGCCTATCGCGCGCTCCTCGAACGGCGGCACGGCGTTCAGCGCACGCGCGAGATCCTTACCCCCAAGCGTCACAACACGGCGTTTTATCCCAACATGACGCTCCAGGCACTTAATCAGCACGTCCGGGTCATCGTTCCGGTTTCGGTCGACCGCACCGAGGTGCACGTCTACCCGGTCATGCTGAAAGGCGCGCCCGACGAGATGAACAAGAGTTTCGTGCGCCACCTCAACGTGACGCATTCGGCGGCTTCGCTGATTCAGACCGACGACCTGGAATGCTTCCGGCGCTGCCAGGATGGGCTCAACGCCCAGGGCTCGGACTGGGTTTGGTTTGCGCGCGGCATCGATACCGACAAGGTCGACGAGCGCGGCGACTACGTGAACACCGGCACCGGTGAAGTCCAGCAGCGGGCGCAATACGCGGCCTGGCTGCGCTTGATGAGCGCCGAAGGCTGACGCAAGCTGGGGAACGCCATGCTCGACAAGGTGGTGACAATGGCCGCGCCGCTCGGCGACCTGCGGACGATCGAGAAGTTCCTCATTCACGAGGCGCAGCTTCTCGACGAGCGCCGCTTCGAGGAATGGCGCGACCTGTTCACCGAGGACGGTTACTACTGGGTGCCGCTCGAGCCCGACCAGACCAGCCCGGAAGGCCGTGCCTCGCTGTTCTACGACGATAAGCGGATGATGGACATCCGCTTCGAACGGCTGCGGCATCCGAACATCCATTCACAGTCGCCGCCGCATCGCACCTGCCACCTTATCGGCAACATCGCAGTCGAGAGTGTTGATGAACGGCAAGGCGAATGCTCGGTGATATCAAATATGATTATGACCGATTATCGCATGCGCACGCAGCGACTGTTTTCCGGCCGGGTGCAGCATCGCCTGCGGCAGGAGGGCGACAGCTACAAGATCGTCATGAAGCGCGTCGATTTGATCAATTGCGACGACGTGTTCGAATTGATAGCGGTGCCGTTCTGAACTGCACCGCCCGCGTCGTTCGACCCGGCGCGTTCACGGAGTCACGCCCATGACGATGTGTGGATGGATCGCGCGCGCCTGCATCGCGGTTGCGGTGACGGGTCTTGTGCTGCCGCCCGCGGCGCTGGCGCAATATCCCGACCGCAACATCGATCTCATCGTGCCCTACGGGCCCGGCGGCGGCTTCGACATCTATGCCCGCGCGGTCGGCAAGGCGATGGAGAACTACCTACCCAAGAACGTGCGGGTGATCGTGCGCAACATCCCTGGCGCCGGCAGCGTCAACGGCATCGCTACCATGTACCGCGCAGCGCCGGACGGCTACACCATGGGCATCGTCGACCTGCCGGGTGCGGTTGCACCGCAGATCATGGGTGAGCAGCTCCCCTACGACCTCGACAAGGCGACCTGGCTCGGCACCGTCAATATCGGCATCTATTCGCTGGTCGTCGGCAAGAAGACGGCATTTTCGACCCTCGATGCATTCCGCATGCCGCCGGGCAAGCCACCCTTCTTCGCCACCACCGGCAGCAACGATCTCGCCATGGCGCGCATCACGGCGAGCGTGCTCGGCTTCAAGGCGCAGTTTCTCACGAGCTACACCGGCGGACCGGCAACGCACCTCGCGATCATCCGCGGCGAGGCCGACGCCGGGCTCGGCATCGACGTTGCCATCGCGCGCCATCTCAGGAGCGGAGACCTTCGGCAGCTGTTGTGGTTCGCCAGGAAGGGAGCGCGCGGCACCCCGGCCGGTGTTCCCACCGCCGACGATATCGGCCACCCGGAGCTCGCCAACCTGAGTCTCAACCGCGTCTTCGCCGCCCCGCCCGGACTACCGGAGGCGGTGCGGAGCCGGCTGGTCGACACCGTGCAGAAGGCGCTCAACGATCCGGAACTTGCGGCCTGGGCGGCAAAGGCGAATTTCCCGCTCGACAAGGGCACACCGGAGGAAACCCGGCGGCTCTACGCGGAGCAGCGGGCCTTCCTCACCAAGTACCGGCGGATGCTGAAGGGCGAGTGACTACTTCAGCAGGCTCTTGGCGCGCTCCACGATCGGCCGCGGCGTGGCTGCGACGGTTTCGATCAGTCTCTGCAACTGCTCGCCTGACATCGCATCGCGTTCGAGCTGAAGCTTGTCGGCGTCGGCGACGTATTCGGGGTCCTTGATCATCGCATCCCAGGCACGGCGGAACAGCGCAACCGTCGCCGCCGGCACGCCGGGCGGTGCGAACACCGCCTTGCCGACCTCGCCGTCGTTGGCGAACAGCGAAAACAGCTGCCTCTCCTCCGGTGTGCGGGCGAGTTCGACGATCGCCGGCACGTTGGGCAGATCCTCGTGCCGCTTGGTCAGGAACTGGACCAGAAAGTTGATCTTCTTGTCCTTCACCCATTGCGCCTTGCCGGTCTTGACCGGGAACCAGCCCATGGTGACGCCTTCGACTTCGCCGCGCTCCATCGCGAGCGAGGTCTGCGCGGTGCCCTGGTAGCCGGAAACGATCTTGAACTTCGTCCCCAGGATCTTGTTCATCATGTTGGGATAGACAAAGACCGGAGAGCCGACACCGGTCGCTCCGATGGTCGATTCCATTTTCAGGGCGTCGGCCATAGTCTTGATCCGCGACGTGTGCCAGAAGATCGTGATGTTGTTATAGGAGCCGATGCGTCCGATCCAGTTGAACTGAGCGGTCTTGAACTGGATCGCCGGCGAGCCAAGCAGTTCTTCGGTCGCCGCCGTCTGGCTGATATAGCCGATCACCGATCCGTCCTTCGGCGCCGCCGCGTAGAGCCAGTTGGCCGCCTTGAAGCTTCCGGCGCCGGGCATGTTCTGCGCCACCACCGTGGGCTGGCCCGGCAGGTGCCTGCCGAGGTGGCGCGCGACCAGCCGTCCATAGACGTCGTTGCCGGAGCCTGGTCCGTATCCGATCGTCAGCGTCACGGTCTTGTGGGAAAATGCCGGCTGGGCCGTCCCGTGGCCCGGGAGTGCAACCGCCAGCGCCCCGATCAACAATGACGTCCGAATCATTACGTGCATCCTTTCGCTTAATCCCGTCGTTTTCGCTAATCAACGTAGAGGGCCGGCATCGCCGTTTGCAAGATAAAGCGATCGGCCGGGGCGTGGTGCGCTGTCGCGCACGGGATTTCCGCAGTGTGCCTACAATTGCGGCTGCGGCCAGCGCGCCAGCGCCGCCATGCCGTCGGCGGTCAGGCGATAGGTGCCACGCTCGACCCGGTCGAACCAGCCATAGACGTTGCGGAGCAGGATTTTGGATGCCTCAGGGACGGCCGCCCTCACCTGCGATGTGCGGCACGGACCGGCTTGGAGCATCGCCGCACAGGCGAGCGCCTGCTGCCGGTAGGCTGTCATGATCGGAACCTTGGTGACGCCGCCCGCTACCGGATCGCCGTTGCGGCGACGGTGCTCGCCGATCAGCCGCGAGCGTCGTTTGCGGTCCGGCCGCGGCCGCCATGGCACCGGCTCGACCAACACATCCACACGGCCGTTGGCGAATACGCCAAGCAGTCCGAAGCCCAGGAGCCGGCAGAGCTTGCGGACGCGGCGGTCGTTCTCGCGGCCGCGGCGGAAGGACGCGCGCACCGCGAGCCAGACCTCGTCGCAGGCGGCGCTGCGCTCGACGCCCTGCAATACGAGATCGAGACTGAACCGCAGCTTCAACTCGCCGACGACCACCACCGGCGGCTCGTCGCCCCGCAATGCCACAAGATCGCAGCCGCAGACCTCGCCCTTGACCGCGAAGCCCTTTGCCTCCAGGAACCGCTTGACCGGCGCGTAGAGCGCCGTTTCGGATTCGCGCTTGCGGGCTGCCATGCCCCGACCCTAGCGGCCGACGATTGCGAAATCGCTAAGGCGGCGAGGCCCCGCGCTTGGCCGCGGATAGGGCAAACAAATCCGGTCGCTCGCGCCGTGCCTGTTCGCGCAACGGGCCCTTCATCACCTTGCCGGTTGCGTTGCGCGGCAAAGCACCGACAAAGACCACATGCTTCGGCTTCTTGTAGCCCGCGATATGCGCACGGCAGTGCTCGACCAGGTCGTCAGGGGCAACCGCCCGCCCGGGCACCGGCTCGATGAAGGCCATCACCGCCTCGCCGAACTCTGCATCCGGAACGGCGATAACAGCGGCGTCGGCGACGGCGGGATGCCTCATCAGCGCGAGCTCCACCTCACGCGAGTAGATATTGAGCCCGCCGGAGACGATCATGTCCTTGGCACGGTCGACGAAATAGAGAAAGCCGTCGGCATCGAAGCGGCCGATGTCGCCGGTGCGCAGCCAGCCGTCGACGAACACCTCGGCATTGGCCTCCGGCATGCGGTAGTAGCCGCGCATCACCGTACATTCGCCGGGCGCGCCGCAGCGCACCAGGATTTCACCCGCGCTGCCGACCGGCAGGTCGCGCAGCTCTGCATCGACGATCCTGATCTCCACGCCCGGGGCCGGCCGTCCGACCGAGCCCGGATGGGTCAGCCGGTCCTCCGGCGAAAGCGAGGCCATAAAACCGCCTTCGGTCTGCGAATAGAAGCCATAGATCCGTACCTGCGGCAGCAGCTCCGACAGGCGGCGCTGCACATCCTCGGGAAACGCTTCGCCGGTCGCCACCACGATACGCACCGAGGCGCACGCCTGCGGCCGCCTCTCGATCTCGGGCAAGAGCATGCGCGCGATGGTCGGCACCACGGAGACCACCGTCACGCCCTCGGCCTCGATCAGGTCGATGGCGCCGACGGCGTCGAACTGCGGCATGATCGCGAGCCGGGCGCCGAGCACAAAGGCATTGGCAAGCCGTGCCAGTCCGATGCGGTGCGCCATCGGCGTGGTGATCAGGATGGTGTCGTCACCGCGCAGGCCCCAGGCCTGCCCGCTCATCCCGGCCGAACCGACGATGATGTTGGCGTGGGTCGAGATCGCACCCTTGGGCCGGCCGGTGGTGCCGGACGTGTAGGCGATCAACGCGTCGTCCATGTCG